>Ga0137377_10004155_pt1 | contig 11363 bp, 8 predicted proteins | sample SagtaG_22_FD_104815 | JGI IMG/M metagenome (GOLD analysis project Ga0137377, IMG submission 104815) | Vadose zone soil microbial communities from Sagehorn Ranch, Mendocino, California, USA - Sage2_L_40_16 metaG | ecosystem: Environmental > Terrestrial > Soil > Vadose zone | place: USA... | reverse complement strand
GCTGCCGCTCACCTGACTGTGGCCGAAGCCTCGATCGCTGCAACCCCGGTAGACCGTCAGTACCGCCTCGAAGTGGCGACCGCGGCACTGAGACTGTCGCTCGCGCGGAAGCGCGGCCACCTCGCGGGGGTGGTCGAGCAGGTCAGGTTCCTTGCTTCGCCGATAACCGGGCAGTCTGACGAGGACATCGCGCTCGACAGCGACCTGCGCGCGGTAGCGCTAATGAATCTCGGAATCGTCGAAGCGTGGTCGCTGGGGAACCAGGACAGTGAACGGCACCTGAAAGAGGGCGCCGATCTTGCGCGGAAGATCGGACGTCCGTACCTCGAAGTGGCCTGCCTGGCTGAGCTCGCCTTCGCATCGAAGATCGAGCCCTTCGCAACTACCCGGCGGCGGTGCCGCGAGGCGATAGCGCTCGCCGAACAGCATGGCTGGGGCGCGGAGCCGGTCATCTCGCCGGCGCTCGTGAACCTCGCAGGCGCTCTCATCTGGACGGGTCAATTCGACGAGGGCGATCACTGGCTGAGGCGCGCCGCCCGCGCCGTGGAGACAGACACCGGGCCCGTCATCAGGCTGTTGCTGCACATCCGCACCGGCGAACTGCTGGCTGGCCGCCGCAGGCTGCGCGAGGCGCTTGCGGAATTCATCGCGGTCGAGCGCCTGCAGGCTCAGCTGGAAGGCTCACATGCGCTGGCGGGTCAGCTGACGAGTTGGAGGCTGGCCACCCAGGCCCGGCTTGGGCAACTCAGCGAGGCCCGAGCGTCGCTGGCGGCACTCGATCCGGATCTGGCAGGCTCCGGCGAGATCGACAATGCGCGCGCCGCTATCTGCCTCGCCGAAGGCGACCCAGCGGCCGCCTTGACCCCGGCCAACCGTGTTCTAAGCGGGGTGGCTCCAGTGATCGGATATGTGACAGTCGTTGAGGCACGCCTACTGGCAGCGCTCGCCCACCGCGCACTCGGCGACCAGCGCGCTGCCACGGCGGCCGCCGAGTCCGCGCTGGCCCTGGCGGAAGCTGACCGGCTCATCCTCCCGTTCGCGATGACGGGTTCGCTCGAACTGCTCGAGGCCATGCCGAAGCATGAGACGGCGCACGCAGCCCTGCTGACCGACATCCTCGACGTCATGCGCGGATCGTCCATAGCGCCGGGCAAGGAGTCTTCGCTGGCAGAGATCGGGCAACTCAGTCCGAGCGAGCTGCGGGTGCTGCGGTATCTCCCGACGAACCTCTCCCGGCCGGAGATCGCCAGCCAGCTATCGGTCTCGGTGAACACTGTCAACACCCACATCCGCAACATTTACGCGAAGCTCCAGGCTCAGGACCGTTCCTCGGCAGTGCAGCGCGCACGAGAGATGCGGCTGCTCTCGGCTGGCCTGAACAGCTAGACCGCCGGCCGGACAGCCGCTAGGCCGTGGACCGAGCCGGGCACAGCTCGCTGGCAACGGGCGACCGCGCGGCCAAGCTTGCTGCATCGCGTCGGCGAGGATGGCGGTCTTCCCCATGCCCGCGTCGCCTAGCAGCACGAGCACCTAGGACTCCGCCAAGGACGCGGCGAACAGCCGGCGTAGCCGGGACAGCTCGCCATCCCGGCCGATCAACACGGTGTCGTCGCGGTCAACGCAGGAACCCCTCACGCCGCTCCAGGCCAATGTAGGGGCAAGGCCGCCCCCGTATTCCTGTGCCCTCCACGCAAGTGCAGTCAACATGCCGATACCCAGGCGCCGAGCCGGCCCGGCGCGATGGCAGGAGACCTCGTGACCACGACCACCCGCACTGTGAACCTTCCCGACGCCGAGCCTGTCGACATCGCCGTCGGCGACTACGGCGACGGGCAGCCATTCCTGCTCGCGCACGGGGCGGCGGCCCCGACACCATGACCGGGTTCGGCGAACTGCTCATCACCGCGCCGGTGTTGTCCGGTGTCATGGGATGGCCCGCGGCGATCATGTCGCGCAGGCTCAGCTTCCACAACCCAGGACCGTTCCGCATCGATCCCACCGCGCTGCCGCCAGGCGCGCAGGCCATCGCCACCGGCAACCGCGCCGCCCTGGCCACCTACGCCGGGACGGCGATGAGCGACCCCACCCTGGCAGGGCGGCTCGCCCACCTCGAGCTGCCGAGCCTGGTGCTGTGGGGCCGACAGCGACCAGATCGTCGACCCCGACTACGGCCGCGCCTACGCCGCCGCCATTCCTCACCGCCCGCTTCCAGCTCCTGAATGACACCGGCCACCTGCCGCAACTCGAAACCTCCCAGCAGGTGATGAACGCGATTTGGAGCGGGGGCCGGCACTGGCTTTCCCCGCCAGCGCGACCTCGGACTCAACTAGAGGACCGCCAACGCCGCGGGAACCACTGCGGTCCCCCGCATCACCCACAGCTGCCGCCTGATCGACATCGGCGGCCGCACCTGCCGCCCGGGCGCAGCTGGCACGCCTGCAGGCGGGCAAGCCCGCAGACGGATGACGAGATGCCCAGAGCCGTCAGCGATCCCGGCGCGGCGTTGGCCATTAGTAAGCACCTCCCGGCCGCAAGCCGGGCAGCGAGAGCCCGGACAGGCCGGCCTGGATATCGTCGGTGACGGATTCAGGCGGCTGGTCCGCGTCTACCGCGATGAGGATGCCCCGTTCCTCGCAATACGGGACGAGCGGGCCTGTCGTTTCGGCGTACACCCTCAGCCTGTGCCGGATCACGTCGGCCCTGTCGTCGGCGCGCGCGCCCCGGCTCGCGCGGTCAAGCAGCCGTTGCTTAAGCACTGCCTCCGGCGCGTGCAGGTATCCGCCGCGTGCAGCGTCACCCCGAGCCGGGCTCCGAGTTCTGCGGCAGCGGTCGCCTGCGGAAGCGTACACGGGAAGCCGTCAAGGATAAAGCCGCCGAGGGCGGCTGCCTCGACCACGGCCGGGGTCAGCACATCCAGTACGACCTGATCGGCAACGAGGTCACCGCGGGCCTGACATGCCGCGATCTCGCGGCCAAGCCGGCCGCCAACCCGCGCCTCGGCCCGCACAAGTCACCTGCGGCGATGTGCCAGGCGCAGGACCACGCTGCCAGCCGCTCTCCCTGTGTCCCTTTCCCCGCGCCCAGGGGCGCGAGGAGCAGCAACCTCACCCGACCGCCAGGTTGGCGGGTGGGACGATGTCCCGCTTCCGGATTTTGCCAGTCGGGCCCTTGGGCAGAGCATCGGCGATCCATACGTGGCGCGGGTACTTGTACGCTGCGACCTGGCCCTTGACGTAGTCGCGCAGTTCCTCGGCGCTTATGGTGGCACCTGGTTTCAGCGTCACGGCGGCGCCGACCTCCTCGCCCATGGCCGAATGCGCCAGGCCGATCACGGCCGCTTCGGCGACGGCAGGATGCTCGTAGAGCACTTCCTCGATCTCCCGGGGATAGACGTTGTAGCCGCCACGGATGATCAGGTCTTTCTTCCGGTCCACGATGTAGAAGTAGCCGTCCTCGTCCACGCGCGCCAGATCACCGCTGTGGAACCAGCCGTCCCGGATCGCTTCGGCGGTGGCCTCAGGACGATGCCAGTAGCCCTTCATCACATTCGGCCCGCGGATGACGATCTCGCCTACCTCGCCTTGCGGGACCGCGCGGTCGGAGTTGTCCACGACGCGCATCTGCACTCCCCGGATGGGCGTGCCGATGGAACCGGGCTTACGCTCCCGGCCGGGTTGGTTGAAGGATGCCACCGGCGAGGTCTCCGACAGGCCGTAACCTTCCAGCACCGTGCAGCCCACGGCGTTCTCAAACCCCCGCAGCACCTCGACAGGCAATGCCGCGCCACCGGAGATGCACGTCCTCAGCGTGGAGACGTCGTAGCCCGCGCGGTCAGGCTGGTGCAGCAGCGCTACGTACATCGTCGGCACGCCTTCAAAGACAGTCACGCGGTGCCCAGCGATGATCCGCAGCGCGTGCGCGGGGTCGAAGCGGGGCAGCAGGGTCAGGCACGCGCCGGACGCCACGGCTACGTTGAGCGCGACGGTCTGCCCGAAGACGTGGAACAGCGGCAGCCCACCAAAGATGACGTCCTCCGCGCGGGCGCGGAGGACGTCGGTTCGCGCTACATCAGTGTTACTGATGAGGTTGCCGTGGGTCAGTTCCGCACCCTTTGGCTGGCCGGTCGTGCCGGAGGTGTACAGGATCACCGCAGTGTCCTCGCTGTGCCGGTCCGTGACCTCCTCAACCGGGGAGGCAGAGGCCAGCAGATCCGGGAAGTCGGCTTCGTCAACGATGATGAATTCCGTCTTGGCCTGCTCGGCGCCGCGGCGTGCCTCGTCCGCGAACGCATGCCAGGCGAACACCAGCCTTGCCCCGGAGTCGCCGAGGTAATAGGCAACCTCCCGCGCCTTGAGCAAAGGGTTCATCGGCACGACGATGCCGCCGGCGCGAAGGATGCCGTAGTACACGACCGGTACCTCAGCGACGTTGGGCATCATGATCCCGACCCGGTCGCCGGGCTTGAGACCTTGCTCGTGGAGGACCCCTGCGACCCTCGCGCTTGCCTCGTCCAACGCCCGGTATGTCATCGCCGCGTTGCCCACCCGCACGGCCACCCGTCCGGCGTGGACACGCAATGTTTCCGTCAGGTTCTTCGCCAGGTTCGTCACGTTGTCATTCTCGGCTTGACAAGCAGGCCAGTCGTCGGTCCGCGGCATCAAGCCTGTCGCGGGTCGTTGGTACCGCGGAACAATCGGACGGGAACGGCCGTCCGCAGCCCCGCCAGAGTTGTGCCGGGATTCCAAGGATCTGGCTACGCCTTGTCTTGCCGGCACGTTGATCCAGCGCTCGCCCCTGCTTAGTGTCCAAGGCCAGACTTGGCGCGAACCTGGCGGATGGCAATGGAGTTGGACGTCCTGATCGAAATCCCGCGCGGCAGCCGGAACAAGTACGAGGTTGACCACGCCAGCGGTCTGATCCGGCTGGATCGGACGCTGTTCACAGCGACTCAGTACCCGGCCGACTACGGCTTCGTGCCCGACACCCTAGGCGAGGACGGCGATCCGCTCGACGCGATGGTGCTGGTGCAGGAGCCCACGTTCCCTGGCTGTCTGATCCGCAGCCGGCCGATCGGCATGTTCCGGATGGCCGACGAGAAAGGCGGCGACGACAAGGTCCTGTGCGTGCCCGCCGGCGATCCGCGCGAGGAACACATGCGCGACCTCCGAGACCTGCCCGAGTTTGACCGGTTGGAGATCGAGCACTTCTTCCTGATCTACAAGGAACTCGAGCCAGGCAAAAGCGTCGAGGGCGCGTCCTGGGCCGACCGGGCCGCGGCCGAAGCTGAAGTCGAAGCATCCCGGCGCCGGCAGCGGACCCATCTGCAACGTGACTCCTAGGAGAACGCTCCGATGCCGGTGACGGCGCGGCCGACGATAAGCGTCTGCATCGTCTCAGTTCCCTCGAAAGTATGGATCGCCTCCAGATCGACCATGTGCCGCATGACCTGGTAGTCGAGCAGGATCCCGTTGCCGCCGAGCATGTCGCGGGCCTCAGCGGCAATCGCGCGGGCCTTGCGGGTGTTGTGCATCTTCGCCAGCCCAGCCACGGTGGGGGTCAGCCGGCCGGCCTCGGCAAGCCGGCCGATCTGCAGGCAGTACAGCTGCATCGCGGTGAGATCCGCAAGCATCGACACCAGCCGCTGCTGGATGATCTGGAAACTGGCCAGGGGCTCGCCGAACTGACGCCGCTGCAGCGCGTACCGCAAGGCGGTGTCGTACGCGGACGTGGCGTGGCCGAGTGCCGCCCACGCGCAAGTGGCCCGGGTGGTGGCCAGGACCCTGCTGGTGTCCCTGAACGACCGCGCCCAGGGCAGCCGGTTCTCCGCCGGAACTCGCACGTCGTCGAGGTTGATGTCAGCCTGCCACACCGCCCGCAGCGACACCTTCCCTTCGATTACCTGAGCCTGGAAGCCAGGGGAGCCCTTCTCCACGACGAAGCCGTTGACCTGGCCGTCGTCACTATTCCTGGCCCAGACGACGATCAAGTCGGCCACGGTACCCAGGCCGATCCACCGCTTGCGCCCGTTCAGTACCCACCCGCCGTCCCCGTCCGGGATGGCCGAGGTTTCCAGTGCGACCGAGTCTGAGCCGTGGTCAGGTTCGGTCAGCGCGAAGGCGCCGAGCTTGGTCATCCGGGCCATGTCAGGCAGCCACCGTGCCTTCTGATCTTCCGAGCCGCACATCGCGATGGACTGCATGGCCAGTCCCGCGTGGACGCCGAGTATCACGCCCAGGCTGCCGTCGCCGCGGTGCAGTTCCATGGTCACCAGCCCGCACGCCATCGGGCTCATGCCAGCGCAGTCGTAGCCGGTGATGTCCTCGCCGACGATGCCGAGCTCGGGCAGCCGCCTGACCAGGGGCCAGCAGATCTCGGCCCGTTCCCAGTACGGGCCGATCACCGGCACGACCTCCTCGTCGACGAATCGCCGGACGGCGATGAAATGTGACCATTGCTCGTCAGTGAACTGCTCGCGGACGGAAAAGAAATCCGTGCCCAGAGATTCGCCGAGGTGCTCGCTCACCTGCGTCATCGCTGGCTTCCTTTCATGGCAGGCCCTGCGGCGTGGTGCGGTTGGCATCGAGGAACGCCTCCACCATCGGAGCGATGCGCTCGGGGTGCGCGGCCAGCTCCAGGTGACCGCCCTGGTAGACGTGGAGGTCGCTATGCGGTATTAGCCGGTGCATAATCCGTGCGTTCGCCAGCGGGACGATGGGGTCATCGTCGCCGGACAGGATTAAGGTCGGCGGTCGCAGCCCTGCCAGCCGGGGCAGGCTTGTCCATCCGGCAGCGGCGATCAGCTGATAGTAGTAGCCGCGCGCCGGGCCCAGCCGGGTCGTGGCGTGCAGCAGGTCACGGGCCACCATCGGTTCGGTGCGCGCGCTGCCTCCGTACAGGTCGCCGGCGATGCGTGCGGCGTGCACAGGGTCCCGATGACGGCGCGGCGTGAGCATGCGCAGCAGGACCTTCGGCCGCGCGGGCACCATCAGCGCACCTGGCCCCGTGGCCACGAGTACCAGGCGGCGCACCCGGTCCGGGCGGCTGACGGCGAACTGCTGCGCGAGGGCCCCGCCCCACGAGATCCCCAGGACGTCCGCCTGCGGATAGCCGAGCTGGCTGAGCATCCCGGCCAGCAGCGGCGCGGAGGTGCCCACGTGGTAGGGCAGTACCGGGGCCGGGGAGCCGCCGACGCCTGGCATGTCGAACCGAACGACGGGCCGCCGCTGATCCAGCTCGTCGACGAACGGCTGGAGCAGCTCCAGGCTCGCTCCAATGCCGTTGCACAGCAGCAACGGCGGCCAGCCTGGAGAACCGTCCCGCACCGAGACGCGCATGGCCCGGCCGCCGATCGTCAGTATTCTCATCCGTTCGGCCGGCCCGCCCCAGCGCAGCCGGCCCCGGATGACACGGCCGATGCCAGCTGCCCGACCGTCATCGCCTCTCGGTCCAGGACGGGAGGTATCAGCGGTCATAGACGTAGGTTCCCGGCGCGTCGCCGAGCGGCACTTGCCCGCCGCCGCCGGGCTCGGACGGGGCGTCCTTCTCCTCGCCGCAGCGGTCGGCGAGCCAGCACGTGTAGTCCGGCCACCAGGAACCGCGACAGGTCTCCGCGCGCCGCAACCACTGCTCCGGGTCCATCGGACTCTCTTCGGATAGCTGATAGCTGGCCTTCTCGTTGCCGGGCGGATTGACCATCGCCGCGATGTGGCCGCTGGTGGACAGCACGAACCGGTGCCGGCCGGACAGTAGCTGCGTGGACCGGTAGCAGCTCTGCCATGGGCAGAGGTGATCGGTAACCCCCGCGACCATGTAGGTGTCCCGCTCGACCAGCGCCACGTCCCCCGGAGAGCCGAGCATGGTCAGGCTGCCCGGCTTTACCAGCGCGTTCGCGACGCCCATGTGCAGGAAATCCCGGTGCAAGCCCGCGGTCATCCGCGTGGTGTCCGCATTCCAGAACAGAATGTCGAACGGCGGCGGCTCGCGCCCGAGCAGGTAGTTGTTGACCCAGTAGTTCCAGATCAGGTCGTTGGGCCGCAGCCATGCGAACACCTCGGCCAGCGACCGGCCATCCAGGTAACCGCGGGCGCTGGACGCGGCCGCGGCCATCCGCGCCGTGCGCTTGCTGATGACGGCGCTGGCCAGGCCTGCTCGCGCCTGGTCCAGGACGGTGACCATGAGGGTGAGCGCGGCGATTCGGTCCTGCTGGCCGTTGTACGCCAGGTGCGCCGCCACCATCGCGCTGATGACGCCGCCCGAGCAGATCCCCATGAGCGCTGCCTGCTCGCTTCCGGTAATACGGGCCGTCGCGTCCATCGCGTCCAGGACGGCTTGCCCGTAGGTGTTGAAGTCCCATGCTGCGTTCCGGGCGTCCGGATTGCGCCAGGAGATCATGAACACCTGCAGGCCGCTGGCGGCCAGGTACTCGACAAGGCTCCGGCCGGGCGCCAGGTCCAAGACGTAGAACTTGTTGATCGTCGGCGGCACGATCAGCAGCGGCACCTGCCGGACCGCGGCGGTAACCGCGCGGTACTGAATCAGCTCGAACACCGGGGTTCGCAGGATCACCGAACCAGGCGAGACGGCAAGATCCACCCCGACCTCGAAGGCATCCGGTTCGACCATGGACGGCACGCGCGGCGCATCCGCCATGTCCCTCATGAAATGTCGAAGGCCCGACAGGGCGCTGCCGCCGCCCGTGTCGACGGCGGCCTTCAAGGCTGCCGGGTTCAGCAGCGGGTTATTGCTCGGCGCGAGCGCGTCGATCAGGTTGGTCAGGACGAAGCCGACACGGTCCGCGTCAGCACCGCGGAGACCGGCGTCAGCCACGACGCCTTCGGCGGTTTCCGCCATCGCCATGTATGCCTGCACGGCCCGGCGCAGCAGCGGGTTGCCCACCCATCCCGGATCGGCGAACCGCCGATCGCGGCGCGATGGCTGGACTTGCGACGTGCCCACCGCGATACGTCCCAGCTCGCCGAGCAGCGAGCGTCCTCGGCCCGCCATAAGCCGGGGCCGCCCCGCCAGGGCCGCGGCCAGGCGCAGCCCGGAGCCGCCGGGGTTCATCCTGCGCAGTATGCCGATGGCCGCATCGGTGAGCAGCAGATCCAGCGGCGCCGCCGCAGCGTCTGTCGCGGCTGATCTGATCGTGTCGTTATCGGAATTCATAATCTCCGTCCTCCCGCCGAGCGTAGGGCGCGGGCGATCCTCTTCCATCGGTCGCGCGTCACAAAGCTGGGGTCAGGCGTGGTTCCGCGGGCACAGGACTCCGCCCCTCGGTCCCAAAGGTCAGCGCAGCGCCCGGTCCGAGATGGCACGCTGCAAACCTGTCCGTGACGATCACGGGAATCTGATGACGACCGACACCTGACCATCGCGCCATCGACGCGCGCGATGAGCTGCCTCTAGGCAGGCTCGCCGCGATACGCGAGGATCCACTGATGGACGTGGACACGGATCCTCCGGGGGTCGCCGAGCTGGTGGCCGGCGTCGCTGCCGCGGTACCCAGGCAAGCGGTGTCGACGGACATCTTCCGGGCCATAGTCCGTGAGATTCCGCAGCTGGACGAGGACAAACCGCTGCTGAGCCTGCTCGCTTCCAGCGTCAACGGCAACGTGGACATGTGCCTGCAGGTCATGCAGCACCGGATCGACCTGTCAGCCGTGCAGGCCCCGGCTGCGGCAGTTGAGTACGCGCGACGCCTGGCTCAGCGCGGCACGCCGCTGACCACCCTGCTGCGCACCTACCGGCTCGGGCATGCTCGCTTCTCGGACTGGCTGCTCAAAGAACTCGGCCAGCATGCCGATGACGCCCGGGTGATAAGCGCAGCCACGCTCAGCATGTCCAGGATCGTGGCCGCGTACATCGACCAGACTTCGGAGGAGATGGTCGCGGCCTACACCCAGGAGAGGGAACACTGGCTCCGGAATCAGAACGCCGCGCGGGCCGCCAGGGTCCGGAGACTGCTGGCAGGTGACCGGAGCGACGTGCGTGCTGCGGAGGCCACCCTTGGCTACCGGCTGCGTCAGTATCACGTGGGCACGGTGTGCTGGGTCGATGATGCGTCCGGCACAGCGGACCGGCTGACCAGGCTGGAGCGCGCAGTCGGCCAGGTCGCGGTGCAGGCGGCCTGCGCCGGCGATCCCGTGTTCCTGCCCCGCGACGAATCGAGCGCCTGGGCGTGGCTGCCGTTGGGGATCCGCGACAGATTCGACTCAGTTGAGGCCAGCACGGCCAACGTGAGCGTCGACATCCACTTCGCCTTCGGCGACCCCGCGAAAGGCCCTGGCGGATTCTGCCTCACCTACCTGCAGGCCATCGCCGCTGAATCGGTCGCGCTCGCCGCACGACCTCCCGCAGCTCGAGTACTGACGTTCACCGAGGTGGCCCCCGTTGCGATGATGCTCGGATCCGCGGACCTGCTCCGCGCTTGGGTACGCAGTACGCTCGCGGGCCTGGCTACCGATGACGATCACCACGCTCGCCTGCGCGAAACCTTGCTGGTCTTCCTGCAAAGCGGGGGCAGCTATAAGGCCACCGCCGAGCGCCTCGTGCTGCACAAGAACACGGTCCAGTACAGGATCCGCAAGGCCGAGGAGAGCCTTGGCCGCGCCGTGGCCGAGAACCGCCACGACGTGGAACTCGCGCTGCGGGTGAGTCAGTGGCTCGGCGCGGCAGTTCTGCATCCCGGCGCTGCCCCCGCCGGCCTGGGCACGCCGAGCGGGAAAGCCGGTCCGTAACGGGCTGCTGTGCTAGCCGGCCGAGGCTCGGTACCGGCCGCGGCCAGCTGCGGATGTCGGCGGAGACTGCGTCGCGCATGGTCCTGTCCGCGACCACCGGCGCCTCGCTGTCACTGATCTCACAGCCAGGCGTCAGGCGAACCGGCGGAGCCTGAAGGCCTCCAGTGCCCCCGAGGCCTCGGGGGCACTCCTGGTGACCTGCCTCGGTCGCAGCGCTGGCGTGCTGCTTGCCCAGGTCCAGGTGGACGTGGGCGGCAAGGCGACGAGGAAGCCCGCATACTCTGGCATGTGATACGATCGTATGCATGGCGCAGGTTGACAGGTTCTCCGTGACGATGCCGCCAGAACTCGGCGAGGGTGTCCGGCAGGCCGCTGCCCGGCAGGGCACCAGCGTGTCGACATGGCTCTCCGAGGCAGCGGCCGACAAGCTGCGCAACGAACTCCTGGGCGATGCCCTGGATCAATGGGAGGCCGAGGACGGCCCATTCACCCGTGCCGAGCTGGATGAAGCGGCGTCCCGGCTCGGGCTGGCGCCGCGCACGGGCGCGGCATGAAAGCTGTCCTGGACGCAGGCGCGCTGGTCGCGGTTGACCGCCGTAACCGGATGATCGGCGCCCAACTGCGGGT
>Ga0137377_10004152_pt1 | contig 11371 bp, 9 predicted proteins | sample SagtaG_22_FD_104815 | JGI IMG/M metagenome (GOLD analysis project Ga0137377, IMG submission 104815) | Vadose zone soil microbial communities from Sagehorn Ranch, Mendocino, California, USA - Sage2_L_40_16 metaG | ecosystem: Environmental > Terrestrial > Soil > Vadose zone | place: USA... | reverse complement strand
TCCGGGTGTGGTCGCTGTACGCGCCGAACGGGCGCACCCCCGAGTCCGCCCACTACGCCTACAAGCTCGACTGGTTCGCCGCGCTGCGGACCGCGCTGGCCGCCGAGCTCGGGCCCGAGCCCCGGCTGGTGGCGTGCGGTGACTTCAACGTGGCGCCGACCGACGACGACGTGTGGGACCCGGCGGTGTTCGTCGGCTCCACCCACGTCACGCCGCCAGAACGGCAGGCGCTGGCGGCCCTGCGGGCGCTCGGTTTGCAGGACGTGGTGCCGACCCCGATGAAGGGACCGCATCCCTTCACCTACTGGGACTACCGGGCCGGCGCCTTCGCCAAGAACTACGGCATGCGCATCGACCTGGTGTACGCGACCGGAGCCGTGGCCGGCCGGGTGCGCGGCGCGTACGTGGACCGCGAGGCCCGCAAGGGCAAGGGGCCGTCCGACCACGCGCCGGTCGTGGTGGACCTCAGCTGAGGATGCGCGCCGCGTTGGTAAGGCCCGGCTGATGCCCTGGCTTTCCAGGTAGCTGGCCGCGATCTTCTTCGGCACCACCATGCACCAGGCGTCGATGAGCAGCTCGCGCAGCTCGCCGGCGTCCAGCGCCGGCAGCCGGGCGCGGACCCAGTTGTACCGCTCGTCGCTGCGCAGCGGCATCATGAACTTATCCGGCTCGCTGGCGACCAGCGCGGCGCGCTCCTCCTTGGGAAAGCCGAAGCCAAGCCGCTCCTCGTCGGCCGAGACCGAGGCGTAGACCAGGCTGCCGACCCGGAACTTGGTGTGGTCCCTGATGAGATGTTCGCTGGTGCGCGGCAGCGAGAGCGCGATCCGGCGCACGTCGTCGAGGGTGGCCATGGCAGCCCTCAGAGCCCCAGGACCCGTTCGGCGTTACCGTGGAAGACCAGGTCCATCACGGACTGATCGTAGCCGAGCTCGTCCCACTCCCGCAGGATCCGCTCGTACGGCAGGCTGGGGTGGTCGCTGCCGAACATCATCTTCTCCCGCAGCCTGCCCCTGATGTCGGTGCGCAGCGAGGACGGGAAGTACTTGGGCGCCCAGCCGGAAAGCTCCCAGTACACGTTGCCCTTGTGCAGCGCGACCGCGGTCATCTCATCGGTCCACGGCCAGCCCGGGTGAGCCGCGATGATGGTCAGCGAGGGGAAGCGGGCGGCCAGGTTATCGATGGCGAGCGGCCGGGCGTGCTCGATCCTGGCGCCCAGGCCGCCGGGCATGCCCGCGCCCATCCCTGTCGTCCCCACGTCGATCATCACCGGCACGTTCAGCCCGGCGATGGTCTCGAACAGCGGGTTCAGGGCCGGCTCGTCGACCGCGTAGTGCCCCATGATCGGATGGAAGTGGAAGCCGAGCACGTGGTACTCCCGCACCGCGGTGACCGCCCCGGTGATCGCCTGCTCGCCCTTGAACGGGTCGATCGCCCCCCAGGCCTGGATAAACGTGCCCGGGTGCCGGTCGCGCAGGGCGGCGACGTAGTCGTTCCCGCACGGTGGGGCGCCGGTCACCGACTCGATGTCGAAGGCGACGAGAACCGCCTCGACCCCGGCCGAGGTGACGTCGGCGACGACCTCGTCCTCCGGCTTGCCGGTCCAGGTCTTGCCCCAGTATTTTCCCAGCGCCTCGACGTAGGGACCCTGGGAGGCGATCCACATGTCGGTCCCCGGATAGCAGTGCAGGTCGATCTTTCTCATCCTTCGCTCGCTCTGCTTTCCCCGCTCGCCTCCGGGCCGCTCTTGAGGCGGCTCCTTCCCTCGTCGCTCCTTCGTCGCTCCTCAGTCCAGTCGCCGCCGCGGCCCTTTGGCTCGCGGGAGGGCTCGCTCAGGATGGCGGCGAGGTCCTTCTTGGACACCTTGCCGAAGCCGGATAGCGGCAGGGTGTCGAAGAACGCCAGCCGTTCGGGCAATTTGAACTTGGCGATCTCGAAGCCGAGCAGGAAACTGACGAGTTCCCCGAGGATGAGGGACTGGCCCGGCCGCAGCACCAGGCAGGCGCACATCCGCTCGCCGAGGACCGGATCGGGGTAGGGCACGCAGGCCACGTTGAGCACGGCCGGGTGGGCCAGGATGAGGTTCTCCACCTCCTCCGCGCTGATCTTCTCGCCACCCCGGTTGATGAGGTCCTTGACCCGGCCCTCGACGACGTAGTTGCCGGACGGCATCTTCCTGAGCAGGTCGCCGGAGCGGTAGAACCCGTCGGGGGTGAACGCCCGGGCGTTGTGCTCGGGGGAGCGGAAGTAGCCGCGCAGCGTGTAGGGGCCGCGGACGATCAGCTCGCCGGGCTCGCCGTCGGGCACCACGTTCCCGTCCTCGTCCACCAGGAAGACCTCGTCGTCCGGCGAGGCTGGCCGGCCGCAGGTCTCGCGGCGCACGTCGGGCGGGTCGGACGACCGGACGAACATGATCAGGCCCTCGGCCATGCCGAAGTTCTCCTGGATGAAGCAGCCGGGCAGGGCGCGCTCGGCCCGCAGCCGGGCCTCGGGCTGCAGCCGCTGGCCGCCGCTCTGGATCACCCGCAGCGAGGACAGGTCGTACTCGGTGATCGACGGGTCGTCGATCCACCGGATCAGCAGCGCGGGCACCAGGTGGACGTGCGTCACCCGGTGCCGCTGGATCAGCTCGAAGACGTCCCGCGGGCGGGTGCTCGTGGCCAGCACGACCGTTCCGCCGGACAGCAGGAAGCCCTGCAGGCCCGGGCAGCCGAGCGGCAGGTTGTGCTCGATCGGCAGCACGTCGAGCAGCACGTCGCCCTCGCCGATCTCGCAGGCCGCGGCGGCGATCTTCGAGTTGTACAGGTAGTCGTTGTGCGAGCGGGGGATGAGCTTCGGGATCCCGGTCGTGCCGCCGGAGAGCAGGAACAGGGCCGGGTCGGCCGGGTCGATGCTGATCTGGTCAAGTGCCGCCCGGCCGGCCCGCGGTTCGCGTTCGAGCAGGTCCTCCAGGGACAGGAACTGCGGGCCGAGCGCGGGGGCCAGCCCCTGCACCAGGCAGAGCTCGAGGGTCGGCTGGCCGGCCATGATGCCCGCCGCCATCGCGGTGAAGTCGAAGCCGCGAGCGGCGGCGGGGACGGCCAGCGCCCGGGCGCCCGATATCTCGGCGAACTGGGTGATCTCCCGCTTGCGGTGCCCCGGCAGCGCGAGCACCGGGGCGGCCCCGATCCGCTGCAGCGCGAAGTACAGGTAGGCGAACACGGCCGTGTTCGGCAGCTGGACGATGACCCGGTCCAGCGGCCCGAAGCCCAGGTCGAGCAGGACCCGGGCCAGGCGCGCCGAGCGCTCGTCCAGCTGCCGGTAGGTCACCGGGCCGTCGTCGTCCGCCACCGCCACCCGGTCCGCGTACTTGGCCAGCGCGCCGGTGAAACCCTCGAAGAGCGGCCGGTCCTCCCAGTAGCCGAGGTCCCGGTAGCGGGCGGCGAACTCGGCCGGGAACGGCGTTACCCCATCGAGCATGCGAGTGATCCCCTTACCTGGTGGCCCGGGTCGAGCCCGCGCGGAGGGCGGACAGTGCGGCGGCGACCGCCATGAATCCCATCGAGCTGGGCGTAGATGGCCAGGCCGCCCACCTGGCTGGCCAGCCGATTCGCGGCGGTGCCTGGGCCTTTGCCGACGGCCGGGTCACCCGGGGGACGGACACGCGGTTAGCTTAACTTGCGCTGCGGGGGGTGCCAGGGGGGTCGACCCCCCGTGGCAGGAACGGTATCTCGCTTATCGGACGAGGACTACGCTAGGGAATGGCACTTCCGGGTGAAGGGGCTCCTCACTTGGCGAGGGATGAGAATTGCGTCGGCTCCGTCGGCGTACTCATTGTGGGCACACGAGGCGACGCCGGACCAGGTGAAGTGCTTATCAAGATCCGCGGCGGTTCCGAGGCCTTCCTGGCCTGGTCCGAGAAGCCGCTGCCCAGGGGGGCGACCGTCCTTGTTATTGAGTCGCGCGGAGCGCGGGCGGTCGACGTCATCGAGTGGGAGGATGCACTCGGCGAAAGTCCGCGCGTTCCGGGGTTATTTTCTGTTTAGGAGATGAACGAGGATGTTCGGTTATCGTGTTCCGGCCCCCGACGAGGCCATGTTGATTTCCGGACGAGGGGGCGGCCCGCAGGGCGCGCCGTTCCGGGTGATAATCGGCCACGGCGCCTTCGTCACGCCCGTGTTCCGTAAGGTCCGGTACCTCACCCTGTCCATGCAGGAGGCCGAGGTCGCGGAGACCTGCGTGACCAAGCAGGGCATCTCGCTGAACGTGCGCTCGGTGATCGCGTTCAAGGTCGGCAACGACGAGGAATCCATCGTCAACGCCGGCCAGCGTTTCCTGTCGGATCAGGACCAGATGTCGGTGCTGACCGGGCGGATCTTCGCCGGCCACCTGCGCTCGATCATCGGCTCGATGACCGTCGAGGAACTCGTCACCGAACGGCAGAAGCTGGCCACCGAGGTGCTCGACGGCTCGAAGGCCGAGATGGCCAGGATCGGCCTGATCGTGGACTCGCTGCAGATCCAGTCGATCGACGACATGGGCGCCGGGTACATCGCCGCGATGGCCGCGCCGAACAACGCCGCCATCCAGCGGCAGGCGAAGATCGCGCAGGCGGCGGCGGACCAGGCGGCCGCGGAGGCGCAGCAGGCATCGGCACGCAAGCAGGCCGAGTTCGCCCGGGAAACCTCCGTCGTGCAGGCCCAGTACAAGGCCGAGGTAGACAGGGCGCAGGCCGAGGCGGCTCAGGCGGGCCCGCTGGCGCAAGCGAATGCCCAGCGGGCGGTGATCAACGCGCAGGCCGAGCTGGCTCAGCAGCAGGCCCAGCTGCGGCAGCAGCAGCTGGTGTCCGAGGTGGTCAAGCCGGCCGAGGCAGAGGCCGAACGGATCAGGATCCTCGCCCTGGCCGATGCCGAGCGCACCCGCATCCAGGCCGAAGCGGCCGCGTCCAACAACCGCGTCGCGCTCGACCAGCTGCTCATCAACCAGCTGCCGCTGATCGTCAAGGAGGCCGCGGCCGGGCTGGCCGGGGCCAACGTGAGCGTGCTCAACGGCGCCGACGGCCTCGGTGAGATCGCCGCCGGGCTGGTCAGCCAGGGCCTGACCATCCTCGATTCGGTCCGCAAGGGGATGCCGGCGCCGCCGCAGGCCAGCGGCGACAACGGGCGCGTGGTGAGCGGCCAGGTGGTGCCGGACAGCCCGGCCGGTTCGGCCCGCGGCTAGCCGCGTCCGCCGGCGCCCGGCCGGCAAATCTGGCTATTTGCTGACGTCCTGGCAAGTGCCGCGCTAACCCGAACGCCTCTGGCTAGGCTCGCAATCGTGGCAGCAGCGATTACGGCCGTCCATGCCCAGGCGGAAGAAGAAGAGCCGGCGCCGCCATCTGGCGATCGCCGGACGGTGGCGCTGGCCGCCGTCTATTACCTGCTGGCCGCGCTGGCGGTCACGCTCTGGCTCTGGCGGGACCCGGCGACCAGGACGGTGCTCGGCAACCCCAACGACGCTGACCAGCTGGCCTGGTTCCTCCGGTACGACGCCGCCGCGATCGGGCACGGGCACCTGCCGGCGCTGGTGACCACCGCGATGAACGCCCCGCAGGGCGTGAGCGTCATGTGGAACACGTTCATGCTGCTGCCCGGGGCGCTGCTGACCCCGGTGACGTTGCTGTTCGGGCCGCAGAGCGCGCTCACGGTGTTCATGACGGCTGGGTTCGCCGGGTCGGCGCTGGCCATGTTCGCCGTGTTGCGGCGCTGGGACGTCAGCGTGGCAACCGCGGCGCTCGGCGGGGCGGTCTACGGGTTCTCCCCGGCGGTGCTGCACTCGGCCATCGGCCATTACGACCTGCAGTTCGCCGTGCTGCCTCCGCTGATCATCGACGTCGGCCTGCGGCTGGCGACCGGCCGGACGAGCGCCGTGCGCGGTGGCCTCTGGCTGGGCCTGCTGGTGACGGCGCAGCTGTTCATCACCGAGGAGATCCTGGCCGTCACGGCCATAGCCGGGATCGTTCTCATCGCCGTGCTCGCGGCCAGTCGGCCGCGTGCGGTGGCGGGCTCGATCAGGCGGGTGGCGGGCGGCCTGGGCGTGGCGGCGGGCGTGACGGTCGTGATCGCCGGATACCCGCTGGGGGTGCAGTTCTTCGGCCCGCTGCGCGAGCACGGCAGCCCGTTCACGACGGACTTCTTCAAGAACGACTTGTCATCCTTCGTAGCGCCCTCGTCGTACCAGTTCTTCCACACCGCGGGCAGCGCGGCCGCCGCCTCGCGGTACCAGGGGCAGCTGCCCGAATATCTCGGCTACCTCGGCTGGCCGCTGATCATCGTGCTGCTGCTGGCCGCGATCACCGGCTGGCGGCGGCTGCCGGTCCGGGCAACCGCGGTCGCCTGCGTGGTGCTCGGGGTGTTCTCCCTCGGCGGCACCCTGCTGTTCGGCGGGCACGGGCACCCCGCGATCAAGCTGCCCTGGTACTGGCTGCAAGGCCTGCCGCTGCTCAACGCGGCGCTGCCGGACCGGTTCTCCCTCGTGGCGGACGGCGTGGCCGCCGCGCTGCTGGCCTTCGCGGTGGACGCGGCCATCCCGGTCTTCGCCGCCTTCGCCGGGCGCCGGCGGCTGCGGCTGGCCGCCGGCTGGCGCCCGGCCGCGGTGGTGATGTCCGGCGCGGTGCTGGCCGTCTTGCCCATGGTGCCGAAGCCGCTGCCCGTCGCCGCGGCGACTCCGGTGCCGCCCGGCTGGTCGGCGGCGTTCGCCGCACTGCGGCTGCCCGCGTCGGCCAGCGTGCTGGTGGTGCCGATCCCGATGTCCACCTTCACCGAACCGCTGCGCTGGCAGGCTGACACGGGCGAACCCGGCTCGCTGGTCGGCGGGTATTTCATGGGTCCGGCCTGGAACGGGCGCGCGTACACCGACGGGAACGGCACGCCCGCCGCGGGCCTTTACCTGAACACCATGTGGACCTTTTCGCAGGCGGGCCTGCCCAAGGCGCTGACGACCGGGGTCCCGGCGAACGCCCACCCTGGGGCCGCGGGCTACGTGCGGGTCAGGGCCGTGACCGACACGAAGATGCGGGAGCAGATCAGGGCCTGGCGGGTGTCCGCCGTCGTCGCGGTGGCCAAGCCGGACTCGCGGCTAGGCCGTTACCTCACCGTCCTGCTCGGGCCGCCCGCCGTCGTGGCCGGCGACGTGCTGGCCTGGCGGACGTGAGCGGCGTTCTCAGAGGCGATTCATAGCCTGGTCTCGGATTCATAACGAGGGCAGAGGTCGTTCGGCAGGTACGCATAGCCCCGTCGGGCAGTGTGGTCAGTGAAGCCGATACAGACCAGCTAAGAGGAGTTAACGATGACGACCATGCTCTGGATCAACGTGCTGCTGGCTATTCCGTTCATTGCGCTCTGGGCCGGGATCCCCATGTGGCTCGTGCTGCGGCGCCAGGACCGCAAGCCGCGGCCGGCCGCGACGCCCGCCGTCCGGATGGTTCCCGCGGTGCGCCACGAGGACGCCGGCTACCGCCGCGTCGCCTAGCACGCCGTGCACCACGCACACAACTGCAGATCGGCAGCACCGCCGGGTGACGCGGCGGACGCGGGCCGGGAGGCCAGGATGTACGGGCCTCCCGGCCCGCAGTCTTGTGAGCCCGCAGTCTTGTGATGTGAGAGGCTGCCGGGATGCTGGCGTTGAGCATCGCGTGCACGGTGGCCGCGGTCGCCTGGGCCTACCTGGTCGCCGGGCACGGCGGGTACTGGCGGACCAGCGAGTGGCTGCCGCGTGTCACCCATGAGCCGGAGGCGTGGCCGGACGTGGTGGCGGTGGTCCCGGCCAGGAACGAGGCCGAGATGCTGCCGGCAACGCTGCCCGCGCTGCTCGGGCAGGAGTATCCCGGGGCGCTGACCGTCATCGTGGTCGACGACGGCAGCTCCGATGGCACCGGCGAGGTCGCCGCGCGGATCGCCCGCGAATCAGGCAGGCCGCTGCGCGTGATCCCCGGCACCCCGCCGCCCGAGCCTAACGAGGGCGACGGCCGCTGGGCGGGCAAGGTGTGGGCCATGGCCCAGGGACTCCGCGCGGCCGGACCGGCCGGCTACGTGCTGTTCACCGACGCCGATATCGCCTGGGAGGCGCATACGCTGCGCCACCTGGTGGCCGCGGCGGAGGGGGACGACCGGGACCTGGTCTCGCAGATGGCCCTGCTCCGGGCGGCTACCGGCTGGGAGCGCGTGGTGGTGCCGGCTTTCGTGTACTTCTTCGCCCAGCTCTACCCGTTCCGGCGGGTGAACGCGCCCGGCTCGCGGACGGCCGCCGCGGCCGGCGGCTGCATGCTGGTGCGCCGCAGCGCGCTGGAGAGATCCGGCGGCCTGGCGCCGATCAGCGGCGCCCTCATCGACGACGTGGCCATGGGCCGCATGATCAAGCGCCAGCGGGGCCGCTGCTGGCTCGGGCTCACCCGGCAGGTGGCCAGCGTGCGCCCGTACCCCCGGCTCGCCAGCTTGTGGCAGATGGTGGCCAGGTCGGCGTACACCCAGCTGAATTACTCCCCGGCGCTGCTGGCCGCGACGCTCATCGGGCTGCTGTTCCTGTACGTCCTGCCGCCGGCCGGCGCGGTCATCGGGCTCGCCGTCCTGCTGGCCGGCGGGTCCGGCCCGGCGGCCCTCGCGGCCGGCGCGGGCCTGGCCGGCTGGGCGCTCATGTCGCTGAGCTACCTGCCCATGCTGAGGCTGTACCGGCTGTCGCCGCTGCGCGCGCCCGGGCTGCCGCTGATCGCCCTGCTGTACGCCGGCATGACCGCCGACTCCGCCCGGCGTCACCACACCGGCCGCGGCGCGCAGTGGCGCGGCCGCACCAACCAGACGCTCGGCGGGCGGCTTCCGCCCGGGCGGGGCCAGCGGGGATGATGGGGCATGGCAGATTGATCCTGGTAAGCGATGACGCTAGAAGGTGGACACGTGACGATCAGCGTTCAGGGCGTGGTGGCCCGCGGTAAGGGCGAGCCGGTCGAGGTGACGACGGTCCTGGTGCCCGAGCCCGGGCCCGGGGAGGCGCTCGTCACCGTGCAGGCGTGCGGGGTGTGCCACACCGACCTGCATTACAAGCAGGGCGGCATCGGCGAGGACTTCCCTTACCTGCTGGGGCACGAGGCGGCGGGCGTGGTCGACGCGGTCGGGCCCGACGTGACCGACGTGGCGCCCGGCGACTTCGTCATCCTGAACTGGCGCGCGGTCTGCGGGCGGTGCCGGGCCTGCAGCCGCGGCAGGCCGTGGTACTGCTTCAGCACCCACAACGCGAGCCAGAAGATGACGCTGGAGGACGGCACCCCGCTGTCCCCGGCGCTGGGCATCGGCGCGTTCGCGGAGAAGACGCTGGTCGCCTCCGGGCAGTGCACCAAGGTCGACCCGGCGATCCCCGCGGCCACCGCCGGGCTGCTCGGCTGCGGCGTGATGGCGGGCCTGGGAGCCGCCATCAACACCGGCGGCGTGACCCGCGGCGACAGCGTCGCGGTAATCGGCTGCGGCGGCGTGGGCGACGGCGCGATCCTCGGCGCCCAGCTGGCCGGCGCGCGGACGATCATCGCGGTGGACGTGGACGACCGGAAGCTGGAGTGGGCCCGCGGTTTCGGCGCCACCGACGTGGTCAACTCGCGGACCGCCGACCCGGTCGCCGCGATCAGGGAGTTGACCGGCGGCTTCGGCGCGGACGTGGTGATCGAGGCCATCGGCCGGCCCGAGACCTACGAGCAGGCGTTCTACGCCCGTGACCTGGCCGGCACGGTGGTCCTGGTCGGCGTGCCGACACCGGAGATGCGGCTGGAACTGCCGCTGCTCGACGTGTTCGGCCGCGGCGGGGCACTCAAGTCCTCCTGGTACGGGGACTGCCTGCCCAGCCGCGACTTCCCGATGCTGGTCGGCCTGCACCTGGCCGGGCGCCTCCCGCTGGACAAGTTCGTGTCGGAGACGATCGGCCTCGGCGACGTCGAAGAGGCCTTCGCCCGGATGGGCCGCGGCGAGGTGCTGCGCAGCGTCGTGACCCTGTGAACCACGCCCGGAAAACCACGCCTCGGTGAACCACGACGGCGCCGCGGACCCCGCCGCTCGCATCGCGATGTGGTCGGGGCCGCGGACCGTGTCCACCGCGCTGATGCGGGCCTGGGAGAACCGGCCGGACACGGTGGTCACCGACGAGCCGCTTTACGCCTTCTACCTGGATCGCACGGGCATCGACCACCCGGGGCGGGACGAGGTGATCGCGAGCCAGCCCACCGACTGGCGGGTGGTGCTGACCCGGCTGACCAGCGCCCTGCTGCCCGCCGGGGCGGTGATCGGCTACGCCAAGCACATGACCCATCACCTGCTGCCCGAGGTGGATCGGGCCGCGCTGGCCCCGTTCCGGCACGCGCACCTGATCAGGGACCCGCGCGAGCTGCTCGCGTCCTACGCCCGGGTGCGGGCCGAGCCGACGCTGGCCGACCTCGGGCTGCGGCAGCAGGCGGAGATCTTCGAGACGTTCGGCGGCCCGGTGGTCGATTCCCGCGACCTGCTCACCGATCCCGAGGGCGCGCTGCGCGCGCTTTGCCAGGCGCTCGGCGTGCCCTTCGACGGCCGGATGCTGGCCTGGCCGGCCGGGCCGCGGGACAGCGACGGGGTGTGGGCGCCCTACTGGTACGACAGCGTCCGGTCTTCGACCGGTTTCGCCGCCTACCGGCCGCGGGCCGGGCCGCTGCCCGCCCGCCTCGAGCCCCTCGCGGAACAGTGCGCGCCGTACTTCGCCCGGCTCCACCGCTACCGCATAACCAGCCACCAAGGACAATATGAGCGAGCCAAAGGCAGCGCGGTGCCGCCTGGACTGAGGAGCGACGAAGGAGCGACGAGGGAAGGCGGCACCTAAAGGCGCCGCCGGAGGCGAGCGAATAGGGAGAAACCTTGCTGCAGGTCTTCGATGAGCGTAACCGCGACCTCATCGTCAACGTGGGCGGCAGGCTCACCCACCGCGACCGGGCCGCGGTGAGCCCGTTCGACTCCGTCGTCCAGGGCGGCGACGCGGTCTGGGAAGGGCTCAGGCTGTACGACGGGAAGATCTTCCGGCTGGACGAGCACCTGGCCAGGCTGCGCGCCTCGGCCCGGGCGCTGGCGTTCGGCCAGGTTCCCGCCGACGAGGAGGTCACCGAGGAGATCAGGCGCACGCTCGCCGCGAACAGCATGCGGGACGGCGTGCACATCAGGCTCACCCTCACCCGCGGGGTCAAGGTCACCTCGGGCATGGACCCCCGGCTCAACCAGGCCGGGCCGACGCTGATCGTGCTGGCCGAGTGGAAGGACCCGGTGTACGACGCGGCCGGCATCACGCTGATCACCGCGAGCGTGCGCCGCCCGGCGCCGGACTGCCTCGACCCGAAGATCCACCACAACAACCTGCTGCC
>Ga0137377_10004148_pt1 | contig 11374 bp, 8 predicted proteins | sample SagtaG_22_FD_104815 | JGI IMG/M metagenome (GOLD analysis project Ga0137377, IMG submission 104815) | Vadose zone soil microbial communities from Sagehorn Ranch, Mendocino, California, USA - Sage2_L_40_16 metaG | ecosystem: Environmental > Terrestrial > Soil > Vadose zone | place: USA... | reverse complement strand
GCCAATGCCGCCGGGGCCCTCTCGTGCGCGCGTGGCGACGACGTCGATGGCGCCTGCGCCGTCGCGAAGCAGCTGGTCACGCATGTCCTCAGTGACGCGACTCGTATCGGCGAGACTGAGGAGATCGCTCCGGTTCAGAACCACAATCTGGCGGCGGACGCGCGGCGCGAACTGTCGCAAATACGCGCCGTGGATGATGTGATCGTTGTATTTCTCGGGATCCACGATCCACGCGACCGCGTCGACACGGGGAAGCAGAGCATCCACACGGTCTCGGTGCTCGAGAGCGATCGAGTCGAAGTCGGGAAGGTCGAGCACGGCGACATCGGCGAGCGCGCCGCCCGCGTGCTCGCGCACCTCGCTGATGCCTAGCCAATGCATCAGGCCGGCGAGCTCGTGGCCGCGGCTGGATGGGACCCACGCGACCGCTTCTGATGTGGTTGGCCGGCGCGCGCTGGCCAGGCTCACGTTCTCGCCGGCAATTGCATTCAACAGCGTCGACTTGCCGACGCCGGTGCCGCCGACCAGTGCAAGGACGTATGCGCTGCTCGGGAAGCCAAGCCGCGCCTGCGTCGTTTCGCGGGTCGCCACCGCAGCGCTTGCGTCCAGGCCAAGCGCCTTCGCGGCGACGATCGCTTCGTCGAGGCTCCCCAGGCAGCGATCGAGGTTCACGGTGCCACGCCTTCGACCGCTGCGCGCATCTCGGCTGCGAGCTCGCGCATGCCTCCCGGCGAGGGTACGAGCGCCTCGAAACGGGCGCGCTCGTCCTCGAAGAGCGAGGTCAGGAGGGTCAGGAGCCTGGCGCGCGCTTTGGCGATGAGCTCCCCCATCGCGCCTTCGCCGAAGATCGCCTCGAGAAGCTTCTGATTCAGGAGTGCCGTCCCGGCGGCGATCCCCACCTCCGCTCCCGTCAGGCCGGCGGTGTAGGCGAAAACGCCGAGCATCACCGCGACAGCGACTGCGTTCACCCCTAGGGCCGCGATCTGCGCGACCGCGCGCTTCCGGCCGGCATGCGCGCGGACGTCGTCGACGATTGCCCCCATCCACGCACCCAGGCCTTGTCCGACGGCCGCCCCGAATCCTTCCGACGCGGACCACAGAGCGGGATTGCGAGCTACGAGCGCGGCCGCCGCGGATCGCTCGGACCAGGCGATCGAGGTCCGCCGCGCGGCATCGGTTGCGTGGCGCAGCGCGAGCGCCTCGAGCGTGCTCGTCATCTCGGCCTCGACGACCGTCACCGGCGCTGCCGGTGTTCCGCGGAACGCGGTGACCAGAATCGCGCGCAGCCTGCCGATGCCTGAGGAGATGAATCTCGCCACCTGGTCCGCGCCGACGAAGTCGTTCCACCGACGCAACACCTCCTCACGCAACATGAGACCGCCCTGCATCGCCGTGGCCAGCGAAGCCAATTCCTCGGCGTAGGTGGTTGCGGCGATCCGGCGCAACGCATCGGCGTCGATGGCTTCGTGTTCAAGGTCGTCGGCGATGCTGTGTGCAAGCGGTGCAAGGCCCCTGAGCGAACCCGCCAGGGCCTGGGTCGCGACCTCGCGGCGCTCGTCCGCCTCGGCGGCGAGGCGCGCTATGCGCTCGAGAAGCGGGCGCGCCTTCTCGCGCGCAAGTCCGTTGACGCGCGGATCCACGTCACCTTCATCGATCGCGATCAGCTCGACGGGCTGCTGCGTATCCGGTGTGTCGGTCTCGCTGAGGAGGCGCTCGGCGTCAGCAAGCACCGCCACACGATCCTGCTCATCAGGTGGCACACGGTTCAACACCACCACGAGCGGAAGGCCACGCTCGCGGACGCGGCGCAGCACCTCCCAGGGCACAAGGTCTGCGTAGCGCGTCGCGGTCGTCACGAAGACGCAGAGATCGCTGATCTCCACCAGCACATCGGCAAGTTCGCGATTGTCGCGCTCGACGGAGTCGATGTCCGGCGCATCGATGACGGCAACGCCGTCCGCGCTGGCGGGCGCAGCCGCCAGCCTCAGCCTCTCCTTCGCGATGGCGGCGAGACGACCGCTGCCAAGAATGCGATTCGAATCGCTCTCGCTCGTGTACAGAACCGCGTCCTTTGTCGTCGGCCGGAGCACGCCGGCTCTGCTGACCTCCGCGCCGGCGATCGTGTTCAGCAGCGACGACTTGCCGGCGCCGGTGGGTCCGAGGAGCAGTACCAGCAGCGGCGCATCCATGTCCGCCAGGCGCGGAAGCACGAACCCGTCGAGGTGGTCGTGCAGCTGTCGCGTGCGTGCCTCGGCTGCGGGATTCGCCGTTGGAAACGCAAAGCGCCGGTCGGCAAGCGCCGCGAGGCGATTGCACCGCTCGATGAGCTCTTTCGAGTCCACGGCCCGCACTCTACTGATGGCGAACGAAGTTCGGACGATTCAGGAGCCGGCTTACCTACCGCTCCCGACCCTCCCCCGCGCGCGCGGGGGAGGGGGCAGAAGTCAGGCGGTGACCGGTGCGGGGCGGGCCGGCGGGGTGATGTGGCCGAGCTGCATCATCATTCCGAGCTGGTCTGGGACTCCCCAGTGCTCGACGATCTTTCCGTCCTCGATCCGTACAACGTCGATCACGTCCGTGAATGCCTTGATCCCAGTCGGTGGATGCCCTGCGAAGCCGCCGAGGTTGGTGCCGCCGCCTTTCTGCCGGGCCCACACCTTGTCGCCCACCACCACGATCTCGTCGATCGTGATCTTGAAGTCGGGGAATGCGGATCGCAGGTACTTGATCGTGTTCTTCGTTCCTTCAATCCCATCGCCCGAGCCACGCTGGTGCTCGCGGGCACCCGGGGCTACGAGCTCGTCGACGACCGCCAGGTTGCCCTGGTTGAAACCCTCGTCGATCATCCGGCGGTAGATCGACTCGTTCGAAACCGTCATTTCCGTCTGCTCCTTATTCATATTCATCCGAGGAATACTAGGATGACTACGGGCATAGTAGGATGAAACGGTGCGGAAAGTCAAGCTGAAGCGCCCTTACGACTCATCGCTCCGCAAACAGCAGGCGAACCAGACTCGGATGCGCATCCTGGACGCCGCCCAGAGCCTGTTTGCCGCCCGCGGCTACCCGGCCAGCACGGTCGAGGCCATCGCGGCCGGCTCCGGCGTGGCAGTCGACACCGTATACGCGGCGTTTGGAAGCAAACGTGGCGTCCTCCAGGCCCTGCTGAACGTGCGGGTCGGGGGTGACGAGGACGAGCTCGACCTGCTGGACCGGGCGGGTCCGCAGGCGGTGAAGCGCGAGCCGGACCAGAAAGCCCAGCTGGCGGCGTTCGCCGCAGATGTCAGCGCGATCATTGAGCGAGCCAGACCCGTGGACGACATCATCCGGGGCGCCGCGGCGGTCGACGCCGACATTGCGGCCTTAAGGAGCGAAGCACAGGCCTACCGCTATCGCAATATGCGCCAGCTCATATCGTGGCTCGCCGCGAAGGGGCCGCTCGCGCACGGGCTCACGGAAGACGACGCCGCCGCGATCGTGTGGACGATGACGAGCCCCGAGGTGCATGGCCTGTTGCGTGTAGCTCGGGGATGGTCTGCGGAACGCTATGCCGCGTGGTTGGCGCAGAGTTTGGCCCGCATCCTGCTCCCCTGACCCGGCGCTAACTCGAGCGTCAGCCGGCGCGACGCGGCGTCCCGCTATGAGGCAGGACGCCGCGCTTCAGATCTGACCTTCAGAGGCCTGGGCAGGTGCCCGGGTCAGGCATATCGATCCTGGTTGCGCCACCCGGAGAGACACGCAGGTAGGTCACATAGGCAACATAAGACGCCGAACCGTTATTGAAAGCGTCGTGCAACTCGCCGGGCCGCTCGATGAACGCTTGCCCCGCGGTGTAGGTCGTCGCCTCACACTGGCTGCCTTGCGACTTGTAAACCGTGACCTCACCCTGTTTGACAACGACGATCGCGCCGCCGGGATGCATGTGCCAGCCGGACGATCCGCCGGGCTGGATTGAGATCTGCGAGACGACGACATCGGTTCCTTCCTGGAGCGGTATCGTCCCGCCTGAGACGTCCGTGCCTCGGGCGAGAGTCATGTTTGTGACGCCGGAGGATGGGGTGGCCGCGCCAGGCGCTGCACTTAGAACGAGAAGCACCACTGCAACCGCGAGAACGACCGGCCAGTTCCACCACTTGAGCTGCATTTTCATTTCGTCTCCTTTGAGTTCTGTAGACCGCGCTTCAATGGCCCGGTGAGTTGAGGTCCAGCGCTTTGCAGCTGGGCCGCACGGGAACCGATGTCTCTAAACGTTGGTCGTCAGTTGCGCGCCGTCGGGCAGCAGGAAGGTCGCCGCCAACACGAGATCTGCGCTGCCACGGTTGAATACCTGAAGTGTCTGGCCCGGCATTTCGACAAAGCTGTCGCCGGCGTTGAAGGTCCTGACCAAACCATCCCTGCTCAACGTGACCTGCCCCTGCAGCACGGTTATCAGGCCTGTCCCGCCGTGGCGGTGTTGAGGCGTCTGGGAGCCGGGAGCGAAATCAAGGACCTGCTGCACGAGGCTGTAGGGGCCGCTGAGTATGGGCGTGCTCAGGGTGAAGGTGAACAGCGTCTTGTTCGGTAGCGCCGGCGCGGCTTGCCCCGCTACCGCCGTAGTTGGTTTGCCACCGTGGGGCACTACGAATGCGACCACCACGGTCGCCTCGCCAGAGCCTGTGTTGACCGCCTGAAGAGGCACGTCTATCGGCTCGACCAGCATTTCACCGATTGCCGCTTGCCTGTCACCCGCAGGCGTCTTGACCGTGATCTGGCCCTGAAGAAGAGTGGCGAGATTTGGTGATGTGTGGACGTGGACCACGCTCGCGGCGCCCGGTGCGAAATCGATCACGTTCTGGATCAAGTCGATCTGCTTGTTGGCGTTGAGGCCCGACAAAGTGTTCCGGTACTTGGTCAACGGACCTGGCGGAGCCGCCGACTTCACCAGCGTGCTGGCGGCGCCTCCGCCGCACGCGGCGACCAGCACAAATACGACGAGTAACACGAGAAGGCTCTTCATCGAACATCTCCTAATGGTTTGATGTGGCGACTCGGAGCGCAGACGATGCGTTCCGGCCATCGTCAGCGAGGCTGAGGCTCGGCGCCCCAGCCGTCATCGGTACAACTACCGGCGTCGGTACTGGAATCTGGTACCGGTTTTGTGCGCACGTCGCGGTTGCTATCCTTCGTGGCCATTCCGGTGGAGACCACAAAGCTCACTCGGCGGGAACGAGAGGTGGCAAGCCTCGTCGCCAAGGGATTGACGAATCGCGAGATCGCTTCGCGGCTGTTCATCTCTGAACGCACCGCCGAGAGTCACGTCGAGCAGTTACGAGGCAAGCTGGGTTTCCATTCCCGAAGCCAGGTCGCGGCGTGGGTGGCGGCTCAGGGCCTGACCGCGGACGTCGGCGCGGCACCCGCCGAAGTGCCAATCCGAAGCGCAATCGAAACCCCTTCGACGGCGGCTCACCCTGCGCAGGCCAGGCGCCGCGGCTACATCGCTGTTCTGGGAGTCGCGTTGATCGCGGTGCTGCTATCGGGACTGGCTCTTGCCAACGGCTGGCTGGCAACTACGCCACCTCGCGGCCAGAAGATCGTCACTGTGGCCGGCACCGGCCTGCGTGCGTTCTCGCCTGACGGCGGCCTCGCCGCGTCCGCAGCGCTAGTCCGTCCCGTGGCGGTCGCGACCGGGCCACGTGGCGAGATCTACATCGCCGAGGGTAACCGAGTCCGTGAAGTTGATCCGGACGGACGGATCACCACGCTGGCAGGAACGGGTGATGCGGGCCATGACGGAGACGGGGGCCCAGGCGCGCAAGCCAGGCTGACTACGCCACAAGGCTTGGCGGTCGATAGCGCGGGCAGGGTCTACATCGCCGACACGCTCGGCAATCGGGTGCGTCGGGTCGACGCTGACGGCACGATCCGCACCGTGGCTGGAACTGGCGATGCCGGCTATGCGGGGGATGGAAAGCCGGCGATCGACGCGAAGCTGAATCTTCCCACCGGCGTCGCCATCGGCTTTGGCGACTCGGTCTTCATCTCAGACACCGGCAACAACGTGGTTCGGCAACTTGGCATCGATGGAATCATTCGCACGGTGGCCGGCACGGGTGAGGCCGGGTATAGAGGGGATGGTGGTCCTGCCCTGTACGCAGTGCTTCACGCACCGGGTGGGCTGGCTTTTGACGACGAGGGCAATCTGTACATCGCTGACACGCTCAACCAGCGCATCCGCCGAGTCAACGTCAACGGGCAGATTGCGACGGTTGCGGGCACCGGCGTCGCCGCCTACGGTGGCGATGGCGGTCAGGCGATCTACGCCGAACTGAATCTCGCTACCAACCCCTTGGAGGGCATGGGACAAGGCCTTGCTGTCGGACCGACCGGCGACGTGTTCATTGCCGATGGCGTAAATCACCGGCTCAGGAAGCTTGGCCTCAGCGGTGTCATTACGACGGTCGCGGTCATGCACACCCCATTGGGGGTCGCGGTCGATCCTCATGGCGCCGTCTACATCGCCGACGCTGATGACAACCGGGTGCTAAGGATCGATTGAGGTCAGGCCGCGGGCGGCTGCGACAAGGGGACTTCGAACTCCTCGCCGACGGGAGTCACGATGTACTCGAGATAGACCGCTTGATTCGGACCCGCGTTGGTCTCTTGCAGATCGGTCCCCGGAGGTAAAGCCGCGCCCTGGCCGACGCCTAGAAGCACTGAGCTGCGGTGAGCGCGCTTGATAGAGATGGAGCCGCTCAGCACGTAAAAAGCCGCAAGCCCGCCAAAACGATGCGCTCCAGAAGTGCCGCCACCGGCGAGGGTGACCTGGCGAAGCACCTCTGCATAAGCCACCTGAGGCAGTGAGGTGCGATCGAAATCGCTGCTTTCGAAGGCGGCTCGCGCGATCGGATCAACAAGTGGTTGTCCGCGGGCTGAGCTCGGCCAAACTGCAATCGAATACCAAACACTCTGGATCGATCCCGGGTTCAGATGCTGGTGGGTCAAACTCTGGTGGAACTTTGCTTGTCCAGCTACCAGGTCGACTGGCAGCTCACCCGCCAGGACCAGGCGTTGTGCGCCACTCTCTACATAGACCACGCTGGGGACGTGCTGCTTGGAATTGATGACATATCCCGGCGGCTGCATGAAGCGCACGAACCTGATGTAGACAGGGCCGGTTGGCAAGCTGCCCACCTGGCCGGCGTCCAGTTTCTTGACCACTTCGCCACGAGGGAGCGCATCGGGGTTGGTAGCTGATGGCGCGGTACTTGCGCACGCGACGAGCGTCACCGCGAGAACCACCAGCCTCAATTTCGAGGTCCGCAAAATCCAGACCACGGCGCGACGAGCTTAGCCGCAGGCACGGCCGGCGAGACTCGACTTTCGGCCGTAGGCGAAAAATCGGTACCAGATTCCGGTACCTGCCCCGGTACTTGTACCGATGACGGCGACTGCTGCGAGGCCCAGCCTCCAGTTGGCGGCCGAGAGAATGCCCGTTTCCTGGCCTCGGGGTCGCTGCAGAGCATGAGCTTGAAATCAGGTGTGAAGACGGGAGGTCAGACGTGAAACGTCTACGACGCAGGATCCTGAACCTGGCCGCCGGCGCGAGCATTGTCGCCGCCGCTCTTGCCGCCGGCCCGCCGGTGACGGCGACCGTAGCGGCAGGAACTGGCGGCTGCCAGCTCAATTCGGCTCACCAGCAAATCCAGCACGTCATTCACATCCAGTTCGACAACGTCCACTTCACCCGCGACAACCCCAACGTGCCGTCGGACCTGGAGCAGATGCCCAACCTGCTCAACTTCATCGAGAACAACGGCGTGCTGCTGACCAACCACCACACGCCGCTGATCGCGCACGACGCAACCGACATCCTGACCTCCTTCACCGGCCTGTACGGCGACCGGATGGGCGTGCCGATCGGCACGACTTTTCGCTACTTCGCGCCGTCAGGGACGACGAGCGCCGGCGTCGCCTTCGCCTACTGGACCGACCCGGTCTTCGATCCGACCACCCCAACCCCGACCGACACCAAGTTCAACCTCCTTGGCGCCGACGGCAAGAACACGCCCGCGCCCTGGGTTCCATTCACGAGGGCGGGCTGCAACGTCGGCCAGGTGGCTTCGGTCAACACAGTGCTCGAGAACATCGCCACCGACATCCCCACCGTCTTCGGCGCCGGATCGCCCGAGGCGGCTGAAGTGGCGAGCAACCCCGGCCAGGCTGTCGCCGACTTCGTGGGTATCGCCGTGCACTGCACGCAGGCGAGCTCGGTTTGCGCCGCGGCCAATAACGGCAGGCCGGACCTGCTGCCCGACGAGCCAGGTGGCTACACCGGCTTCACGGGCCTTTTCGGCCACAAGTACGTGGCGCCACAGATCGGCGGAACTGGCACGGGAGGAGTCGAGCTGGCGGACCTGGACGGCGACACCATCCAGGACACGTCAGGCCACATCGGCTTCCCCGGATTCGCCGGGATGGCTGCCAAGGTCTCGCTGGCGTACGTTGCCGACATGCAGGAGCACGGAATCCCCGTTACCTATGCGTACATCAATGACGCGCACGACAAGTTCCTGACCGGACCGGCGTACGGGCCAGGTGAGGCGGGCTACGTCGCCGCGCTGAAGGCGTATGACACCGCGTTCGGCCAGTTCTTCCAGCGCCTCGCCGGCGATGGGATCAACCAGAGCAACACGCTGTTCGTGATCACGGCCGACGAGGGTGACCACTTCGTGGGCGGCCGGCCCAGCCCGGATGGCTGTGACGGCGTGATGACGCCGTGCACATACAGCAAGATCGGGGAGATCAACGGCAACCTGACAGGCCTACTTGCGACTGAGCAGGGGATTAGCACGCCGTTCACGGTGCACAACGACTCAGCCCCGAGCGTCTACATCACCGGCAATCCGACGCGGGGCGCCGCGGTCACCCGCAACTTAGAGCGCGCAACGGCCGGCCTTACAGCCGTCAACCCCATTACCGGCGACACCGAAACGATCACAGACGCCCTGGCCGACCCGGTCGAGATGGACATCCTGCATATGGTCACAGCCGACCCGGCGCGGACGCCCACCTTCACGCTGTTCGCCCACCCGAACTACTTCCTGTTTGCCGGAGCGGCCAACTGCAATTCGCCGTGCGTCAGGGAGAATCCGGCCTTCGCCTGGAACCATGGTGACTTCCAGTCCGATATCACGACCACCTGGCTCGGCATGGTCGGGCCTGGCGTCACCAACCTTGGCATCGACAGCACCACCTGGTCGGACCACTCCGACATCCGTCCCACGATCATGGTGCTGCTCGGCCTGAAGGACGACTACGCGCACGACGGCCGCGCCCTGATGGAGGACCTCGACGGCTGGGCCACGCCGGCGGCTGTCAAGCTGAACGGCGGCTACGACAAGATCGCGGTCATGTACAAGCAACTGGACGCTGCGGTCGGGCAGTTCGGACTGGCCACGTTGATAGTGTCGACCGACGCCGTCGCAAGCGGCAACGCTTCAGATGACAGTCGTTACGCGGCCCTCGAGAACCAGCTCTCCTCTCTCAACACACAGCGCGACGCGCTGGCGGTGCAGATGAACGGCTTGCTGGAGAAGGCCGAGTTTGGGGGCCAGCCAATTACCGAGCAGCAGGCGCATGCACTGGTGACGCAGGGCCAGTCGCTGCTTGACCAGGCCAACTTGCTCCATTCGTAACTCCGCTACCTCTCGAAAGATGTCCGCCGATCTCTAGAGTGGAGCTGGTTTGGTGATCAGCGTCCGGGTCCACCCCAGGGCTGCGCATGCCAGGTCTTCATGGAACGAGGGCGTGCTGGAGGTGTGGGTAACCGCACCTCCAGTCGATGGCGCCGCCAATAACGCGGTCGTCGCTGCCGTCGCTAGGCATTTCAGAGTCCCAGCGTCGAGGGTCAGGCTTCGCTCGGGCGGGCGCGGCCGCAGGAAGCTCGTCGAAGTTGATCAAGGGGATCCCGGAGGCCCCCTGGCATAGACGTCGACTGCGCCGGGTCATGGGTCACGGCAACCGGGAGGGCGCAGGTGGTGTTAGTGGTTTCGGGCTCGCACGTTCGGGTTCGAGTTTCACCTTGCCGGCTGCTTTGGTACCCCGCGGCTGCCGGGAGCGTCGAGTTCCGTCGAGCATTACGACGGCCATCCAACCCATCCATGTCAGCTCGAGCAGCAAGCGGATCCAGACCGGACCGACCGGCACCGGGAGCATGACGACCGCGTTGTCCACCGCCTCGAGCAGGCCGACCATGCCGAGCACGACGCTCAGAACGGCCAGCCGGCGCGACCGCACGAGCCGGGCCGCCACGAGCCACGCGATCCCAAGAAGAGCGATGCCCGGGGCGTCCAGGAAGTAGAACCCTTGCAGCGACGCCCCGATCAGGAGCAGTGAGCCCACCGCTGCCGCCGAAGATGCGGCGATCCCAATCCAGGTGAGCCCCCCACCGCGTCGGACCAGCCAGCCGAAGAGGATCAGCACCACGATGAGCTGGACGGCAGGCGCGATGCTTTCGATGTTGACCGAGGCTCCGACCGAGCCCGGGCGCGGCGGCGCGTCGAACCAGTCGCAGCCCGCCGGAAAGGTCCTGGTCGCCAGGTCGTAGGTGGAGCAAGTGCCGAACATGACCAGCTTGTTGGGATCTGCGAGCAAGCGCATCGAAGCCCCGCCAGGGCACCCTGGCGTGGTCAGCGGATCGGCGCCCGACGGATGGTCGGACTGCCAGCAGTTGCCCATCCCCTGACCATCCCAGTAGAAGTCGAGACCGTTGGGCGCGCTGTGGCCGGCGGCGTCGGAGCCCATGTGGTTGCCCAGGTAGCGGTTGAAGCTCGAGGTCTCCTCTTGAGCGGCCCACTGGAAGTCGTTTCGCACCGCGCCGGGCACCCACGTCTGCACGACCCCGATTTTCCAGTTGTCGTAGATCCAGTTGTCGCGGAAGAGGTTGTAGTTGCCGCCGATGACGAGGATTCCGACGCCAACGGGAACGCCCGGCCCGGGACACACGACGCCCTTCTCGATCCCGCGCTGGAGATATGGCCTGGAGCATGTGCCGTCGCGTACATAGGGGTAGTAGTTCGTGTTGTTGCTGTGGATGAGGTTGTGTTCGAACAGGGCGTGGTTTTGCGGCAGGCCGGGGTGATTCGGAAACAGGCTGTCCATCGACGCGCCGCTGGTGTTGTGGTCGAACTCGTTGTCATGGACCCACACCGAGTCGCCGCCGGTGCCCGAATAGCCCAGCAGGTTGTCGTGACTGTGGCAAGCGGTCACCTCGATTGCGTAGCGGGGCACGTCGAAGCCTCGGTTGCGGTTGATGTCGGAAGTGCCGCCGGGATAGATGCCTGAGTCGCCGTTGCCGTAGGCCTCGCAGTTCGTGATGAGGCCATGGTCGGCGGCG
>Ga0137377_10004145_pt1 | contig 11378 bp, 12 predicted proteins | sample SagtaG_22_FD_104815 | JGI IMG/M metagenome (GOLD analysis project Ga0137377, IMG submission 104815) | Vadose zone soil microbial communities from Sagehorn Ranch, Mendocino, California, USA - Sage2_L_40_16 metaG | ecosystem: Environmental > Terrestrial > Soil > Vadose zone | place: USA... | reverse complement strand
TACGAAAATAACAATCGTCGCCACGGTCGGGGCGAGTCCGATTCCGAAGGGAGTGAAGTTGAGGGCCAGCCCCAGCATCGGCACCACAGCGATACTCAGCCCAAAGGACAAAACGAAGCGCTCGATCCAATCGAGCTTTTCGCCATTCGGGAAGAGCACGGCGACAAGGAGATATCCCGGGACCAAAAGAACAAGAACAAGAGCGAAAGGGTTCCCGACGCCAAGTGCGACGAGAACTGAGCTCACGAGAAACGCGTAGCCCAGCGCGAAATAAAGGTCCCACGGCCGATCCTGGAAGTGGAGCCTCACTAGCCATTCCTCCTTTGAGCCATGCCTCGATGTCCCTGTTGGACTATCCCAACAGAGCATTCACTACGGACTCGCCCTCGTCGTGTTTGCCGGGGTGCTAACCCGGCTTTCAATAGTTGTTTGTCTCCCCGCGAAGGTAGATTCTCTTCATCGAAGCCGGCCACCCGAGGTCTTGACACAGCAAGAGTTATGGTCGGCCGTCGAAATCTAACCATCGAAGAATCCAGAGCTTTCATGCCGATGACTCCGCTTAACCCTTTCAGACCCAACGAAATGGACGTCCAGACAACACAGCCGGATTGATGAACATTCTACGAAACCGTCGCGCGGCTGAGGCTCCCGACGAGTTCAAAGAGTACTTCGACGGAACTAAACTCTATGGCGATGACTTTGACTTAGGGGAACTCGCCGAGTGGTACGCGGACGAACGTGAGGGGTACTCGAAACTGGTTTTTGGATGGGGTCCCGGAATTCGTTACTTGTCCCACTTGAAGAACGTTAGGTACGGCTACAGGTTTCTTCCTGCGGCTAACTTTGAGAAGGTCCTCGCGTACGGGGGAGCGGACGGACAAGAGTTTCTCCCGATCTTGTCGAGAATCGGAAACCTCACGATTGTCGAGCCGACCAATGCTTTTTCTAAGGCCGCGTTGGGAGTGATGAGCTTGACGTACGTAAAGCCAGGGATCGATGGTGCGCTGCCACTCTCAGACAACTCGTTTGATCTCGCTACTTGCTTCGGGGTGCTCCATCACGTAGCAAACTGTAGTCGAGCTACGAGAGAATTGTACAGGATCCTCCGCCCAGGTGGTTATCTCTTGCTCGAAGAACCTACCATATCGATGGGGGATTGGCGCAAACCGAGGCCGGGTCTGACCAAGCGGGAACGAGGCATTCCGATCGAGTTGCTCCGGCGGATGCTTGATGAGGCCCGGTTCGAGACCGTAAGAGAGCGACGAATTCTGTTCTCCGGGACGGCGAAGCTGGGGAGTTTCCTTCGTGTGCCCCTTCAGACCTCAATTGTCGCACTTCGCATCGATGAGTTGCTCTGTTCTCTTTTCTCGTGGAATGTGAAGTATCATCCGCGAACGCTAGTGGAGTGGCTAATGCCGACGAACGTTTTCTATGTCCTCCGGAAGCCCAAGGCCTAGCGACTCTTGATTGACCGAACAAAGTCCACGTTCGAGCCAGTCTACCGCTGAGTTGCGCCCGCGCGCGAGCCAAAGAATGTGCGCTGAATGAGTATGATGTTCACGGCGGATGCCAAACTTCGATCAAGCAGGTTCCGTCGTCATAAATTTGTGAAACATTTGGATTGCTCCCGATCTCGGAAATGTGTCTCGAGAGTGGTTGGAAGAACTGCCACTCCACTGAGCTCACCGGGATACTCGTTCTGGCGTCGACAACAACGTAAGTTAGTGAGGACGCGGAATTCCCATTCACTAGACCGGCATATGATTGCGGGTCATAATAGCGAAGCGACAGGTTGTCGAATGACCCGCCTAAGAATGATGATCTTGCAATCAAGAGCTTGCCCAAACTGTCCAGGTCGGACAGGATGCTGATCTTGCCATCGGTGTGTCCGAACAGCCAATTGGCTCCTTGATCCATCTCGGAATTTGAGGAAACAAGTAGAGTCCCAGACTCTAGCGCCCCAATGTACGAACCGATTCCCAACACCAACAATAGAGCCAGAAGCACCGGAAGGAGGGCGCCTATCTTTGCGGACACGGTCCTCTGGCCTTGCGTTGAAGATGAATTCAGATTCCGTTTGGTGAGAACCCAGACGCAGTACGCTGCAAGAAGCGGGAGGACAAGGACTGCGTAGCTTAGGTTAAAGTGCCCAATTGGGAGGTAGATAGCGACTGTAAGAGGAATCGGCAGAAATAGACAAAGAAACACCAAGTCCTCCCTCGTGAGGTTCTGTCCCCTTGCTTTCATCCAAAGAACGCGGAGAAGGTAGTGCCCTGTCACCACAACGGTGATTGCGAACGTCAAAACGTTCGCGATGAATACGGGTAAGGCGAACGGTCGATCGCCCTGAAATGGATATGCGGAAACATTCTGGAAGAAGGGGAGTGTATGAACGAAACTCTGGATTGAGGAGCTGATTAGCACCTGCGTCATCCAAGGCACGTAGGCCGTGTATACTATTGATCGATACGCGAGAAACACAACGGCCATCAGAATCAGGATGTTCAAAAGCCCGACTCCCCGGACATTCTCTCCCTTGGAGGTGCCGAGGAAAACAAACGGGACTACGCTTACTATCATCCAGACCTGAGCCGTATAGTCGAAAAAGCTGTTAGCAACAAATAGAATCAAAATTGCAGTTAGTGTCGCCTTCTCACGCGCAACTGAATACCTCAGGAGCAGCAGCACAAAGAGAAGGTAGAAGATTGTACCTGCGCCTTTCACGAAGAAGGACATGTTGCCGACCTCATACGCCGTATTAAGCAGGAAGATGATCGACACCGTTGCTGCGATGGACATGGCCGATCGCGTCGGTCGAGTTATCGTAAGTCTTCTCGCGAGGGCGAACAACGACATCGCGATCAAAACATGATTAACCGGAAGACGCTGCATTGTGTCGAATGGGAGTCCGCTCAATGCATGAACAATGTACATGTAGATTTGATCTCCAGAAATCGTGGAAGTGTCGATGCTGCTGTATAAGAGCAGATTTCCGGCTGAGTGAACGATGGAATTGTTGATGAACGCGATGCTAATCGCGGTGAAGAAGCCTCCGAATGGCTTGTGCGCATAGAAAACCGCGCCCAGCGTGGCAGCAACGTTTACCACGATTAGCAGTTCGAGCGTTTCGGTCCTGTTCATGACCTTCACCCGACCTTGCTCCGCTTGTTGTTCTGTCGCCCACACTTCCGCTGGCGAATTTCAAGAAGTCGCAATCGGGTTTTGCGATTCTCGTTCCGGCTAAGTGCGACTCTTTTCCGGTTTGGCCCTCCACCGCAAGCGCTCGGGGTTTTGGTCGCGAGATACTCGGGGAGAAGTTGAAAGGTCCGAAAGTCAGCTGCTATCGCAGCATGAGCCTGCCGTCCATGAGGAGGGAGGGAGGCCAAGTAAGTCACTTCCTGTCTCATCTAGCTGCTACCTCGGCGTACACTCGTGAAATTTCTCGTGCAATACTTGACCAGCTGAACACTTTGGATCTTGATAGTGCGGCCGCTCCCATCCTCGTTAGCAAGGGTCGGCTCCGTTCTGACCAAAGAATAGCGTCGGTCAGCGCATCAACGTTGCCGCTGGCAACCAGAACGCCGCAATCTTGTGTCAAGCTCTCACGATGGGCAGGGATGTCTGAGGCAATGGTTGGAAGTCCAAAGGTCATTGCATCAAGCAAGGTCGTTGGCATGCCTTCATAGAGCGATGGGATCACGAACACATCGGATGCGGAGTAATAGATAGCGAGTTCTGCTTCGGAAACGAAACCGAGGACGCGCATTGCGGGCTGACTCGCAGCTCGACCTTGGGCCAAGGGCATTAGCGGTCCGTCTCCGACGAGAAGGAAGAGGAATAGGTCTTTGTTCTCTCCCCCAAGAATTCGAGCGCTGGCGTCCAACAGGACATCCAGTCCTTTCCGTTTCGAGAGCGCCCCGACATAGAGCACGGCTAACTGGCCCGGCCCGATACCCAAGGAGTCTCGAGCGACTTCGCGGCTCATTCGCGTTCGGCCAAACCGTGTCGGGTCGGTTCCGTTCGGGATGACCTCAATCTTGTGCTCCGGGACACCCCTCCCGATGAGTTCGCGCGCTATGCCATGACTTACAGCCACGATTCTTCTCGCGCCCTCATAATATCTCCGTTCCAGAACTTTGAGAAGAAGGCGTCGCCCACCTCGATGGGCTGGGTCTGATGATGTGCCGTGACAGGTGATTACTAGCGGAGTCGGTGAGTCGTAGAACAGAGGAAAGCCCATCGAAGTTGTGTGAGCATGGACAAGGTCGAACTTCCTCATGCCCATTAGTTCTCTTACGAGTTCGTTCGCTTCTCGCCCCCAGAGAAGAAATCTCAACAAGGGCGCAGAAGGCAGCGGAAGCCGGTGAATGACAAACGGATCTTCTGCGTGCTTGGACTGCGTGGTCGAGTAAGTGACGATTTCGACTTCATGCCCTTCCGCTACTAGACGCCTGCTCAATGAACAAACGTAATCGCCCACGCCCCCTCCATGCCGATCGCAAAGGACGCCAGAGACCTGCAAGATTCGCATGTGAGCCTCAGAACTTCTTGAAAGATTTGAGTAAGGCGCACGGACCCTCGTGGCGCGAGACAGAGAGCCGTCCGGCCCAGAGCGGCCGACAACCGGTGCCCTCGTTTGACTGGGCGCTTGGGACTGAGAGGTCTCCAAGAATCGTTGCCCAGGCCGACGTTCCAGCGACGGATGTTCCAACGTCGGTGCCTGCCCGCCTCCATCTTTCAATCTCGTTGCGAGCAGCCTTGATCACTGAACCTCGAGGCCTGGTCAGCCGGCCACCTCCCCATAAATCATCGAGATTTGTTTGAGTACGTTGTCCCAGCTATAGGTGGTTTTCAGGAGGCTGATAGCGTTCCGTCTCAATTGACTAGCTAGATGGGAATCATGAAGGCACTGCTCAATGGCCTCCGCCATCTCTGCCGTCGAAGAAACCACGAGTGCAGCTTGATGGGCCCTCAATTCACCCGCAATGCCGCACCCAGCCGTGGTAACCACGGGAAGTCGGGCAGCGAAAGCTTCCAAGATAACCAGTGGGAACGTTTCTCGATATGAAGGCAAAACAAGCACGTCTGATGCCTCTAAGAGTTCGTTCTTTTCTTTTCCGTAAATCGGGCCAGGAAAATCCACCTTCTCGTCCAGGCCTTTGCGCTTCACTAGCTTTGAAAGAGATCTCTGGGCCCCATAATCCTGGCCGACTATCAGGAGGCGACAATCGTTGTTAGTCTTATCGACTAGCGAGAAGGCCTCGATAAGGCGGTCAATGCCCTTTATGGGGTGAATTCGCCCGAGGAACAGAATCGTCTTTGCGGCTCTCACATCCTTTCCTTTTTCCAGAAACAACCCTTCATCGATGGAATCGGCAACCGGAATAGCATTCGGGACGATCGCAACCTTCTCGCGTGGGATACCAAAGTCCACGATGTCGGACAGCTCTTGGTCGTTTAGTGCAATAATTCGCGACGCGCGTCTGACCAGCCCATTCCCGATAAGATGGTCGTGAATACCTTTGAGTGACGAGCTTCCAATACTCGTGCTGAGACTTCCATGGCAAGTTACGACGTAAGGAATGGAATGAGTTCTCACGGCGAAAGACGCAGCTAGGCCGACAAAAGTCCGGGTATCGTGAACGTGAACAATGTCTGCATCCCGAGCCCAGTCTCTGATTACTTTCACTACGCTAGGGGCAAAGAAGTATCGTCCAGGAGGATACGCCCTCGCGTAGTAAGTCCGCACGTCTTCCACAGTACGCAAGCCGCTAAACGGCATGACCCGCCTGAAGTCGTAGCGATTCGTGGTTACAACGCGAACGTCGTGGCCCAGCGCCACGAGCCCTTTGGACAAGAGTCCAACATGGGTACTGATGCCCCCATGGGCGCTCGGTGGGAAGGCTGGGCTAACTTGGAGGACTCTCATTGGCGTTTGATTCCCTCAACGAAACACAAGAAACCTCTTTGGCTTCCTATGAGCAATCGCAGGAGGTTGGTCGATGCGACCACATCACGACGGCACAGAAAGTGGTGTACGAGCGAAATAGGAAGCATCGAATATGTGCGTCTCCGGACTAGGTATATGGAGCGATCCCGTAGCATTCCGCCAATCTCTGAGAGGGGATGGAAGTAATCCGGGCTGGATCGGATTGACGATTTCAGAACCATCTTCCTGTACGCCCGAGCCAGATTATGCGGGACGTCCAGAACGAGTCGTCCTTCAGGCTTCAAGACGCGAGCCATCTCCGACAAGTAGCGACCGATGTCTCCGTAATGGCTCAGAAGTTTGACCGACAAGACGGTGTCGAAGGTGGCCGTGTCGAATGGAAGGAACTCTGCGTCTCCGACGACCAGTGAGACTTTGGAAGGGACCTCTGAGTCTCTTACCCTCTCTGCAGCGATTGCGATCATGTTGCGAGCGCCGTCGACGGCCACGACACTACCTGCGATTTTCGAAGCTGCTTTAGAAAACCGACCGGTTCCCGCCCCAGCATCGAGGACTTTGCCGCCAGGCGTGATCATGCCTTCAGCGATTTCCAGTTCAACGTCATTCAAAATCGCGCCACACCTGCAGCCGAACCTCTCATTCTCGTAGCGCGCGGCTATCCGACCGTAGTGATCCTTCGGATTCATATTGTCATCAGCGCCCAGCCAAATCTCAATTCAGTTCCAGCTGCTCGATGTTTGCAAATACTTCTTCGGAGAGCAACCTCCAACCGGTGTTCGACATTTTCGGTAACGCATCTAGCTCGAAACATCTCCGGCGATCAACCAGGGTGTCTAATTGGGATTTCAGTGCAATTCTCCGTTTCGAAACCAGAGGTTCATCGAGGGCCAGTCGGTTGATGATGGACGCGCCATGCAATGGGATACTACGAACAGCTTCACTGAGGCCCCAGTCCTTGTCGTGACAGAGCCTGATAGCGGGTTTCCTTTTTCCCCATCGAAGGAAAAAGATGCCGCCGAGCGGGTAGCCTTCTAGAGACGCCGAAGGCACTTGAGTCAAGCGCACCCTAGTGGGAATGCGGATTTTTCCGAACGTCGCGTGATTGAGCATTGAACTGAGGACCACACCCGAAAGGGTTCCTTGCGGGTTGAGCTCCCCGGGTAGATTGCGCGTGAGATACTCTCGAGGTGACACTCGTGGAGGCACGCCGTATGGTAAGACCCTTCCCTCAGAAAGAAGGGTAACATCGTCCGAGAGCACGGTGTAGCCGTTCTTGGCGCCGATCAGTGCCAATACTGTCTTCCCGGAACCAGGCTGGCCGCAGAACACCCATGCTTTCTGCCGTATCATGACTCTTGATGCATGCAGACCGTGCAACCCTTCTGACGCGAGCTTGCTCAAGACCAGCGGTTCAAGACACGAATCTTTGAACAGGAAACTGCTGGGTGGCATTGTAGAGTAGCGAACCTCCAGGTGGCCATTACCGCCTCTGACCGCAGCACGCCAGAAGCAGCCCTTGTACCAACCCCCAGCCCTCTTCAGCTCCGTTCCGTCTCGATCAGGTGCGCCACGAACGATCCCTCCGTTCCACTCGGCAACAATGTCAGGATTGCTTCTCTGTGCCTCTACCTCGAACGCTGCCCATTCAGAACGCAAGAATTTGATCATCTTCGGGGGACCAGAAACGCGGAGAGAGGCGGCACCGTAGAAGTCCAGCATGATTTCCGATTGGGACTTCATAGGTGGCTCACGATCTTGCCTTGACCTTTCCTGTTGGAGTCGACATAGAAATGCAAGGTCCTCGAGAATTGGCGCGTCTCGGGACGCCGCGATCGAGATGAACTCGAATGTAGACGGAGACCAGGAGAGCGTGCCGGAAACGAGTCCGTCGGCTTCGGGAGCACCATGAGTTCATGAGGATTTGGGCTAGGCAAGTTTTCTCCTCGGCTTACGGCCTAGGGTCGCGTAAATCGGCCGCGTGAGAGGCGAATCGAAGACGATCTTGGCGAGGAGATTGTTGTGAAAACAGGCGAAGCTCAGGCTATCAATGAAGTTCCGTCGTATCTTGAATCTCCAATTGATACCGCTCAAGTCAACGTTCGATTGAGGGGTAAGGGTCTCCGCGGAGTGGGGGATAAACGCACTCAGGTTTTGTAAGTGATTGATTTTCTGTGGAGTGAACCCCATCATCCGAGCACACGCGATGTCGAGCGCGAGCAACTCATCAGAAGTTATGAACTTGCCAATTTCGCGAGCTTTCCCATCCATTGGACCGTGTTCGTCAAGGGCATACGTGGCGTCGACAATCCCGAACCTAGCATTTATCAAGTCCCGGATGAGTGCAAGCTTACGGTCGAGCTCTCGATGTTCAAGCAGACGGAGGTCCGTTGGGTAGCAGCCCCACAAGTTCTTGATTGAGAGGCTCACAGTAGTCATGGCGTGTACTTTGAGTACGGGCATCGAGATAGACATGTCAACGTTGTCGACTAGGAATCTCGGAAGTCGCACGGAAACCTCTCTTCCGCCTATGATCCGGGTGTATTCTTGCGTCTCCATCTTTGACAGGTTAAGTGGATGAGCACCTGTTTGCCTGCAAATCTCATAGAGTCCTTGTCCTCTGAACGCTTCTTCTGCGGTGAAGGATCCATAACCGCCGTTCGATTCACCGACAAAGACCTCCGCCCCCATCTCAACTAGAAGGCTCAAGGCCGTCTGGAGAATTTCGCGTGACGTAGTAACTCCTTCGACGGGCCTTGGGAAGGTGAAATTTGGCTTCAAGAAAATCCTGCGAGATTTCGACAAAACCTCAGATAATCCCACGTAGTCAAACGATTCGGAGAGAGCATCCTTGAGGTCCCCATCAGTCCTCCCAACATACACTTTCGGTGTCTTCCCTACCTGTCCAGTTAGTCGTGATTCTTCTCTTGAGACACGTGCTTCGGCCATTTTAGAGTCGCCCCTGATTCGTATTCGCTGATTAGGTGTGTTATTCGGCGCGTTCGGTCAGGACCCGATTTGATCGGTCGCATCTGTGACACCGCGATTTTGACGGGTTGGGAGTAACGATGGTTTCTCTTCAAACAGCAACCCGAAACCAAGGATGTTGCTATATGATGGTATCGTTCGCAGCTCCCCTTCCCTTGTTGTTAGCCTTCCAGCTGTGGGAGACAAGCGGACGCGTCGACTGCGCCCGTCCCCACTCTACGGGCCTAGGCCATGACTTCTGTCGCCTTGGGCGGAGAATCATGTCGTAGGCCTTATATCGCACCTGAAATGTCGAGGAACGATCGTCAAGAGAGCACATTCGAGGAGTCCGCTTGAAAACAGAGCATGTGCTAGTCACCGGAGGAGGCGGATTTATTGGCACTCAACTTGTCCGTGAACTCGCCTCAAGGGGTCATGAAGTACTCTCTTCCGACATACGAGCGAGCGAACAGAGCGGATTCGCTCGGTGCGATATCAGAGAATACCACCAGCTCGAAAGAATGCTCAGCGGGCGCAAGCTCGACTATGTCTATCATCTCGCGGCCGAGTACGGACGCTGGAATGGCGAGGATTTCTACGAGAACCTGTGGCAGACGAACGCGATTGGTACGAAAAACATAATTCGATTGCAGGAGCGGTTCAAGTTTCGGCTCATATTCTTCAGCAGTGCTGAAGTCTATGGGGATTATCCTGGACTAATGAGCGAAGACGTAATGGAGAGGATTCCGATTAAGCAGCTCAACGATTACGCTATTAGCAAGTGGGCCGGGGAGCTAATGTGCTTGAACTCAGCGGCGCAGTTCGGAACGGAAACTGTTCGAGTTCGGCCCGTCAACTGCTACGGACCTGGGGAGCACTATACTCCATACCGCGGCTTCATTCCGAAGTTCATTTACCACGCCCTATGCAACAAACCGTATGTCGTGTACAAGGGTCACAAACGGATCATCGACTTCGTCGAAGATTCGTGTCGCACGTTCGCGAACATCGTCGACCACTTCGTCCCCGGTGAGGTGTATAACGTCGCAGGCCGTCCCGAATGGGAACGTGACATCAAGGCCTACTCGGACCTCATCCTCAGAGTCACTCGCCGAGACGACTCACTCGTCTCTTACAAGGACGCTGAGCCCTTTACCACGAAAACGAAACCAGTGGATTGCTCCAAGGCAATCCGGGATCTTAAGCACGAGCCAAGAATTCCCCCCGAACAGGGCATCCGGCGGACCGTGGAATGGATGCAGAGAGAGTACGGGATTGAATCTTGATGCCTAACGCGTCCGTTGCACTTCGGAACAAGACGATCCTCGTGACGGGCGGTGCTGGCGCAATCGGTACCAACCTCGTCGCAGCTCTGAGCCGCTTGGAGACCAAGCGAATCGTGGTACTTGACAATCTCTCCTCGGCGTACGAGTGGAACCTTCCCCATGAGCCGGGTGTTGACTTTGTGAAGGGCGACGTGGTGCGTGAGAAAGACCTCGATAAGGTCTTCAAAGAGCAACCTCAGATAGTCTACCATCTTGCGGCGCACTTCGCGAACCAGAACTCCGTCGAACAGCCGGAGCTCGACCTCATGGTTAACGGAATGGGAACGCTCAAGGTTCTCGAAAGCGCCAGGACGTTCGGTGTGGAGAGATTTGTTTACGCTTCCTCAGGATGCGGTATTTATGGCTCTGACACCCCGATGCCCTTTGCCGAAGACTACGTTTCTATGGATCTCCATACTCCCTACCAGGTAACGAAGATGCTTGGGGAACTCTACACGAACATGTACGCCAATCTGTACGACCTACCAATCGTCAATGCGCGGTTCTTCAATTCGTACGGCCCGGGAGAGGTTCCAGGCAAGTACCGGAACGTGATTCCAAACTTCTTCTACTGGGCAATGACTGGTCAGCCGCTTCCCATAACGGGGACCGGCGAAGAGACGCGGGACTTTACCTACGTCGGTGACATAGTGAACGGGCTATTGGCGTGCGCCGTGTCTGAATCGGCCGTCGGTGAAGCAATCAACCTCGCCACGGGCCGAGAAATCAGAATTGTGGATCTGGCGAACCAGGTCAACGCCCTCACGGATAATTCCGCCGGCATCGTGTTCCGAGAACGAAGGACTTGGGACAAGAAGAACCGCCTCCTCGCGTCCATTGAGAAAGCTCGGCGGATTCTCCACTACGAGCCGAAGACGGATTTCAAGGACGGCTTGAGGCAGGTCCACCGTTGGTTCGAAGAGAACTGGATTAATATCCAGAAGTCCGCTGAGTTCTAAGTCCGCGTCACCCTCGCCTTCATTCCCGTTCGTGCGTTAGAGGTCTGAATCCTTTGCGCATCCTCGTCCTCCAAGTATCGGATTTGACGGAGAGGGGGCCATCTCAGTCACATCATCTCCTCGAACGAATGGCCCAGAGAGGCCACGAGGTTCGCGTCATCGATTTCGAGATTGGTTGGC
>Ga0137377_10004143_pt1 | contig 11380 bp, 14 predicted proteins | sample SagtaG_22_FD_104815 | JGI IMG/M metagenome (GOLD analysis project Ga0137377, IMG submission 104815) | Vadose zone soil microbial communities from Sagehorn Ranch, Mendocino, California, USA - Sage2_L_40_16 metaG | ecosystem: Environmental > Terrestrial > Soil > Vadose zone | place: USA... | reverse complement strand
CTTCTCTGGAGAAGTTTGGCTTGTTGTCGATTGGGCATCCCGCTCCCCTTCACTGGGGAGTCTGAAGTGGTAATCATGATCGAAGTTGCGACCGAAGAGATGCATGGGTCGGACTGAGTTCCTAACCTGAAAACGATTACGAGCGAGCCTTGGTTGGTATGACAGTTCTTCAACTAGAGCGAAATGGCGCGCTCTTCCGAGTGCACGGACTAGTACGCTCGAAAAGTGCTTGACACCGCCGACATTGTCATCGCGCTGGGAAAAGCTTGGAAGAGGAGGAACCGAGGATGAGACCGTTTGCTAGCAGACGCGGCCCAAGTGGACTCCATTTGATCTCTTGAGTCTCAGCACTCCGGCTGCCCGCCGCGGTCATTCTGATTTTTTGACTTTCGGATTCTTTGGAGTGCATTTCACCCTCGAATGAGCTAGGTTATACAGGATGGCAATTCCGGCTCAGGGACCCACTCGGCCGTTGCGGCCCGTTCCCCTGTTTCTGTGCGCGGTTATCGCCGCGGTGCCATATCTTCCTTGCTTCGCCCAAGCAGTCACTGCAGGAAGAGTGACGGCCCAAGGGCAGGACGCGTGTACGCGCCTACCCGAAGGTTCGACCCTCACGTCCCCCCCACGATCTTATAAGCAAACACAAACTGTTAAAGATCTCGCTGAAAATACGCAGCTCGCCCGATCCAAACGGCCACATGCGATATTGCTATGTAGATGAACATGGGTACCCGGCTCCGACTCTTCGTGTCCAGCCCGGGGACAGGCTCTATCTCCGCTTAAAGAATGAAATCTCTATCCCGTCGATGAATGATTCTTCAGCCGCAATACCGACCAAAGCGGCAGCCAAGAATCTCGGTACCCGCAAACACGATCCTTGTGCTGGAGGGACCATGACTGTGGCCTCTACCAATCTGCACTTTCACGGTCTTGCCGTCCCTCCTGTTTGCCACCAGGATGAGACGCTTAAGACCCATATTGAACCCGGAGATCCGCCGTTTGAGTACCGCATTCAAATTCCCAGGGATCAGCCACCGGGTCTGTACTGGTATCACCCGCACGTTCACGGGTTCAGTGAAGACCAGCTCCTTGGCGGTGCGTCTGGTGCGTTGATCGTAGAAGGAATTGAACGTGCCGTCCCGCGTGTTGCAGGAATGCCGGAACGCGTCTTTGTGATTCGTGACGAGAAGATGCCGGATCCTTCCGGTTCAGACAACTCGGACCCGAACAGGCCAACGAAACAGATCTCCATCAACTATGTTCCGGTTCCTTATCCAAAGTACCCGCCCGCTGTGATAATGATGAAACCACACGAACGCCAATTCTGGCGGGTGTTGAAGGCCTCCGCCGACACGTACTTTAGCCTATATGTAGAATTTGGCGTTAAACGGCAAGGACTTGTCCTGGTTGCGCAGGATGGTGTTCCGCTTCATTATGGCGAGCCAGGCGCGGAGGACTACGCGCCCCAGTGGTCCTACGTCTTTTTGCCTCCGGCTACGCGGGCGGAATTTGTTGTAACCGGTCCTCCTGAGGGAGTTTCAGGCCGGCTGATGACCGGGTTCGTGTATCGAGGCAGCGACGAAGAAGCGCCCATCAGCCCGAAGGCCAGCGCACAGCCAGGCGTTCGCATCGGTCAAGACGATGTGGACGCCGCCCGTCCTCTTGCCTCCATAATCGTCTCGGCAGACGCCATAGAGCCCGACACAATTCGGCGCGCGTCAGTAGCTGCCGAGCGGCCACGTACACCCCTGTCTGGAGTCCGGGCCGTTCGCAAGCGTACCCTTTACTTTTCGGAGAAACTATCACATCCAAGCGATCCAACGAGCGCGATGCTTTTCTTCATCACCGAGGAGGGTCACGCGCCCGCAATGTTCAACCCCAACAATACGGAGCCGAATATCACCGTTCATCAGGGAGACGTCGAGGACTGGACAATTGAAAATCGTTCCAGAGAGTCCCACACCTTCCACATCCACCAACTGCACTTTGCCGTGGTTGGGGGGCAAGGCGTTGGATGGGAAGAAACCACGCCACGCGACACAATGAACTTGCCCGCCTGGAGCGGATTTGGTCAGTACCCGAGCTTGACTTTGCGAATGGATTTCCGTGCCCCGCAGGTCGTGGGAACGGTTCCGTTTCACTGCCACATCGCCCAGCATCTCGACGGGGGAATGATGGGTACAGTTCGCATCGAGCCCGCTCCAAAGCATTAGCTGACCTATCTCACCTGAGAATGCGGTAGAGTGGCGCAGCAACGCCTAAGCCTAGCGACGGGCTGCGCGATTTGAAGCGCTCGAAGGTGTCCAGGAAGACAGTACCCCACCATTAGGCAATTCAGGCGCTTCGCTAGTGGGAAAATCTGCCGGGCATCGCGTTCCCGTGCTGGCATAAGCAAGCCGCTGGTTGCGCAAACACTCGTAAGTGAAGTGGGACTGGACATGAGCCGATGGAGAGGCGCACTTCGCTTCGTGGCTAGGACTCTGCCCGGATAATCGGATTAGTGGAGACAAAGTGCTTGCTCGAGGGACTCGCCATGTGGTCAATCGCGCGGCCACGGCACTCCGGCTGCGGGCCTCGACCTTACTGCGAAGCCAGACGTACCTCGGTGCGCAGTACCGACGCTTGCGCAGCAAGCTCGGCGCCCCCAAAGCCATTACGGCAATGGCCCACCGGCTCGCCCGACTGGTCTACCGCATGTTGAAGTATGGTCAGCAGTACGTCGACAAAGGGGCTGAGTACTACGAGCAAAGAAACCGCCAACAACAAATCGAGTTCCTCAGAAAGAAGGCCGCCCAACTCGGCTTACAGGTAACTGCAGCCCATGCCTGAAACTATCAACCAAGAAGTCTCTGGAGAGTCGGTCAGAACGAAGCCGCCCCCAAGGTGCGGTCATCTCTGTGGCCCAAACGGCCATCGTGGCTCATCCGCTACGACGAACGCGGCTGCGGGCTATCCGACTGGGAAATAGAGGACCTCTCATTCGATGCTTGGGTGCGAGACCTCGAAACCGTGGTCAGCACGCTGACTCTCGACCGCTTCGCGTTGCTGAGCATTTCTCAAGGTGCCGCCATTGCGATTGCCTATGCGGTCAAACACCCCGAAAGGGTCAGCCACTTGGTAATCTACGGTGGCTACACGCCTGCGACAATGTGACAGTTAGGGGTTCCAGTCCCTAGGTGCCAGTGGTCTGCCTTGGATGTTCCAAGCATGTACATAAATGTGGAATATGTGTACATTGGGTGGTATGCTCTTTAATAGGGAAAGGGGTACTTTCATGGCTACGGCAAGGGGTCGATCGCACAAGCACTTTCAGTTGGATTCCGTGAAAATCAAGCGCGCCCAAAAAGCTTTGCGAGCGAAAACCGAGACTGAGGCCATCGAGCGTGCATTGGATTTGGCGATTGCCGAACACGAGAGCAATCGATTGGCTCTCCAAGCCACCGAGCGCTTTATTAAGAGTGGCATTGACGTCAAGGACGTATACGGCACGTTGGGTGGTTAGATGCAGCCCGCCCTGTTCGACGCGTCCATTTACATTACCGCACTGCGGCGAGGAGACGATGCGGTCCTGGCGCTGCGCCGGTTCACCACTGGTGCGCCCCTTTGGCTCAGTGCAGTGGTACTCGAAGAACTCTATGCCGGCACAGCCGACCGCGATCGGCAGGTTGTAGAACGCCTAGAGCGAGATTTTGACAGGGCAAAGCGAATCCTGGTTCCGAATCTCAGCGACTGGACTCAAGCCGGCAGAGTGCTTGCTCGCTTGGCGGCCAAGTACCATTACGAAAAGATCGGGCAGGGACGTTTGACCAATGACGCACTGATCGCGATGAGCGCGGCGCGACTGGGCATCCGGGTGATCACAGCCAACGAACGAGATTTCAGCAGGCTCGCCCAGTTTCGCGCCTTCCAGTGGCATGTGCTTTAATCCACGTCAAGCGTTAGGAAATTTTCTGCCTGACTGCTCTGCGCCCAATCTCTGACAACTCCGGGTAGACGTTCCCCGCATACACGCGCAGTCTTACTTCTTCACACCGCGATGACGTGACAACAATGGACTCCGGCCCTGAGTTGCGTGCTTCCGGCGTCACGCGGAAAACGTTACACCAAGCATCGAGAAAGCGGGATATGGCGTGGAGTTTCTATGCTGTTTCCCGCACACCGTGCTGTAGTTGACGTTGGTACTCCGCGCTGTCGAAGTGGCCCTGTGAGGAGGCAATGAGGCCCATCGGCTCCTCTCTGCCAGAGCTCGAAGCCTCGGAGGCGGAATCGATGTCCAGTGCCTCCCCCCGGTATTGGTGCCGATCAACGTCCAGTGGCACTCGACACGGTCAGTATGTGGCTGCTGCGACGAACAATCTGGGCGACGTTTTCCTTCTGCGGGGAGTCTGGACGAAGCGCAGAAATTTTTTGCAGCAAGCCGACAAACGGCTGTGGGGCGGGACGGAGGCCGGAGCGTAGCGACGGCCAGAGTCCCGTTCTACAGCCAAGCCGCATCTGGCAACCGCCGATTGACATCGCCGTCGAGACATAATCCTCACGCTAGTTCAGCGGATTGAAATCGGACGGGAGGTCATCAAGATCGTGACTCGCGAGGAGATCGGTTTGTCTGGTCTCACATTGTTGATGGCGTGTTGGGCGGGAACGTGTGGCAGGATGCCCCTGGCTTCACAGGTCTCGGCCTGCTCACCGTTGGAGTAGCTCGAGGAGCGGATCTGCTGCAAGTACCCGTACAGATAAAGCTTCACAGATCGTACCCTGGCCGCCCCGTTTCGGCTGGTTCCGCACGTTCGAACCCCAACCCCGCCATGTCCAGCCGATCTACGAACGCATCGATTACCCGGCCGACATGGCCCTCCGGAATCAGCTCGTCCAAGGTCACTGGGAACAACCTTCCCTGCGTTCGCCCTTCGGCCTTGAATGAAGCCCATAAAAATGCCCTCACTCATGTGAGGGCATCTTCACATTGTTTTTGCCGCCCGACTAGTGTTTCGTAACAGTCTCGAAAACTCGGGGCCTTTTGTGGTCCTGAATTGTGCGGCGGTCTCCGCCGAATTGAGTTCGAAATGTGAAAAGGGATCGTTTACGAACAGCTCGGCATAAACATCAGAAAAGTACGCGTGAAGAAGAAAGCTGAAGCGAGTCAGGAAACCTCAAACTGTTTTTCGAACCAATTCAGGTCCAGGGGCCGCACGGCCGTCACGCCGCTTGAGTTTCCACTCCTATGCGCTGCGCACGATTGTCCGTAGATCGGAAAAGCGCGACCTAACTGCGTCCGGAAACCTATCATCCGGCTACGTATGCGGTGCAACGCTTGCAGGTCTAGCTTGGGGGATTAGTACAGCAGACGGGGGCACTTCAGATTCGATCGCACAGCTCAGTGTACTTGGGATTGTAACGATGGTGATAGGTCCATCGGCTAGGATCATTGATCTATTCCCCCACGGATTTGGAACTCTGCAAGGGAGTTCATCCCGAGGACAGTTGGTGTCCAAACGGAGCACCCTTGGCAATATTCCTCCACGGAACGAAGATCTTACCCGAGGGCTCCTGTCGAAAGCGTCTCTGAATATCCCCACGGGGTGATGGACCCGGCTTCCGATTGCCAAATTCCGGCAGTATGTAAGCTCGAAATGCCTTTTTCCCACATTTGCAGCTTCGCAAGTAACGGACCAGAGTCGTGCTGCAACTCTTCTAACTTGCGTTCGCCCCAACCGTCGCCGGCTGCTCTGGCCAGCCACACCGGACAACCACGGCAAGCGGGCAATCATCGGAGAAGTTTCAGCCGAATCGTTGCCTTGTTGGCGGCGGGCGATGCGTACCCGCTCGAATATTAGTCTGATGCACTTCGTTGATTCTGCAATGGTTAGCTCACAAGTGCCGCTGTAAGTGAGGGGGCGGAGCTTTGGCCAACAGATAGACTTCCTACAAAAGGCCGGGATCTGAACTTGGGTCGACAGGGTTAAGAAAGTGTCCCCAGAAACGAACCCGTCCCCGGCATGAATCGCGCGACAGAAATTGGGGCTCCAAGCGAGTTCCGCCGTCATATATCCGCGGCCGAAGGTGCCTGAGCGCATTCTCTGGCTGCGCCTGCTTTGGTCAGAACGCCGTTTTCTGCTGCGGGCTGGCTTGTCCGGACTTGTTCTTTCGTTAGCGGTTGCTTTTTTGCTTCCTGTGCGCTATGAGTCCCAGACGCGGCTGATGCCGCCCGAGCAACAGGGAGCATCGGGTCTGGCCATGCTGGCCGCCCTTGCGGCAAAGGGAGGCGGCGAGAGTACTTCTGGATCATCCGGCGACGGCTTGGCGGGCAGTTTGGGCCGCGTGGCAACCGACTTCTTAGGGCTCAAAACCTCCGGCGCACTTCTGGTTGACATGCTCCGCGGCCCCACGGTCCAAGACAGCCTGATTCGGAAATTCGATCTGCGAAACAGGTACCACGTCCACTATTGGCAAGACGCTCGCAAGGTTCTGGACAAGCACACGACCATAAATGAAGATCGGAAAAGCGGGGTCATCTCCATCGCCGTGAGTGATGGCGACCCGTACCGCGCGAAAGAAATGGCGAAGGCTTATGTAGAAGCGGTGAACGCATTGCTGGCCCAGGTCTCAACCTCGTCTGCCCGCCGCGAGCGCATATTTCTGGAGCAGCGGCTAAAGAGTGTCAAGGAAAGCCTCGACGCTGCGTCGCAAGAGTACAGCACGTACGCGAGCAAAACGGGGGCCTTAGATGTGCCGTCACAAACTAAGGCCAGGGTGGAGAGCGAAGCCGCTCTACAGGGGCAGTTGGTGGCCGCTGAATCAGAGCTAAAGGGACTCGAACAGATTTACACTGACAACAATGTTCGCGTACGTACGTTGCGGGCCCGCATCGCCTCATTGAGGCAACAGGTCGAGAACTTCAGCGGCAACAAAGACGATCCAAACTGGCCACAGTCGCAAATTGCCGGTGACCTCCCCTCTCTCCGCAAGCTTCCGCTGGTTGGCGTCCGCTGGGCAAACTTGTACCGCGAGTCCAAGATTCAGGAAGTGATCTATGAACTGCTGACCCAGGAATACGAATACGCGAAGATCCAAGAAGCTAAGGAAATTCCGACTATCAACGTACTGGATGCTGCCCTGATGCCTGAAGAAACCTCATTTCCACCAGGTACTGTCATTACCATCGTAGGCTCGTTCTTGTCTTTGCTGTTTGCTGCTGTATTTGTAATTAGTGCAGCCATGTGGAAACGGAGCGAATCTCCCGAAAAACAATTGGCGGCGGAGATTTGGGGACAAATCACGGCCGAAAACGCGAGATCGCGAGCCATGCTACAGCAAGTTTGGAATAAGTTCGGCGGACGTAACGGGGAGCACAACGGCCGTCGCTAGCTGCTCCAGACCCTCCTGAGCCTTCCCTAGAAATGAATTGGAGACTGGGCAGGAGACAACACGCCAGTGGTAATGCAGCACTACCTTGTGTTCGCTTACTCCATCAGGCCAATTCCAGACCCGTTGCGGCCCGCGATCGCGGAGCGGCGAACGGTTCCCGAGCTATCATTAAAGAGCAAAGGCGTGGGTGAGTTTCCGATCGTGGTAAGCAACGCGTCGGCAAATAGCCAAGCGACATCGCCCGGCTTGGCTGCCGTCGTGTTTAGGAACATTGGCGCGAACTTGGCTCGTGCCGCCGTCGTGTCGGCTGTTGCCATTCTGCTGCCCTCCTATTTGACACACCACCTTGCAGTAAAGGTATATGCCGCCTGGGTACTTATCATTCAACTGGGCGCATACGTTTCCTATTTTGATTTAGGAATACAAACGGGTATTTCGAAGTTCGTAGCCGAGCGCGATGCCAAGGGCGAGCACTTAGAGGCAGGACGCTATGCAAGCGCAGGTCTCGCACTCATGCTTCTGGCCGGCATCCTTGGCGGCGTGCTCACCTTGGGTCTTGCCTGGCAAATACCCAAGCTCTTCTCGGCGATGCCAGCAAGCCTCTTCCCGGAGGTCCGGATCAGCCTCATACTTGTGGGGTTTTCGCTGTCCTTTGGACTCGTTTGCTCCGTGTACTCGGCCGTTTTCCTCGGACTTCAACGCTATTGGATACCTACTGTCATCACGATTTTCAATCGAGTCCTATTCGCGATCGCAGTCATCATAGCGGTGCACGCTGGTGGGAATCTTGCGATGGTGGGCTTAGCCGTAGCCCTTGTGAACATCTTGGCCGGTGTCCTGCAAGTGCTCACGTTGAAAAAACGTGCCGCGCATGTATGGGTGTCGCTCGGGTTGGTGGATTTTCGCGTTCTGAAGAGTGTCGCCCGCTATTGTTCGTTGCAGTCGATATCAACGATCGCGATGTTTTGCATCACTGGGTTAGACATCGTCATTGTTGGCCACTTCGACTATGTTCAAACCGCCTACTACTCGATTGCCACTCTGCCCACGAGTTTCCTGCTATTGATCATTTCTTCCTTGCTGAGCCCATTGATGCCCGCGTCGTCCGCGTTGAGCGCGCGCTTTTCTCCATCGCAGATGGGAACCTTCCTGGCCAAAATCACGCGTTACAACACAATCGTCCTGCTTCTGGTCGGGCTGCCGCTGGTCGTCTTCGCATTCCCCATTCTTCGGCTTTGGGTAGGATCCGAGTACGCATTCCGCACGGTTGCATATCTGCGAATTCTGGTTTTTGCAAATGTCGTGCGGAATTTATGCGCGCCGTACGCAACCATGATTACGGCCACAGCGAGACAAAAATCAGTAGTTGCAGCTGCCGTCTCCGAAGCTCTTGTCAATCTAGGGAGCAGTCTCTATCTTGCATGGCGGTTTGGAGCGATGGGCGTCGCTATGGGAACCGTGATCGGCTCATTGGTCAGTGTTTTGGTCCACTTTGCCATCAGTATGAGACTGACTCGCCCTGTAATTTCAATGTCGCGTCGGCGACTGTTTCTACGCGGAATTCTGGGTCCCTGCATTATCTGCCTGCCCTCGGCGCTACTACTCCCTCGTTGGTGGTCGGCAACCGATTTGCACCTCACGTCGGGTATGTCCATGCTCTGGATCCTGTGCACTGTGATACCCGCATACTATTGTCTGAATCGGGAAGAAAGACAGAATTTCAGCCGCCTCATTCTTCCTTTTAGGCGTGGTTATACTCGCACTGTCTTTTCGATGCTGTTGAGTTCTGAAACGAAAAGAGGCCGGGGCTGACCTGATGACTCTTTGGTCTGACGTTCTCAACCACAATAAGAGACTCATACATAAATGGAAGCACTATTTCCCAATTTACGAACGGCATTTCAAGGATTTCGTGTACAAGCCGGTTACCTTCATTGAAATCGGATGTGGTCCGGGTGGATCGTTGCAAATGTGGAAACAGTATTTTGGGCCACACGCGAGAATCGTCGGCATCGACATCAATCCCGAATGCAAGAAGTTCGCTGAAGATCAGATCGAAATTCACATTGGCGCTCAACAAGACCCAGCTTTTCTTCAGCATGTGATCGACCAGGTCGGCATTCCAGATATCGTTGTGGATGACGGTAGCCACGTCATGAGTCACCTCGTCGCGACATTTGATTTTCTCTACCCCAAAATGCTGAAAAATGGCGTGTATCTCGTCGAGGACCTGCACACAGCTTATTGGGAGGAGTATGAAGGCGGCCTGCGCAAACCAACAACCTTCATCGAAATTTGCAAGAACTTAATTGATGAATTGAACGCGGATCACAGCCGCGGCGCTCTGTCGCCCACGGAATTTACAAAGTCCACGATGGCAATGCATTTCTACGATAGCGTTGTTGTGTTTGAGCGCTGCGCGTATACACAAAAATGCGATCCGCTGAGGGGCGGAACACTTGAGATGATCGCGGAACGGGCCAAAGCTAAATTGGGAAAAGGCTATTTGGCTCCTCGATCTTCCCCGAACTCAAAGTCCCGATGACATTGCAATCCGTATGCGCGGTGATTGTTACGTATCACCCCAGCGTCGCAATGCTCGAAAACTTGCAGAACGTCCTGGCAGAGGTCCAGGGGCTCGTCGTTGTCGACAATGGCTCGAGCGCCAATGAACTGGATTCGCTGAGAACTGCGAGCCGGGATTTTGGCTTTCACCTAATCGAGAATGGAGAGAACCGCGGCATCGCTGAAGCACTGAACCAAGGCGTGCGCTGGGCCAAAAATAATGGATATCTGTGGGTTCTTCTCTTTGATCAGGACAGCAGGACAGGCGGTGGCTATGTCCAGGCGATGTTCAAGACTTGGCGCTCTCACTCCAAACGCGACGAGATTGCTTCCATTCACCCGCGTTACATGCACCCGGAATTGGGCTACGCGGCGGTTGCACCTCGTGCCCCTGACGGCAGTCTGGTCTGGTGCATGACTTCGGGAGCGCTGATGCCGACCTGGATATTTGAGAAGATCGGCTGGTTCGCCTCCGAGTTCTTTATTGACTGGGTTGATATCGAGTACTGTTTCCGTATCCGCGCAGCTGGATACCTGATTGCAGAGTCATCCGAGGCAATTCTCCTGCATGATCCCGGGCACTCTGCGCCATCTTCCGTTCTCGGCTTTCGCTTCTGGCCAAGTCATCACAGTGCCGTGCGGCGGTACTATATGTCGCGAAACCGACTGGTCGTATTCCGCAAATATTTCTTCACCCTCCCTCTCTGGACCCTGAAGGCGATGTATGCGGCACTGCGAGACACAATGAAGTGCTTTCTCGGGGAACAGGAGCGTCCACGAAAATTCCGCAATTTTCTTCTTGGTACATGGGATGGCTTAACCGGAAGAATGGGGCGGCGAGAGGGTCTGTGAAGTGACGGCAAAAGCCATGCCCTTGTTCTCCGACGACTCCTCGGTCGCAAGCGTGACAATCGCTTATAACGCCGCGCATGCCCTGGCGCGGCACATTGACGCGCTCCTAGGGCAAAAAAAGCCGCTCCAGGAAATCATTGTGGTGGATAATGCTTCGACGGACGAGACGCGCTCCCTGCTCGCGGCGTGTTACCCACAGGTAACCGTCCTTCGCATGGCGGAAAACCTGGGCGCGGGAGGGGCGTTGGCTGCCGGGTTGGCGTACGCCGCACGGGAGAAGAAACACGATTGGATCTGGATGTTCGACCAGGACAGCGTCCCCGCTCCCGGTGCGCTCGAGACAATGCTGCAAGAGGCCCAGCGGTTCGGAGGCAATTCGAGCGAAGTTGGCATACTTGCTGCCCTGCCCGTCGATCAACACATGGAGAATTCCTCCAGTCCCTGGCTTTGGCGCAACGGATTCGTCAAAACGCCCTCCGAGCTCCTTAGTCACCCAGTATTGTTTACTGATCTGGTCATTACTTCGGGAGCGATGGTGCGGCGCGCGGCGGTGGAGAAGATCGGTTTACCACGATCCGACTTTTTCATCGACTTCGTT
>Ga0137377_10004141_pt1 | contig 11381 bp, 9 predicted proteins | sample SagtaG_22_FD_104815 | JGI IMG/M metagenome (GOLD analysis project Ga0137377, IMG submission 104815) | Vadose zone soil microbial communities from Sagehorn Ranch, Mendocino, California, USA - Sage2_L_40_16 metaG | ecosystem: Environmental > Terrestrial > Soil > Vadose zone | place: USA... | reverse complement strand
TGTTTAAGGAGAACCTCTATGTCACTGAGTCAACGTTGGACGGTCATAGGTATTTTTGAAGAGCAAGGTCAAGCGCAAAAGGCTATAGATGAACTGCGACAGGCTGGATTTAGCGATGACCAGATAGGATTTGTGTTTCGCGAAGGAACGCCCGCGGTCAGTAAGTCGGATATTGAAGCTGAAGAAAATACGGCCGCTTTCAAGGGAGGGATTGTTGGAGGGATACTTGGCGCTGCAGAAGCGGTGCTGACACCTGTGTTAGGCCCCTCAGTCGCAAATACTATTCCCACTGCGACGATGCCCATTGCTGAGCAGACCATAGATAGATTTCAACAGGCGGACACCGGCGAAGTACAAAACCAGGCCGAGCCTGTAGATGCTGTAGATGCTGGGCATGAACGAGATGAGGGAGTTGCGACACCAGTTGAGACAGCAAGTGGAGAGAATGTGGGAGCTACTGATGAAACTCCACCTCCAGAAAATGTGGGAGCTACTGATGAGAAGAGACTCAGAGAAGAGGAAGCCACGGGAGCGGTCACAGGTGGGATTGTAGGAGGAGTGCTGGGTGCGGCTGTCGCGCTACTTATTCCGGTAATAGGGCCAGCCTTCGCAGGTGGTATCCTGGTAGCCGTCTTTAGCGCTGCACTTGGAGCGGTGACGGGCGGTTTTCTCGGCGCTTTTGTGACGATGGGCGTACCGGAAGAGCAGGCGCGCCATTATGAAGAGGAGTTTACGGCAGGCCGCACGATTGTGACGGTGAAGACCAATGATGATCAGCAGAAAGCGCTCAATATTATGTACCACAATGGGGCGCGCTATGCTAATGCTCATGATAGGTCGTGAGCTAGTTTCAGTACCCTCAAGCGGGTCGTGAAAGGACAGTGCTCCTGGCGCCCCTGGAGGGAAAGGAGACACACCACACCCGCAAAGGTCAAGTGCAAATGCTCTAGGAACTTTGTCCAGTTGCCAGCCCATAAAACAAGAGGACGGATCCGGCCACCGCAATGAGTATCGTGACCAGCAGGCAGATGTTCGTTATGAGACCCAATGGCTGATTTTGCATAATCTTTCAGATTTTCTTTTTTTAGTTGCCATAAGTAATTGTTGCTACTGTCTAGCATGAGTCATCCCGCATTTTTGAAACATGCTTTAAAAAAGAAGAACGAGCGTTTCAAAAATGCGGGATGACTCATGAGAAACTCTACATGAATTTAAGCAGGGAAACTAGAAGTTTTCAAACCATTCCTGCACACGTTGAGAAAGCAGCTGCCAATATCCCGCTAGTTGTTGACGAGTCTGGGTACCAGGCCAGGGAGTATACAGCAGGGCAAGAACGATACCTGCCAACAGACCCATACGGAACAAGAATTTAGCTCTTGCCCGTTTGCGCTGATAAGCTTCAATGCGGTCTTGCAGAGAATCCTGCACGTCTTTTACATTGCTCGTAACCTTTTTCAGGTTCTTGCCAGCGGTTTTTGTGGTCTTAGCCAAAACGTCCGTTGCTGTTCCCAGCCCACTCTGCAGAGTGTCCTGTGTCTTCGCCAAACCTGATTGGACGCTCTCCTGAAGAGTGCCCTGGAGGCTACTGAGGTTTTTTTGCGCTTTTTTCTGTGCCTTTCTCAGGTTTTTTCTGGCACGCCTGGCATTCTTACTACTCATAACATCCTGTGCCAGGCCTATGCTTGTTTGCAGGGTCTCCTGTGTCTTCGCCAAACCTGATTGGACGCTCTCCTGGAGAGTACCCTGGAGGCTACTCAAGTTCTTCTGCGCCTTTTTGAGATTCTTTTTGGCCTGTTTATTAAGATTGCGTCTCCTAAAATTACGTCTCAGCAGGTTTTGTCCGAGATCGAGTCCCACCAGGAGCATTTTCTGCGTTCTTGTGAGGCCAGACTGTACGGTATCCTGGACCGTAGAAGCCGTCGCTTGTGCAACATCTTTAGCCTTACTGCTCACATCCTGCACAGTAGAGGCGGCTGATTGGGCGACACCCCTGGCTTTACTCTTCACATCTTGGGCTGTATAGCCGTTATACTGAACATCATTACCATCGGTTGTAACGGTAACCCTCACTTTATCGGCTGGCATTGTAATCCTCACTTTCCTTGCAACGTGCAAATACGTTATGCATGGTATATCTTTCACTATACAGCACGCTACAAAAGCTTATGAGGTTTCATCATCTGGCCTGGTTTCTTGTTAAGGGCCGATAATCAGCAGCAGAATGTGCTATAATATACATATGAGGACATTTGTTTACGGTTCTAACCGCATACTTTACGCGGCACGACCCCAACGACGTGCTACTGTTGAGCGTTACCTGCTTGCCGCGGGGTAACGATGCCTCTGTTTACCCTCAATATACTCGAGTACACATATAGACTTTCTACAACCTTGTCCGTGCCGGCATCCCTAAAAATATGGTACCATGATGTATATGGGCCGCTACTTTGATATATTATGTAAGACTTGTGCCGGGCGGATCAGGAAAGAAAGATCAGAGGTTACCCTTGAAATCCATTCCTCCCACGACGCTGTCGCGTCTGCTTTCAGCCAGGAGGAATGAGAGGAGGTACCCTTGAAATCCATTCCTCCCACGACGCTGTCTTTACCTCTTATGCAGTCGAGAAACGATGCTCCGCATCTAGCTTCGCTCATCTCGACTGCAAGGAGTCGTCTGCTTTCAGCCAGGAGGAATGAGAGGAGGATTTATAGTCATGGACTTAATGGATAAACTTGCCAGCCTGGCACAACGCTATGAAGAACTGAATAGATTGATGGCACAGCCAGAGGTACTTGAGGATATCTCGCTGCTACAACGCTATGGTCGCGAACATGCCGAACTCGAAGAGGTGGTCAGCAAATACCACGAATTGGTTGAGAATGACAGGCAGATCGCCGAAACCCAGGAAATGTACGAGAGTGACGACCCGGAAATGCGCGAACTGGCCTTTGAAGAGCTAGAACGCCTCAAAGCCCGCAAAGAGAAGTTGCTCGAAGAGGTAAAAGTATCCCTGCTACCTAAAGATATTATGGATGAGAAGAATGCTATCATCACAATCCAAGCGGGTGCCGGTGGCGACGAAGCAGCACTTTTCGCAGGCGAACTCTTCCGTATGTACACTCGCTATGCTGAAGGAAGACGTTGGAAAGTTGAAATCCTGGATATCAATGAGACCGGGCAGGGAGGTATCAAAGATATAACCTTTGTCGTCAAGGGCAAGGGGGCCTATCATCGCTTGAAATACGAAGGGGGCACCCATCGTGTTCAACGCGTTCCCGTTACCGAGGCAAATGGGCGTATCCATACGTCAACGGCTAAGGTGATTGTATTGCCAGAGGCCGATGACGATATTCAAATCGCTATCAAGGATAGCGATATTCGCGTTGATGTCTATCGTTCTACCGGTCATGGTGGACAGAGCGTGAACACGACTGACTCGGCGGTGCGCATCACGCATCTGCCGACAGGACTGGTGGTTACCTGCCAGGATGAGAAGTCGCAGCTCAAAAATAAGCTCAAAGCTCTCACCGTCCTCAAGGCTCGCCTTTGGGACCTGGAAGAGGCACGCAGACAGGAAGAGCTGAGTAAGACGCGGCACTCCCAGGTGCAGACAGGCGACCGCAGCGAGAAAATTCGTACCTATAACTTTCCACAAGACCGTGTAACCGATCACCGTATCGGCCTTACACGTCATAATTTACCTGGCGTGCTCAATGGTGAGCTCGACGAATTCATTGATACCCTGATCACAGTCGATCAGGCAGACAAGTTGCAGCACCTGTTTGAGGAAGAGGTAAAGGTGAACTAGGATCGGGGGGAGCGCGACTGCGATCAGGGGTCATTTCTCTAGTGGGACGTGAGATGTACGTCCTTCATTTGAAAGAGAGGTAACTTAAATGACACAAATGGTAGCAGGACATGTGAAAGTATCCCAGGAGATTCTTCCTGAACTTAATCCTTCATACAGGCTGCTCCTCGGCCCTGGCCCGTGCAACGTTGATCCGCGTGTATTGCGTCTCGCTTCGGCGCCGCAGCTTGGTCATCTCGATCCCGAGCTTTTCGTTATCCTCGAAGAAACTGCTCAACTGCTGCGCTGGATGTTCCAGACAAAGAACGAGATGACCCTGTGTGTCTCCGGCTCCGGCTTTTCCGGAGCCGAGGCAGTACTGAGCAATCTGCTTGAAGAGGGGGATACGCTTATTGCCGGTAGCCTCGGTTTTTTCAGCGGGCAAATCGTTGAAATCTCGCGGCGGGCAGGTGCCAATGTGGTGAACCTGACGACCGAACTTGGATCGCCCCTGGAACCCGCTGTCCTTGAACAGGCTTTTAAGGATAACCCGGGCGCGAAAGTATTTGCTACCGCTATCGCAGAAACTTCTACGGGTCTTTTGCAGCCGTTAGAAGATCTGGAGCGCATTACCCATGCTCACGGCGCGCTCTTCGTTGTGGACGCGGTATGCGGCCTGGGCGGTGTGCCCATGAATGTCGATGAGATGAAGATCGACGCGTGTTATGCCGGTAGTCAAAAGAGCCTGGGCGCGCTGCCAGGCCTGGCGCCTGTGACCCTTAATGAGCGAGCAGTGCAGGTCATCAAGAACCGCAAGAAACCTGTGCAGAGCTACTATCTTGATCTTCAATACCTTAACCGCTATTGGAATGGCGACCACACATATCATCATACGTCGTGCAGTAATATCATCTATGGGTTGCGTGAAGCTTTACGCATTGCTATGGAGGAAGGGCTGGAGGCTCGCTGGGCACGTCACCAACTCAACGGCGATGCTCTGAAAGCTGGTATCGAGGCCATGGGCCTGAAGATTCTCACCAGGCCGGGTTATGCCCTCTCTGTATTGACCGCTATTAGCCTGCCAGAGGGTGTAGATGAGCTGGCTATTCGCCAGGGGCTCCTCGAGGAGTATAACATCGAAATCGGGGGCGGTTTTGGTCCGCTGCAAGGCCGTTTGATCCGTATCGGGCTGATGGGTTACAATTCATGCCATAAGAATGTTGATACTGTGCTTTCGGCACTTGAACATGTATTACCGCGCTCTGGCTTTAAACCACCTGTAGGTGCAGCACTTGCCGCTGCCGATGCGGTATATAAAAAATAAGATCACTATTTTCTCACGAACTTCATCAATCCATGCCCGTACAGGTGTGGATTGATGAAGTTCGTGAGAAAATAGAATGTCTAAGCAGTTTCCGAGGTGATAATGCCTTTTGAACAACCACAATCTATTCGCACAGTGTTCTTTGACGCAGGTTTTACGCTTATACATCCCTATCCCTCTACACCTGAAATTTGCCAGCAGGTCTGCCAGCGACTCAACTTGCATATCCACCTGGACGCGGTGCGAGAGCGCATGACAGAAGCGCAGGACTACTATTATCGCCAGATGCGCCTCAATAGCCATACCTGGGGAAGTGAGGAAGCTATCTCCGAGTTTTGGATAAGCTACTACATGAACTTGTTGCGCCCTTTTATTGAAGAGCACGATGAGCCACGCCTGTATCAACTTGCGCAAGTCATCAACCAGGAATTTGACAAGCACACCAGCTGGGAAGTCTATCCTGATGTGCTTCCAACCCTGCAAATGCTGCGCAGCCGCAAATATACGCTTGGAGTGATCTCGGATTGGGGCATTTCCCTGGGTCCTATTCTTCGCCGCCTTAATCTCACTCCGTATTTTGATTGTTTGCTTGTGTCAGCTGTGACCCGTCACGCCAAACCTTCACCAATGCTCTATGAGATGGCGTTACAGCGGGCCAATAGTATTGCCGATTATACACTGCATGTAGGAGATTCCTATATTCATGATGTGCTGGGCGCCCGAGCCGTCGGAATGACTCCTGTCTTGCTTGACCGTCCCGGACACCTGGAAGAGAGTGACGTTGATTGCTTGCTCGTACACTCGCTTACAGACCTGCTCGACCTATTGGAGGTACCAGAATGACGAGAGAACCTGCTGCTAAACATAGTATGTTGACCTTAACCTGGGCAAGTTTTGTAGTGGGCACTACTGCTGGCGCTGTGCTAACCCTGGGCAGCTATGTTCGCCGAGAGATTCGCAGGCGAGGCTATCCTTCCTGGGAGAGGTGCCATTGTGATTTCAAAGCCAGGGAAAGCTTTTTTCAGGTCTGGCATAGTCAACATGAGCAACGGGGTGAAACGATTTTTGCCGAGGAATGGGGCACCCACCTATCCAACCCTCCTCAGTGGCTGCGGCGTTTCTTTCACCACAGTTCTCAGGTGCTGGCCGCGCTCAACCCGGGTGGTAACTATGTTGAACGTGTCGTCCTCAGTCCACAGGAGGCACTTCAGCTGGCCTCCCTGCTGCGCACAACATCGTCCGAGGAAGAGACACCACCGCTAAACGCACAAATTGTATGGAGGCGTGAGATTTTGTACGCCCCTCGTCATTTCTTTGATAAATGTATTCGTCGCCTCTATCCCGTCCATATTCCGGCAGAACGCATTGAGACAGCTCAGGCGCTGCAGGCGCTATGGGATCCGCAAAGTAACCTGCCACTACCAGCGGGGGAAGAACTACTTGAGACTCCTCTGGGCACACGCATCGACTACATAGGATGGTCGCCATCGCAAATATCCTACTGTACAGTACGAACAAGAGATGAGGAGTAAATGAAACTTAAAACTTAAAACTTTCATATTTACCCGATTGAATGGAGGTGCTATACTACAAACGTGTAAGCACATGTATCCCCCCTTCTGGAGTAATGGGTATGGAAGTAAGGCAGAGCACGAACAAGCTTGAGGGGCAGTATGTACCTACCGCCTTGCAAAAGGCTATAGGGGAGCCGTTGCGTTCTGAACAACGTACAGGTGAATTATTACCACGTGTACTATCGCGAGTAGACCTGCTGGCTATTTTCATTGCCATTGTTCTCTTCATCCCCAATGCTTCCGTCGTACAGGCTACCCAGGGAACAGGCTCTGTCACCTATCTGTACTGGGTCCTTGGTACTATTACCTTTCTCATTCCAGGAGCCATTGTCGCAGGTCAACTGAATCGCTTTATGCCAGCTGATGGTGCCATCTACGTCTGGACGCACCGGGCGCTCGGGCCACTGTGGGGCTTTTTTGCAGCTTTCTGCGCCTGGTTTCCTGGCGTTTTGGTACTTCTCTCGGCCGGTGCCAGCATCGCATCACTGATAGAGGGCATTGGAACGCAGATTGCTGGCGCCAATGCAAACTGGCTTGTAGACCCCTGGCAACAGGGAGTGGTTGTCGTCAGTGTGCTACTGGCGGCAGGTTGGTTATCGACGCAGCCTTTGCGGCTACTAATGAAGATAGCGAAGGGAGTGGTAGCACTCTATGGATTGGGTATTTTCGCGGTCGGCCTGGCGGGAATAGCCTGGCTGCTGCATGGACACGCTCCTGAGACCTCGCTCTCATTGAACCCGGTTGCGCTTAAAACACCACAATTTGCTCTATATGGTGTGATCGTGCTGGCTTTACTCGGTGTTGAAGTACCTCTAAATATGGCTGCTGAAACAAAACAGCGCAATGCCGTTAAGCTCTTTCTACGTTGGGGACCCCTCTTAGTATTGCTGGCCTACATCATTGGTACATTTGGTGTGATGGTAGTTGTACCACAGGCAGGTGCAAGTGCAACATACTCAACGCTTACCGCTGTCGGTATCGTCTTTGGCGCTCCCGCTGCTATTGCGGTGGGTATCATCTTCATCAGCTTCTTTGTAATCGTCACCGTCATGTATAATGTCGTCTTCGCACGCATCCTGTTTGTTTCTGCCCTGGATCACCGCCTTCCTACCAGTCTTGCCAGGGTGAATCGTAACAATACCCCCTATCTTGCCATCAACCTGCAGACAGTGATCGTGGTTGCTATTGCGATCTTCACCTACCTTTTGGGTCCTCTCCTCTACCTGGGGGAAGGGTCTATTTTCTCTTCAAAGGTTTATAATGTCTCCCAGGCCACCATAACCGTCATCTGGTGTATATCTATGGTTATCCTCTTTCTCGATCTCCCTATTCTCTTATACCGCTTTCGAGGGTTTCTCAGTAAAAGGCTGGAACAGCTGATTGCACCCGCGTGGCTGCTGTACCTCTGCTGTGGAGTAGGAGGCGCAGCAAGCCTGTTTGGCATATGGACAACATTGACTTCACCGTGGGACCCTCAGGATATCCCCAGCAATCAGTGGACGATCATTATTAGTCTATGCGTACTTTTTTCGCTTGTTATCGGCCTGATTGGCTCAGCCTACCCACGCTTGTTGAGTAACCTGAATGAGCAGACTGCCGCCGCCCGCGAAAACGCTCGCCTCTACAGCGAATTGAGCGCCACCTATGAGAGACTCAGTGAACTCGATCGGCTGAAAGACGCATTTTTGACAACGGCCAGTCATGAATTACGCACCCCACTTACCATTGTGCAGGGCTATCTCGAACTGCTCGGTGAAATGGAGAACGCCGATCCCGAACTACGACAAGCCTTCCTGACCAATGCCCGTCGAGCTTGCGACGAGTTGGTCCTGTTGCAAGCCAACATTATGGACGCCAGCCGTATTGAGTTTGATAAGGCGGCCCTACGTCGCACGAGCATCTCGCTCAAAGAGGTCTGTATCAGTGTGGTCGATCTCTTTGAGCCGTTGATTCTCCAGGAGCAGCGCCCGGTTGAGCTTCATGTTGCGGCATCTATACAGGTGTGGGCTGATGAGATACGTCTGAAGCAGATTCTGCGCAACCTGTTTGCCAATGCCTTGCGCTATTCTCCGCCTCAGACACCTATCTGCATCATTGCCGTTGAAGAGCCTGAACAGGACAGAGTGCGGATCAAGGTGATTGACCGCGGTTTAGGCGTGCCGCTCGACAAACAGGAAGCCATCTTTGAGCGCTTTGTACGCCTGGAACGCGATATGCATGGTACTGTTCGAGGTAGCGGCCTGGGACTCGCCATCACTCGCCAGCTCGTTGAAGCCATGCATGGCACTATTGCTGTCGAGAGCAGCGGCATCAAAGGGGATGGCTCTACCTTTTCATTTACCTTACCCACCTGCGAGACGCTATAATTTGGCTTCCGCCGCAGGATTAAAACGATAAAGCCGGGCAGGTCGGTGCGTTCCCTCCATCTTCTTGACCTCAGTGTCCTCCAGGATGCCGGTGGCAAGAACCTTTTTGCGGAAATTGCGCTTGTCCAGCTTTCTATGTAAAATAATCTCATAGACCCGCTGCAACTCGCGCAGGGTAAATTGCTCAGGCAGCAGGCTAAAAGCAATGGTGGTATAGTCAAGCTTACCGCGCAAACGTGCCAGGGTATAGTGAAGAATCTGCTCATGGTCAAAGGCCAGGGAAGGTAATTGATAGACCGAGAACCAGCCTACATCAGCGGCATCATCCGCTGCCCTGACTTGTAAACGCGCCGAGTCCAGGAGCGCAAAGTAAACCACGGTAATTACACGGGTGCGTGGATCACGTCCAGGATCGCCAAAGGTATAGAGTTGCTCCAGGTAAACATCCTCGACACCCGTCTCTTCCTGCAGTTCACGCTTGGCAGCGGCCTCTAAAGATTCATCTATGTTTACGAAGCCACCAGGGATGGCCCACATCCCTTCATAAGGCCACGAGCGGCGTTTAACCAGCAGAACCTGGAGGTCGTGCTGGCGCAGGCTCATCATGACCACATCTACCGTCACTGATGGCCGATCATACTTGCTCGCGTCATAGCCGTGCGCCCTGGCCTCAGCCGTCTGTGGCATTTTACTCGGCACGCTTTTGGTTGCTTCGCTCTGCTTTTCCGTCTGTTCCATAGATACTAACTGTCTCTTTCAAAAAAAATGTTACACTATCTCGATATAAATTGACTTAGTGTATTACCAACACTAATATACCCGAATGATTGAAGCCTGTCAAGTAGCTTGGTGACGCTGGTGGTCACCAGGCTCTACCAAAAACCCGCCTCCCTGTGCTATACTTGCTCTTGCATGCAAAACATTCATTCGCATATACGGGGGGGAGAGATCGGTATCATGGCAGACGCCAGATGGCAGGAGGTAGAACTACAGCAGATTGGCACATACACGATTACCCGGCTGCTGAGCACAGGTTCTACTAGCAGCCTCTATACAGGCAAGCAGCGCAAGAAAGACATCATCATCAAGGTATTTCATACACCTCTTATCACCGTCGAAGCAAAAGAAGTCTTTTTAGCTCGTGCCAAACAACTCAAGAAGCTCAAACATCGCTACATCATCGACATTCAGGATTATGGCCTTACCTCGCATAGTGGCAAAGACTATGGCTACCTTGTCATGCAATATGTAGCTGGTAGTACCGTTCGTCAAAACATTCCCCCGGGCCAGTGCCTGCGCAGCGACGAAGTGAAGCGCATGCTCTCACCCCTGGCAAGTGCTCTGCATTATGCACACGTCTCCAATATCCTACATGGAAATCTCCACCCTGGCAACCTGCTTGTTGGTATAAACAATGATATATTGCTCACGGATTTCTCGCTTCCGCTCCAGAATACGCTCCCATCGCTCGATGATCAAGCACCGGCGATTCCATACATGGCACCGGAACAACTACGAGGGACGCTCGTGGCTGCCAGCGACCAGTACGCGCTGGCCGTCATGGTCTACGAGTGGCTCTGCGGACAACGGCCATACGAGGCCACTGAGCGCGAGAAGCTCCTGCATCAACAAGAACATGACCCGTTACCCGTGCCGGGCAGCCTGAACACTGCTATTTCGCCAGCCCTCGAGCGCGTACTTTTGCAGGCCCTCGCCCATAATCCCGATGAACGTTTCCAACATACGCAGGCTTTTGCCGATAATTATTTACGCGCGTTGATGGGTCTACCTCTCGATGTTGAAACGAGGCATATTGCCTTAGCATCCTCCACCAGGCCAGTTGTTGAAAAGGGTTCAATGAATGGGAGCAAGACAAATACAAGGGTGAGCACAGTAGATGAGGATGTGATACAGCATGCGCCTATCTCTAAGCCTGGCGATGACAAAAGTACTGTAGAAGTAGGCAATGCCAGAACCATACCCACCGAAGAAACTGTACAGGCATTCCCTCGCCAGAAAACTGATGCAGCTTTTGAAAACTCCAACCTTCACGATGAAATATCTGCCGACCTCTGTCAAGGGGGTATCCTGTCGCGGAGTCTTCCCGGGTACGAGGAGCGGCCTGCACAGATTGAGATGGCCAAGCTCGTTGCCAGGTCCCTGAGCGAAAGTACTCACGCAATTATTGAGGCGTCGACTGGTACTGGCAAAGCTCTTGATGTGGATACGCCAATTCCGACGCCGACCGGCTGGAAGCGGATGGGTGACCTCGTTGCAGGCGACGTTGTATTTGACGAGAAGGGTCACCCAACCCGTGTCACGGCGGCAT
>Ga0137377_10004134_pt1 | contig 11392 bp, 9 predicted proteins | sample SagtaG_22_FD_104815 | JGI IMG/M metagenome (GOLD analysis project Ga0137377, IMG submission 104815) | Vadose zone soil microbial communities from Sagehorn Ranch, Mendocino, California, USA - Sage2_L_40_16 metaG | ecosystem: Environmental > Terrestrial > Soil > Vadose zone | place: USA... | reverse complement strand
TACCGCCCGCTGGTGTTGATGTCCGCATCGATGCCGGACAGGCGGAGGGTCTCGCTGGCCCCGGTGAACACGCTGGCGCCCTCTGGTATCAGATCTTTGATGCGGGCACGCGCGGCGGCGGCGTCATCGAGGATCTCGACGGTGAAACCGTGTGCCGTCAGCGCAGCGGCCGCCCGCTCCAGGCGCGGCGCGGGCGCCGGGTCGGCGAACAGTGCTGCCGGAATCTGGGTAGTCATGGTGCCTCCTTGGCGATGTGTTCGTCTCAGCAGTCCGACAACACAACCCCCCGGAATGTGAGGCGACGCGCCAACCTCACATTCCGGCGCAGCAGCAGGCCGGCATCGTCAGGGCCTTTTACGCGCTGGGTGAGCTGGTGCCGAGCTCGAGCGGGTCGGCGCTGCCGGCCGACTGGAGGCGGTCGAAAACCAGCCGTACCGCCATGGAGCCTTCGCCGATGGCGGCCGCGGCGCGCTTGACTGAGCCGCTGCGGACGTCTCCGACGGCGAAGATCCCTGGCCTGCTGGTCTCCAGGAACAGCGGAGTCATGGTTTCGACGCCGAGCCCGGATACGGGAATGTCGGTGCCGGTGAGCAGGAATCCGTCGCCATCTTCGGCGAGCTGGCCGGCCAGCCAGCTGGTCCTGGGCTTGGCGCCGATGAAGACAAACAGCCCGCGGACGGCCAGTTCGGACTCGCCCTGGCGGCTGGCGCGGCCGATCCGCACGCCCCGCAGGTCGCCGGCGCCGGTCAGCGCGGTGACCTGGGTCCGGGGCCAGACGACGATACGGGGGTTCTGCTCGATCCTGTCGGTCAGGTACCGCGACATGGAGGCTTCCAGCGACTCACCCCGGATGATGATGTGCACCACAGCGCAGCTGCGGCTGAGGAAGAGGGCGGCCTGACCAGCGGAGTTACCGCCGCCGACGACGGCGACCGGGCTCGTGCCGCAGGCCTGGGCCTCGGCCTGGGTGGCCGCGTAGTACACCCCGACGCCCTCGAACTCGGCGAGCCGGTCCAGCGGTAGCCGGTTGTAATGGGCTCCGGTGGCGATGATGACCGACTTGGCCCGTACGGTGTCGCCATCGTCGAAGCTGACCTGATGCAAGCCGCCCGCCGAGGACAGGGACACGGCCCTGGCCGCCTGCTTGATGCGGGCGCCGAACTTCTGCGCCTGCAACTCCGCGCGCGCGGCCAGTTCCTCGCCGGACAGGCCCGCGGGAAAACCCAGGAGGTTCTCGATCCGCGATGAGGTTCCGGCCTGGCCTCCCAGCGCGGTTTCCTCTGCCAGGATCGTAGCCAGCCCTTCCGACGCGCCGTAGACCGCTGCGGCCAGGCCGGCCGGGCCCCCGCCCACCACCAGCAGGTCGCACGCCCCAGCGGGATAGGGGCCTTCCGCGCCCGAGATGCCCAGCGCGTCGAGCAGGGCACGCCCGCCCGGGTTCCTCAGCAGCGGCCCGCCGGGGACGATGACGATCGGCAAGTCGGCGACGGGCAGATCCAGGCCGCGCACGATCGCCTCCGCCTCGGGCGAGGCTTCCAGGTCGAGCCACGTCGACACCAGCCGGTTGCGCGCCAGTACCTCAAGCAGCCGCCGGGTATCGGGATCGAAGCGTGAGCCGATCAGCGTCAGGCCCGCGCCTCGGCGCATCAGGATCGAGTGCCGGAGCAGGAAGGTGCGCAAGATCAGGTCGCTGAGGCCGGGGTCGTGCGCCATGACGACCCGCAGTTGCGCGGCGGGAACCGCCAGGATCCGCCCGGCAGAGGTGGCCACCGCGGTCAGGTAGGCGCGCTGCCCGGTGAGCATGCCGATCTCGCCCAGGAACTGGGACCGGCTGTACCTGGCGATGAGCGTGGCGCCGGGCCGGCCATGCCCCTGGACGATCTCGGCAGTGCCGTCCAGCATCACGATCAGGTCATAGGTCTCGTCCCCGTCGGCGAACAGCACCTCACCGGCAGCCACGTCGCGCTCGGTGCCGTACCTGCGCAGCACCTCAAGCTGGCCGGCGTCCAGGGCCGGGGACCGCCCCGGCGCGGTACCGGGGCCGTCTGTATCCTCACTCACCGCGGGCTGCCTCCTTTCCCCGCCGGACTGACGATGCACCCATCCTCTCCCGGCGCCAGGCACCCAGGGGACTACCAGGGAGTCCACGGGCGCGATGCACCCCGGGATCGCGGATGCTGGCCATATGGACAAGAGCGCGCACGACCGGGAAGATGCGCCGTGGCCGCTCTCACGCAAGGAGACCACATGCCCACGATCCATCTCCATCAGACGACCACCGCAACGCCCGAGCAGTTCCTCGCCGGGCTCACCGACTTCGGGCCGGGCCGCTCGGAGCTCTTCGGCAACAGCGCCGACAGCTACCTCAAGGTGCACGACCGGGGGCCCCACGAGGCCGACGTCACCGAGGGCTCGGCAGGAATCTGGGAGCGGTTGCACTACGACTGGTCCGATCCCCGCCGCGTCGTCATGACGACCACCGACTCCAACGTGTGGGGCGGCCGATCGGGCCACACCTACACGTTCACGCGGAAGCCCGACGGCACGACCGAGGTCGATGTTGTCGTGATACGCGAGGGCAAGAACCTCAAGGGACGCATGCTCGGCGCGCTGGTCGGAACCGGCGGCAAGCGCGTTCTGGCGAAGGCACTCGCCAAGACCGCCAAGGCCATCGAGGCCCGGAACTACGAGGTGAAAGCGGCGTAACTCAAGCAGACGCCGGCTACGCGTGGGCGGGCAGGTGACAACCACGGTATGCGCGCGCACGGTCGCACAGGAGGTACTGGCGTTACCCGGAACCGGTCGAGCCGGCCGGATAGACGTGATACCCGGCCCGTTCGGTACAAAGATTTTGAATTAATCCGAACGGCCTGGGTGTTACGGGCGCCGCGCGAGCCGGAGCCCGGCCAGGAGCATGAGCGCGCATGCCCCAATGAGAACGGGCTCGATGATGAATGCGGCGTGCAGCCCGAGATGATCGGCGAGGCTGCCGAGGAGGTAGAGGGCGGCGATGACGAGCACGCCGCCGAGGAGCTGGATACGGGCGTTCGCGGCGTCGCCGTTTCCGGGCGCGGCGGCCAGGGTGAGGGCCAGTGAGAGGGGGTAGAGGTTGGCGATGCCGAGCCCGCATCCGAAGAGCCCGGCGATCGCCAGGACGGGCAGGCCGGCGAGCCAGAAGAGCAGGAACCCGGCGGCGGTGAGCGCCAGGGATGCCCACAGCAGCGGGACGGTCCGCCCGGCACGGCGGGTGAGCCATACACCGCCGACGCGGCCCCCCAGGATACCGAGGTAGAAACCGCTCATCGCGGTGGCGGCCTGGGCGGCGCGCAGCCCCGCGGCGGTGAGCACTTCGGCGCCGAAGTAGACCAGGCAGAACTCGACCGCGATGCCGATGGCGACCAGGGTGGCCAGCAGCCAGCAGGACAGCGGCAGCCGCACCCCGCCCTTGGCGGGCCGCCCGGCCGGCGCCGCCGGCAGCGGCTGGCGCCGGTAGCGCAGGTAGAGGCCGGCCAGCATAAGGGCGGGCAGGCCCAGTGCCGAGCGCCAGCCCGCCGGGGTGTGGAGAAGCAGGCCGAGCAGGAGCGGCGCGAGCACCGCGCAGGCGGCCGCGCCGACGTTGGCTTCGGTCAGCGCGCGATCGCGGCGTTCGCCGTGCCGGTCGGACAGGATGGCCTGGGTGCAGGTGAGCAGGGTGGTGCCGGCGAAGCCGAGCACCGCGGCGCCGAGCAGGGTCAGCGCGACCGTATGCGCCGCGGCGAACAGGACGGCACCGGCCGTCGCGCCGGCCGCCGGATACCACAGCAGCGCCGCACGGGGCAGACGGCGGGCGAGTCTGGCGAAGCTGACCCCGGTAAGGGCCGCGCCGGCCGACCACAGCGCCGAGTACACGCCGAGCAGGGTGTAGGAGAAATGGAGTTCGGCCCGCAGCAGCGCCAGCGCGGGTCCGAACGCGTACAGCCAGAACGCGTAGCCGGCCAGCGCGCCATAGCAGAGCAGTGTCGGCGCGTCCCGGCGAAAGGGTGGTTGTGACGGCCCTCTGTTGCGGCGCGGCTGGGACTTGAGGCTCTGGCCGGGGTGTACCGTAGCTCGGTTTGTGTATCGATACACAACTACAGTGTATCCGTGGACCAACGACGGAGCCGGCCGACCCTGCGCCAGGTCGCCGACGCAGCCGGGGTGTCGGTGATGACGGCGTCCTACGTCTACTCGCGGCCCGAGCGGGTCGCGCCCGGCACCGCCGCGAAGGTCCGCGCGGCGGCGGACAGGCTTGGCTACCCCGGCCCGCATCCCGGCGCCCGGTCGCTGCGCCGGGGCCGGGCGGGCAGCCTCGGGGTGATCCTCGGCGAACGGCTGACCTACGCCTTCGACGACCCGCAGGCGGCCAGGTTCCTGGCCGGGGTGGCGGAGATCTGCGCGGCCGAGGGCGTCGGCCTCACCCTGGTCCCGATCACCGGGGCCGCCAGCGACGTGCAGCGTGTCGCCGAGGCGGTGGTGGACGGGTTCGTCGTGTGGACCACCAGCGACGACGATCCGGTCCTGGACGCGGTCGCCGCCAGCGGACTTCCGGCGGTCGTGCACGCCGGGCCGCGCCGGCCCGGGCTGCCGGTGGTCGGCATCGACGACCGGGCGGCCGCCGCCGCGATCGGCCGGCTGGCCTTCACCGGCGCCGCCCGGCCCGTCGTGCTCAGCTTCCCGGTCAACCGCGACCGCGCCCGGGCACTGGTCACCGGGCCGCCCGGCCCGGCGGTGACCTACCCCGTAACGCGGAGCCGGTGGGACGGGTTCCTCGACACCTGGCGCGAGGCCGGCGGCACCCCGGCCGGCCTGCGGGTCGCCGTGTGCCCGGCCAACGCCACCGCGTACGGCGAGGCAATCGCCGACCAGGTGTTCCGCGGCGGCGACCCGCCCGACGCGATCGCAGCGATGAGCGACGAACTCGCCCTCGGCGCGCTCCGCGCCGCGGCCCGGGCCGGCCGCAGCGTGCCCGGCGACGTCGCGATCACCGGATGGGACGACAGCGACGCCGCCGCGCCCGCGGGACTGACCACCCTCCGGCAATCGCTGCGCGACCAGGGCAAGCGTTGCGCCCATATCGCCCTCGGCCACCCCCAGCCTGCAGAAACCCAGGACCCGCCGAGCTGGCAGGTGATCCAGCGCACGAGCACCCGTCCGCCGCGGCAGTGACGTCCTGGTCGGGGAGGGCCCGGTCGGGGAGGGCCGGCTCGCGGGCGACCGGGCGCCGGGGCTACTGGCGGGAGCCGCGCGGCCGGAACTTGATCCAGGCCAGGATGGCGATGGCCACCAGCAGCCACGGGGAGAACAGAACGTGCAGGGCGAAACCGAGGACGGACAGGGCCACGATGGCGAGAACGGCCAGGACGATGATCGCGATCATGATGATCGGTCTCCTTCTCATGTCGCTGGAGCTGCATGGTCGCGGCACCCATGCAGTATGAACGGGCGGACGGGGCAGCGGGCGGGGTAGCAGCTGTCACAGGAATACGACGGCAACACACGAACACCAGGAGCGACTCCGTGACTTGTGAAAATACGCACAAGGCGTTTCCGCGGAAACGTCGCAGCCAGCGGCGCGATGATGCGGCGAGATCCTGTTCGGCTGGCGGCATCTGGGTGGATGATGTGACGACAGGTCCGGTCAGGGCGCGACGTGTCCGGGCTCTGCATGACGGGCGGGAAAGGCACTCATGAGATGGAATGGCCGGAGATCCAAAGGAAGCTGCTCGAGGCTGCGGCGATGCTCAAAGAGCACAAGGCAGTCGACATCGGCATCAAGTCTGTTCTGGGATTGATTCCGGTTGTCGGCGGATTCGTCAGCGAATACTGGGATCGCCTTGACGTGCAGGGGGAGGCTCAGGCGTCCGAGCTGGCGGCCGTGCTTACCAGGCTAGCGATGCAGGAGGACCTGTTTGAGCGGGTGGAAGAGCGCCTGGAATCTCAGGGGAATCAGCTGCTCCAGATCAGGCTGCCGATTTCGCAGATCGTGAGCGAGATCGAGGCCATCGCAGACGACACTCAGTACACCAGGCGCATGCTGGAGCACTGGGATAAGGCCCTTCGGTTCGGCCCGGCCCGGGATGGCATGGCCCTGGGGCTCGCGATGGCAGAAGATACGCGTGGTGGCAGCGCTTTCGCGGAACAGGTGCAGCAGGTGGTCGGGCAGCTGGAAGCGGAGTCCCGGCCAGCCGCGTATTACGTGCTGGCCATGCACTACGTGAGCAAGTACCAATACGGTCCCGCTGAGGCCGCGCTACTGGAAGCAGCCAAGGATCCGGGTATCGAGGGTGCGGCGATCACCGGCCTGGCCATGAACTACCAGCGATGGGCGAACGAGCTTATCGCGCAGGAAAATTTCGGCTTCGCCGAGGAAAAGCTGGACAAAGCTGACGGTTATATCCGGGAGGCGCTCAGGCAGGAACCGCTGGATACGCAGAGCCTCAATCAGCTGGGGTACACATTCAAGGACCTCGCGTTCCGCTATCGGTCAACCGGGAAACACGAACGGGCTGACGAGCTGATGGAAAAGGCAAGCGGGTACTTTCAGTCGGTGCTGAGGCTGGCCCCGGATGACGCCGGCGCGCATAACGGGCTGGCTAACGTGGCGCTGATGCGCGGTGACTACGACAGCGCCGTGGCAGAAGGAGAAGTGGCGGTGGCGGCCGAGCCGGACTACCGGGAAGCCATCTTCGACCTCGCGCAGTCGTACTACTGGAAAATACAGGAGCAGGAAGGCGACGCGGCCCTGCTGGGTAAGGCGCTTCAGACCTATAAGAAGCTGCTGGAAGCGGAGATCGAAGACCCGCGACTGCCGCAATCGGCGCTGTCCTACCTGCAGGAACTCTATGCCCCGGTCATCGAATCCGTAGCAGGCGGCAACTAGAGCCTGGCTGAACTCGCGCCGGGACCGCCGCGTGCCGCGCATCTTCGGTACCGCGGGGCGAGGGCCGTCCGGGGCAGATCTGCCTAGGATGAGCTGGTGAGCGGGGACCGTGACCTGGACGTGGTGGTGTTCGGCGCCACCGGTTTCGCCGGACGGCTGGTAGCCGGTTACCTGGCTGGTCACGCGCCCGGCGGTGTCCGCATCGGGCTGGCCGGACGGTCCGAACGGCGGCTGGCCGATGTCCGGGCGCAGCTGGGCGCCGCCGCGTCGGCCTGGCCGCTGCTGGTCGCCGATTCGGCCGATCCGGTGTCGCTGGCAGCGCTCGCCCGGGCGGCCCGGGTCGTGGTGAGCACGGTGGGCCCTTACCGCGCGCACGGGCTGCCGCTGGTTCAGGCCTGCGCCGCCGCGGGCACCGACTACGCAGACCTGACTGGCGAGGTGCTGTTCATCCGGGACAGCATCGACCGCTGCCACGACGTCGCCGCCGCCGCGGGCGCGCGGATCGTGCACGGCTGCGGGTTCGACTCGGTTCCGTCGGACCTGGGGGTGCTGCTGCTGCATGACGCGGCCCGCGCCGATGACGCCGGTGACCTGCAGGACACCTCGCTGGTGGTGGTGGCGCTGCGGGGCGGGATCAGCGGCGGGACGCTGGCGTCGATGATGGGCCAGCAGGAGGAGGTGCGGGCCAGCGCCGAACGCCGCCGGGTGGCCGGCGATCCCTACGCGCTCAGCCCCGATCGCGCCGCCGAACCCGACCTCGGCGACGAGCGTGACCTGGGCTGGGTCAAGTACGACGGTGAGTTGCGGATATGGACCGGGCCGTTCGCCATGGCCGCGATCAACACCCGCATGGTACGCCGCAGCAATGCCCTGCAGGACTGGGCTTACGGCCGCCGGTTCCGCTACCGGGAGGTCACCGGGTTCGGCGCCAGCCCGACCGCCCCGCTGCTGGCGGCCACGGTCAGCGGCGCGCTGAAGGCAGCGGAGACGGGGCTGGCGTTCGCGCCATCCCGGGCGGTGCTCAGCCGGCTGCTGCCGGCGCCGGGCCAGGGCCCCGGCGAACGAACCCGCCGCTCCGGCTATTTCCGCATCCAGATCCACACCCGGACCTCGACCGGGGTGCGGTACCTGGCCACGGTCGAGGCCCAGGGCGACCCGGGATATGCCGCTACCTCGGTGATGCTCGGCGAAACCGCGCTGTGTCTCGCCCTGGACCGCGACCACCTGCCCGACCGCGCCGGCGTCCTGACCCCGGCCACCGCGATGGGCGGAGCGCTCGCCGCCCGGCTCAGATCGGCGGGCCACACCCTGGCCACCAGGCAGGTCACTGCGTTACGCGGCCGGCACCCACATCAGGTCAGGCGGGCATGGAATCGACCGCTGGCGACCGGCGCCACCGGCCCGCCGACCCAGAGCCGGCCGTCCGGCCCGGGGCGGACCTCGATGGTGCTGGGCCGCCCGGTGAACCGGCCCTGGTGGATCAGCAGGGGTTCGCCGCGGGGTCGTACCCCGTGGTGCATCAGGTAGCCCGCACTGGCCCGGCCGCGCTCCCGGTCGCGACATCCTCGATCCGGCCGGCGTTATCCCAGGTGCGGCCCTCCGGTCGGTCCGGGTCGAGCACGTAGACGAACTTCGCGCCGCTGGCGGCCAGCAGCTCCTCGAACCGGGGATGGCTGATTCTGGCGCGCTCCAGGCCGTCTTGAACCGGCACGATCAGGTAGGGCAGGCCGGTACTGACCACCTGCATGGGCAGGTCCGGATGCAGCTGGCCGGACGCGAGGTTCAGGGCGTCGCTGTAGGCATGCCCCGCCTCACCGGCGATGGCCGGGCCGAACTGCGGGACACCCTGGTCCATGGTCGCGTCGATCCAGCCGGCCGCGCCACGGGTCCGGGCCGAGACGGTCCGCCGTGCCACGGCCAGCGCCCAGGTCTGTTCCGCCTGTGATACCGGCAGCAAGGTATGCAGCACGGCAGCCGCGCCCAGCACCGGATGCCCGGCGAAATCCAGTTCCTCATCCTCGGTGAAGATCCGCAGCCGGGCCGACCCGCCGGTCAGGTCCACGTCGGTCAGGAACGCCGTTTCGAACTGGCGGACCTCCCGCGTCACGTCCTGCATCACCGCCGCGGGCAGGCTGGCCGCGTTCAGCACCACCACCAGGCCGTTACCGCGCAACGCCCGCCGGCTGAAGACATCAACGTGCCGGTACTCCAGGTCAAGCATGACGATCTCCCTCACCAGCGCTACCGTAGCGCCCGCCCTGGCCGTGCCGACCGCGTGCAGGCCACGCCGCAGTCGCGCGATACTGACCCCATGGTTGACGACACTGCACGAGACCGGGCCATTTACCACGCGCTGAAGGCAGCCGACGAAGTCGCCGCAGCCTTGCAGACCCACCTCATCGAAGAACACGGGGCTGATCCGGAGCGCACCGCCCCGCGGGACCCCTCCACCAACTCCCTCAAACTGCTGCGGCAGGCCCGCGAGCGCCTGGGCGTGGGGCTCCGGGCCGTCCAGGCCGACCATATCGCCGAGTCCGACGAGATCTCCCTGCGCAACCAGCGTCCCCGGCAACGCACAAGCTAACGTCGGGCACAGCATGAGAGTGCGTTTGCGTTGGTGCTGTAGCCGGCTCCAGCGTCAGGGTGCATGTGCCTGTTCTCATGTGCTATTCGGTTCCTGTGAGGAGGACGCTGATGGATGCGCCCGGTGACGACCGCTTCTTCGCTGCCCTGGGCGCCTGCACGGCAGAACTCGCCCGGATCATCGACGGTGACCTGGACCGGCCGGTGCCGACCTGCCCGGGATGGACGTTCCGGCAACTGGCCACCCACCTGGGGCGCGGTCACCGGTGGGCGGCCCAGATCGTGGCGACCCGCGCCGCCGCGCCGATACCGGTGCGTGAGGTACCGGACGGGAAACTGCCCGGGGACCCGGCGCAGCACGCGCACTGGCTGAACGAGGGCGCCGACCAGGTCATCAAGGCCGTCACGGCCGCCGGCAACGATCCGGTGTGGACGCTGGCCGGCTTGGGCCCGGCCAGCTTCTGGGCGCGCCGCAGAGCACACGAGGCCGCCGTGCACCTGGCCGACGCTCAGCTCGCGGCCGGGCAGGATGTCGATCTCGCCCCAGATCTTGCCGCCGATGGCGTCGGCGAATGGCTCACCCTCGTCGCGGCTGGCACTGCTGACCCGGCACGGGCGCGGGAACTGAGCGGAGACGGCCAGACCCTGCATTTCCACGCTACCGACCCCGGCCTGCCGGGTACCGGCGAGTGGCTGGTCACGCGCACCCCATCTGGCATCACAGTCCAGCCCGGCCATGCCAGAGCCGACGTCGCCGCGCGGGGGCCCGCAACCAGCCTGCTGCTCGTCCTGACCCGCCGCCTGCCGCCCTCGGATCCCAGCGTGGAGGTCCTCGGCGAGCAGGCCTTGCTAACCCACTGGCTCCAGCACACGCCGTTCTGATTGAGTCCTGACTCAAGCAACCGCGGCCCCTCACAGTGGCTACTTAGAGACTTAGGTGCAGGATCGGGTCCGGCCAGACTCGGTCCAGGTGCCCGGCGGGAAAGGGGTTTGCCCAGCTCGAAGTAGCAGTGCCCGCCCCGCCCGGAGATTCACCTGGAGAGCCGACTGCGGGCTATTCGCGCGGCGACGCAGTCGTAGAGCCGGCATTGCGCTCGTCCGCTAGGGGCAGTTCGGCCGTCTCCGCATGTCTCGCGGTGATCTCTCCGTACGATACTGGCTGTCCCCCGAGCATCACATAAAGGATTGCCTGCGCCGCCCTCCGGGGACCTTCGCCGGCCCAGATAGCTGAGATCACGACAGGCAGAACCGCGATAAGGAATAGCCCGGCCAGCACGATGCTGGTGATGGCGAACGGCGCCAGGCTATCCCTGGCGTACGCCACGACACAGGCAGCCGCGAAGCCCAGGAAGGCAATGGTCGCCAGGAACTTCAGCAGCGGAGGGTACGTCCCGCCTCCGGATCGCACCACCAGGGGTCTGCCGCCCCCGCGCCGCGCGGCTGGCCTGGTCGTTTCCTGCCCTGCCTGGTCCGGCTTCTCGCGCCGCCCGGCCTGCTCGCCGAAGGCCAGCCGTAGATCGTCGTGCAGACCCCTCATCGTGGTCCGGTAGAGAGCGACGACCGCGAGTGTCATGGCACCGTCGATAGCACCGACGGCCACGAGCACCGGCATGGCAATGCGCGCGGGCACATACGAGAGGCGGAACAGCAGGCCCAGACCTGCCAGCACGCTGACGAGAACCACCGCGCCGAGCGCTAGCCGCGCATTCGATATCCTTTTCTGCGCGAGGCGCTCCACCGCATCCAGCTTCATGCCGGCCAGCCTGAGCCGCTCAGTCTCCGACATCGGCTCCACCTGCGGCCGGGCCTCGTCCGGCGGTTCCTCTTCACCCATCCAGCCACGCAGCCGCTGGAGCCCGCTCTCGGCGTCGTATGGGGCTTCCTCGGGTCCGAGGTGATCATCCAGCTGGC
>Ga0137377_10004126_pt1 | contig 11405 bp, 11 predicted proteins | sample SagtaG_22_FD_104815 | JGI IMG/M metagenome (GOLD analysis project Ga0137377, IMG submission 104815) | Vadose zone soil microbial communities from Sagehorn Ranch, Mendocino, California, USA - Sage2_L_40_16 metaG | ecosystem: Environmental > Terrestrial > Soil > Vadose zone | place: USA... | reverse complement strand
GCGGGCCGCAACCATGCCTGGACACAGCCGCCGCCATCACGAAAACAGACTCGGAAACAGAAACAGAACACCAGGATCAATACACCCCGGCATGGCGCAAACGCCTAAAGTCCGTGGTGTTGACCCACGGCCGGCCTCGCGCGCCCGCGTCTGTACGGCCCGTGTTCCTGCCTCGTTCCTACCCCGCGGGCCTCGAAAAGGAATGGAGAGCCCGATCCAGGCGATGCCAGCCGGCTTAGCCTCGATCCACCGGTCAAGGCCGGGTGACAGACCTTGGCTGGCGGCGGCATTCCCTCTGGCTGCCCCTCTGGCGGCGAAAGCGAACCCCACGCCGCCAGCAAACGATCGACACAACCCCCGGTGGATCCAGGCTTAGAGCCTGGTGCGAACCCCAGCATCTGCTGCCCGGCGCCCAGGCCATTTACCCGGCCGGCGCGGGGGCACCGGGAATCCGCACGCGGATCGCATTTTCCGCGCTCCGCGTTAGCGGCACCGAGACGAGGCCGGCGAGCAGGAGCAAGGCAGCCATCAGCGCCCAGCCGGTGCGGCCCATTCCGATGACCAAGGTGGTGACAAGGATCGGGCCCGCCGTCCGCTGCAGGCCGCGCCCCAGGGCGAACACTCCCTGGTATTCGCCCAGGCGTTTGGGCGGCGGCAGATGCAGGGACAGCCCGAAGGCGCCGGTGGCGTGACTGATTTCCCCGAGAACCAGGACCAGGGTGCCCCCGAGCAGTAGCGGTACGGCGGCAAGAGGCCCGGTGTGCTGGGTCAGGGCGAACAGCAGGCAGCACGCAGCGAACAGGATTCCCGATCGCCTGAGGCTGCGGGCGGATCCCTTTGCCGTGTCCGCACCCCGGCTCATCGCGACTTGAAAGAGGAAGACGACGACAGTGTCCTCCACCAGCAGGGCAGAGTTGACCGCGGCCGAGGCCGTGGTCGAGGCGATGATCCACAACGGCAGGCCCACGGTGAGAATGGGCTGGTACAGTTCCAGGATCCCGCACAGGCGCGGAAGGCGCTGGTCACACCCGTGGCGTCGGCCTTGTCCCAGCGGGACAGCGGGGATTCGACCTTGCGGACGCTGGCCCGCGGGCGGCGGGCGGGAGTCGCAGCCGTTGACTACCCGGCCTTGCGTGTAGGGGCGCTCGTTTGGGGCAGCGCACCGGGGGTGGGCAACCAACCACGGCGCGGCGCAGTCTCGCATAGTGAGACGCTGCGGCAGCCGTTAGGGATAAGCCCGGCGACAACTTCGTGAAATCTGCGCCGGCCCCCTTGCACAACCTACGGCTGCGTAGCTTACGGTGGCGTAAGCTGTAGCGTACGGATCCGCGAACCACCTGGCAGCGCAGCCCAACGCCGCAATGCTACGAAGGAGCGCAATGACCCCTACCCCTCCCCTGACACCCGGCAGCGGTGTCCTGCTCGAACAGCCGCACTCTTCCGGTGACCCAGCCGGTGCGCAATGGCCACAAACGCCGCGGACGGCACCAGCCGCGCCGTCACACACCTCGCCACCGCCGGAGATCGAGCCTGAGCCCACGGGCACCGGGGAACGGGTCCTCGTCGGCATCTTCGTCGGCGTTCCCTTCCTCGCCGTGCTCGCCGCGATACCGCTCGCCTGGGGCTGGGGCCTCGGCTGGCATGACGTGGCCATCGGGCTCGTCTTCTACGTGATCTCAGGGCTGGGCATCGCGGCCGGCTTTCATCGCTACTTCACCCACGGTTCGTTCAAGGCGACGCGGTCCTTGCGTGTCGCGCTCGCCGTCGCGGGCAGCCTGGCCATCGAGGGCCCGGTGCTCACCTGGGTGGCCGATCACCGGCGGCACCACAAGTACTCCGACCGAGAGGGCGATCCGCACTCGCCGTGGCGTTTCGGCGACGACTGGAAGGCGCTGACGAAGGGCCTCCTCTACGCCCACATCGGCTGGATGTTCAACTCCAACAAGACCTCGCAGCAGCGATTCGTGCCCGACCTGCTCGCGGACCGCGACATCCGCGGCATCTCGCGCTGGTTCCCGGGGATCGTCGCCGTGTCGCTGCTGCTGCCCGCGCTGATCGGCGGGCTGTGGTCGATGTCGCTGGCCGGTGCGCTCACCGCGTTCTTCTGGGCCAGCCTGGTCCGGGTGGCGCTGCTGCACCACGTGACCTGGTCGATCAACTCGGTCTGCCACACGTTCGGGCAGGAGTCCTTCGATGTGCGGGACAAGTCGCGCAACGTGGCCTGGCTGGCGGTCGCCTCGTTCGGCGAGTCCTGGCACAACCTGCACCACGCCGATCCGACCTGCGCACGGCACGGCGCACTCAAGGGCCAGGTCGACCCCGCTGCGCGCGTCATCTGGGGGCTGGAGAAGCTCGGCCTCGCCTATGACGTCCGCTGGCCGGACGCGCAGCGCCTGACCGCGAAGCAGACGGGCTCGGCTGGGCGCGATTTCGGGTCGATGGCCCGGCGGCACCGCGATGCGGCCACGGCGGCAAAGTCGTCATGATTGACCCGTGAGCGACTCATCACCGAGGTCCCGCAGAAAACGGATGACAGGCGCCGAACGCAGAGAGCAACTGCTCGGGATCGGACGGCGCCTGTTCGCCGAACGGGGCTTCGACGGCACGTCGATCGAGGAGATCGCGGCCCAGGCGGGTGTGTCCAAGCCCGTCGTCTACGAGCACTTCGGCGGCAAGGAGGGCCTTTACGCCGTGGTGGTCGACCGCGAGATGCAGCGGCTGCTCAGCATGGTCACCGCCTCCCTGTCCGACGGCCACTACCGGCAGAAGCTCGAAGGTGCGGCGATGGCGCTGCTGGAGTACATCGAAGAAAGCGCCGACGGCTTCCGCATCCTCGTCCGCGACTCGCACGCCGCATCGGGCACGGGCACCTTCGCCAGCCTGCTCAGCGATATCGCCAGTGAGGTCGAGCACATCCTCGGCGCCGAGTTCAAGGCGAGGGGCTTTGACCCCAAGCTGGCCCCGATGTACGCGCAAATGCTGGTCGGCATGGTCGCGCTCACCGGCCAGTGGTGGCTGGACGCGCGCAAGCCGAAGCTGGACGAGGTCGCCGCGCACCTGGTGAACCTGGCATGGAACGGGCTGTCGGGCCTGGACGCCAAGCCGCGCCTGACCGCCCAGGGCGACCAGCGGCGGCAGCGGAAGGAGAAGGAGTCACGGGGGCGCGCCGCCGCGCGGCGCGCCCCCGTGGTTCCCGCGCTGCCCACCACGCCGGTCCCGCCCGCCGTAAGCAACGGATCCGCGGACTCCGTGCACTGAGCCCGCCGCCGGGTCCCGTCGCCCGCTGGTCAGACGCGCGAGCGGGGGCCCGCGCCGGGCTCAGGCCCGGTGCGCGACGGCGAAGACGCGCCGGAAGGGCAGCACGGTGCCGTAGCGGCGGGGCGGGTAGGCGGTGCGCAGCCGGCCTGCGGCCTCGCGCAGGAACTCCTCAGCTCGCTCCGCCGGCAAAGCCGCGATCACCGGCCGCAGCGCCGTGCCCTTGCACCACTGCAGCACGGGGTCATCGCCGTGCAGAAGATGCAGGTAGGTGGTCTCCCACGCATCTACCTCGCAGCCGGCCCCGGCGAGTACCTCAAGGTAGTCGGCCGGATCGTAGCTCATACGTATAGCAGCCGAGGTCCAGGACGTAACGGGGGGACGTGATGGCGACGCGGGCAAGCAGTTCGAAAAACGGCCGTGCACGCAGGCCCGAAAAGCGCTGGTATTGCCCCGGGTCCCACACGCCATTCCTCCCCCCCTTGATTTAGATACGCAGAAAATTCTGGCCAGGCTGTCTCTCGATGTCAAGAGATATACTCCCCCGCATGAGCAGTGCAGCACAGCAGGCCGGGGCCGGGCGACCGGGGGCCGGGCGACCGGGGCATAACACGCCGGTGGCCGGGCGACCGGGGCACAGCACGCCGGTGGCCAGGTGACCGGGGCACAGCACGCCGGAGCACAGGCCGCCGATGGCCAGGCGACCGATGAGGTAGACCGGCTTGTCGAGGAGTGGCACGCCCAGCGGCCCGATCTCGACGTGACACCGCTTCAGGTGCTGAGCCGCATCTGGCGGCTCGCCAGGCACCTGGACCGGGCCCGGGCCGCCGCCTTCGCCGTGCACGGGCTCGATCCGTGGGAGTTCGACGTGCTGTCCTCGCTCCGCCGCCAGGGCCCGCCGTACCGGCTCAGCCCGGGGAACCTCCTGCGCGCGACCATGGTCACCTCGGGCACCATGACGAACAGGATCGACCGGCTGGAAGAGTCGGGGCTGGTGCGCCGCGCGCCCGACCCGCAGGACAAGCGCGGCGTGCTCGTCACGCTGACCGAAGACGGGCTGGCGCGGGTGGACCTCGCCCTGGCCGCCCTGCTCAGCAGCGAGCAGGCACTGCTCGCCGGCCTCACCGCGGCCCAGCGCGCCGACCTGGCCGCCATGCTGCGCACCCTGCTCGCCCCCTTCGATGCCAACCCCCCATAGCCCTTCGGAAGCCGCACTGCGGGCCCGCATATACGACCCGCAGGTAGGTTGAGTTATCCGGCCGATGGCGCCCCGTCAACGATCAGCTGGACCTGGGCGTCTGCTTGGCCGAAGATCGGTGAGTTAACTATGGTCGACGTCGATCGACCACTATGATCGACATATGACGTCGCCGGATTCTTTCTATTTGCTCGTGATCGGCGATCGTGAGGCGCTGGCGTGGATCCTCAGTACTCAGCGGATGGCGTTCCCCGGGCACCGTGCCCGTTCCGTAGCTGTACTGCGACCCGGCGACAACCTCCTCCTGTATACGACCCGGGGTTGCTTCAGGAACCCGAGCCGCGACCGGGGCCGGGTCATGGGGCATGCCACGGTCACTAGCGCGGTCAGCCCTTTGGACGTGCCGGTCAAGTTTGTCGATCGAACATTCCCAGTCGGCTGTGCTCTCAGCATCGAATCGTTGGCCCAGTATGGCACGGGAGTGGATCTGGCTGACCAGGTCTCGCGGATGCATGCCTTCCCTAATCCGATGACGTGGAGCGTGTACCTCCGGCGGCCCGTAGTGCCCCTTGACGGGCACGACTACGCACTATTGCATCGAGCACTGCGCAAGATCGCGTTTCAGCCCGCTTCTGTTGTACCCGAATATGTTGTCCATGGCACGCCGCCACGGATCAGTGGCCACTGACCCGTGTGCCGACCGGCAGGGATTAATGACTATGTGTCGGAGGTCTCCAACAGGATGGTCACGAAGACGATTGACACCCTCGAAGAACTAGTCAGCGTGGCTCTCCAGTTGGGTGCCGACCAAGTGACTGGATGGTCTCGCAGAGAGAAGGAACGGGCACAGGCGACGCCAACGCACCGAGTGAACCTAGACGAGCTGAAGGATCTCATCCGCGCTGGTCAAGATCCACTCGGCGAGGCGTTCTGCAGAATTCGTAGCCCAGAGATGCGTCGTCCATTGGGACAGACATACACGCCCGAGGCAATCGTCAACAGCATGGTTGAATGGGCGGCTGACGCCGGGATTCCTGCTCGCGTTGTCGACCCCGGGGTTGGCTCGGGCCGCTATCTGCTCGCCGCTGCCGACAGGTTCCCGCGCGCTCGGCTCGTCGGTGTGGATGTCGACCCTGTGGCCACTCTGGTGACGCGGGGGAACCTCGCCGCCGCGGGCCTGGCCTCTCGCTCGCAGGTCATCCATATGGATTACCGCGAGCTAGATATCGAAAGAGTGCGCGGCAAGACCCTCTATATCGGCAACCCGCCCTATGTTCGCCACCACCAAATAGAGCCTCACTGGAAGCGGTGGTTGCTGGAGACCGCCAGGCTGCGGGGGCTGAGCGCATCGGGCCTCGCTGGCCTTCACGTCCATTTCTTTCTTGCCACCGCAACTCATGGCCAGCCGGGCGATTACGGGGCGTTCATCACTAGTGCCGAGTGGCTTGATGTCAATTATGGCAGCCTCGTGCGGGAGTTGCTACTCGACAGCCTGGGCGGGCAGGCCGTGCACGTGCTTGAGCCCACGGCGGTACCGTTCACGGACGCGACAACAACAGGGGCGATTACCTGCTTCAAGATAGGGAGCCGTCCGGCGTCGCTGCTCTTGCGTCGGGTGGCTCGCGTGCAGGAACTTGGGAAGCTCGATGGAGGCCGAAAACTGGCGCGCGCACGGTTGTTGGAGTCCTCCCGGTGGGGCCCTCTTACACGTGTCACACCCAAGCTGCCCGAAGGCTACGTCGAACTCGGAGAGCTATGTCGCGTGCACCGCGGCGCTGTCACTGGTGCCAACAATGTGTGGATCACCCACCGCGGGCAGACAGACCTGCCGGAAAGCGTGCTTTTCCCTACTGTCACAAAGGCGCGTGAGTTGTTCATGGTCGGCACCGAGCTTGCAGACGCGAACATTCTCCGAGTCGTTGTGGATCTGCCGGTCGAGCTAGAGGTTCTAGACGCAACTGAACGGAAGGCTGTCGACCGATTCCTCCGAAAAGCCAAAAGGGCGGGTGCGGCTGAAGGATACATAGCTCGCACGCGACGCGCGTGGTGGAGCGTGGGGCTGCGCACGGCAGCCCCACTCCTTGCGACCTACATGGCACGTCGGCCGCCCGCGTTCGTACGCAACCTTGCGAATGCGCGACACATCAACATTGCGCATGGCATCTATCCGCGACAGGCATTGACGGATCTGGCGCTGCGCCGGATAGCTGAACATTTGCGCGTCTCGGTGACAGTCGGACAGGGACGCACCTACGCTGGCGGCTTGACGAAGTTTGAACCGAAGGAGATGGAACGTTTGCCTGTACCCGCGCCAGACCTGCTGCTCGTGCCATGAGTGCGGTACGCCCACCTACGTGGAGTGAAGAACAACTTGAGTCCGATCTTACTCGGGCCATCGAAGATTTTCGTCGCGAGCGGATGCAGGAGCCACTTGAGGTCTACCTTGATGCATTCGACGAGGTGACGAGCGCGATGGAGACGCTCCTCGAAGCGACCCTTGACCTTACCCAGTTCGAGTCGATGGCTTCTCAGGTTCTTTCCAACCCAACGTTACTCGAAGCAGCTAAACATCAGCAAGGCTCCAGAGAAGGGCCAGTTCTCGCGCGAATCACTGTTCGGCACACGGAAGGCCGATCTCATTGCGCGTCTATGGGACGGACGCGTAATGCCCATCGAGTGCAAAGTTTCGAACTCGTCCGCAAACAGTGTCAAACGTCTCAACAACGATGCCGCCGCAAAGGCCGAGACTTGGATTCGCGAGTTCGGCGCAGTGAACGTCATCCCGTCCGCCGTGCTGGCAGGAGTGTTCAAGCGTCATAATCTCCAGGCAGCTCAGGACATGGGGCTTACACTCTGGTGGGCACATAGCTTGGACCGTATGGTTGCCTTTATTGCGGCGACGCATTGACTACCAGGCAACTTGACCCGAATACCAGTCCGGAGTGAGTTGTTACGTCACTCCGACCGCTGCTGCGGGACGCCTGCGAGCAATGCGCGAACCTCGGTCTCACGGTAGCGGCGGTGCCCCCCGAGCGTGCGAATGGAGGTCAGCTTGCCGGCCTTCGCCCACCGCGTCACGGTCTTGGGGTCGACTCGGAACATCGTCGCGACCTCCGCTGGTGTGAGCAGCGGCTCGGCCTCGGGTGTGCGTGCTGACATGGTTGCAGCCCTTCCTTCTGGATCGGTCCTGACGATCCTGCCCCTTGCCGTACTTGCGCCCATCTTGGCTGTCGTGGATGCCCTGATATGACCCACGGAGACCATATTGCCATCACCAGACGTGGCGAGGCGAGCACTTAGAGCTAAGTTCTCTCAACCCGCCGAGACGGGCCGGGCCGACAGGGCCGCAGCCCGGCGCGGGCAGGGCCAGGCGCGGTGGCGCGGAGCCGCCTGATGAACCCCCGACGGACTTCCAGCTCCACCTACTAAGTTTGGATCTCCTCGGCTAGGGCCAGCCAGCGTTCTTCGAGATCTGCTTTCTCTTGCTGGACCCCGCGCAGGCGGTCGCCGAGTTCGAGCAGCTTGCGGTAGTCGCTGGCCTGCGCGGCGAGCGAGGAGGTGAGCTCGGCTTCCTCAGCGCCGAGCCGGTCGAGGCGGCGCTCGACCCGCTGCAGCTCCTTACGGGCCGCCCTGGCACGCCCCGCCGCGCCCGCGGGAACGTCGCCGCCCGGCGCCCGCACCGGCAGTTCCGCACGGCGGGCGCCGCGTTGCCTGAGCATCGCCAGGTATTCGTCGACGCCGCCGCCGAGGAAGGCCAGCGTGCCGTCGCCGGGCAGGGCGAGCACGTGATCGGTGACGCGTTCGAGGAAGTACCTGTCGTGGCTGACGACCACGAGCGAGCCCGGCCAGCCGTCGAGCAGGTCCTCGACCTCGGTAAGCGTCTCGATATCGAGATCGTTTGTGGGCTCGTCGAGCAGCAGGACGTTGGGCTCGTCCATCAGCAGCCGCAGCAACTGGAGCCTGCGCCGTTCGCCGCCCGAAAGCGAGGACACGGCCACCTGCAGCCACCCGCCGGAGAACCCGAGCTGCTGCAGCAACTGGCTGGCGGAAAGCTCGCGCTGGCCGATCCGGGCCTGGTGGCGGACCTCCTCTGCGGCTTCGATCACGCGTAGCGACGGGCGCAGCTCGGCAAGCTCCTGCGACAGATGCCCGATCCGCGCGGTCTTGCCCCGGATGACCCGGCCCTCCACCTGGATGCCTTCGCTGTCTGGCAAGGTCTGGTCAAGCAGCCGGAGCAGCGTCGTTTTGCCGCTGCCGTTGGCGCCGAGTATCCCCACCCGCTCACCCGGCCCGAGTTCCCAGGTGACATGGTCGAGCAAGGTCCGCCCGCCGGCCCGCACCACCGCATCGCTCAGCCCGACCACGGTGGCGCCGAGCCGGGCGGCGGCGAGCCTGGTCAGCTGGACGGTGTCGCGCGGCGGTGGCTCGTTTGCGATGAGGTCGTTGGCCGCCTCGACCCGGAACTTCGGCTTCGAAGTCCGGGCCGGTGGCCCGCGGCGCAGCCAGGCGAGTTCCTTGCGGAGCAGGTTCTGCCGCCGCCGCTGCGCCGCGGCGGCGAGCCGGTCCCGTTCCGCCCTGGCGAGCACGTAGGCCGAGTAGCCGCCGTCGTACTTGCAGACCTGGCCCCCGGCGACCTCCCAGATCTGCTCGCAGACCGCATCGAGGAACCAGCGATCGTGGGTCACCGCGACGACCGCGATGCCGCGCTCGCGCAAATGGCCGGCCAGCCAGTCGATGGCCTCGATGTCCAGATGGTTGGTGGGCTCGTCGAGGACGAGCATGGTGGGGTCGGCGATGAGGAGCCTGGCCAGCGCCACCCGCCGGCGTTCGCCGCCGGAAAGCTGACCGGCCGGCGCGTCCATCGCGACCCCGGGCAGCAGCGCGGAAATCACCTCACGCGCACGAGGATCGCCTGCCCAGTCGTGGTCGGGGCGGGTGCCGAGCACCAGCGCGCGCACCGTGCCGTCGGCGCCGTCGTGCTGGGGCAGGTAACCCACGCGCACGTCACGGCCGTGGGTCACGCGGCCGGAATCAGGCTGCGCGGCAGCCGCGAGGATCGAGACGAGGGTCGTCTTGCCGCCACCGTTGCGCCCGACCACCCCGATCCGTTCGCCGGCCGCGACACCGAGCGAGACGCCGCCGAGCAGGACGAGCGGTCCGTAGGCCTTGCTGACGTTCTCCAGATTGACGAGGTTGGCGCCGCCCGGGTTCCGGCTCACGTGACCCCGCTCCGGCGAGCGCTGTGCGTGCCCGCCATCGCACCGGCGACGGGGCCGCTGGCGCACATCACCTTGCGGCAGACACCTGCCCCGGCGAGCGTGGCGGCCAGGTCGACGGCATGTTTCTCGCTCCTGGCCAGGAAGGCGCAGGTGGGGCCGGAGCCCGAGACGATCGATCCGAGCGCGCCGTGCTCACTGCCTGCTTCGAGCGTCCGGCGAAGCTGCGGCCGAAGCGACAGTGCGGCCGCTTGCAGGTCGTTGCTGAGCAGCGCCCCCACCGCGGCGGCATCGCCGCGGCGCAGCGCGGCAAGCAGAGCACGGGATGCGCCGCCCGCGGACCCGGCGGCGCTGGGTCCGCGGGCGGCGCGCACCGCCGCACCGGCGGCGCCCGCCGCGCGGAGCCTGTCGCATTCGGCATAGACGTCCGCGGTGGACAAGCCGCCCGCCGCGACCGCCAGCACCCAGTGATACCGCCCGCTGACCAGGGCGTGGGTCAGCCGGTCGCCCCTGCCAAGACCGACCGCGGTACCGCCGGCGAGGCTGAACGGAACATCGCTGCCGAGTTCGGCCGCCAGCTCCGACAGCCCGGCCGGGCTGAGGCCGGCCGACCAGAGCTTGTTGCACGCGACCAGCGCCGCGGCCGCGTCCGCGCTGCCGCCGGCCAGGCCCGCCGCCACCGGGATCCGTTTACGGATCAGCATCTCGGCGCCGGTGGAGATCCCGGCGGCCTTGCGCAGCAACCTCGCTGCCGCGGCGGCGAGGTTGCCGCGGCCGCTGGGCACCTCGGCGGCGCCTTCCCCTTCGACGCGGACCGTGATAGTGCGGGCGGCCCGCACGGTCACCTCGTCGAACAGGGAGACCGCGTGGAAGATCGTGGCGAGATCGTGGAACCCGTCCGGCCGCCGCGGCCCCACGGAGAGCTGCAGGTTGATCTTGGCGGGCGCACGGGCGGTCAAACCGGTCACGATCAACCGATCGTATCTGGCCGCGTGCCTGGCCGTGACCGCGGTGGCAGGTAAACGGGAACACGTGACGGGCCGCCCCGCGCCCCGTCACGTGTTCCTGGCCGCCGCCATCCGGGCGAAATCCGCCACGCCGAGGGTTTCACCCCGTGCGCCGGGATCGATGCCCGCGCGGCGCAGCACGCTTTCGGCCTCGCCGCGGGACCCGGCCCAGGCGGCCAGCGCCGCGCGCAGGGTCTTCCTGCGCTGGGCGAAAGCGGCGTCGACCACGGCGAACACCTCGTCGCGGCTCGCCGTGGTCTTCGGCGGATCCCGCCTGGTGAAGGCGACGAGCCCGGAGTCGACGCCGGGAACGGGCCAGAAGACGGTTCTCGGCACCGGGCCCGCGCGGCGCGCCGCCGCGAACCAGGCCAGCTTGACCGATGGGACTCCGTAGGCGGGGCTGCCGGGCGGCGCGCACATCCGGTCGGCCACCTCGGCCTGCACCATGACAAGCCCGCGGCCGAGCGACGGCGTGGTGGCGAGCAGATGCAGCACCACGGGAACCGCGACGTTGTAGGGGAGGTTGGCCACAAGCACGGTTGGGCGCTCGCCCGGGATGGCCACGATCCGCGCCGCGTCCGCCCGGACCACCACGAGGCGCCCGGCGTACTGCGGCGCGGCGGCGGCCACGGTGTCCGCGAGCGCGCCCGCGAGCGCCCGGTCGACCTCGACGGCGACGACCTTGCGCGCGTGCGGCAGGAGGGCGAGGGTGAGCGAGCCAAACCCGGG
>Ga0137377_10004125_pt1 | contig 11405 bp, 12 predicted proteins | sample SagtaG_22_FD_104815 | JGI IMG/M metagenome (GOLD analysis project Ga0137377, IMG submission 104815) | Vadose zone soil microbial communities from Sagehorn Ranch, Mendocino, California, USA - Sage2_L_40_16 metaG | ecosystem: Environmental > Terrestrial > Soil > Vadose zone | place: USA... | reverse complement strand
GACCGTCACCCCCTCCGCGCAGTCGTCGCTACGGAGCTCTCCGACCAGGGCTCCGGTAACCCTGAATTATGAGTTGATGAGAATAGGAGGGTAACCCTCACTTATGAGCTCCTACGGGATCGCGGCGGCCTTCCCTCGAGGTCGCAGCAAGGACAGCCACAAGACTTCCCAGCTGCCCACGTCGACCCGTCCATTTCACGCCTCAAGCAACTTGCGTGATCTCGGGCACGCTGCCCGCCCGCACTCCAAGCGTTGGCCTCCGAAGTCTCAGCATCTCCGCGTGGTTACCGTGTGGCACTCCCAATGCTAGCCTTGGGGGTTAGCACTTGGCCGAGGGCCGATTGGAACGCGGACCTGGACAAGGGAGGGTACGGAGATGAACGCAATGTGGATTCCGGTAGGCAGTGCCGTGGCAATCATTCTCCTGAGCCTGGGCGTCTTGGAAGCAGAAGGGCCGGCCCTGAGTTACCGTTGGCCGGGAGATCCCCGAGACGACGCACGCCGCCGATGGGGACGATCGCTGAGCTTCTGAACGCGGGCTGGCTTGTCCCGACCCGGCGAATGTCGCGGACTGCGCGGCTCATCGAGAGCAACTACGAAAATCACTGCGGCGGGGCTCTCCGGAGGTTGAACGCCATCACGGAGCAGCTCGAGTCGCTCGCCTGCATGGCGTTCGGCGATGGAAAGCCGACCGCGATGCTCGCCCAAGCACTCGCCCGCGACTTCGGATCAGTGGATCGTTGGCGCAGTGAGTTCGTCGCAATGGCGAAGGGTTTGGCAGGCGGCTCAGGCTGGGTATTGCTCGTCTATGCTCCGCGCGATCGCCGGCTCATCCATCAATATGCGGGCGATCACAGCCAGACCGCAGCCGGGGGCATCCCGACCCCGGCACGTCGGTCCAGATCATCGATGCTCGGCCGAGGTCCTATATTTCCTGCCAGCAGGACATCATGGATGGTGCGGTCTGGCGCGATCCCGAGCGCGTTCATGACTGGATCGGGCGACTGTCGAAATCGGACCCGGTCGTGGTCTTCTGCGCTTACGGATGTCACGTGGGGCGCAAGACGGCAATCGCGCTACGCGAGGCCGGATTCGATGCGAAGTACATGAAAGGTGGTCACTCGGCGTGGAAAGCAATCGGAGGCCCACTAAAGCTGTACACATAGGCCGAACGGAGCCCAACTCGAGCGGGTAGATCAGTCCGATCGCGACGGCCAGCCGGTCATCAATGGCGGTCGAGCAAAACATCCTCAAGCGCGGGGCGGCGGCTTGCGTGCGTGCGATCCCGAGCGTGCCGTTGAGTCGCGTATCGATGCTGCCTGACGCGCGCTGCTCTGTGAGAAACTGGCCCCCGTGCGACGGTGGCTCTTCACCGGCTGGACCGTGGTGGCGGGCGCCTTCTTCGGCTACGCGATCGCGCAAGGCCTGATGCACTCCTACGCGGTATTCCTCGTGGCCTACCTCGGGGAGTTTGGGTGGGGCCGGGCCGAGACCTCGGTGGCATACTCGGTCTCGCAGCTCGTGATCGGGATCAGTTCGCCCCTCATCGGTGCCCTCGTGGACCGCCTCGGCACCCGCGTGCTCGTCACGGCGGGCGCGGTCCTGCTGGCGGGCGGACTCGCGGCCAACGCGACGGTGTCCTCGCTCTGGCAGGTCGTCCTGCTCTACGGCGTTGTGATGACGCTGGGGTCGAACTGTCTTGGCCTCGTGGTCTCTCGGTCCCGATACTCTCTCGGTGGTTCGTGCGGCGACGCGGGCTCGCGATCTCGGTGGTGCAGTCCGCCAACGGCTTCGGGCGGGCCGCGTCCGCTCCGCTGGTGCAGCTCCTGATATCCGCGATCGGCTGGCGGCGCTCGTACCTGGCCCTTGCCGCGATGATGGCGGCGGCGGTGGTCCCGATCGTCCGCGCCTTCCCGACCCGCGAGCCCGCCGCCGTGGACGCCGGGCCCGGAGCGCGACCGCTCCGCCCCGCCCCGTCCGCCCATGTGTGGACGGTGGCCACGGCGATGCGGACACCGCACTTCTGGCTACTCTTCGCGGTCTACCTGCTAACCGGGCTCGGGAGCTTCCTGGTCTCGCTGCACCAGCTCGCCTGGGCGATCGACGTGGGCTTCGATCCGCTCTACGCGGCGAGCGTGCTCGGCACTGGGAGCCTGCTCGCAGTGGCCGGGACCATCGGTACTGGGACGATCTCGGACTACATCGGCCGCGAGGTCTCCGCGATCCTCGCCTACGTGGTCTCGATCGTGGGCGTGATCTGCGCGCTCTTCATCACGAGCCCCGACCAACACGCGCTGCTGTGGCTGCACGCCTGCTTCTTCGGGCTCACTTGGGGTGCGCGCGGCCCGCAGATCACCGCCAAGACCGCCGACCTATTCCAGGGTCCGCACCTCGGTGCCATCCTGGGCGTGATCTCGATCGGCACCGGCCTCGGCGCGGGGGGTGGCGCCTGGGCGGCCGGGTTGATCTTCGATCTCTCCGGCAGTTACCGGCTCGCGTTCCAGCTGTCCATCGCCTCCTACGCGGTCGGCTCCGGCGCTTTCTGGATGCTGCGTCGGCCCGCGCGATCGGCCTCAGGAATCTAGGCCAGATCTCGAAGCGGAACGCCAGTGACCTGTTCTGCAGCGCCGCCGTCGCCCGCCCGGGGTTCCGGAAGCGGGCACGGATGGCCCGCGACTGTAGCAACGGCCAAGGCGGATTCGAAACCAGGCCCCCGTGCCACCTTTGAGTAGGAGGGTACCCAGAGGTCGCCTGCTGAAGCCGCTGGGCCCAGGTTGAAGATTCGGTAGGTCCCCTCCAAAGAAACCCATTCCCACAATCCGGCTTCAGCGTGGGCCGCCCTGCTCAGCCCGGCGGGGCAGGGCTCCTGCGTCACAAATTGTTGTCACACACTCGCTCTTCGAGCCCAACAAGTGAGCCATGGCAGGTGGACTAATAATCCTGGTGTCCCGAGGAATGACGAGGGTAGATAGTCCTGGGCCATCTCGATCCGCCCCCCGCCCGGAGCGTCGCCCCCAAGGCCGGCCGCCGCCTAATCCGCGTCCGGCGCTCTCTCCATCGGGCGCGCGGCGAACCACGCGGCGACGCCCGACCCGGCGACGGCGCCGGCCGCCGTCAGGAACGCCAGTCCGTAGCTTCCGGTAACGTCGAAGAGCCAGCCGCCGAGGAACGGGCCGATCGCGCCGCCGAGCCCACCGCCCGCCTGGACCACGCCGAGGATTGTGCCGAGATGTGGACCCGCGAAGACGTCAGCCGGAATCGCCGAGAGCTGGGCAATCCGCATACCGAATCCGACCCCAGACACCGTGTAGAGAAGGAGGAGCGAGAGGTCGTGCCGGCTTCGGACAACGGCGAGGCAGCCAATCCCCCCCATCGTGACGATCGAGCCGAGTGCGAACACCCAGCCGCGGCCCAATCGGTCCGAGAGCCAGCCGCCAAGCAGGTTGCCCGCCATCATGCACAGAGCCCCGAAGGAGAACAGCCATACGACCGTGCTCTGCCGAAAGCCCCGATCCACCGCGTGAGCCACCTGGTGCGTGGCCATGATCTGGAAGCCAATCACGCCGAGGGCCGTCATGATGAACGCGGCCCAGAGTCGGCCACTGCGCAGCGCGCGCCGGAGCGTCCACTCCTCTCCGGCTGGGCGGACGCGCCGAGGGAGCCCGGACTTCGCGTCGGCCGCGGGCTGCTCACCGCGGGCTGGCGGATCCCGGTAGAGGAGCGCGAGCGACACAGTCGCCGCCGCCACGATGCATCCGAAAACGCTGAGGGCTCGGCGCCACCCCAGCGTAACGATGAGCCACGCGTTCAGCGGGTAAGCGAGTACCGCGCTGCCCGGGCCCCCGGTGCTCAGGATCCCCATCGCGGTCCCGCGCCCCCGCACGAACCAGCGCGTCACGATCGTGGTCGCGGGGATGAGGAGGCAGGCGGTCCCTGCGGCGCCGATTGCCCCGAAGCACAGGTAGTACTGCGCCAGCGATGTCACCTGGCCGGTGAGAGCCAGGGCCGCGCCGAGAACCAGGCCGCCAATCGTCACGACCGCCCGCGCGCCCCAACGATCGTGGAGCCAACCCGCCACCGGCGCGAAGACGACGAACCCGAGCCAGCTCAGCGAGTAGCCGAAGGCGGTCGGTCCGCGCCCCCAGCCGAACTCCTCGAGCAGCGCGACGAAGAAGAGCGCGAACGTGGAGCGCGCCCCCCACGCCAGCGCGTTGATGACCGTGGACACCGAGACCACGACCCATCGGTACGGCTCGGGCTCCCCGTGGTGCGTCGCCATCCTGTCTCGACGGTGTCCCGCCCGCACCGGTTTGTAAATCATGAATTGATCGACTACCATCGAACTATGGATGCAGATCATCTCAACATCGCCTCGGTGGCAGGCCTGGTTGCCGACCCAGCCCGCGCGCGGATGCTCACCGCCCTGATGGACGGGCGAGCGCGCACCGCGAAGGAGCTGGCGTACAGCGCAGGGGTCACGCCGCAGACCGCGAGCAGTCATCTCGCGAAGTTCCTCGGCGCCCGCCTGCTCGCCATGGAGCGCCAGAGTCGCCATCGCTACTTCCGATTGGCCGCGCCCAGCGTCGCGCACGCGATCGAGGCTCTGATGGCGGTCTCGCCCGCGCGCGGCAGCCTCCGAGGGGCCGCTCGAGGGGCTCCGCTTGGCCCGGACCTGCTACGACCATCTGGCGGGGCGGCTCGGGGTCAGCGTGACGGACGCGATGGTGCGCCGCCACTGGCTCACGCCGGCGGGGAGGGACTACCGCCTGACGGTCGCGGGCGAGCGCTTCCTCGCGCGCCTGGGCGTGGACGTGGACCAGACACGCCGCGAGCGCCGGGCGTTCGCCCGCCAGTGTTTGGATTGGAGTGAGCGCCGGGCGCATCTCGCGGGTGCGCTCGGCGCCGCAATGGCACGGCGCTACCTGGACCTCCGCTGGGTGCAGCGCGTCGCAGAGGAGCGCGCGCTCACATTGACCCCACACGGCCTGCACGGGCTGCGGACATGGTTCGGCATCGACTGGAGACGCCGGCCCTAGTCCACGGCCGGTCCTGGCTCGGGAGTACCACAGAGGAATAGCGCATCTGCTGAACCCAAAGCTCGGCGAACCGTGGCGGGCCGCAAGTTCCCTAGTGCTGTCATGCCTTCGAGAGCTACATTGTCGATGAGCCACGGGTCCGCCCGTCGGCCTACGTTGCCGCGATGGGCATGACATACTGGATGCAAAAGGCGGATGCGGAGATAAAGGAGGAGCTCCGCTGATGCACTGTCCCCGCGCCCTCTCGAGGCTGCCCCCTCCGGGTTCAGTGGCCTGCGAACCCGGGCACGGCACCGATGAGAGCGAGCATCCCTAACGCCACAAAGATCAAGGCGGCGACTGTACGCACCAGACCTAGCGGCAGCTTCTTCGCCGCCACATCGCCAAGTAGTACCGCGGGAACATCTGCGAGCATCATCCCGAACGTCGTTCCAGCGGTCACGAGCGCGAGATTGGAGTATTTCGCGGCCAGAGCCACCGTCGCAATTTGGGTCTTGTCTCCGATCTCGAGAAGGAAGAATGCCAGCGCGGTCGTGCCGAACACACCCCAGGCGTCCTTAGGTGATTGCTCCTCGTCGGCCACCCCTGGCTTGTCAGGGATCATCGTCCATATGCCCATGCCGATGAACGAAATGCCCAGGACCCAGCGCATCACGTCCGGCCCGATCATCCGGCTGAACCATGTGCCAACGGCTGCGGCACCCGCGTGATTGGCGAGCGTGGCGGTCAGAATACCGAAGATGATCGGGAGCGGCCTGCGGAACTTGGAGGCCAACAACAAGGCGAGAAGTTGGGTCTTGTCTCCGATCTCGGCGAGGGCGACAACGACAGCGGAAACGAGGAAGGGGGTCATTGGGCCTTTCCTTGGCCGGGCTGTATGACCATAGGCCGCCGAGTTCCCGCCCAGCCGGACGGAACGCGGAGCCTTTGGTCTCGCCAAGCCGAATCGGCCGACCGCGCCATGGCCACGAGGCCAAGTATGTTGACGCGATCCCCTCCCGCGGAGGGCGACTACTCCCCAGAGACAATATTCAGTCTAACGCTCGGGAGCATGGCGGGGCAACCGCCACTCGCCGCTCCAGCTTTCCGGCCTGCCAGCCTGTCGACCGGCACGGCAAGCGACCGGTCGGCGGGTGCGAACGGCTCTTGATCGACCCTTCTGCTTGGAGCGCCCCAGTGAGGCTGGGGCGCTCCGTTCTGCTGGCTACTTCAGCGCGTCGATGCCGGCCTGGGCGGTCTGAGCGTCCTGGTTGGACTGGACGCCGGAGACGCCGACGGAGCCGATGATCTTGCCGTCGACGACGATCGGGATGCCACCTTCGAGCACGCTGAAGCCGGTGCTCAAGAACCGGAGGTTGACGCCACCCTGCGCGATGGCGTCCTGGAGGGCCTTCGTCGGCCGGCGCAGCGCGACCGCCGAGCGGGCCTTCTCCTTGGCGATGTCGACGCTGCCCCACTGGGTGTTGTCCAAACGCTGTAGCATGACGAGCTGACCGCCCGAATCCAGGATAACGATGACGACGGGCCAGTTGTTCTTCTTGGCTTCGGCTTCCGCGCCCGCCATCACCTTCTTGGCCTGCTCGAGGTTGATCGGCATGCCGTAGGGTGGTGGCGGTGCCGGGGCCTGAGCGCTTGCCGAGGCGGCCGTGAAGAGCAGCGCGGTGCCGAGGGCCAGGGACACGAGCTTCGCTTTCCGCATCGGAATCCTCCTAGGAAGCTGGTAGTTGGAGAATGCGGCCGCCGAAGGGGCCGGCAGCGTGAGTGCCGGGTAGTCAACCGCCGACCCGGCCAACCAGTTCCCGCCGGCTCCCCCGCCATATCAGCCGGCGTTGCCTGCGAGGGGCCGAGACTACCGCGTCCCGGCGGCGGCGTCGAGGTCTCGCCGCGTCATCGACCGCCGGTGCAATGCGATGATACGGTGCCGCCGCCGATGGCGCCGGGCACTTCTCAGGTTTCCATCCGTGACCTCACCGTCGCCTACCCCGGCCATAACGGCCGTCTGATTGCGCTCGAGCGGATCAGCTTGGGGCTCGAGGCCGGTTCGTCTGTCTGGTCGGCCCCCGCGGCTGCGGCAAATCCACGCTGCTCCGGATCGTGGCCGGTCTGGCGCCTCCCACCGGGATGGCCTTCTAGGAGCACGCACTCCTGCCGTGGCAGACGGTGCTCACACCACCCTGAATCGGAGGGTTCTTGAGGCCCAGGACGTCACGATAGAAGGGGAGCAGCTTCTTCACGTCTTCGCGGCCAGATGCTCGCTCCGCGGAGCCCCGTGATCGTCGCCATGACTCCTTTCGCAGACGGGTGACTCAGCCGCCGATCGTCTGCCGGATGCTGCCGAAATGCCCGTCGACGTGGCCGAGGAGGATGCGCCTGACCAACTCCTCGGCACTCACGGGCGGCATCCCCGCGAACACGGTGCCGGTCTTTGCCAGCTCGGCATCAGAGAGGCCACGCACGGCCGCGGCCGCCGCGGCGGCCCCCTTCTTGTGGAGCGCGATCGTCTCCGTCTTCGTGTAGCCGGCGAACTCCTTGGCATGCTGAGCGTTCATCCCGTCGAGTGTCTCGCGGGTGAAGTGCGGTAACGCCTGGCCAGCGGCGATCGTTTTGATGATGTGGGTGGCCGGCTCGTAGCTGCTGGCGATGTGGTGCGCCGTCACGGCGGGCCCCGCCGGACTCGCCTCCACTAATACGACGCACGAGGCAGGCCGAAATCGACGTCGGCCGTTACCGCCCGTCTGCGGCGCGTGAGCGGCACTCGCATCGCGGCGTGGCGTAGCCTGGCCAAATCGAGGATGAAGGCTGGGCAAACGAGAAGGGTCAGCGGTTGCCGCGTCCGCTAACCCCTCACTTTCGTTCACGTAGCGAGTCCAGCCAATGCCGCGTACGCGAGGGTGCCGAATTCGCTTGATGGGGCGCCAAAGAACTGGCCCGGAACCGTAAAAGGACGAGATCGTCGTCCAAATCGCAAGTCCCGGCTAAAACGGTGGCGGGCCGATCACCTCCCAGCGATGGCGCCGGCGGATCTCGTTGGCCTCGTCTCCGTTGATCTCCCCAGTCGGACGAGTCAACAGCTCCTCGAAAAACTTCCCAGCGGGGGCCGGAGTATACCAGCGGGGGCCGGAGTATAGAGGAAGAGCACCCGGCAGGCTTCGGCGCCGGTGTTCTTCCACGCATGAGCCACGCCGCGCGGCAGGAAGGCGCAGGCGCCTGGCCCGCCGATCGTGACCTCGTTCCCGATCTTGAAGGTGACCTCACCACTCAACACGTAGACGACCTCGTCGCTGTCGTGGTGAAGATGGAACATCGTCTCCGTGCCGGGCGGCGCGGTTTCCTCGAACGCTACCACGCTCTCGCCGGTTTCGCTGCTCAACAGCTTGAGCGCGGCCGATCGGCCGGGCGCCATGCTCAAGACCGGCCCGCCGCCGGGCGGCACCACAAAGCCCTTTGCATCCATCGTGAAGACTCCTTTCGGTGCTCCCGTATAGCATCGTCTCGGGTCAAAAGTCGAGTCTCCTCCAGTGGCCACCCCAAGAACACAAGTCGCCTCAACCACGGCCTCGCCCGCGACCCACGGCCGAGCCCTCCTTTCACCGGTCGACGCCGAACGACAGATGAACCACGGACAGTTTCAGGCTTCGCGTGTCCAATACACCAGTCGCCACAACGGGCCGCTGAACGGGCTGAAATCGAACCCACGGATCGAGTTGGCCACGGCGAAGACCGCGTGCCGGATAATCACCGGGACCACGACGACGTTCTGAATGACAAGGTCATTCATCCGGATGAAGAGCGCCGCGCGCTTGACCGGATCCATCTCGGTCTCGGCGGCGCGCCAGAGCCGGTCGTACTCGTCGTTCCGCCAGCGGGCCAGATTGGCACCGGCCCATTTGTTCGCCTTCTGCGCCACCTCCCAGGAGCAGAAAGCGCGCATGAACGCCTGCGGGTCCGGCTGTCGGAGGATCTTGCCCGACAACTCCAGATCGGCGTAGAAGTGACTCTCCGTGTCGACGTTGCCAGGATCTGACGAGAAGTAGACCGACCCCACCACCGCCTTCAGTTCACACTCGATGCCCGCACGGGCGCAGGCCTGCTTGACGATCGACTGGACCTTCTGACGAATCGGCTGATTGACGGCCTGGAACAGCACCTTGAGCCGCGTGCCGTCCCTCGTGCGGATCCCATCGGGACCTCGCTTCCAGCCGCCAGCATCGAGTAGTGCGTTGGCCTTCTCGACGTTGAACTCCCAGCGCGTATTCGACGATGCGAAGGGCCGGCGGTTCATGAAGTTCGCGGTCGTGTCCGCCTGACGACCCCAGATCTCCCGTTGAATCCCCGCGCGATCAACCAGCAGGGCGAGCGCAGACCGAATCACCGCATCGGTCAGGAAGGGGTGAGTAGTCTTGATGCTCGCGCGTTCGCCATCGACCTCGCGCCAAGGGTCGGTTTGGTTGACATGAATGTATTCCATATTCGCCGTTCGCCCAATGACAACCCGTCCTTTGGCGCTTTCCTCCAGCCGCCGCAGGATCTCATCTTCCATGTTCAGGCCCCACCCGTAGTCGTACTGCCCGGTCTGCAGCACCGCGCGCGCGGCCGACACCGGATCGCCCCCGCCTTTCATCTCGACGGTGTCGAAGAACGGGCGGTTCGACACGTGGTAGGCCGGATTGATCTCCGCATGGAGGACGTCGCCAGGCTTGAAATCGACATATCGATACGGGCCCGTGCCCACGGGCTTCAGGTTTGCCGGCGCCTCCCGTGATTTACCGCCCCGAAACGATTCGAACACGTGTCGAGGCAACACCATACCGGCCGCGCTACAGAACGCGTCCGCCCAATACGGGGTGGGGCGCTTGAACGCCAGCTTCACCGTGTAGTCGTCGATCCGCTCGATGCGGTCGATGCCCTGGTAGGATCCGGCGCTCGTCGCCGCCGTGGCCACCTCGGCGGTGTATTGCCAGGTGAAGATCACGTCATCGGCCGTGAACGGCCGCCCGTCGTGCCACGTCACCCCGCGCTTCAGACGCCATTGCACCCAGGTGCCGTCGGGTGCGACACCGCCATTGGTCACGCTAGGCGCTTCGGCGGCGAGGACCGGCACGATGTTGCCGTCCGTGTCGATGTCCGCCAGCGGCTCGTAGAAGAGTTGCGATGACTCAAAATCCTTGGGCGCGACGGCCAGGTGCGGATTGAGGAGAGTGGGCGCCGCCCAGTACAGCATGCGGACCTGGCCCCCGCCGCCACGGGGCGCGGGTGCGGTGCTAGAGGTCTTCGGCTGGGCCTCGGCCACGTCCACGACGCTGAGGAGTTTCGCCGCCATCGGCGCCGTGAGCCCGACGCCCACCATCGTCTGAATGAAGCGACGGCGCGAGAGTCGTCCGCGTCGGACCTCACTAGTCAACTCCCTGATCACGTGCTCGTCCATGTCCGTGCCTTCCTTGGCGGATCGTGCCGCGTGTCTCGTCGACCACTCGGCGCGCCATGACATCTGGAACCTAGCGCGGGGTGGTGACCTCGATCTGTCTGGGAGCGGAACCGACGGGCCTCCTTATTTCCTGGAGAGCCGGACAGAGAACCGACGAACGGCGGGAGTATGACCACTCATCATCGGGCTGTCAATGTGGGTTCTAGCTCGTACGGCGGCCCTGTCGGATTCCGGTCTGATCGCCCGCCAGAACGCGACGACGGGAGTGTGCGTGTACTTCTCGCGCCCGGTCAACACGATCATGTCCTTACTGCGTTCACTTGATCGCCCGCACGCTTGTCGCGCCTTAGGAACGCCGAAGACGTTCCGCCTCGGCTTCCCTCATCATCCACCGATGGTCTGACGTCTCTCCCGTTTCTTAGGCAAACGCGTCCTAACCCGGCTCCTCGCCGTCTACCTGGCATCTCGACATACCCCTTACTTCTCGGCGCGCGCCTTGGTCCTCCGCATACCGGCCGTCGAGCGTGGGACGACCTTCACGATCTACCTGCCTCGGATCACGGAGTCGGTCACCTCGACGGACGCTCCGGCCGGGTCGCAGGAGCTCCCGCGCGGGACGGAGACGGTGCTGCTGGTCGAGGACGAGAAGGGAGTGCGGCAACTCAGCTCCGAAATTCTCAGGGCGCGCGGGTATACCGTTCTCGAGGCCGGCGACCCGCTCGAGGCCCTCGTCATCGCAGAGCAGCGGCACGGAACCATCGATCTGCTCCTAACGGACATGATGATGCCGGGTATGCGGGGGTCAGAACTGGCGGACCGCCTCGAGCCGGGCTGTAGTCCACCCGTGAGGGGAGCGCGCGGTTCAGACGTCGAGTTGTAACCCGATATCTGCACGCACCTCCGAGGCGCTCTCTTGAGTCCTCCCTTTCAGGTTCTCATCGTCG
>Ga0137377_10004124_pt1 | contig 11405 bp, 8 predicted proteins | sample SagtaG_22_FD_104815 | JGI IMG/M metagenome (GOLD analysis project Ga0137377, IMG submission 104815) | Vadose zone soil microbial communities from Sagehorn Ranch, Mendocino, California, USA - Sage2_L_40_16 metaG | ecosystem: Environmental > Terrestrial > Soil > Vadose zone | place: USA... | reverse complement strand
GCGAACGCGCCGCGCTCGAACTGCAGCTAAACGACCGGCTGAGATCCGGGTCAACGAGGGCGTGGCGACCTTGAGATCCTTGTTCGTGCTGGACCAACGCGACCAGGCGCGCGTAACCCCAGCTCAAGCTTCTCCAGCAGGAGCAGAAGTGCGTTCGCGTTGACCGTTTCAGGATGGGGTATTTGGCCGTTTGGGCACTTCGAGACCAGTCGCGGTGCGGGTTAGGCGCATGCCTAAGTAGCCAGTTCCGCCGGTCCGTTTTGGCCTGAATGAGCTTTTGCTGCCCGGCTACCGCACGCGTCGCACTTCCCGCATTCCGCGACAAGGCGCGTGCGCGGATTCGGCAGCGAGCACGCCCACCTGTCAGAGAATGCAAGCAGTGCGCGAGCCAATGGTGGGCGTCGCGGACGCCGCCGCGGAGTTGACCGCGCCGGTTTGCGCTCTCTGTGCACTCACTCAGGGGCTCTCAAACCCACAGCTGGTGTGGCCTCAGGCTCTCTGCTTTGCGGGTTTGCGCGTTTGCGGGGTCTGCAAACGAGAGAGCGCAGACCGGGCATCTGTCGTCTGGGCCAGTGTTCGGCAATGTCCCTCGACGGACCCTCCTAGAGTTCGGCGGCGTATGTTTCTAGGGAGGTGCTTCGCCGGCTCGTTGGGATTACGCTCATCGCCGCTAGCTTGTGCGTCGCCTGGGCAACGCCGGCCACACGGTCGCACCGGGGAAGCGGTTCCTCGGTGCCCTGCGCGGACATCATTCACTACACGAAGTTCCCTTACCGAACCGGGGGCTACCGGCTGGTGCTCGGCTCCGTCTCCGTCCCCCCGGCCTACCTCAGACAGGTGGTTCCGACCCAAAACCGACCCTGGGCCTACTGGCGCAAGGCAGGTCTTGTTGGTCGTGCTGGTGCCGGCGCGGTGACCGTCACCGTTCCGCGAGCGTGGCGCCGTCGCGCGGCAATTACGTGGGGCAACCGGGGCGGCCCGGTGAGTTCGCTGACGATCGCCAGATGCGGCGGCTCCGCGACGGTCGGCCATTCCTACGCGGGCGGGTTTTATTTGCGTGCCCGAGCTGCGTGCGTACCGATCCTGTTCCAGGTCGGCGCTCGCAGAAGGACCGTCCGCTTCGGCGTCGGCCGTCGCTGCTGAGGTACCTGGGTCTCGCCTGTGCGAGTGTTCGGGAATGTCCCTCGAAGAACTGGAACCGGGCGCAATGGAGGATCGGTCCTCCCGCTGCGGCGCTCAGTGGGAAGGCTCTACTCGCTCAACCGCGCCGATTGCTTCCATGATCGCGAGCCAGTCCCAGTTCACCCAGAAGTCGCTGATCTTCCCGTCTTGCACCTCGTACCACGCACTGGCGGTCGCCTCCCACCGTTTGCCAGTTGGAGCGATCCCGCGAAAGTCGCCCTTGTGCGTCGCGGCCGCGCTCACTCGAACGGCGACAAGATCGCCCTCGGCAATCACATGCTCCACGGTCATTTCGAGGTCCGGAAATGCCTGGACGGTGCCGGGAGCGATCTGTCTCAGGCTCTCATTCGCTACTAGTTCTTCGATGTGGGACGAATCGTGCTGGACGAACACCTCATCGATGAAGCGCAGAACGACAGCTTTGTTCTCCTCGGCTGACAACCCACCACCTCCCGAATACGCGATGGGTCGACTCTAAGTCACGGGGCGGGCAGGCAACCGGTTCGCCGGGCGACAAAGGCTCTCACTGCTCCGAGCGACCGCGGTCGGAACCGCCAACAGGCGGTCGACTCGCCTGCGCGAGCGTGCTGTCGCCGGACTGACCGCTCTTCTGTTTTGGTACGCGTGCGCGAGGGGCCGCTCGCACCGACGTCAGGTGATATGGACGAGCAGCGTGCGGCGAAGCGTGCCAAGGTCGATGCGGATGAGGGCGTAGCCGTTGACGGTCGCGATCCACAGAGCTTGTGACTCGAAGACGACCGCGTCGGCGATACCGGGCACGTTGGTGCTGCCTGTCGCGCGGCCTGTGCGAAGGTCGAGCCGCAGGAGCTTGGAGCGACTGCGGCTTGTCGACCGCAGCGCCCACAGGGCGTTGCCGCCGACCGCGAGGTCATGCTGGAAGCCGCCTAGTCCGAGCCGACCGGTGGCCAGTCTTCGGACGCGGCCGGTGCGCTCGTCGATCCGCAAGACCGAGGTCGGTTGTGGCAGCCAGACAGCGCCGGAACCGGTCGCCAGATCGCCGAGCGAGGCGCGGACGACGCGGCGCACTCCCCCGTCAGGGCCGATCCGTAGCAGCGACCGGTTCGTGGAGACCCAGCAGCCTCGGCGGTCGGCCGCAATCCGCCCTGCGCCCGCGATCCGCCAGACGCGGAGGAGGCGGCCGGCAAGCGTGAAGCGCGCGACCCGAGCACCGCTCCGTGAGCCGATCAACGCCCAAACGCTGCCGGCGCCCGTCGCGACGTACTGGACCGAGCTGCCGTACTTGCGCCAGACGACTCGAACCTTGCCGGTCCGCTCATCGATGCGGCTGAGCGTGCCCCAGACGTAACCGCCCTCGACGCTCGCGACCCAGGCGGCCTCACCTGCCAAGGTCACGCTCAGCGGGTAGGCGGCTCCGAGCAGCCGCGGCGTCGTCAGCGTCCGGCCGGTGCGTGCGTCGAGTGAGCGTACGCCCGGCCCGCCCACGAACCAGACGCGGCCACCGCCGACGGCAATGTCGACGAAATCGCCGCCTGCGCGCGCCGGCGACGCGGCAACCAGAACGACGCCGGCGAGGAGAAGCAGCGCCGCGCGGCGCGCGCGCGAACGACGCCGGCGCGAGCTGGGCAGCGCAGACGACACCGGGAAGCAGATGACCATCGACTCGATTACGCGAGAGCCCTAAGGCCGCGTCCGACCGAAGCCGTGGCTGCTGTAGGCCGAAGATCACTTCACCTGGCCGCGCTGTTTCTTAGCGTGTCGCGAAATGCGGGAAGTGCGACGTCTGCGGGCTCCCGGCATCTAGCTCGTTTCGGTCAAACGGACTGTCGAATAGGCTACTCGAGCATTCACTCGACTCGCACACATACTGGCCTCGAGCTCCCGAGCCAACCCAATCGCCCAAATTCGGGCGGCTCTCTCCTCGCGGCGTCTACGCTCTTGGCGCGCCGGGTCCAGCGGCAGCCGCGCCAACGGCTTGTCCTGATCAGGCTGCGTGCCTCCGTCGTCGCGGGCCGCGAGTGGCTCGTCCACGGCTTCCTCTCGGGCCTCCTGAAGGAGCGGGCGGACGAGGGCCTGATCGTGCACGGACCGGTCGTGCTGACGGTCGACGAGCAGGCCGCCCGGAGTTTCGCGCGCGCGAGCGCCGCGACGCGCTGGAGCGCGCGGCCGGCGCCTCAAGAGGGCTAGACCGCTAGACCCTCTCGAGCTCGGCTAGCACCCGATCAAAACCTCGCCGGTTTGTTGGTGGTGGACGATCCCGTCCCGCTTCTGCACGCCGCGTTGATCTCAGTCGATTCGATTCCCATCAGGGCACCACGGTCGTCGTGGCGCTGGCCGAATTGTTGGCCGTGTTCGGATCGCTCGTCGTCGCGGACACCGAGGCCGTGTTCGTGATCGTCGTCTTTTTTGACGGAGGCTTGACGACGATCGTGACGGTCACGGTCGTGCCGTTCGCAATCGTTCCGAGGTCGCAGGTCACGATTCGCTTCGTCGGTTGGCTGAAGCTGCACCCTCCCTGACTCGCCGTCGCCGAGCCGAACGCCGTGTTCTTCGGCAGCTGGTCGGTGACCGAGGCGCCGGCCGCATCCAACGGCCCGCTGTTGTGGACAGTGATCGTGTAGGTGAGGTTTTCCTGCGTATGGACGGGATTGGGCGAGCCGGTCTTCGCGATCGAGAGGTCGGCCCCGTTGACGACGGTCGTGGTCGCCGTGGCCGTGTTGTTGGCCGCGTTGGGGTCAGCGGTCACGTCCGAGACCGTGGCCATGTTCGTGAGGGTGCCGCTCGCCGAAGGCGAGACGGCAACCACGATGTCGATCGTCGCGCCCGCTCCTCCGGGAAAGATCCCGAGCGCACAGGTAACAGTGGTCGTCCCCGAGCAGGATCCGGTGCTCGGGGTCGCCGAAACGAGCGTGACGCCTGCCGGCAACGTATCCGTGACCGTGACCCCGCTCGTCGTTGATGGCCCGGACGACACTCCGTTGTTCGTCACAGTCAAGTGATAGGTGAGCCTTTGCCCCGGCCCCACGGGATCGGGCGCGTCGGACTTCGTGATCGACATGTCCGCCGGGCCGTAGCAGCCGTTGAGGTCGGGCGCGCCGGCAAGGGCGCTCGCCCCCGAGCTCTGGCACGCGAAGTAGATCTTCTTCGCTCCCAGATCCTTCGTCCAGGCTACATTCGCGCCGCCCGCGGGATCGACGTGAACCTCGAAAACGTCTGCTAGCCCGCGGTTCGCGCCCGGAACGGCCGAGCAGAAGATTCCGAAGGTGCAGATGCCGCCCCCGCTCGAGCCGTTGCCGTGAATCGGGTTCGGGTCGAGCAGGATCTCGTCGGTGGCCGCCGGAGTGGAGGTGTACGTCGCGTGGTCGCCGCTCGTGTAGGTTGCCACACCCCCGGTGACCTGGGAGGTGCCGACGTACCACACGCTGCTCGGATTGTTGGGCTGCAGCGTCGTCGAGCTGTAGTAGGACGCGTCGACGAACCCGGCCGACCCCGCAGAGAGCCAGGGGAAGAAGAACGACCCGGTCGTCTTGTTGACCTGGAACGGCAGCGTCCAGTGGACGCCGTTGTCCGGGGAAGTCACCAGGTACAGGTCGGTCGGCTGCGGCTTCTCCGCACAGTTCCCGTTGTTGACCGTGCACTGCGCGACGAAGCCCACCGGATCGTCGTTGTGCCGAACGGACAGTGCGATGTGCACTTGATGGCTGGAGTCGACGGTGACCGTGGAGAAGATCTTGTCGGCGTTGTCGCCGATCTTCGTGGTGGCGTCGAAGGCGCCCTGCCACGCGAGATGGGACGTCCAGGTCGCTCCGCCGTCGGTCGACCTGGACACCCAGGCCTTGTTGAAGGGGCCGATCTGGGAGTAGTTGCAGCCGGTCTGGACGTCCGACTCGACGTCGTTGCCGGAGAGCCAGAGCGCATAGACGGTGCCGGTGTCCTGGTCGACCGTGATCCCACCGGGGATCGTGTTGCACGTGGACGACCCGGTCGCGCTGGTGTCGCTCTCGATGACGTGGGGCGGCGAGAAGGTTTTCCCGCCGTCGTTTGAGACCGTGACGTAGACGAAGTCGTCCGGGGAGAACGTGTGGTACTCGAGGTACACCGTGTCCTTGTCGGGATTCGACGCGGTTGGAGTCGCGTTCTTTCTCGGATAGACGTCGATCCAGGGCCGGTCGGAGGCGCCGGGATGCATGTCGGCGAGAGTGTTTTGCGTCGTCCAGTGATTCCCGCCGTCGAGGCTGCGATAGATGCAGCTATGCAGGATGGTTCCGCCGCCGCAGATCTGACCGTTGTAGAGCGCCCCCGAGTAGCTGACCGCGTTCGTCACGTCGCCAGAAGCGCCCGTGTCCGGGGTGGCCAGAGCCGAGAAGTTCACGCCGTCCGCGGAGCCGGCGAACTTGCCGGGAGACTGCCAGGATACGTAGCGGATCCCGTCGTTCGAGATCGCAAGCGAGGGCTCTGAGCCGTTCGAGCTGTTCGGCATCGCGACGGCGGCGTGGAACCCCGGGGTGGCCGGGGTCGCCAGGACCTGCGACGCAGGCGACGCGAACAGCGAGACAGCTGGCAGAACCAGCAGGGTGAACAGCCGGCGCTTCAACACGTTGCCTCCCGAGTTTCGGACGACGACCGCGGCCGCCGTGCTTCAACAGTTCGCTGTATGTCCGCGGCCGGTCGCCCGCAAACCGCATGGCGAACGAGCCGACATCGGCGCACGTTTGCAAGTCGTTTGCTTGAGGAAGACCTCAGGGTGACCTCATCCGCTTGAACAGGGGGACTGCGGTGAAACCTTTCCGCTTGCTGCTCTTGCTCGCGATCGCACTCGTGGGCGTGTTTCTTCTCCCGTCGGCCCAGCGAGGCGCTGACGCCGCCAATCCGTCCTCGGGAACGGTCAACACGACTGGCCCGGGCGTCGCCTGGGACGGCACCGCTTTGGGCGGCTCTTCGGCCGGTGAGTCGGCGTGCGTCGAAGGCGTCAATTGCGACACCTACACGCTCACCGTCTCCGGGACCGCCGCCGACTGGGCCGGCAAGGTCGTGGACGTGCGGATCTCCTGGCTGGTGCCTGCGAACGACTTCGACCTCTACATCCACAAGGGCTCGAACGCCGGCCCGATCGTTGCCGACTCCGGCAGCGGCGCGCCTGACACGGACGAGGAGGCGTCGTTCGACCCCTCGGTCGAAGGCACCGGTACGTACACGGTTCATGTCGTCTACTTCTCGGTCGCCGGCGAGCAGTACCACGGGACGGCGAAGGCGCAGAACAAGCCGACCGCCCGGACGGCGACCTATGTCGACGGCGGTCTAACGTTCAGCCCGAACGTGACGACGAAGGCGCCGGTTGCCTCACGCGACGGCGAGCCGAGCAGCCGGACCGATACGTCGGGCAACTTCTACGTCACCGGAATTCGCGGCGTTCCGGCGGGCGTCGACCTCTGGTACGACGACCTGAATAGCGACCCGTACGTGCGGAACTGGGTCTACCGCGGCCAGCCTGACTCCTTCACGGGCGACCAGCAGACGGAGGTGGGGGCTGACGGCGGCGGCGACGTCGATCTCGCCCTGGGGCGGCCCGATCCGGGGACAGGCGCGACGACCAATCCACCCACGCTCGCCTTCTCCAGCCTCGTCCTCTCGAACATCTCGGTCGGCAAGTCGACCGACAAGGGCGTCACCTTCACACGGAATCCGCTCGGGAACGTTCCCGGAGGCGCGCCGATCGACGACCGCCAGTGGCAGGAGTTCTACGGACAGTCGAGCGTCTATCTGCTCTACCGAACGGTCGCTCCGGCGGTGACGCAGATCCAGCGGTCGGACGACGGGGGGCTCACGTACGGGCCTGCCGCGACTGCAGGCGCAATCGGACAGGTCGGCGAGATCGACGTGCATCAGTCAACCGGCACCGTCTATGTCAGCGGGTCGAGCGGTCAGGTCTGCACCGGCACGCCGCCCGCGCCGACCGTCGCCCCGACCACGCTCGACTACGCCTGCCACCAGGCGGCTACGGGCAGCGTGGCGAACATCTTCTTCGTCGTGAAGGTCGCCGACGACGGCACGCCGAACGGCACGGTCTACGTCGCCTACTCGGACGGACACGACATCTTCCTCGCAGACTCCGTCGACAAGGGCACGACTTGGAGCCAGCCCGTGAAGGTGAGTCACGGCACGGACTCGAGGACGAGTCTCTTCCCGTGGCTCGAGACCGGCCCGACGCCGGGCTCGGTCGGTGTCGTGTGGTACGGGAGCTCGAGCGCGTCGAACGTGGACGGGGCCGACTGGAAGGCATTCTATGCGCAGAGCTATGACGCGACCTCGGCGAATCCGACCTTCCGTCAGGTCAGTGCGAGCGACCACTTCATCCACGCCAGCAACATCTCGACCGGCGGGACGCTCGGGACCGCGAACCGAAACCTGCTCGACTACTTCCAGGTCTCGTTCGACCCGAACGGCGCGGCCGTCATCGCTTACACCGACGATCACAACGACTACGACGGCCATACCTACGTGACCCACCAGATCGGCGGGCCGGGCTTGAATGCGTCGAAGTCAGCCGTCCCGTCGCCCGGACCTGCGCCGGCGCCGCAGACGGGCCCGTACCCGAGCGCCGCGGACGTCGGCGGGGAGGCGGGCGCGCAAGTGACCGACTTCCGGCACGACGTCGCCGACGGGCTCTTGGTCGTCACGCCCACCGACGACCCGCTCGACGTCCTGTCCACGAAGTACTCGTGCGAAGGAAGCGGTCCGAGCACCCAGCTCGTGACCAGCATGAAGGTTTCGGGCTCCCTGACGGGTCTTCCGTCCGGGCTCAACTGGCGGGAGAGCTTCGCCGCCAACGCACCGAACTCGGTGCTGAGCCCGACGGGCGACTACAGCTTCGGACTCTCCGACCGCGGCGACCAGTTCTACCTACGCGCGTCGACCGACCCGACCCAACCCCAGTTCGCGTACGGGACGGCTGTCCGAAACTCGGACGGCACGCTTTCCTACACCCGACAGGGCACGGCGAGCGGGTCGTTCGATTCAGCGACCAGCACGATCACGATGAAGGTGCCGCTGGCGAGCCTCAACCCGTTTGTCACGCACGGGTCGGCGATCGGTCCCGGCTCGGTCCTCGTCGGGCTACGAGGGCAGAGCTTCACGTCACAGGTGAACGGCAAGCGTGACATCACCCGTGGCGGGACCCAGTACACGACCGGCTGCGCCCCGCCGGCCGCCGATCTCTCGGTGACGAAGACCGACTCGCCCGACCCGGTGCACATCGGTCAGAACCTGACCTACACCATCACGGTCAAGAACAGTGGTCCCGATGCTGCGACCGGCGTCACGGCCACCGACCTGTTGCCGAAGAATGCCGGCTTCGGCTCGACCTCGACGACCCAGGGGGGCTGCTCGCTGAAGCCCGAGAAGGCGATGGTTTCGTGCAGCCTCGGGACGATCGCGAGCGGTGGAACGGTCACGATCACGATCAACGTCAAGCCGACGAGAAAGGGTCAGATCACGAATACGGTCTCGGTCTCGTCGGCATCGCCGCCCGATCCGAACACGGCGAACAACACGGCGAGCGCGACGACCACCGTCCAGCCCTAGCGGACGAATTCCGCCGAACCTCGGAGGGCCCGGCACTGCGCCGGGCCCTCTTGTCCGTCACGCGGGTCTCGCGGCGGTCGCGCCGAAGCTACCCGGTTAGAGCGCCGCCAGTCCGTTCCTCGAGCAGCCGGTCGACCTCGTCGGCCGTGTTGTAGTGGACGATCCGACAGCCCTCAGGCCGAGGAGGTCGAAGGCTCTTACCGCCGGGCGGCTCCTCGAGGAAGAACCTCAGCGGGCCGTGGCGGCGTTCGAGCGCGCCGGCAAGGCCCCGGTTATCGGCTCAGCCGGCCTGGCAGCTGAATCCACGCTGGGGCGAACGCTGTCGCGGTTCCCGCAAACTGCGACGCCAACGCCACGAGTGGACCACGATGGAGCGATGACGCCTGGGCAGCGTCCGGTCAGCTCTCGAGCGAGTCGAGACCTATGGTGTCGGCGACGACCGGGCGCCAGTCGACACACACAACGTCCGCGGCGGAGTGTTGGGATCGCGCCGCGTTTGCTGCTTCGCCAACCCGACCACCAGCCAATGCCGCCCATGCAGATCGAACTCCGAACCCGCACTCAGCTCGACCGAGGTCACATAGCTCGTCTCGTAGATCCGGTCGTTCGAATATTGCAGTGAAACAAGTACCTCCAAGCTCTCCTAATCGGCAACGAGCCATGCGAACCTGAGCCCGCGCGCCACGTCGCGACAGACGACCCGTTCCCTTTGTCGCCTTCTGGTGGAACTGCGACACGTTTCCTGGGCCCTTGGCGGCCTCGCGCGCGTGTAACCGATAAGAGGATGCGGAGGTCGCCTCGGTGAGACGAGGCCGTGGGACGGACGGATAAGCGGCGCCGGCCGAGCGCGCGTGTTGGCCGTTTTTGCCGAAAGGGTTCGGACCGTTTTGGCCTGTTTTTTTGCCTCTTCCCGCGGCCACAATGGGGTTCAAACCCGCTTTCCTCCGCCGTTTTCTATTTTGGCCGCAAGCGGCCAAAATACGTGCTTGGCCGGCGCGATCTGGAGCCGTCGCCCGCCCCAAAAAAGCGCGGGCCCGGAGGCATGTGATCGGGCCATCTTTACCTGACTGCTCTGGCGAGAGGACGCTCGCCCAGGCGACCAGGCCTATCCTCGGGCTCATGAAAAGCGCTTGGCTCAATCTCCGCCGGAGCTGGTACTTCGTCGGCCCCTATAGCGATACCGCCGACTTCACGATCATGGGTCCTCCGCCGTACTTCGTTCTCTCCAAGGAGTCTTCGCGCGACGAGCTCGGCCGGACGATTCGCATGGCCCTTGACGGATCGCGCGACGAGAGTGTCTCTGGAGACGACGCGTTTCAGCTCGCCGAAGAACGGACGCGCGAACTCGCTCGGCTCGCGGGCGTCAAAGACCGGCGCACGTTCGAGCGTGGTCCACGGCTCGTACATTTCGACTGCGTGAGCACCGACGAGATCCTCATCACGCCGACTTTCAGAAAGCGTGGGTACTGGGAGCCGGTGCCCGAAGCGCAGTGGTGTCGTGCCCGCCGGCCGTCGGATTCCGAGCTGGGGGTTGCCGCAGTCCGCGCGGTTGCACGCTCAACGGCGTAGCGCCTCAAGTGAGAATCCCGCACGCTGGCCCAGGCGAGCCCGGTCCCGCTTACCTCGGCCGACTCGCCCGAAATCAGTGCCGCTAGGCCTTCACGACCTCGTTCAGTTCGTCGAAGGTGATCGACGGCATCGGGCCACCCTCCGGGAACGCTGGCTTCACCGAAGTCTCGAACCATGCCTCGAAATCGGCTTGCGTGTCCCACATCTCAGTCACCCGCCATCCGCCGGGGCTCGGATCGTTCCCGTGGACGATGAACCCCTTCGCGCTGGTGATGTCATCGAGCACCGGGCGCATGCCGTCGATCATCTCCTTCGTCCCGCCCGGAATCTGCGCCGTCATCAAGACCGCCATCTGTCCTCCTTCGAATCGGTCGTGGGTGCCCGATCATGTCACTGCCGCCACCCTGTTACGCGCGAGCCGGGGCCGAAGTTCGGGGGACATTCCCGAACACTGGCCCAGCCGACCCGTGTCCGCCCCAGCGATCACCTGAAGACTCAGCGGCCGACTGCAACCCCCGGCGTAAATGCGCGAGGCGGCAGCGGATCCAACCGCGCGAAGCCCCTTCCAGTCCAGCGAAATCGCACGCTCGCACCGCCGCCCGTAGGACAGCACTCCGCATCGGTCTGGCGGTACAGAACGTAGAGAAACGCGATCGTCTTGTCGTCACGCCAGACGCCGATGATCAAGTGCGACGACTTGCGCGCATCGGTGCCAATGAAGCGTCCGCGGTCGAAGAACCAAATACGCTGATCCCGGCCGTCGCCCGCCCGGCAGTTCCCGTACAGCGCGTTGAAGCGCAGGCCGGGGAACCACATCCGAGCCGAGATCTCCCTGTACTGGGCCGGGCACCGCTTGTCGACAAACGCTTGAGCCCGGAGCAGCGCCGGGTCCTTTCCAGCCGACGCAGTTCCGAAGATCGAGCGGCGACACGAATGCGACGTCGTCGGGAGGTCGCTCGGCGAAGTCGATTCCCACCACCCGGGGCGCCGTCCGGCAGCGATCTGAGAACACACGCACGCCGGCTCGAGTCACTGTCGTCGCGGTCGCCACGGGGATTTCTATGCGGATCACCACCACCTATGGTCGGCGGTGC
>Ga0137377_10004122_pt1 | contig 11409 bp, 6 predicted proteins | sample SagtaG_22_FD_104815 | JGI IMG/M metagenome (GOLD analysis project Ga0137377, IMG submission 104815) | Vadose zone soil microbial communities from Sagehorn Ranch, Mendocino, California, USA - Sage2_L_40_16 metaG | ecosystem: Environmental > Terrestrial > Soil > Vadose zone | place: USA... | reverse complement strand
TAAAGGAGCCAGTCCTGTGTGAAAGCCACACCTGCACTGGGATCTTCGGATATAATATCATGAATAACTGTTCGTAGCCGACTGGTATCGGCATGCCATTCAAGGTCGACGGAAGCCCTCATTACACGCATCAGCGGATCAGTGGGCGTAATTGCCAGGATGCGATCCAAAACGGACGCCATATCGGGAAATTGCCGCAGCAATTTATAGCCTTGAGCTAATCCATGAAGGACTTGTACATTCCGGGGATCTAACTGCACCGCCCGTTCCAAGTTTTGAATATGTTCTCTCCAGTGCCCTTGGCGGCGATCTATGTAACCGGCTAGCTCGAAGACCTCTGGCTCATTCGGAAGGGCGTTACGAGCAATAGCCAGCTCCGATCGCGCACGATCGTAATCGAAATAGCAATGATAATAGACCCAGCCGGCCGCGAGATGCGCTTCGCCTCGATCGGGTCCTAACTCCAGCGCTCTTCTCACCGCTTCGTTTGCTTGCGCGAGGCGACGAGCACTGTGGTCAAATCCTGTGTAATAGAGCTCTTTATGCACCCAGGCGAGCTTGCAATGAGCTAGGAAAAACGCGGGATCGCGAGCAATAGCCTGTTCCAATAGCCGCTGAGCCTGATATAAATTGCCTCCTTGTTGCGCACCAGTGGTGACTGCAAGTAGCGTTTTTGCACGAACATAGTCATCGTACGCAGCAATATCGGCTGTCGGCTGTTGCTCGATGACGGCTTTCTCTCTTGGTGACAGTTTAGCCTGAAGCTGATCAGCGACAGTTTTCGCAATTTCGCTTTGAATGGCAAAGACATCCGCTAGATCGCGGTCGTACCGTTCCGCCCAAAGGTGCATGTCTGTCCTGGCGTCAATTAGCTGTGCGCTCACGCGCACGCGGTTGCCGGTGCGTTGCACGCTTCCTTCCACCACATGGGCCACCCCAAGGGCCTTGGCAATCTCGCGCAGATTGCGTTTCGAGTCCGTCTTGTACTGCATCACCGACGTACGGCTAATGACTTTCAAATCCGCAATCTTTGCCAGATCCGTGAGAATTTCATCTTGCACACCATCGGTGAAAAAGGCGTTTTCCTGGTTCGCGCTTAAATTTTCGAACGGAAGCACTGCGATCGATTTTTCCGGAATCCCCGCCGCCGGTAGCACTGGTTTGGCATGACGCTTTAACGCTCCGAAGTACAAGCCAGCAAGCGAAAGAATGATGAGCGCTGCGATGCCACCGACAAGCAGCGCTTTCCTGTTTGAGCGCATGCCAGGAGCCGTGCCTGTGCTTGTCGGCCGCGCGGCAAGTTGCAGCCGTTGCGCAACCTCTGCCGTCGATTGCGGACGTCGCGACGGATCCTTTGCCAGACAAGCTGCGACCGCATCTTCCCAAACCTGTGGAAGTAACGCCGGCTCAATGTCCAGTTCTTTCCGCCGCTCCGTCATCGGAGGAGCAACTCGCTCGCAAATCTGGCGATCGATATTGCCCGAATAAAACGGCGGCTTGCTCGTAAGCAATTCGTAGATGCTCGCGCCTAACGAGTAGATGTCGTCCAGGTGCGTACAGCGCTCGCCGTTGAGCTGTTGCGGGCTCATATAAACGAGCGTGCCGCTCCGACCTTGCTCCATCGTCAACCGACTAACTGAATCCCCGAGACTTCGTGCTATACCAAAGTCCGACACCTTCAGGTCGCCCCGTTGGTTCACCATCAGGTTTGCAGGCTTCAAATCACGATGGATGCATTTCGCTTGTTTGTGCGCATAATCGAGTGCGTTACAAAGCTGTCTTATCCAAGTAGCGATCTCATCCGGCTCGAAGACTCTTTGCTCTTTCTCAGCTCGCAAGTTCGATAGCGTTTCGCCATCGATGTATTCCATCGAAATGCAGCCGGAGCGTTCGTCGTGTATGAAGTCGTGAATCCGAACGATGTGCGGGTGAGTCAGTTCGAGGCAGCGCTTTGCCTCGTGCTTGAGCTGATCAAACACCGCACGATCTTGAATCATCAGGTCGGGGATGAATTTCAGCGCGACATCGCGCTCCAGTTCTTCATCCCGTGCCAGCCAGACAATTCCCATTCCGCCTCGCCCAAGGACCTTGACCAGCGCGTAGCGGCCAAAGACTCTTTGCCCGCTGGCGAACTCACGCGACGTCGCGCCTGCGACATCGCCCGCGCGTTCGTTAGTCACCTTGACAGAGTATACATCATTAAGATTGGAAGGAAGTCTAAACCTGGAAGGGAAGGTCCTGCAACGCCTCTTCGGATTCGGGCGGGCTCGCCGGAGCTCGCCCCTCCATCGCAGATACTTTGCATCCATCCTGACTTTTTGGTAGAACGTTTCTGCGTGAACGCGTCCCAAGAGGAGGGTGCCTGGCTGGAAGCGACCGATGGCAAACACCATTCTATCCAGGGCAGTTGTTCGCTCGGACGAACCACCGCCAACACGATTGTATTGGAATCGTCGAAAGTGTCGCGCCGACACGCGCTGATTCATCTGCAAAATATCGGCGAACCCTGGCTGATAGATTTCGGGAGCAGCAACGGAACTTTTTTAAACAAGCGAAGGATTCATCAACCGGTTCGACTGAGCGACGGCGATCAAATCACAATCGGAGATGAGATTTTCACATTCCGTCAGCCGGAGATAATTTCAGACGAATACAAAACGGCAGTGACGCGACGAACGTTGCGGGAAATCGAGAATATTCCGTGCTGGCTTCTCGTGGCGGACATTCGCAGTTTCACGCCGCTCAGCCGCAGGATGCAGAGTGAGGACTTGGACGTTCTTCTCGGAGCGTGGATTTTTGCTTGCAAGGAAATTATCGAGCACCACCACGGCATTATTAACAAATATCTGGGCGATGGTTTTCTTTCCTATTGGCCCGAGGCCACCACGACTCGGGAAGAAATCGTGGCGGTGATCTCCGCGCTCACAGAATTCCAGCAGACGGGCGGGCCGGACTTCCGCTTCGTAGTGCATTTCGGACCAGTTGCGATCGGCGGCATCGCATCGATGGGCGAGGAAAGCTTGATGGGAGCTGAAGTGAACTTGATCTTCCGCCTGGAAAAGCTGGCCGGCTCGTTAGGCGAACCTTGCGGTCTGAGCGAAACGGCGCACACGAAGCTGGGAGAACTCGTTCCGGCGCGTTCACTTGGCGAATTCGAATTAAAAGGCTTCGAGGGAAAGTGCGCCTTCTTCGCTCTTTAGCTTCCGTTGCGGCATCAGAATCACGTAAATCCACGCGCGATTTGAACGGCGGCACCTTGCGCGCTAACGGCACTGCCGATCGATGGCTGTCACGAGGACACTGTCCCACTTTCGCGGGTCTGATGCAGGTTGTTTAATCTCGATCACGGGCAACGGTATTGCTATCTTCGCAACAGGGTGAACCCCCAAGACGCGTCTGCAGAGGCTAAGCCGGATCTCCCCCTCGAGATCGCACATCTCTTGTTAATTGACGTCGTCGGTTATTCGAAATTGCTCGTCAATGAGCAGATCGAGCTGCTGCACAAACTGAATCAGACCGTGCGGAGCACCGAATGTTTTCGGGCGGCGGAAGCAAGCGGCAAATTAATCCGAATGCCAACTGGAGACGGGATGGCGCTACTTTTTTTCCACAGTCCGGAAGAGCCGGCACGATGTGCGCTGGAGATTAGCAAAGCATTGCGAGATCATCCGAGTATCCGGTTGCGGATGGGAGTTCACAGCGGCCCGGTCAATCGGGTGACTGATGTTAACGACAAAACGAACATAGCGGGATCAGGAATCAACGTCGCGCAGCGAGTGATGGATTGCGGCGATGCCGGGCATATTCTTTTGTCCCGGCATGTGGCCGACGATCTGTCCGAATACCGGCACTGGCAGCCGTACTTGCATGATTTGGGTGAGTGTGAGGTAAAGCACGGGCTGCGCTTGCACGTGTTTAACCTCTACAAAGATGATTTGGGCAATCCGCAAGTCCCCGACAAACTCAGGCGAAGGAAAAGATGGAAGCAGGCGCCCACGGTTCATCCAATTAGCGCTCCGCGTTCGCCCAAGTTCGCGCTTATAGTTGCTTTGCTTGTGGCGGCAATTGCCCTGGTTATCAGTTCGTTGATCTTTTTCCATCGAGCATCAGCGCCGCCGATCACATCGGCCACTCCGGGGGCAACAGCTAGTAGCGCGCCGGCTCCTATTCCCGAGAAGAGCATCGCCGTTCTTCCCTTCGAAAACCTGAGCGGCGAAAAGGAGAACGCTTACTTCGCAGATGGCGTGCAGGATGAAATCTTGACTGGCCTGGCGAAAGTAGCCGACCTGAAAGTAATCAGCCGCACGTCGACAATGCAGTACAAAGTCGGTGCGGAGCGTAATCTGCGCGAGATCGCCAAGGCGCTTGGCGTAGCGCACGTGCTCGAAGGCAGCGTGCAGCGTGCCGGTGGTCGGGTGCGCGTCAGCGCTCAGTTGATCGATGCGCGAACGGACAGCCACCTTTGGGCCGAGCGTTACGATCGCGATGTTGCGGACGTATTTGTAATCGAAAGCGAGGTAGCCGGGAAGATCGTAGCGCAACTGCAAGCCAAAATCTCTCCGAGCGAAAAGGCGGCGATCGAGGAGCGACCAACGGCAGACCTCGCCGCGTACGATCTTTATGCGCATGCCAAGTCCTTGATTGATAACGTTCTTTTAAGTGAGCAAAGAAAAAACCTATTTGATGCGGTAGGACTGCTGGACGAAGCAGTAAAGCGTAACCCGTCCTTTTTCCTCGCGTATTACCAACTGGCGGACGCTCACGACCTAATCTACAAGGAGGGGTTCGACCACACCCCGGCGCGCCTGGCGCTGGCAGAGGCGGCCATTCAATCGCTTCGTCGTTTGCGTCCAGACGCCGGCGAAACGCATCTGGCGCTGGCGAAGCATCTCTACTTTGGATACCTCGATTACGATCGTGCTCGTAAGGAATTGACCGCAGCACAGCAGGCGCTGCCGAACAATGCTCTCGCTTTTTTGATCGCCGCCTATATCGATCGACGGCAGGGACGCTGGGAGGATTCTATCCGAAATTTTGACCGCGCAGCGAAACTGGACCCGCGCAACGCTACTATCCTGCAGCAATTTTCTCTAACGTATGAGAATCTTCGCCGTTACGCGGACGTGGCTGCCACCCTGGATCGAGCGCTCATGGTCGCCCCGAATGACGTATATCTCCGGGTGTTGCGCGCTGGAGTTGCACTGAATTGGCGTGCAGATCCAAAGCCATTGCGCGCAACGATTGAGACAATTCTTGCCGAAAATTCGAACGCGGCGCCGATTCTCGCCGGGGATTGGCATATTCTCGCCTTATGCGAACACGATTCCGCTGCCGCTGAGCGCGCTTTGGCCGCCATGCCATCCGATGGGTGTCAGGACGGAGCTATTCCCTTTCCGAAAAGTTGGTGCGAAGGTCTCGTTGCCCGCATGCGCGGAGATCAACAGGCAGCGCGGGCCGCGTTTGCTGATGCACGGAACGAAGTTGAAAAAATGGTCCGCGACCAGCCCGATTATGCGGAAGGCCTCTGCGCTCTGGGTGTTGTTGATGCTGCCCTTGGAAATAAGGAAAACGCCATCCGCGAAGGCAAGCGTGCTGTTGAGTTAATGCCAGTGAGCAAAAACGCCATTGAAGGCCCATTGCTAATTAAATACCTTGCTCTCATTTATGCGTGGACGGGCGAAAAGGATCGCGCGCTCAAACGACTGGATAAAGCAGTTCATCTTCCGGGCTTTTTGAGTTATGGGCAGCTGCGGCTCGACCCCAAATGGGACCCGCTGCGCGGAGACCCGCGCTTTGACAAGGTTGTCGTCTCACTCGCGCCAAAATAACACCAGAGCGATCAGCGTTTCACAGAAACGCCCTACAATTGCGATCACTTGTAATGTGGTCGTTTGCCCTCGACCCGGGTGAAGGTATTGTTAGGCTTTCGAGAAGGGTGAAGGCCCAAAATACGTCCGTTGAGCCAAAGCCGGATCTCCCGCTAGAGATCGCACATCTCTTGTTAATCGACGTGGTCGGTTATTCAAAGCTGCTGGTTAATGAGCAGATCGAACTGCTACAGGAATTAAATCGGATCGTACGAAACACCCAATGTTTCCAAGTGGCGGAAGCAGACGGTAAACTCATTCGCGTGCCGACAGGGGACGGGATGGCGCTCCTTTTTTTTCAGAGTCCGGAACAGCCGGTGCGATGTGCGCTGGAGATTAGCAAAGCCTTGCGAGATCATCCGCACATTCAGTTGCGGATGGGTGTTCACAGCGGCCCGGTCAATCGAATCACCGATGTTAATGACAAAACCAACATAGCAGGATCGGGAATCAATGTCGCCCAGCGCGTTATGGATTGCGGCGATGCCGGGCATATTCTTTTGTCCCGGCATGTGGCGGACGACTTGGCCGAATACCGGCACTGGCGGCCGTACCTGCATGATCTGGGTGAGTGTGAAGTAAAGCACGGGCTGCGCTTGCACGTGTTTAATCTCTACAAAGATGATCTGGGCAATCCACAGGTCCCCGACAAACTCAAGCGCAGGAAAAGATGGAAACCGTCCGCCACTGGTCCAGTTAGCGGTCCCCCTTCGCCCAAGTTCGTGCTTACAGTTGCTTTGCTCGTATCGACAATCGCCTTAGTTATCAGTTCGTTAATCTTTTTCCATCGAGCATCACCGTCGCCGAAGATCACATCGGTCGCTCCCGGGACGGCAGCTAGCAGCGTGGCGGGTCCTATTCCCGCAAAGAGCATCGCCGTTCTTCCATTTGAGAATTTGAGCGATGAGAAAGAGAACGCATACTTCGCAGACGGCGTTCAGGATGAAATTCTTACGGACCTCTCCAAAGTCGCGGACCTGAAGGTAATCAGCCGCACAAGCGTGATGCAGTACAAAAGTGGTGCGAAGCGCAACCTGCGCGAGATCGCGCAGCAACTCGGCGTCGCGCATGTACTCGAAGGGAGTGTACAACGAACGGGGAACCGCGTGCGAGTGAGCGCTCAGCTAATTGACGCCAGGACAGACATGCATCTTTGGGCGGAGCGCTATGACCGCGATTTAGCGGATGTCTTCGCAATCCAGAGCGAGATTGCCAAGACGATTGCCGACCAGCTCCAGGCTAAAATCTCCCCGAGCGAAAAGGCGGCGATCGAGAAAGCGCCTACCACTGACCTCGCGGCGTTCGATCTTTACGAGCGCGCCAAAGCTCTCTGGGCCGACGTCACCGATCCACTCCACGCGAAGGAGAAGCTCCCACAAGCGGCCCAACTACTCGATGAAGCTGTCGCCCGCGACGCGCAGTTTTTGCTCGCCTGGTGCCTGCTCTCCAGGGTGCATGGCGCTCTCTATTGGACTGGGCATGACCGCACCCAGCCCCGTCTCGATATGGCTAATGTGGCCGTACAAACTGCGTTGCGTCTTCAGCCGGAGGCGGGCGAAGCTCACCGCGCGCTGGCGACCTACTACTACTATGGCTTCCGCGACTACGCACGGGCCAGCAGCGAGCTAGCTATCGCCAAAAGCACCCTCCCCAACGATGCCGAAGTATTCCTTTACACAGGCTTAATCGATCGCCGAGAAGGACATTGGAACGAGGCGACGCGCAACATGGAGCGCGCCCTTGAGCTGGATCCGCGGAATCTCTTTACCCTCCAACAACTGGCGGTGACCTATATGACACTGCATCACTATACCGACGAGGCTCGAATATATGATAGCGCGCTGAGGATTGTGCCAGGCGACCCATACAGTCGCATACTCCGGGCACTGGTCGAATTGGATTGGCGTGCGGATATTAAGCCCTTTCAGACTACACTGGGCACCGTGGTCGCGGAAAATCCCAGTGCCGCCTCGGACGTAGATACCCCTCTTTATGCTCTCTGCGAACGGACTGCGGCCGCGGCCGCGCGCGCGCTGACAAACTACCCGCGTGGTGGCGTGACCACCGACTACGGCGTCAACTGTCCGCACGCCTATTGGGAGGGGGTTGTCGCCCGTTGGCAGGGTGACTCAGCGAAGGCGCAAGTTGCCTTTATCGCCGCTCGGAGCGAAGTAGAAAAGATTTTGGCAAAGCAACCCGACTTCGCGGCCGCTATCAGCCTTTTGGGAGTGATCGATGCTGGTCTTGGACGCAAGGAAGAGGCGATATACGAAGGCCGACACGCGTGCGAATTGCTGCCCACTTCCAAGGACGCCATTAGCGGCATGGCGTTAGCTATTAACTTGGCGCAAATCTACACCTGGACTGGTGAAAAAGATCGGGCCATCGAACAGATTGCCGCCGTGCAGCGCGTCCCAAATGTCCTCAGCTATGGCCTTCTCAAACTCCATCCATACTGGGACCCGCTGCGTGGCGATCCGCGCTTCGAGAAAATCGTCGCCTCCCTAGCGCCAAAATAGTTGTAACACGTTCCTAGTTCACGTCGATAGTACCGTCGCATACAAAGCGACGATTTCACTGAGGAGAGCGAACGATTTTGTGAATAGGCAGATTCTTTCGTCCCGGACGGGACGTGCTGCACCGCAAATATTTTACCCACCGTTCAAACGCTGGGCTATTGTCACGCGATCGCGCTCCGGCTTTCAAACGTGATCGCCGGAATGTTTATGTCGCCGAACCCGGCTAAGCCGGGCAGCTCCTTCCAATTCTAGCGCTGAACTTCATCTGAGCGTGAAAGGAAGGAGCTGGGCGATCCAGCTGATTGTTTCAATCGGCTGCCTTCTGGCGCGAAGCGGATCGATCTTTGAAGGTCAGCTCGGCAATGCCTGACTTGTCGAGTTCGCCGAGTCCTTCTTTCACCATCCGGTCGTATTGTTCCTTGGTCGCGCGCGCCAAAGGCAAGTCGAGACCAAGGCTGTGCGCGAGATCGAGCGCGATGCCGCTGTCTTTAGCCGCATGCGCGGCGGAGAAAAAGCATGTGTGCTCGCGGTTCTGCATATCTTCGCCGTCGGTTTCGAGCACGCGTGAGGCTGCACCGGTCTGCGAAAAAACTTCGCGCAACATTTTTAAATCGAGACCGAGCGCCGCACCGAGCGCAAGTCCCTCAGCCAGGCCAACTGTATTAATGTTCATGACCATGTTAACGAGTGCTTTTACTTTTGCCGCTTCGCCCGCTTTGCCGACGAATCGAACCGTCGAACCGAGCTCTTTCAAAATCGGTTCCGCTTTGCGAAATGCCTCGTTGCTTCCGCCACACATAAGGTAAAGGGAGCCTTCGCGCGCCTGCGTTATACTCGACGCCATGCACGCCTCGAGCGTTTGCGCGCCAGCTGTGCGTGCCAACTCTTCAACGTCGACATGAACTTGCGGCGATAGAGTCGCGCAGTTGATGAAAAGTTTGCCGCGTGCGTTGACGAGGAGATTATCCCCAGATTCGCCGAAGATTTCCCGCATCGCCTTGTCATCCGTCACTACCGTGATGATCACATCCGATTCTGCTGTGACTTCCGACAAATCCTGACTTGCCGCGCCGCCAAGCTCGGCGGCAAGAGCGGTCGCCACGGCGCGATTCGCATCGTAAACCGCCGTAACATGAAAACCACGATCCTTTAATCGCCGCGCCATGTTTGCGCCCATGCGACCGACCCCGACAAATCCGACATTCATGAAGAGGAGGTTTGAGGTTTGATTTTTGATGGTTGAGGTCGCGATGCGGATCGGCGCCCCGAAGTAAAAATAGCTGTGAGTTCGTCAGCTTCGGATACCAGAGAAGCAATCCTTTTCTCTGGAACAAAATCCCCAACCTGAATCAGCTCAAGCCAGTATAAACTTTCGTCCGCTTCTTCGGCCACAGTTCCCAACTTAGAAGCAAACTCTGCACGTGAGCGCGCTCGACACGCTGCTCGGTAATTCGCGCCGACGGAAGTAGCACTTCTCGCGAGCTGGTTCGCGAGAACCCTCCCACCGATCGTATTTGGCAGATGTTCGATGAGGTTTAAGACCCGCAACGCAAAATCTTTGGTTCTCTGCTGCAATTCCGCGCTCTTCCCCTTCACATCAAACCTCGACCATCAAAACTCAAATTTCCTAGACTTGCCCGGCAAAGAAGGGATTGTGAATTTTTTCTTCGCCTACCGTGGTCATAGGACCATGACCCGGACAAATGATCGTTTCATCGGACAGCGTTAAGATTTTCTCGAGATTATTTCGCAACGCATCGTCGTAGGAAACATTTCCGCCACCCATGGAGCCGGCGAAAAGCGAATCTCCCACGACGGCGATGGGGTGCCCAAGACCGGTCACAACATACGTCATTCCGCCGCGTGAGTGGCCCCAGGTCAGCCGCGTGTCGATCTCCAGTTTGCCCAGCCGGAAACGCTTTCCCTCATCGATTGTTTCCGCGCCGGGAACTGATTCGCGCGCCGGAGCGAAAACTTGCCCACCAGTTTCTTCCCGCAAACGCGGCAGATCCGCGACATGATCGGAGTGTGCATGCGTAAGTAAAATTAGTTTCACACTTAGCTTTTCCTGGTTCGCAAAGCGCACTATTTCGGTGCAATCGGCCCCGGTATCAAAAACTGCTGCCGCACGGCTCGCCGGGTCCCAGACCACATAAGCATTGACGGCCATGCCGTGATAATGGGTGTTGAATTGAGCGAGGCTGTCCCGCTCATCAATTTTTTTTGGGTGCCACTCATTTTTGGCGATCTCGCAAAGTGCTCGCGCTGCAAGGCCCAGGACCGGCGCCACGCGTAGAAGCGCCAGCTCATCGAAATCGCCCTCCCGCAGCTTGCGGATTTTTTGTGAGCTCACACGCGCCTTCTCCGCCAGCTCGGTGTCGGAGATGCGCAAGCCGCGTTGCGCTTTGCCAATGATGTCAGCGACGTTGTCTTCGAGCGGAATCATTTTTTCTATTTGTTAAACGTTCATCGGTTGCACTTCTTAAGCGACATATCATCACAAAGTCGTCACACTGATGACGTTGGAGTTGCCGCTGGTTCCTGCGCTATTATGGGCGCGCACTCGGTAATAATAGGACCTGCCAGCGCTCAACCCGCTCACATTCCGGCTGATGACATTGCCTAGGTCGAGGTTCTGATATCCGCTCAGGTAACTGCTAAAGGTACTGCTGGTGGACACATCCAGCCGGTAGCTCGTGGCTCCGGTTACACTGCTCCAGTGAGCTATGAACCCACTCTTGGTCACGTTCGTGGCAGCTTTGACCGCAGGCGCCGCAGGTATTACGAGATTGTAGCCTATCACGTCGAGATTAATGCCTTCGGCTGAGCTGGCGGTAACATCGGAGTACTGGGCCGGGCAAACGAAGGCATTCTGCACATATGGCTTAGTCTGCGGGCAGCTAGTGCTGCTCAGCCAATCCCCGAAATCGAAACGCGAGTCCTGATTGAAATTGACGATGTTGGTGGTTCCACTGTTGATCGAAAAATAGCGCGTCCCGGACGAAGTGAAGTTTCTATGGCCG
>Ga0137377_10004119_pt1 | contig 11416 bp, 15 predicted proteins | sample SagtaG_22_FD_104815 | JGI IMG/M metagenome (GOLD analysis project Ga0137377, IMG submission 104815) | Vadose zone soil microbial communities from Sagehorn Ranch, Mendocino, California, USA - Sage2_L_40_16 metaG | ecosystem: Environmental > Terrestrial > Soil > Vadose zone | place: USA... | reverse complement strand
CTCCCAGGCGGGCATGGTGCGGCACTGGCTCACCAACGGCGGCGCCGGCTGGCGGTGGCGCCTCGCCGTGAACGGGGTTGGCGCGCTCGTGACCGGCGCGGTGACGGTGGTCATCGCGGTGACCAAGTTCACCCACGGCGCGTGGATCGTGGTCCTCCTGATTCCTCTCCTGGTCCTGGGGTTCCGCGCGATCCACCGGCACTACGACACGGTGGCCCACGAGCTCTCCCTCGAGCATCTCGTCGAGGAGCCGCCGGTGAACAACACGGTGCTGGTCCTGGTCGGCGATCTCCACATGGGCGTGGTCAAGGCCCTGCGCTACGCCCAGTCGCTCTCTCCGAGCCCCAAGGCGGTCTACGTGGAGCTCGACCCGAGCGCGACCGCCCGGCTCGAGGAGCGCTGGTCGAAGGGCGGCTGCGGAGTGCCGCTGGTGGTGCTCGCCTCACCGTATCGCTCGATGCTCCGCCCGCTCCTCGACTACATCGCACGGATTCGGGAGCGCGACGCGAACTCGGTGGTGACCATCGTCATCCCGGAGTTCGTGCCCCGGCGGTGGTGGCAGCACCTACTGCACAACCAGACCGCGCTCCTGGTGAAGGGGGCCCTCCTGTTTCGCCGGGGCGTCGTGGTGGTCGACGTGCCCTTCCACCTCCACCGCTGACTATCGCTTCGTCTTCTTCTGCAGCTCCGCGCGGAGCGCGTCCTCGCGCGCGGCGTCCTCGGGCGGCAGTACGTCCGCCGGGAAGTCGGAGGTCTCGAACACCTGGCGGACCTCGACGACCTCGCCGTCCGTGAAGGGAACCCGGGAGGCCCACTCGAGCGCCTCCGCCCTCGACTTCACCTCGATTATCCAGAAGCCGGCCAGCAGCTCCTTCGTCTCCGCGAATGGCCCGTCGGTCACGAGGCGCTTGCGACCCGTGTACGTGACGCGCGCGCCCTTGGAGCTCGCGTGGAGCCCCTCGGCGGCCAGCAGCACCCCGGCCTTCGCCATCGCCTCGGTCAACTCCCCCATCGCGGCGAGGAGCTCCTTGTTGGGCATCACCCCCGCCTCCGAATCCTTGCTCGCCTTCACCAGCATCATGAATCGCATCGGAATATCTCCTCGTGGGTTCCGGGTGGTTTCAGTCGTCGATGACCTGGTAGGCCTGGTCACTCTTCGATCCCATGGCGTCCTCCTCGCCAGGTAGTCGCCCGCCACCGATCCGGATCGACGGAGGGGCGAGTCCTGGCGTCAACTGCGGGGCGACAGCGGCGCCAGCCGCCATCGACCGTAGGCGACGAACGCGCAGAGGATCCCGACGATCAGCGGGAGCATCGCGGCGCCGATCCCCATCGTGGTGAGCGTGATCACCGTCGCCCCGATCATGATGATCACGAGACCCGCCGCGGCGAGCGGGGTCAGCCCGGGCCGAATGCGCAGGAGGCTCGGCAGGATCAGGCCGAGCCCCCCGAGGATCTCCATCACCCCGATGAAGTGCAGGAACCAGCCCGGCATCGATGGCATGTCCTTTGTCATCTCCGCGACCGACATGACAAACTTCATGCCGCCGGAGAAGATGAACAGGAGTCCGAGCAGCGTCTGAATGATCCAGAGGGCATAGGGCACGGTCCATCTCCTCCTCATGCTGGGCACAGTTTGGTTTCGGGGGTAGTCGTCCGGGGAGTCCCGGGATCGACACGGACCGCCCGGCTGATTCTTCGGCCGGCTTGTCGATGGCGAGCCGCCCGGTACGACCATATAGTAGAAATGAATCCACGCGGGGGGTCACGCATGGAGCGATGCGGGCCCCGGTAAAGGAGCGACGAATGAGCAGGGTACGGGTACTGGTCGGTACACGCAAGGGCGCGTTCGTCCTGACGGCGGACGCCAAGCGCGAGCAGTGGGACGTCAGCGGCCCCCACTTCGGGGGCTGGGAGATCTATCACCTCAAGGGATCCCCCGCGGACCCGGACCGCCTCTACGCTTCGCAGTCCAGTGGCTGGTTCGGCCAGGTGATCCAGCGCTCGAGCGACGGCGGCCGGACGTGGGAGACGGTGGGAAATAAGTTCTCCTACGACGGGGCCACCGGCACTCATCAGTGGTACGACGGGACGCCCCACCCCTGGGAGTTCGCGCGGGTCTGGCATCTGGAGCCCTCGCTGACCGACCCGGACACGGTCTACGCCGGGGTCGAGGACGCGGCCCTGTTCCGCACCACCGACGGCGGCCAGAGCTGGCACGAGCTGTCGGGACTGCGCACCCACGCCTCCGCGCCGTCCTGGCAGCCGGGCGCGGGCGGGATGTGCCTGCACACGATCCTCCTGGACCCGAGCCGCCCCGGCCGGGTCTTCGTCGCGATCTCCGCCGCGGGCGCGTTCCGGAGCGACGACGACGGCGTGACGTGGCGGCCGATCAACCGCGGTCTCCGGTCGGAGGGGATTCCGGATCCATACGCCGAGGTGGGGCACTGCGTCCATCGCATCGCGATGCACCGCTCGCGGCCGGGCGTGCTGTTCATGCAGAAGCACTGGGACGTGATGCGCAGCGACGACGCGGGCGACTCGTGGCGGGAGGTGAGCGGCGGCCTGCCGAGCGACTTCGGCTTCCCGATCGACGTGCACGCCCACGAGCCGGAGACCGTCTACGTGGTGCCCATCAAGAGCGACTCGGAGCACTACCCGCCCGACGGCAAGCTACGCGTCTACCGCAGCCGGACCGGCGGGAACGAGTGGGAGGCACTCACCAACGGCCTCCCGCAGCGCCACTGCTACGTCAACGTGCTGCGGGACGCGATGGCGGTCGACTCGCTGGATCCGTGCGGGGTGTACGTCGGCACCACCGGCGGGCAGGTCTACGCCTCCGCCGACGCAGGCGACCGCTGGGCGCCCATCGTCCGGGACCTGCCGTCGGTGGTGTCGGTCGAGGTCCAGACCCTGCCGTGAGCCAGCCGTGATCCGGGTGATCCTTCCCGCGCATCTCCGAACGCTCGCGCGGCTTCACGGCGAGGTGAAGATCGACGTCGCGGGGCCGGTCACGGTGGGCGCCGTCCTCGACGCGCTCGAGGCGGCCTATCCGATGCTGCGCGGGACGATCCGCGACCAGGTCACGCAGCAGCGCCGGGCCTTCCTCCGCTTCTTCGCGTGCGAGCAGGACCTCTCCCACGAGCCCCCGGATACCCTCCTGCCCGAGGCGGTCGTGTCGGGGGCGGAGCCGCTCCTGGTGGTGGGCGCAATGGCGGGCGGCTAGGGACGGTCCGCCGTCTCGGCCATCACCCCGTCGGCCGGCACCCCGCCGCGGAGCGCGTCGGGATCCTGGAGGCCGAGCCGCCGGACCGAGATCTCGGCCCGGTCCTGCAGTCGGGCGTCGTCCGCGTTCTGGCTGCGGGTGAAGCTGCAGAAGTCGAGCTGCAACCCGTTCGGGTCCTTGAAGTAGACGGGCGCATCGCGCCTATGTCTCTTAACCCCAAATTGCCCTGTCTCCGTGCAACTCGTCTGCAACTGAAGGAGCCCTATGACCCCGGAGGAGCGCGACGACGAGATCGTGTTCATCTTGGACTGCGACACTGAGGTGGTCTTCATCCCACTGATCCCCGTCGAGGACGACGAGACGGAGGAGGAGTCGGAGCAGGCGTGATCACCGATCAGACCGGCCAGCGGGTCGTCGGGTGCTTCGGATGCGGCTGGCGCGAGTCCCCATCGAGAAGATCAGCATACTGAAGTAGATCCGCTCGGCAGCACCATCGACGCCCGCCCAGAACCGCGGGTAGGGTCCGCGCGCAGCCCCGGCATTTGCCACTCAGACGGGCAGGCAGGCGTGAAGGGCAGCATGTGGCGGGCGGTATGTGACTGCGATCGACCTGATTCCAGCTACCGCGCTTCTGCTCCCAGTCGTTACCCCAATGCTCGCCCCAGGCCGGGGTCAGCCAGGTGATCAGACAGCAGGTGGAGGTCTCGGCGTTCGTCCTGGGCAGCGCGCTGCTCGTCGCCGGCCTCCCCCGCAAGGACCGGGCGCGCGTGGCCAAGGGCACGGCCGCCTGGAAGGCGTGGAGCGCCGCTGGGCGGGGAATTGAGTCGGGGATCACGAAGTTCTGTGCGGAGACGGGCCTGTCGTGCGAGCACTTGCTCGTGCTGGCCAATGGGCGCTCGTCGCTCGTCGAACAGGTCCGCGGCCTACTGCATGGCGACGCGCGCCCCGACCGTCGGTGGGAAGACGTCACTGGTCGGGATCTTATTGCAGGCGAGGTATGCCGAGCAGTTGGCCCGTCTTGCAGACGATGGGCCCCACGAACCAGGAGGGCCAGCAGGAAGGAAGCGACCCACTCAAAGTGGGTCATGGCTTCCGCCGTTTCGGGGCCGACCGCGTCCGGTACGCCTCGACGATTCGACCCCACATCTCCGTGGACTCTAGCTTGTAGTAGAAGCGCTGTGAGCCCCACGAGAACATCCAGCGCAGCAGGTTCTTACCCATCTCCCGGATATAGTGCCGAGGTACCCCCAGGATAAAGTGGCCGTGGCCGACGAGGCCGTGGACCCGCACATAATATTTCCCGAACTCGTAGTACCAGTGCAGGAAGTACCGCTTCGTGACCTGCTCGGGATAGACCGGGATGGAACGCTACCGCGCTGGGGACGTAGTCGATCCGGAGTCCCATGGCGAGGACTCGGTTGCCGAATTCGATGTCCTCGCCTAGACGATGCGTGCTGCCGATTGGGCCAAGGGCATGGTTGAACATCTCGATCTCATCGAAGACTGACCGGCGATAGGCCATGTTGCCACCCCATGGCGGCGACGTGATCCGTTGGCGGGTGTCGCCCAGGTCAGAGCGGGGCAGCACGCTATGGAGGTTCTGCTGATTGTCGGCGTACCAGGACGGCATCCGGACCGACGTAGGCCAGCTGGACCGAATGGCTCCGCGGATGCCCATCACCTCGGGCTCGTCGAAGGCGTGCCACAACTCAGCGAGCCACTCGCGGCTAAACGTGAGGTCGTCGTCGGTGAACGCAATGCTTTGGGCTTCGATGTCTTGAGCGTAGGTCACGCCATGATTGAGCGCATGGGTCTTGCCTTGCTCGGGCATGAACATGGCGTGGATGGGTAGGATGCTCCGCGCGACGGCCCGGCGGATCACGCGCGACGTGTCATCGGTGGAGTTATTGTCCACGATGATGAGGACCCAATTGAGCCCTTTGGGTTGTCGTACCTGCTCGAGGCTGTGGAGGGCGACGTCGAGTCGTTCCGCTCTGTTGTAGGTGCAGAGGACGACCGCGAGATCGGTGGGTGTCATGGCTTCCGCCGTTTCGGAGCCGGGTGCTCCCGCAAGCCCCCCTTCTCGGCGTTCCGCTTGACGGCCGCGGCCTTGGCCTCCGAGGTCAGGCGGCGGCCCCGCGCCCCGGCGCGCGCCGGGCAGATGACCCTGGCGTCAGGGTGCTGGTCACAGTCCCCCGAGATCATTGCCCGGGACCGAGCTATGTGCGTCATCTGACCGCCCTACCCGCGTCTGTGATCGACCGGGGATCGATAGGATACGCGACGAAACGCATCCACGCGAGCGTCCTTTCAAGGCCCTCGTCGAGGGATAGCAGGGGTTCGTACCCCATTCTATCCTTCGCCTTTGCATAGGAAAATTTGTGCCTGCATCGGTGGAGCAATGCGACCGATAGCGGAACCGCAGGTGTCGGAGTCGCTGGAAGTTGCCACGGATTGACTGACTGGTGGCGGCCGGCGGACCTCGCTGCCGACAACGCAACACTCGCCACATTGATCGCATCTCTTGCCGCAATCTTCCAGCCGCGAGGAATGAACGGCACCGCGGCCCCTACTGGCGCGAACTCCTTGAGCTTCGCCAGGATCGGCAGTCGTTCCCGAATCACCGCGGGGTCCTCGATGACCGGAACGGTCCAGTGGTTGCCGAGCGCCTCCGACACGCGGCGATAGAGGGCAGACCACGTAACCGACTCCTTGTCCGTAATGATGAACACCTCGCCGTCTGCGTCGGCGGTCACGGCGAGTCGTATTGCATGTACGAGGTTATCAACGTACACCGTATTGCAGATTCCTTCACCGCGGACGACGTACGCGCTTCGAGCGAGGATCGCCTCGGCCATACTGGTGACCCATCCGTCCCTCGGCCCAAACACGATCGGCGGTCTTAGGATGACTACTTCGACATTGCCACCCTTGCGGAGCCTCTGAAACTCGCGCTCCGCTCGAACCTTTGCGTTGTTGTAGGAAACCGGGTGCCGTGTATGGAGCGGACTCGTCTCGTCGGTCCCCGGAGCGGGATCCTGTCCGTGAACCGCTGCTGTACTCAGGTACACGATCCTGCGCACGCCGGCTCGGCTGGCTGCTCTGTACGCAACACGGGGCGCCTCCACCAGGAGCTCATTCGGCCCGTGTATGCTGTGCACGATCACGTCGCAGCCCCGAAACGCCTCGACCAGCGCCCCGTAGTCCAGCGCATCGGCGATACGCCACTCTAGTGCGAATCTTGCCAGTCCAGCCAAGCTGTTGGAGCTTCTTACGATCGGAACGACTTCCGCCATCCTCTCGAGATGAAATATCTCCGTCAGCCTCGTCCCGACAAATCCGCTCGCGCCGAGCACACCTACTCGAATCATGTCAGCATCCGCGCCTGGGTGATCTCTTTCTCGCTCATCCACGGCATGTCGACGAGTCGGCGCGCACTGTAGCAGCGCTCGATCAGTTGAATGGACTGCGCGCCTTCCTCGCCGGAAGTTCGCGGCATCTCTTTCCCGGCGGCAGCGCTCATGAAATTCAGGAATTGGAGGATGAACGCTTGCTGAAAGGTTGCGCCTGGCACGCCCATTCTCGGCGCTTCCCTCCGCCCGACCTGCTCATGAAGGTGCGAATCCAACATCGTGCCCGCGAAGGTACCGATCTGCAGCCGATTCGTGTCGTAAGGATCGAAGGCGGCCCAGCCATGCTCGAACGCAATGAAGCACGGCTGACGAATGGTCGAGTCCCTGCTGAGATAGACGTCGCCCGTCAGACCTCCATCGAAGGCAAGCCGCAGCCGAACGTTGGCCTCTACGCCGCCCATAGCATCGTCGCGATAGTCCACTTCCTCCGGCTGTCCGAACCACCACAGCAGCAAGTCGACCAGATGGACACCGATGTCGCGAAGCGCTCCACCGCCCGAGGCACGGCGGAAGTAGGCGTCTGACACGGCACTCCAACGGTACACACTGCCTTCGATCATGCGGAATGACAACGCGCGACCGAGCGAACGGTTTCGAATCATGTCTCGGATCTGCACCGCCACCGGGTAGAAGCGCCGCACGTGTCCAAGAGCAAGAAGGCATCCTGCCTCCGCTGCCGCCGCGTTCATTTGCGAGCACTCCCGGGACGTCATCGCCATTGGCTTCTCGCACAGCACATGAATTCCCCGGCGAAGAAGTTCTATCGTCTGCTCGGCGTGAAACCGGACCGGCGACGCGACAATGGCGAAGTTCGTGTCGGTAGGCAGGTCCGCGAGTGCGGCAATAGGCTCACACCCCCTAAATAGCGCACTTATAAGTTCACGCCTTGATGGGTCCGGATCGACCGCTGCGACCACGGCAATTGGTTCTCGAGTGAGCAGATATTGCAAAACCTTCGCGTGAATGTGTTCGACAACTGCGCCGCAGCCGACGAGCGCCACGCGAGCACCCGCATCAGTATGAGTCAAATGACAATCCTCTCAGTGAGGCGTTGCTCGCGGCTGCGGTGGCACGTGTTCGATGCGTTGCCGCGAGCAACGTCCTTCGTCGAATTCAAGACGACGTTGAGCCTCTGGGGGCCTAGGCTGGTGTGAGGAGCGTGGAGGTGGCTCGCCCGCGGCGCCCCACAGGACGTCGACCTCCTCGAACCGCCCGCTGGGTTCGGTCTTCATCTGGTGTCGACCATGCGCGGTGACCGTTTCGGTGATAGCCCCTTCCTTGGGTGACCGAAACGGAGCCGACGCCGGAGAGGGTCGAGGGCCACCTCGGATGCTGTTGGCAGCGCCGAGCCTAGAACCACACCCAGGAGGAGGGCCCTCGCGATCGCCAGTGGTCCACACCCCGCGCGCCTCCATGAAGGCGATGAGCTGGCCCCGGCCGGTGTCGAAGAAGATGTGGCGGATCTGCCCGCCCTCCTTCACCCGGAGGACGTCGCAGCGCACCGCCTTGAAGCCCAGGACGTTCTCGTAGAAATCCCGGCTCCGGTCGAGGTCGAGGGTGGAGAGGCCGATGTGAGAAAAACCCTGGTCGGACATGGACACCTCCGCGGGGGGTACAGTACCGCGCCGTGATATCATCCGCCACACGAGGAGGATCCCATGGCCAAGATCAAGCACATCGCGCTGTCGACCCAGGACGTGGACAAGACCGCCGCGTTCTACGTCAACGTGTTCGGGATGAAGGAGATCGCCCGCATCGACAGTCCCAACGCCCGGGGCTACTACCTGAGCGACGGCGACCTCAACCTGGCGATCCTCAACTTCAAGAACGACGCGGCGGCCGGGGTCGAGCGGGGCAAGGAGTGGAGCGGTATCCACCACATCGGCTTCCAGGTCGAGAGCCTGGAGGCGATCGCCGAGAAGCTCGCCGCGGTCGGCTCCGAGCCGCGCCACGACATCAACGAGGCCCTCGGGGTGGGCCCCGGCCACGACCACCGCTACGGCAACGTCGAGGTGAAGTACAGCGGCCCCGACGGCGTCACGGTCGACGTGTCCGAGACCGGCTGGGTGGGGACGTCGGGCTTCAGCGCGTAGCCGCTAGGGCACGCACGCGGTTCCCTCCGTCGGCCCCACGTCGATCCTGGCCGCGGCCCCCGTCCTCGTGGGCGACGGGGGCCGCGGCTCCGCGTGATCGTAGAAGCCCTCCGGCGTGAAGTAGTGCACCACCGTCGGCCCGACCAGGCAGTGCAGGTCGACCGGCTCGGCGCGCCACTCGCCGGAGAGCTCGATGTTCACGATCTCGTGATCCTTCGCCTCGACCCGGATCTTCACTTGGCCGTCCGACCCGCCCGCGTCAGGCGCTCTCCGACCTCCTGCCAGTTGACGTTCGCGAAGAAAGCCTCGATGTACTTGCCCCGCTCCGCCGGCTTGTAGTCGAGCAGGAAGGCGTGCTCCCACGCGTCCATCACGAGGATCGGCGCGAAGCCCGCGGGGACCCCCTGCTCGTGAAGCGTGATCCACTGGTTCGACAGGCGACCGGTGGCCGGATCCCGGAAAACCGCCGCCCAGCCCACCCCGCGCATGCCCCCGGTCGCGACGAAGTCGGCCCGCCACGCCCCGAAGCCGCCGAAGCTCTGCTCGAACGCCAGGGTCAGCTCGGAGGAGGGCTTGCCCTTGCCCTTCGGGGCGAGATTGTCGAAGTAGTACTCGTGCAGGATCATGCCGCCGTACTCGTAGCTCAGGTGCCGTTTCATCTCGGCATATGCCGAATTCTTGGCCGCCTTGCCATCCCGGTCGAGCTCGGCGAGGCGCTCGGTGAGCAGGTTCGTCTCGTTGACGTATCCTTCGTAGAGGCCGAAATGCATCTCCAGCGTCTTGTCCGAGATGCCGGTGAGACCCGACAGGGGGAAGTTTCGCGGCTTGTAGCTCAGGGCGGTAGTCATGAGCGCCTCCTTTGGGAGGAATGAGGCTGCATCGGGTGTGCCACCGGCGATCCGCTCCTCGATGTCCCGGACCCACCGCCCGAGCGTGCGGCGGAGGCCGGCTCCGCGGAACTCTTACCGTGTAGCTTCGACCAGACTCAGGCGAGCGCGGCCGCCTCCGCCTCGTAGAGATAGCACGCCACCTCGTGGGTGACGCTCACCGGGACCAGCCGCGGAGGCTTCTCTGCGCAGCGCGGCATCGCGAACGGGCAGCGGGTCCGGAACCGACAGCCGGACGGTGGGTCGATCGAATTCGGCGGATCGCCCACGATCGGCAGCCGGTCCATCCGATGGTCGGGATCCATGCTGGGCGAGGAGGCGAACAGCGCCTGGGTGTAGGGGTGCTTCGGAGCCTGCGCGAGCGCCTCCGCGGTCCCGGTCTCCACCACCTCCCCGAGGTACATGACGAGCACCCGGTCGCTCACGTACTCGATGACGTTCAGGTCGTGCGAGATGAACACGTACGTGAGGGCGCGCTCGGCCTTGAGATCCTGCAGCAGGTTCAGCACCTGCGCCTGCACCGACTTGTCGAGCGCGGACACCGGCTCGTCCAGCACCAGCAGCCGTGGATCGAGCACGAGGGCGCGCGCGATGTTCACCCGCTGGCGCTGGCCGCCGCTCAGCTCGTGGGCGTAGCGCCGGCCGTAGAGGCGCGGATCGAGGCCGACACGGCCCAGGAGCGCGCGCGCCCGCTCCCGCGCCTCCGCCCGCGGCGTGCCGTGCACGAGCAGGCTGAACGCGACCGTGTCCTCGATGGTCAGCCGCGGGTTCAGCGATGCGTAGGGGTCCTGGAAGACGAGCTGCATGTCGCGGCGGAGCCGCTTCATGCGCGAGGCGGAGGCCGCCCGCACGTCCTCGCCGTCGAACGCCACCCGGCCCGCGTCGGGCTCGATCAATCTCAAGAGCAGCCGCGCCAGCGTCGACTTGCCGCAGCCGGACTCCCCCACGACGCCGAGGGTCTCGCCGGGCGCCACCTCGAACGAGACGCCGTCCACCGCCCGCACCCAGGCCTGCGTGCGCTGCAGGACGCCCCCGCGCAGGGGAAAGTGCTTGCGGAGACCGAGCACCTCCAGCAGGGGCGCGCTCAGCCGCGGATCTCCATGGCGTCGCGCAGGCCGTCGGACAGCAGGTTGAACGCCATCGACGTGACGAAGATGGCGAGGCCGGGCAGCGCGGGCACCACCGCGTTCACGTAGATCGACTGGCGGAGCGTGTTCAGCATCAGCCCCCACTCCGCGGCGGGAGGCGTCACCCCGAGGCCGAGGAACGACAGGCCCGCGGCGAGGATGATCGAGAGCGACACCTGGGTGCTCGAGAACACGAGGATGGGTCCCAGCACGTTGGCCAGGAGGTGGTGCCGCACGATGGCCCTCACGCCCGCGCCGCTGGCCCGTGCCGCCGCGATGTACTCGAGGCTCTTCACCTGCACGGTGGCGGACTCCGCCACCCGCACCACCCGCGGCACGAAGACGATCGACAGCGAGATGAGGGTGTTGGCGAGGCCGGGCCCGAGGGCGCCCGAGATCGCGATCGCGAGCAACACCGCGGGGAACGCGTAGAAGATGTCCATCGTGCGCATGATCAGGGTGTTGGTGATCCCGCCCACGTAGCCGGCCGCCACCCCCAGCCCGGCCCCGAGCACGAAGGCCACCAGCACCGGGGTGAGCCCGGCCACCAGGGTCATGCGCCCGCCCCACAGCAGGCGGCTCAGCATGTCGCGGCCCTGCTCGTCGGTCCCGAGCACGTGGCCGGGCGCGCCCACCGGAGCCAGCCGCAGGCGAATCGATCCCGCGCTCG
>Ga0137377_10004118_pt1 | contig 11417 bp, 10 predicted proteins | sample SagtaG_22_FD_104815 | JGI IMG/M metagenome (GOLD analysis project Ga0137377, IMG submission 104815) | Vadose zone soil microbial communities from Sagehorn Ranch, Mendocino, California, USA - Sage2_L_40_16 metaG | ecosystem: Environmental > Terrestrial > Soil > Vadose zone | place: USA... | reverse complement strand
TCGCCGACCGCGACGCCAATCCCGAATGGATCGCGGCCGATTTGCTCGCCCAGGCGGAGCACGACACGGCCGCCCAGGCGATCCTCATCACCGACGACGCGTCGCTCGCCGATCGCGTCGCCACGGCGGTCGCCGCGCAGCTCAAGGCGCTGCCGCGCAGCTCGATCGCCGGCGCCTCATGGCGCGACTTCGGCGCCATCATCCTGGTGCGCGATCTCGACGAAGCCGTGCCGCTGGTCGACGCCGTCGCGCCCGAACATCTGCAAATCGAGACGCGCGACGCCGAACGGCTCGCCGCGCGCGTGCGCAATGCCGGCGCCATCTTCCTCGGCCACCATACGCCGGAGGCGATCGGCGATTACGTCGCCGGCTCGAATCACGTCCTGCCGACCGCGCGCTCGGCCCGATTCTCCTCGGGGCTCGGCGTGCTCGACTTCATGAAGCGCACCTCGCTCCTCAAGCTCGCGCCCGAGGGCCTCGCCAAGCTCGGCCCGGCCGCGATCGCGCTCGGCCGCGCCGAAGGCCTCGACGCGCACGCGCGCAGCGTGGCGATCCGGCTCAATGCGCGATGAGCAATTGCTGAGGCGCCGATGACCTCGCCGCCCGATGGCAAGCGCCTCGTCGCCGTCACCCTCGACGAATCCTCGATCGGCCGCTCCAGCGCCGACGTCGAGAACGAGCGCGCGGTCGCCATCTACGACCTGATCGAGGAGAACGCGTTCGCGCCGGTCGGCCACGACGGCGGCCCCTACGCGCTGCAGATCGGCATCACCGAGAATCGCCTGGTGTTCGACGTGCGGCTTTCCGACGGCACGCCGGTGGTCGCACACATGCTCTCGCTCACGCCGTTCCGCCGCATCGTGAAGGACTATTTTCTGATCTGCGACAGCTACTACAACGCTATCCGCGCCTCGACGCCGAGCCAGATCGAAGCGATCGACATGGGCCGGCGCGGGCTGCACGACGAGGGTTCGCGCGTGCTGATGGAGCGGCTCAAGGACAAGATCGAGGTCGATTTCGACACCGCGCGGCGTTTGTTCACCCTGTTGAGCGTGCTGCATTGGAAGGGGTGAGCGCCGATGGACGCACCCGGGCGCAAGGTCAGGCCCCAGGCGGTGCTGTTCGCGTGCGGCCGCAACAGCATACGCTCGCCCATGGCGGCGGCGCTGTTCAAACATTTGTTCGGCCGCACCAGCTACGTGGCTTCGGCCGGCGTACGCCACGGCGAGCTCGATCCGTTCGCGGTCGCCGCCATGGAGGAAGCCGGCCTCGATATCGCCAAGCACCGGCCGATGACGTTCGAGGAGCTGGAGGATTGGGAAGGGCTCAACTTCGATCTGATCGTCACGCTCGCGCCGGAGGCGCATCACAAGGCGTTGGAACTGACCCGCACGCTTGCGGCCGACGTGGAATATTGGCCGACCCCCGACCCGACCACGACGGGCGGCAATCGCGAGCAGCGGCTCGAGGCCTACCGCGCCGTGCGCGACCAGCTCATGGCGCGCATCAAGCAGCGGTTCGACTGGCGCCCGGGCGGGAATGAGTGACGCGAGCGTGGCGTGTTGTTCGCGCGCGACGTTTCCGCTAGCTTCCGCGCCCCTTCGCCGAAAACGAGCCAGCATTGTCGTAACCCATGATCGGCCGGCCCAAGCTCGTGCTCGCGTCCGGCTCGCCGCGCCGGCTCGGCCTGCTCAATCAGGCCGGCATCGAGCCCGATTCGCTCAAGCCCACCGAGGTCGACGAAATCCCCAAGCGGGGCGAGCTGCCGCGCGCGCTGGCGACGCGGCTCGCGCGCGCCAAGGCGGACTCGGCGCTCGAGGCGGTGCGGCTCGATGAGGAGCTGCGCGGCGCCTACGTGGTCGCCGCCGATACCGTGGTGGCGGTCGGCCGCCGCGTCCTGCCCAAGGCCGAGACCCTCGACGAGGCGGCGCAATGCCTGCGCCTGCTCTCCGGACGCAACCATCGCGTCTACACCGGCGTGTGCCTGGTGACGCCGAAGGAAAGCTTCCGCCAGCGCCTGGTCGAGACGCGCGTGCGATTCAAACGGATCACCAAGGAAGACCTCGAGGCCTACCTCGCCTCGGGCGAATGGCGCGGCAAGGCGGGCGGCTACGCGGTGCAGGGGCTCGCCGGCACGTTCGTGGTCAAGATCGTCGGCTCCTACACCAACGTGGTCGGACTGCCGCTCTATGAGACGCTCGCGCTGCTGTCCGGCGAGGGCTATCCGGTGCAGTTCGGCTGGCTCAACGCGCCGGTTTGAATCCCTCCCCCCGCGAGCGAAGCGAGCGGTGGGGAGGGTGGCGAGCGAAGCGAGCCGGGTGGGGGGACTTTTTTGTCTGCTCGGTTGGCATGCGTTGCGCGCAAAAACCCCCCACCCCTGACCCCTCCCCGCGCTGCGCGTGGGGGGAGGGGAACCCAGAGGCCGTGCTCGCTGCAGCATCTGGCATCTACACCGTCGCTTTTCTCATCATCGCGTGGCCGTGGCTGTCGGGTGCGGTCACCATTCCGTGGGATGCCAAGGCGCAGTTTCAGCCCGAGCTGCAGTTTCTCGCGCGGTCGTTCCAGCAGGGCCAATCGCCGTTCTGGACGCCCAACGTCTTTGCCGGCTGGCCGCAGATCGCCGATCCGCAGTCGCTGATCTTCTCGCCGCTCCATGTGCTGCTCGCCGCCGTCGCTCCGGCGCCGAGCTTCCGCGCCGCGGACGCGGTGGTATTCGCGGCGCTATTCCTCGGCGGTCTCGGGATCATCCTCTTCTTTCGCGACCGCGGCTGGCACGTCGGCGGGGCGCTGGTGGCGGCGCTGGCGTTTGCGTTCGGCGGCGCGGCGGCCTCGCGCGTCCAGCACATCGGCGAGGTGCTGAGCCTTTGTTATCTGCCGCTCGCCACGTGGCTGCTTGCGCGCACGCTCGCGCGAGCGTCCTGGCGTTACGGCCTCATCGCCGGCGTGCTCGGCGGGCTGATCGCCGCCGGCCGCGACCAAGTGGCGCTGCTCGCGCTTTATCTGCTCGCCGGCATGGTGATCGCACATTGGGCGGGCACGAACGCACGCGTGCGCGTCCACGCGAGCATCAAGCCGTTAGCGGCTGCGGCCGTCGCGGGCGCCGTGGTCGCGGCCGTTCCGGTCCTGCTCACGCTGCTGCTCGCCGAAAGCTCCAATCGCCCCGGCTTCGATTACATCTCCGCCGGGCGCGGCTCGCTCCATCCGGCGCATTTCCTCACGCTCGCCTTCGCCGATCTCTTCGGTGCCGCCGACCCGGCGGTGCCCTACTGGGGACCGCCCAGCTTCGCCTGGGGCTCGACCGACCTGTTCCTCGCCCAAAACATGGGCCAGCTCTATCTCGGCGCGCTACCGCTCGTTGCGATCGTCGGCCTCGGCCTTGCGCGCGGGCTGCTGTGGGCGCGCGAGATCCGGTTTTTCGCGATCGCGGCGGCGGTCGCGATCCTCTGCGGCCTTGGCTGGTACACGCCCGCGTTCCGCTTGTTTTATGAGCTCATTCCGGGCGTGACCTTCTATCGCCGCCCGGCCGACGCCGCGTTCGTGATCGGCGCGCTGCTCGCGGTGCTGAGCGGGTATCTGGTGCACCGTTGGCTCTCCAGCACGGTCAAGCCTGCAACGCGGACGCAATGGGCTCTCGGGGTCGCGATCGCGGGCGCAATCCTCGCCGCCGGGCTGGGCTCCGCAGCCCACGCCGACAACCTCGCCGTGGCCACGAAACCGATCCTCACCGGCGTCGCCTTCGCAGCGGCCGCGCTGGTCGTGCTTATGCTTGCGCGCCGGCTGCAACGCTGGCCGCTCGTGGCCGCCGCGCTCGTTGCGGCTTTCACGACCGTTGATCTTGCCTGGAACAACGCGCCCAACGAATCGACCGGGCTGCCCCCGTCCGTCTACGACGCGCTGCGCGTCGAAACGAACAACGAGACAGTCGCACGCATCAAAGCGAAGCTCGCCGAGCACGCCGCGCCCGACCGGCGCGACCGCGTGGAGCTGATCGGCATCGCTTATCCGTGGCCCAACATCAGCCTGATCCACGATTTCGACCACGTGTTCGGGCACAACCCGCTGCGCCTGAAAACTTTCGCGGCGGCGACCGGCGTCGGCGACACGGTGGCGACGCCGGACCAGCGCACGTTCTCGCCGCTCTATCCGTCCTACCGCTCGCCATTCGCCGATCTGTTCGGTTTGCGCGTGATCGCGACCGGCGTGCCGGTCGAGCATATCGATTCCTCGCTCAAGCCGGGCGACCTGACCTTGGTCGCGCGCTCCGCCGACGCCTACGTTTATGAGAACCCACGCGCGCTGCCGCGGGTGTTTCTCGTCAATGCGTGGCAGCGCGTCGACTTCGCCGAGCTGATCCGCGACGGCTGGCCCGCGGTCGATCCGCGTCGCGTCGTTTTGTTGGAACAAGCTCCGGCCGGGCCGCGCGGTCTCCCTCTCCCCATAGGGGAGAGGGCCGGGGTGAGGGGGTTACCGACCGTCGAACCATCCGGCACGGCACACATTATCAACTACGCCAACACCGAAGTGAGCGTCGAAACCGACTCGCCGTCGGCCGCGCTGCTGGTACTCACCGACGTATGGCATCCCTGGTGGCGCGCCGAGGTCAACGGCGCACCCGTCGAAATACTGAAAGCCGACGTGCTGTTCCGCGCCGTCGCCGTACCGCCCGGCAGCCACGTCGTGCGCTTCTCGTTCCACCCGCTCGCGGGCGCCTTCGACGAGCTGATGCGGAAATTGCGGCTGCGCCGATAACAAACAAACTCAGCGGCCCGCAGAAAAATCCCGGAAGCTCATGTCGGGGGCGCTGACGTTGTGGCGCGAGGGCACCGTGCGGCCGGCCCACAGCTCGACCGCGCTCGCGCGCTTGAACTCCATGATCGGCGCGCGCTGCCACGCCTCGCTGCCTTTGGCGCGCCAGCCGACCTGCGCCACATCGGCGTCGGTCTCGCTCACGAACATCGAGCGCAGCGCCGCAAACGGGCGCTCGGCGCCGGCCGGATCGAGGCCGACCTCGAGCACGATGCGCTCCTGATCCAAGGTTCGCAGGCGCACCGTGCCGGCGCCGCCGCGCGCAAAGCCCAGGCGGAACGTGCGGGTCTCCGGATCGAAAATCACCTCACGGATGTCGACCAGCGGTCGGCCCTCGTTCTCGATCGGCCCGAGGAGGAACGACGAACCGTAGGCGCTCCAGCGCATGTGCGACGGCGGCAGCGGCCGCGCGCGCCAGTAGCCGTCCGGCGGATAGAGCACCAGCACCTCTTCGGCACGCTCCTCGAACCGCGTCCAGAGTTGCAGCAGATGAATGCCGGCCTCCACGCGGTCGCCCACGCGCACCGCCACGGCGTTGTTGCGCCAGAAGTTCGGCAGTTTGTGTCCGATGAGCTGCCAGTCTTCGGTCTCGAAAATCGTAATTCGGCGCGCCGGCGCGGGCGCCAGGGCGGCCGCGGCAAAATCGCAGTGGGCGAAATCGGGCGCGGCGCGATCGTTCGTGATCGTGCCGATGTAAGCCGGGTGGGTCGCCTCGACCGTGAACCGCCGCACCGAAGGCGAGACCAGATTGAGCGTGACGTTGTCCTTTTCCGCGCACAGGGTCGGCGTGCTGGCGTTGATCACGTCGACCGCGAGGTCGTCGGCAGCGCGTGCCGGCTGGCTGCCGAAGAGCAAAAGGAACAAACTTGTAGCCCGCATGAGCGCAGCGAAATGCGGGACAACCCGGATTTCGCTTCGCTCATCCGGGCTACGACAAGACCGCATACACGTCTCCGGAATTGGCCGCATCGGGCAGCGCCGCGAGCCACTGCGCGATCTGCGGCGCGGTGAGCCACGGCTCATGCACGAGGGTCTGGCTCTCGCCCAGCGCCGCGTTGAAGGAAACGTAGCCGAGCGCGACGCAGCGGTCGATTGCGGCCGCCGCGACCGCGCGCTGAATGGTGGTGAACTCGAACGAGAGCGCGGCGACCGGCCGCGAGAGGCCGGCGAGCACCTCGGCCTCGAAGCCCTCGACGTCGATCTTGATGAAGGCGGGGACACCGTGCCGCGCGATGAGCGCATCGAGCGTCGTCATCGGCACCGTGATCGTCCGCGTCCACGCCTCGCCCTCCCAGCCGGGCGCGCCGGCGGCGGCACGGATGAAGTCCGATGAGGCGGTCGAGACGGTCGGGTTGTCGAGATTGAGCTTCAGCTCGACCGAGCCTTCCCTGCGTCCAAGCGCAACGGCCTCGATGGCGACGGCGCGGTCGCGCCCGTGCAGCAATTTGAGCGTCGTGCGCAGCGCCGGCTGCGGCTCGATCGCAATGACGGGCGCGCCGAGCCGGCGGAACACGGCGACGCGGTCGCCCACGTGGGCGCCGATGTCGAACACGAGATCGCCCGGGTTCACGAAGCGGCGATAGAGCCGCTCCATGGCGTCGCGGCGCTGCCGATTGCCGTAGTAGATGCGCAGCGACCGCACGACGCCGCGCGCGCTGCGCCATCGCTCGGAGATGGCGCGCCTCAAGCAGGGCGCGGGCGCGCCGCCTCGACGGCCGGCAGTGCGAGCGCGCGCAGCGGCGGCGGCGGCGCCGTCTCTTCCGGCAGACGGCCGATGCCGAGCCGCACCAGCAGCCGTCCGGCGGTCGGCAGCGCCGTGACCACGGCGAGGGGGATCGCGACCAGCGGCCCGCCGGCGATGAACAGCGCGTAGGGGATCGCGCTCGGTGCTGTGAAGGCGAGCACGCCGACGGTGGAAATCCCCAGCAGCGCCTGCGGCCAGAGGTTATGGATCGCGAGCGAGAGCGGCACCGCGTGGTCGTCGCGCGTCTGGCCGATCCAGCCGATGGTGCGCCCGAACATCAGGCCGCCGAGGAACAGCGTGTGGCCGACCCACATGATAGGCGAGAGCAGCAAAAAGAACGCGGTCTCGACCGCGACGCTGGACACAAAACGTAGGGTGCCGCCGAATGCGCGCCGCGCAGCCGGCCGCGAGAGCACGTCGAGCACGGTCGCGATTTTCGGCGCAAACCACATCACCAGCACCACCGCGAGCAAGACGTAGCCGGCATCGGGCCGGATGAAGTGCGCCGGCCCCTTGATGGCGGCCGCCGCCGTGGTGACGAGCAGAAGTCCGATCCACGCGGGTGACGCCAGGAACCAGATCAGCGCGAAGGCGATCTGAAACCGGCTCACCGGCTTAAGCCCGGGCAGGCGCAGGAACGGCCAGTACTGCATGTTGCCCTGGCACCAGCGCAGATCGCGCTGGATGAACTCGAGCAAGGTCGGCGGGTTCTCCTCCCAGCCCAATTCCTCCTCGGGCAGCGCGCGCACCTCGTAGCCGGCGCGGCGCATCAGCACCGCCTCGAGATGATCGTGGCTCAGAATCGGCCCGCCGAGCGGACCGCGCCGCTCGATCTCCGGCAATCGGCAGTGGGCGATGAACGGCTTGAGCCGCACCGCCGCGTTGTGGCCCCAGTACGGGCCGCAGTCCGCCTGCCACCAGGCGCTGCCGATGGTCCATGAGCGCATGCCGAGCCGCATGCCGAACTGAAAGATGCGCGCGAAGGCGCTGGTCGACGGCAGCCCCACCACCAGCCCTTGCAGGATGCCGATAGCGGCATCCGCCTGCATGATGCGCACGAGCCGCAGGATCGCGGCGGCCGGCATGAAACTGTCGGCGTCGAGGGTGATCGCGAGGTCGTGGCGGTCGCCCCAGCGCTCGCAGAAATCCCACACGTTGCCGGCCTTGAACCCCGCGTTGTCGGCGCGACGTCGATAGGTCAGCGCGAGGCGGCCATCCCAGCGGCTTGCGAGCGCAGCGAAGCCCGCGTCTTCCTGGGCGGCGATCGCGGCCTGATCGGTGTCGCTGAGCACGTAGACATGGAAACGCTCGCCGGTTCCGGCGGCGACGAGGTCGGCCATCATCGGCTCGAGGTTGCGGATCACCCGCTCGGGCACTTCGTTGCGGATGCACAGCAGGATCGCGGTCGAGGCCGTGATCGGCTCCTTGCCGCTGACCATGCGGGCCGCCGGGAGCACGGCGGCGATCGGGTCGCGCGCGAAGCGCATGATGAGAAAGCCGATGGTGGCGTTCCAGAAGCCGATCACCGACCACGGCAAGGTCGCGGCAAACAGCGCGAGGATGAGAAAATCGAGGCTGTCGAAGCCGTCCGGCGCGAGCGCCGCGGCGGTGAGCCCCAGCACGCCGACGATGGTGGCGATGACGAGCGTCGCAAACAGCACGCGCCGCCCGGTCACGGAGAGGCCGGTCCCGGCCGGCGTCAGATCTACCGCAATCCCCCGCTCGGTCACTGCCGGTCCCGCTCTGCCTTTTCGACCCGCGGCAGGATATAGCCAAGGGCAGGGCTTCAAGTCCAATTCGGGATGCGCGGGTGGCTGACGGTCGGTCGGGCGAGGACGCCGAGGCGCTGTGGTACGTCGCGCCCGGCCGCGCCGAGATGCGCCGCGAAACCGTGCCGGCACCGCGACCGGGCGAGGTCAACGTGCGCGCGCTCCACGGCGCGATCAGCCGCGGGACCGAGCGGCTGGTGCTTGCCGGCCGCGTGCCGCCGAGCGAATACGCGCGCATGCGCGGCCCCCACACGGGTGGCGATTTCCCGTTTCCGGTGAAATACGGCTACGCCACGGTCGGGCAAGTCGAGAGCGGGCCGGCGAACCTCGCCGGCCGCACGGTCTTCGCCCTTCATCCACACCAGAGCCGGTTCGTGCTGCCGGCCGCGGCCGTGACGCCGGTGCCCGACAACGTGCCGGCGCGGCGCGCGGTGCTCGCCGCCAACATGGAGACCGCGCTCAACGCGACGTGGGACGCGGCGCCCGGGCCAACCGGTCGGATCGCGGTGGTCGGGGCCGGCGTGGTGGGCGCGCTCGTCGCTTGGCTGTGCGGCCGCATGGCGAAAACTCAGGTGACTTTGGTCGACCTGCAGCCGTCGCGCGGCGTGCTCGCGCAACGGCTGGGGGTGGGCTTCGCGCTGCCGGCGGACGCGCTGCGCGACTGTGAGTTCGTCTTCCACACCAGCGCCAGCGCCGCGGGACTTGCCACCGCGCTTGCGCTTGCGGGGGATGAGGCGAGCATCATCGAGCTGAGCTGGTACGGGGCAGGCGACGTCCCCGTGCCGCTTGGCGGAGCCTTTCACAGCCGGCGCCTGCGGCTGATTTCGAGCCAGGTCGGAAAGGTGGCGCCCTCGCGCCGCGCGGAGTTCACGCACGCCCGGCGACTGGCCGCCGCCGTCGACCTTCTCGCCGATCCTGCGCTCGACGCGCTGCTCGCGCCGGCGGTCGCGTTCCGCGATCTGCCGCAGCAACTGCCGCGGCTGCTCGCGCCGGAAACCGACGTGCTCTGTCCGGTGATCGATTACTAGTGCCGCGAACCCGAAGTTCGCACCACAATGGCCGCGAGTCCGATTGCGAACTTCGGGTTCAAAGCGGCACTAGAATCATAGATTTGCTAGTGTCCTTCGATTCCAAAGTTCGCATCGGAGCGTGCGGCGAACTCGGGCGAACTTCGGAATCGGGACACTAGGTTGCTTGACCTCGGCTGCGCGCCGGGTGATGAGGAACAAACAGCGAGGGTTCCGTGTTCGCCGTCGAAGTATCAGACCATATCATGATCGCCCACTCGTTCCGCGGCGCGGTGTTCGGGCCGGCGCAGGGGCTGCACGGCGCGACCTTCGTGGTGCGCGTGGCGTTCCTCGCCGAGCGGCTCGATGCCAACGGCATCGTGGTCGACATCGGCCGCGCCCTCGACGTGCTCAAGGCGGTGCTCGATCCGCTCAAGTATCAGAATCTCGACGCGATGCCCCAGTTCAACGGCATCAACACGACGACCGAGTTCCTCACCAAACACGTGTTCGACGGCATGGCGGAGGCGGCGCGCAACGGCGGGCTCGGCCGCGACGGCCGCGAGCTTCACGCCGTCCGCGTCACGGTCGCGGAGTCGCCGTCGGCGCGGGCGTGGTACGAGGCGCCGTTGTGGTGAAGCCGCTGGCGTTCGCGGTCCCCGGCGATCTCGACACTCCGACCGGCGGTTATGCCTACGACAAGCGCATGATCGCCGAGCTTAAGGCGCTCGGATGGGACATCGAGGTGATCGATCTCGGCAACGAGTTCCCGCGCCCGAGCGATGCTGCGTGCGAGGCCGCGTTCGCCAAGCTCAAGGCCGTGCCGCAAGGAATGCCGCTGGTCATCGATGGGCTCGCCTTCGGCACGATGTTTGTTATTGCTCGTCGGCTCGCGCTGAGGCGTAAGCTCGTCGCCCTGGTGCATCATCCCCTGGCTCTCGAGTCGGGGCTTACGCCGGCGGAAGCGGCGACGTTCCAAAAGATGGAGCGCATCGCGCTGTCCGCGGCCGGGCGTACGGTGACGACCAGCCACACGACCGCGCGCGTGCTGATGTCTCACTATGGCGTGCCCGAGCGACGCCTGATCGTCGCGCCGCCCGGCACCGACAAGGTCGCGCCGGCGCGCGGCAGCGGCGGCGCCGGTCCGCTCGCGCTGCTGGCGGTCGGCGCGCTGGTGCCGCGCAAGGGTTACGACGTGCTGGTCGCCGCGCTGGCGACGCTCGCAGATCTGCCGTGGCGCCTCGTCATCGCGGGCGACCGCACCCGCGACCCGGCCACCGCGCAGCGGCTCGAGGCCGATATCGTGCGGGCGGGTCTCTCCGCGCGTATCACGCTCGCCGGCGCCGTCCCGGACGAGCGGCTCGACGCGCTCTACGACGGTGCCGACCTGTTCGTGCTGCCGTCGCGCTACGAGGGTTACGGCATGGGGTTTGCGGCAGCGATCGCGCGCGGCCTGCCGGTGATCGGCACCGACGCGGGCGCGATCCCGGAGACGGTGCCCGCTGACGCCGGCATCCTCGTGCCTCCCGACAACGTGCCCGCCCTTGCGGCGGCGCTGTACCGTCTGATAACCGACGCCCGCGAGCGCGGGCGCCTCGCCGCCGCGGCACGTTCGGCCGCCGCGCAACTTTTCACCTGGGCAGAGTCGGCGGTGCTGTTCTCGCGCGCGCTTGAGAAGGCTCGATGAGCGGCTTTTCCGCCGATTGGCTCGCCCTGCGCGAGCCCTACGACGCGCGCGCGCGCAATCGCGACGTGCTCGATTCCGTCGCGACTGCGGCGGTGGCGGCCGGCGATGCGGTCGCCGTCGTCGATCTTGCGTGCGGCACCGGCTCGACCCTGCGGGCGATCGCGCCGCGCCTGCCGCCGCGCCAGGACTGGCGCCTCGTCGACAACGATCTCAGCCTGCTGGCGCGCGCCGCGGCCGGCAAAGCAATCCCGGGCATCGCGGTGACGCGCATTCCGGTCGATCTCGCGCGCGATCTCGAGGCGGCGCTCGACGGGCGCGTGAGTTTGGTGACCGCTTCCGCGCTGCTCGATCTGGTTTCCGCCGAGTGGCTCGACCGGTTGGTCATCGAAGTGGCGGCGCGGCGC
>Ga0137377_10004114_pt1 | contig 11418 bp, 8 predicted proteins | sample SagtaG_22_FD_104815 | JGI IMG/M metagenome (GOLD analysis project Ga0137377, IMG submission 104815) | Vadose zone soil microbial communities from Sagehorn Ranch, Mendocino, California, USA - Sage2_L_40_16 metaG | ecosystem: Environmental > Terrestrial > Soil > Vadose zone | place: USA... | reverse complement strand
GTCGTCAGGCGGTGCGCCGCAGGAGATTATCCCGGACGATACGCGCCCGGAAATTGATCCCTCGTGGTGTCCGGATGGAACTTCCATCGTGTTTGGAGGGTCGGTCGGAGACGCCAAGAGGAGTATTCGGCGCGTCGACCTCAAAACTCACGCGGTCTCGACACTAACAGGGTCGGAAGCACTGTTGAGCCCTCAACTATCGCCCGACGGTCGGTACGTTTCTGCGCTCCCGACAGATGCTTCGAAGCTTATGCTGTATGACTTCAAAACCGGGCAATGGCAACAAAAGGGCGGCGGCATCTTTCAATTCAACACTTGGTCGCCAGACGGAACGAGAATCTACCTGCTCGATATCAGCGGAGTCTCTCAGATTGTCCGGTTCGACGTTGCTGGCAAGAACTTTGAGGCGGTTGTCAGCTTGAAAGATGTCGAACAAGGAGCCAGGGACTGGGTAGGATTGGATGAAGCTGAAAATCCTATGCTCGTGCTCGACAAGAGTATTACCGACGTTTACCGATTAGATTTGCGAATTCCCTGAAGCTCGCCCGCGACAACAAATGGATTCATCGCCCCGAATTTGACCACTCCCCTGCGGGCTCTTGCACTCGTCACGGTGACGGTCAAGACGAGGGAATCGAGCACGGCGAGCAAACTGACACTACATTGTGCAGTTGAGCCCGTTCCGCTCCTCGACTATATTACTGTAGATAAATAATACTAAATTATAATGGCGGAGAGGGGGGGGATTCGAACCCCCGTTAGGGTGTTTAGTTTGAATGCATAGGTCGAAGGAGGAGCGCTTGGTGTACAAAAGCTGAACTCAGCGACCCCGCTGATTCAGAGACACCAAGGAGGCTCCCCATGGAGACTATGTATTACATCGGACTGGATGTGCACAAGAGGGCCATCAGCTACTGCGTGAAGGACGTGAGTGGCCGCGTTTACGCGGAAGGTTCTGTTCCCGCCACACGCTTTGATTTGGATCGCTGGATGAAAACACTGCCGGGGCCGTGGACCGCGGCGATGGAAGCCACGGTTTTTACCGGGTGGATCTACGATCATTTGCAGCCACATGCCGCGGCGCTAAAGGTAGCGCATCCGTTGATGCTGCGGGCCATTGCGGCAGCGAAAAAGAAGAATGATCGCATTGACGCGAAGAAGATTTGCGACTGTCTGCGCTGTGATTTTCTGCCGGAGTGCTACATGGCCTCGACGGCGATACGCGAACGGCGGCGCACGCTGCGGTATCGCAACCTGCTGGTTCGGCAGATGGTGCAGATGAAGAACAAGATCGCCATGCTGCTGATGGAAGCGGGAGTGAGCTACAACAAGCAAAAGCTGCACAAGGCCGGCTACTTCCGCGAACTGCTGGCGACGAACCCCGATATCAATGAGGGACTATGTTCGCTGCTACGAGTGTGTCGCGAGACGGTGGTGCGCCTGCAGAGAACCGAGAGCGCGCTGGTGCGATCGCTGGAGCGTGATTCGTTGCTGATGGATCGCGTGGAGCGGTTGATGACCATTCCTGCCGTAGGGCCGATCACGGCGTTGACCTGGGCGCTGGAAGTCGGGGATGTGCAGCGTTTTTCCTCGATCAAGAAAGCCATCAGCTATTGCGGGTTGTGTAGCGCAGAGAAGAGTTCCGGGAATACGGTGCAACGCACGCCGCTCTCAAAACAGCGCAACAAACATTTACAGACGACGCTGATCGAGGCAGCAAAGATGGCCCCGCGAAACAGCCCGGAGCTGGCCATGCTCTATGACAAGGAAAAGCGGAAGGGCCATGCCAATCGCGCAACGCTGGCGGTGGCGCGGAAGTTGGTGGCCTACCTCGTGGCGGTCGACCGTGGGCAGCGGAATTTTCAGGTGGTGGAGACGAGTAACTGCATCGCTGCGTAGAGCGTGGCGGTGAAGCAAGGAGGATTTCTTCGACGCGTAGCCTGCCAGGTCTTGCCGTTAATCCGACTGGGCGAAGGAGCGCAAGCTCTGGATGTTCCCGTTGATTAGTTTCGAGACTGGCAGGAAAACACAAACTCAATCTTCTGCGCAGCCCGAAAGGGCCGAGACAGCAAATGGAAGTCTGGTTCTTCTCGAGAAGGAACCACGGCTGAGAGGCCAACACACGCGCGAAGAACCAGAAAGAATTTACACCCGCGCTCCTCCGAAGCGCGTCAGGAGAGCTTTTGCCTCTTGACAAAGACCTATCATGGAAGTCCCTAAAACGGTTTAGCAAATCGCCGCCCTTTCGCGGTTTGGGCACGGTTGGCAGCTTATTGGGATAAATTGGGATAACGCATTTTACAGCGAATCGAACACCGAAAACAGACTTCGTACGTACCTAAGACTCCCGTCGGGCGGATCGTGAAGGGCCATCGCATAATTTCCGTATTGCGCTAGTGCTTAATCGGACGCGCGTTTTGGCAAGGCAGTTAAGACCATCCGGGAATGACCTGGCATGCCAGCATCAGAGCCGCAAAAGATAGGAGGCGTCCATTTGCGGCCCCGAGCAATTTTGGCAATTGGGTTGTGCGCCCTCAGCATTATCCGAGCGAGGGCAGACACGTCATCGCAAATTGCTCTCGCTCATGTCGCGATAGTCAACGTTCGTGACGGTTCCACAAAACCCGATTTGACAGTTTTGATCGCGGGCCAGGCTCGAATCAAACCCGCAACAGCCGTCTGTCCCATTTTTCGCCATCGCCCGCGTGAACACCCACCTTACAGGGCGGTCAAGAACGCGACCAAATCTGATTCTTCTTGTGGCGTTAGAACTAGTCCGAAGCGGTTCTCATAAAACCGCACGGCATCCGACAGGGTCTGAGCCGAACCATTGTGGAAGTACGGCGCTCGGGCGGAGAGACCTCGCAGGATCGGCCCCTTGATCTTGCCAATGTGATCGAATACGCCATCGATTAAACCCTGTCCAAGATCCGTTGTAGTCTTGCAGGTGTTCGCCGGCAGGCCTGTGGCGGGATCCTTTTTGCACACCGTGAGGGTCGGCAAGTAGCTCACATCCAGGCCGCCCAAATTGACCGATGAATTCGAAGGGTCGGGTTCACTGGTCCCGATATCTAAGGGGGTTGGGAAGGAATGGTTGCCGACGTTCGAGGTGTCGTGGCAGGTACCGCAGGTTCCTTCGAGTGAAGGAACGCCGCCGGCGACAAGGCCGCCAGCCGACAAGTCATCGTTGATCCCGGCAACACCCGTGATGATGATCGGCTTCGAATTGAAAATGGCCTGCCCGCGCGCAACGGCGGCTCGCGGATCTGCGGAAGGAAGTGAAGCCCATGCGTTGAAGGTGTCGAAGATTGCGGAGGTGAACTGTCCATCGCCCGGTGTGACCAGTCCCCCAGGCTGCTCGAACTGCGGAAGTAGAAAATGGACGCTGGAGTTCATACTGATGAAGAACGGCTGACTGGCGAGAGGTGTGGGTCCACCCTTTGCGGCCTGGGCGTCTAATCGACCAACTCCGCGGCCAATCGCTTGCGCCGTGAACAGTGACATCTCAAAGTCCACGATCTGCTTCTGCTCTGCTGCGGTTGGCCGTGTTCCGTCTCCCTGTGCGTGGCCTGTGGTAGCGTCGACCGACTGGCGGGCCAGATCATCCAGAAGAGAAGTGGGATAGTTCGAATGCAGGATCTTGGTTGTGCCGGTTGCCGGCGACGATTCCCGTCCGTCAAACATGACCGCGCTCAAGAAACGGAGGTTGGTGGCGGGCAACGGGCGGCGGTACACGGAGATGACATCGTCCTCGTTGCAGCCGTATGGATTGTTCACCCGAACCACCTGGTAGTCTGCATTCGGCAGAACAGCAAGCGCGATACGGATCAACCCACGTGTCCGCAATAGACTGTACGCTGCAGACCTTCCCTCCCCCGTGGAAACATCCATACCGTGATCGCAGTTCGAGCCGTCGACTGTCCGGAAAATCGGATCGAGACCCTTGGTTTGTACGAACCGCCGCTGCACATTTTCGGCTGAAACTGACATGCCGTCGCTGGGCTGGTGGCAAGTCGCACACGAACGCCCATTCGTTCCCATACTTTGGAAAAAGGGTCCCGTCAGATCGATCCCACCATTGATCGCACTATAGGTTTGCGATGCGCCGCCCGGATTCGGAAAAAAGACTCCGTTCGGAATAAAGGACAATTGCTGCCCCCGCACCACCGCAATAGCCATCAGGATGGCGGCAGGCACAAGAACAGCGCAGAGGATGCCGCGCCTATACTGACACGTCAATCGTAATGCCTTAGAAGAAATTTCAGAAAAGCTAAAGGTAACGCAGAACTGCCGGGCCGGGAAAATGCGCATGGAAACACCCCTTTTCAAAGCTCCTATTCCTACTCCAGCTTCGCTCCAATCGATGGTTTTCTAGTCCTCAATGAGTCTCTCAATTCACGATGTCGTTCTGGTTTGCGTAAAGTCTGCATAGATATTCGTCGTTGGCCTGCCTATTCGCAGAAGTCAACACCAGATTGTATTGCCCGGTGACACTGACATTCTGGGTCGCCGTGTCGTAGGAGGGGCAGGCTCCCGCCTCCGCACCCCGCGAATGCAGCCGCAAGGCTCATCAGTACAGCAGCTTTAAGCGCTGGTCTTTGACTCAGTCGCTGCATGGACTTTCTCCTCAGCTATTTTTTCGAATCGTCGACTTGCCCGAGTCCATCGACATTGGCTCGAAGGGGCTCGGGGCGCAATGGTTGGCCCAGTAGTCGTGCCTGCTTCCCGACTCGTCTCGTGCCCCAAAGTGCGGGTCGCCGATCGGACGGAAATAGTTTTTGAAGACCCAATTTGCGACGCGGAGACCCTGCGCCCGGGAGACGCGGTCCGTGTTTCGATAGTGAATGCCGACGTACACGCGCGCATTGATGACTTCGTTCTCAGCTTGCGAAAAGCGAGTGAAGTAGCGAGTTTTCTGAAGAGCCTTTGGGTTCGTGGTGGTCATTTGAAAATTCAGCTCATCGCTGCCGAAGAAAAGCCGCAGCACGTGGGAAATCGCGCCACTCGTGGAGGCATGACCAGAGGGGTACTCGGGGAAATTCGGTGTGTTAATCAGGGGCTGCCAATCAGGATCGACTTCGGTGTCGGGATTGCCATCCTGGTCGCCCAGCCGGATAGCCGTGATCGGGCGCCAAAAGTTGTAAAAGTATTTGCTTTCCCAGCACGCGATCTGAGCATCGGCGAGCGCGGCCTCAGCCAGCGCATACATGCGAGCCGAGTCTCCGACGTCATTCAAGTAGTTGAGTGAAATGTACCGCAGCGTGTTTTGCCACAATACCGGACCGCTGTCAGCCCAGAAGTATCCAATCTCAGTTTGCGCTGGCGTACGTGTAGTGCTGATCAGCGAACCAACTGTTTTTACTTCGTTGTAGTCTGTAGTCCAGGTTTCGCTAGTTAGCTCGGGTGGCGGATCAACACGGAATTGTGAGTTGCTGTTCATGGTGAATGGCTTAACAACCGCAACCCAGGGAGTAAGGCCTGGCGCGAATGAAGGCGGTGGTCCCGGCAGCAGCGACGGTGTAGGCCTCCATTGGCCAATTGCAGTGCTGCCGAGGAAGGGCGGAGGGTTAAGAGGAAATCGCCCGTCGTTCAAGCGCAGCGTCAGGATATCAACCGCGGCGTGCGCCCCTACGGCCACCCCCGGATCGAGTGGATCAATGCCGTTCGCGGTCAAGTAGTTTTTATAGTCTGTATCGAGGGTCGCGCTTTGTGCAGGGAACAATGCGGTCAATACGTCATGTCCGGCCTTGGCTGCCGCCGCACTCAGGGAGCCGTCCGCGCCGGGCACCAAGGCGTGATACCGTTCGTAGCGGCCGTCGATAGACTCAACGGCATCGTAGATCGCCAAATGCACGATGGCAAAATCTAGAGCGGCAACTGGCGGCGGGGCACCGGCGGTTTTGACTGCTTTCTCGGTGATCTCGTTCCAGGCTGTGATTGGGTCGTCCGCTTTGGCATTCGTCACAAAAACGGCTGCCAGGGCCGCGAAAACGAACCCACATAGAATGATCTTCTTCATGATAGTTCCTTTCTCGTGAGGCGATTCTTACCGCAGGTGCGCACCTTCGCCGATGGTCGCCGTTGCTTCAAATACTCCGACCGTGAATTTCTTATATCCGGCTAATCTGTTGATTTTTGATGGGTTGGCCCTCTCGGCTAACTTGTGCTGCAATGCTTGGACAAGGTGATTTTTTGCGGTAACGTAGGTTTCCTCAATCCACCATGCAAGCCCCGCGTGCGCCCGCCGAGATTTTTCGCTTCGGGATATTTCATCTCGACCTCAAAGCCGGGGAACTGCGTAAAGCAGGAGTGAAGGTTAAGTTGCAGGATCAGCCGTTTCGAGTGCTTGCAACGCTGGTTGGCCGCGCCGGTCAGGTGGTCACGAGAGAGGAGTTACGGCAGAACGTTTGGCCGACGGATGTTTATGTAGCCTTTGACCAAGGCCTCAATAACGCCATCAAAAAAGTGCGCGATGCCCTGGGAGATTCAGCGGATAATCCCCGATTCGTCGAGACCGTCGCAAGGCACGGTTATCGCTTTCTTGCGCCGGTTAGTCTTGTGCAAGCCGCTTCTGCCACGCTGCCGTCGGGGTTTACTTTTTCCAAGATTCGCAGTACTGCGTTGATCGGCTTAGCCGTCATTTTCATGCTCGTGCCTTTGGCATATTGGGCATGGCACCGACCTCCCGTACCTGCCCGGCCATCTTCTGAAAAAGCGATCCTAGCGGTTCTGCCCTTTGACAACCTGAGTCGTGATCCAGACCAAGAGTTCTTTAGCGACGGCTTGACGGAGGAAATGATCGCCCAGCTCGGCAGGTTGAGTCCGGAGCGGCTGAGTGTCGTTGCCCGAGGCTCAGTGGCGAAGTACAAAGGTAGCAGTGCCGCCGTAGACCAAATCGGAAAGGAGCTGCACGCTGACTATCTTGTCCAAGGAAGCATTCGACGCGCAACCGATCGCGTGCGCATCACCGTTCAGTTGATTCAAGTCAGGGACCAGACCGATCTCTGGGCTGAAAGCTACGATCGCGAATTGAAGGACATACTTGCCTTGCAAGATTCCGTCGTGCGAAGCATTGCTAACCAAATCCGTATTACTCTGACGCCCGAACAGCAAAGGCGGCTGGCAAGTCCGCGTCAATTAGAGCCTGCGGCGTATGAGGCTTATCTTAAAGGTCGCTACTATTGGAACAAGCGGACTGCCGACGGGATGCAAAAAGCTTCCATTTACTTCCAACAGGCGATCGACAGAGATCCAGCGTACGGCGCAGCCTACTCGGGATTGGCGGATTGCAATAGCGGACTCACATGGCACGGCTTCAACCCTCCGGCGGAGGCGCTTCCAAAGGCCAACGCAGCGGCCCTCAAGGCCATTGAAATTGATTCACTGTCCGCCGAAGCTCACGCCTCGCTGGCTCTGGTTCTTAACCACCAGTCGGATTGGGCCGGAGCGGAGAGGGAGTTCAAGCGCGCGCTGCAGCTAGACCCTCACTACGCGAACGCCCACCATTGGTATGGAGACTATCTGTCGATAAGAGGGCGCCACGACGAGGCGCTGCTCGAAGCCAGACAAGCATTGGAACTCGAACCGCTCAACCTCATGATTGGCACCTGGGTGGGGTTACGTTACTACTTGGCGCGGGAATATGACCGCGCAATTGAACAAGCCCGGAATACGGTGGACTTGGATCCAAATTTCGCAGCCGCCCATCTCGTGCTAGGTGAAAGCTACGTACAAATAGGGCAGTACGAGCAGGGCCTCGCTGAGCTGCAGAAAGCAGCGAGCCTTTCCGGGAATAGCCCGCTTTATTTGGCTCAGGTGGGAGTCGCTCATGCGGTGGCGGGGAGAAAGACTAAGGCACTTCGGATTATTGGTCAGTTACAAAGTATTTCTGACAAGCGATATGTATCCCCGTACGGGTTGGCACAAATTTATGCCGCACTGGACGACAATAATCAAACCTTTAAATGGCTTCAGACCGCGTATGATGATCATGCTGTGTGGATGTCATATCTCGCCGTAGATCCCCTATTTGATCGCTTTCACTCGGATCAGCGCTTCCAGGAGCTGGTGCGGCGTCTCGCCCTGCTCCCATAACCCTTCCCAACTGCATCCACATTCTGATAAGTTCAAGATCAGGCGTATACGAGAGGGTGACCGGGTGCTGCATTGACAAGGTTCCCGAGTGACGGGCAAACCTTCCGTTATGGCCTTTAGAGGGAAGAGTTGCTGAGTTATACGCCCGCAGTGTAATCGCATCGAACGCGAACCGCAAAAGAAAACTCAGTGCCGGGAAGGGTCGTAGGGCACGAACTCTGGGACGTCTTCGGACCGCCTTTGCGGGAATAACGAGCCAACGCCGGACAAGGCAAACAGGTCGGCAGCGCTCAATGACGTTGTCCCGATGGCAGGCGGTCAGTTCTTCGGGTGAGTGTCCCCTCTGAACCATTTTTCCAGCGCGGTGAGTGCATCAACTTCAGTGAGTCCCGGGACCTCCTCCGCCATGATAAGCCCCGGAATGAGAAGTAGCGCAAGAAGTCTTCAGTTCGCTCACGGCTGCATAAATTTCATCAGTTGAGCGGTCGAAAGGCGTGTCTGAGGTCATACTTCGCGACGTTGCGTCCAAGGACCACCCCCGCGACGCTTGAGAAGTGGTAATGCAAGCCTCCCCAGAAGCGTGCATAGATAATCTCGTTGCGAAGATCGTTCGCCATTTCGAAGCGCCTTACGGCGTTCAGGTTCCCAGCCAGTCCGGTGGCGTCAAAGCCATGGATGTCGAGGTTGAACCGCTGTGTGCCGAGGAAGCTGCTTAAGACCTCGGCCATCGCCGATGTGATCGCGCCATGCGCAGCCGGGTATTCCGGATGGTTCGGTGTCACCAAAAGCGGCCGCCAGCCCAACTGTTCGGCTGTCGCTGGGTTGCCGTCATCGAATCCCGGGACAGGACCGAGGCCGTCCGCCATGACTGCCCTCGGATCGATAGCGGTGACTGGCCGCCAGAATAAATAATGATACTTCGCGAACAGGCACGAGATGAGCGCATCGGCGCCGACTGTGTTGACCATCGCTGTCAGCCGCGCCGTCTGGAGCAACCCAAGGCCTCGCCGGTCCGCGATGTCGCGTACAACCCGATTGTATTGTCGGACCACATTCGCCGACCAAAATCTTGCGATCGCCGTCTGCTCGCTTGTCCGCGCGCTACCGCTCGCCTCACCGTACAACTTGATCTGGTTGAACGCCTCCACCCACTCGCTGCTCTGAAGCGACGGCGGCGGATCGGGGAGGAACTGATCGGCATTCAGCAGGATAAAAGGCCGCACATCCCCCAACCATGGAGTTTGTGGTGCCGCAAATGCAGACGGGGTCAGGCGCCACACGCCCGGGCCAGACGGCAGCGTCGAGAACGAGGAAGTCACGCCAATTGGCGTAAGACGTCCATCGTCGGTTCGCAAACTGATGATGTTTGTTGCGGCGGCCAGACCGGCAGCGAGGCCGCCAGTTTTTGGTGCGCCATCAGGAATTAACGCGAGTGCCTCCGTATAGAACGAGTTCAGCGTCGCTGCCTGCCCGGGAAAATAGTAAACGAGCGTTCGGTATGCGGCCTCGACCGCCGCCGCGTCCGTCGATGCTCCGGAATCTGCTGCAATGGCCGAGCCGTACGGCTCATATCCACCTTCAGTTGACACCACTGCGTCGTACACTGCCGCCGACACGTAGGCCATATAGACAAAGCCCTCGGCCTGGAACGCGCCTGAGCCGACCACTGTGTTCTCGGCAATCGTGTTCCACTGCTGGACGGTGTTTCCCGGCGGCAGTGTTGCAGCAGCGTTTGACGTTGCGCACGTCATAATCAGAATTGCGAGCGTAATTGAAAGAGTTGGAACGGTCGTTCTGCAGTGGATTCCAGCGAACTCAATGAGCGAGTTCTCAAACTTGCACATCTCTGTCCCTCCTTTTGGAATAAACGTTTAGTCATAAGCCGAGTGAATGAGCGTCTCAACCTGCTCCGCGTCACGGAAACGCGAATGCCTGTGTTCTTTGTCGGCATGCAGAGAGCGAGATCAGAGAGAAGGTATCGGCGAGAGCGAGCCGGTAGCGAATATGCATGTTGCACTCACATGCCGCCGTGCGCCTTGGCGCTGAAAACAGCGGCTTAGATGGGGCGAATATAGGAATGTATTGCCGCCTCGACAAGTTCTAAAATCGGACTGGATCCGAAGCGATTCTTTTCGGTGGATGGTTGATCTCGCTATGCTAAGCAGCGGTTCTTCTGCGTTCCCGGTACGCCCGTGCAACGTCCGCTAAAGGGCTCCACATAAACCATCGAGGGAAGGCTCGAACCAAAGCCGATGGTCCTTCCAGGACGATCTCCCCGCTACGCACGGCGGCATCATAGTCAAGAAAACCTGCCCAGACGCGGTAAAGCACGGACACGTCCGCTCTCACAATCAGATCTGACCTCAAACCCGGAGCCTTCAAAGTCGATGAGACATCGTGGGGCACCAGAACGAGCCACACCCTCCGCCCTTTTCGGCCAGTGAGGTCGAACTGCACCACAGTACGTTCGCGTGGGAGTTCACGATGGTCGACGCGCTGATGCATCTTCCACAGGAACAGCGCGGGATCTAATTCCTCGCGGTTCGGATCGACGAATACCCATTTAATCGCCCACGTACCTAGGTACTTGATCACGTCCGCCAGATCGCTCCCCGCTTCGGTGAGAATGTACTCCGTGACGTTCGGCCGCGCGCCTGTGCGCCGTTCGATGACTCCGTTGTCCTCGAGATGCCGGAGACGCGCAACAAGCAGTGATCGCGAGATGCGGGGCAGACCCCGCCGAAGTTCGTTGAAATGGCGGCTGCCGAACAGTAGCTCGCGCACGATCAGTGGTGTCCAACGGTCCGCAAGAATTTCGCATGCGCGAGCGACAGGACAGTATTGGTGATACTTGAACACGCGCGAATCCTCCTCCATTGTCCCGGCATTCATCTAGTCCAAAAATCGGACCAGCCTCATTTTACAATAATCTCCGAGCCCCTGATGCCATGGTTTTGCGGACCGCTGGACAGGCAAAGATTTGAATCGGGATAAATTGGGATAAAGGTTTTGGCCAAACAGAAATTGGACAGCCTATTTAAATTCAGTGCTACGTTCAGTTTAGTGCGGAGGAGGTGGGATTCGAACCCACGAAACCCTTTCGGGTTTAGCGATTTTCAAGGCGGGTGATTGCGCCCTGGCTCGCTGGTAAGTTGCTGAAAACTAAAGACGCCGTTCGGCTCCCTCTGGACGGTTTGGGCACAGTTGGCAGCTTATTGGGATAAATTGGGATAAACCCATTTACAGCGAATCAAACACCGAAAACGGACTTCGCCCGTACCCAAGACTCCCCTCGGGCGGATCGTGAAGATCCATCGCATAATT
>Ga0137377_10004111_pt1 | contig 11422 bp, 14 predicted proteins | sample SagtaG_22_FD_104815 | JGI IMG/M metagenome (GOLD analysis project Ga0137377, IMG submission 104815) | Vadose zone soil microbial communities from Sagehorn Ranch, Mendocino, California, USA - Sage2_L_40_16 metaG | ecosystem: Environmental > Terrestrial > Soil > Vadose zone | place: USA... | reverse complement strand
TCCACAAATCCACGCGAGCCGGCTTGATGTCGGGTTCTTTCAGTCCCGTGTCGTGACCCACCTGGTACCAATGGAGGGCCGTATCCAAGTCGCCGGAGTCGATGCAAACGCGAGCGGCTTCGTCGGCAATTTCCCCTTTCTGGAAGAAATCGCGCACCGAGACGTAGTAATCGAAGACTTTCTGCTCGAATTCGACGGTCTTCTTGCAGTTCCCCTGGAAAGCGTAAGACATGGCCATGGCCCGCTCGGCGGAAGCTTTTTGCTCGGGCTTCTCGGCAACGTCGATGGCTTTTTGAAAGTATTTGCGAGCGTCTTCGCCTTTTCCCATCAAATCCAGCACGTCGCCGGCAGCGATGTTGGCAGGAAGCGAAACCGGCGAGGATTGAAGAGTCTGCCGATAGAGCGCCAGAGCCTCTTCCAGCTTTCCTTCGCGCATCAATTGCTGACCCTGCTTGATGAATTCCGGTTGTTGGCGCCGGGCGGGAGCTTGCGCCAACAGAGCGGCGGGGGAGAAGAGGATCAGCGTCGAGAAAGCCATGTGAACGGCAGCTTCCATGCCGCCATTATCCCATGAACTTTTGCGGTGCGCAGCATGACATACCGGGAGTGGGTGTAACGTAGGAGCAAGTGCGGTGTGAGGGGTGGACCGGACATGATGACGATTGAGGAATGCCGGGCATTTTATGCGCAAGAGGTGAGGTTTGCCGCGAGCCTATCGACGCCGGGATTGGTGGAGGCGTTCGCCAAGGTTCCCAGAGAGAAATTCTTGGGACCGGGACCGTGGCAGATCGCTTCGGCCGACGTGCACGCCATGTCCGTGGCGGGTTTGCGGCAATTGTCCTACATCACGGTGGAGGATCCGCGGGATGTGTATCACAACGTCGTGATTTCGCTCGACCGCGCGAAAGACATCAATAACGGGCAGCCCGGTTCGCTCGGGAGATGGCTTGACGCGCTCGGGCTGAAGCCGGGAGCCCGCGCCTATCATCTCGGATGCGGAGTCGGATATTACACGGCGATTATGGCGGAGGTGGCGGGGCCAAAGGGAAGCGTGGTGGGGCTGGAGCTACAGCCAGACCTGGCGGCGCGGGCCATGGAAAACCTGCTGGGCTACCGAAACGTGGCGATAGAAGCCGGCGACGGAGCGGCATTTGATCCCGGCGAGTGTGACGCGATCTTCGTGAATTGCGGGGTGACGCATCCGCATAGGAAATGGCTGGAGCGTTTACGCGAAGGCGGGAGGCTGGTGGCGCCGTTTACGATGGCGGTGAATGCTACGATCGGGCAAGGAGTGATGATGAAGATTGTTCGGTCGAACGGAAGGTACGCCACCGAGCTGGTTTCGCCGGTGGGAATTTATTCCGGCGGGAGCCTGCGCGACGCGGATCTCGAGCCGCAGTTGCTGAAGAGTCTGACGACGGGAGGATTGTTGAAGGTGAAGTCGGTGAGGCTCGATGCGCATGATGCAGGAGAAACGTGCGTGGTACACGGGCGGGAAGCCTGCCTGAGTTTAGCGGAAGCGGGGTGAGCGATCCCCGTCAGGAAACGCGCAAAGAGTAACTATGGCGGACGTGTTTTGGCGAAGGTATAAAGCCGTCTTCTGGGTTACTATATATACCCCGCCCAGAAATAGGGGGTTTCATGTATAGACGTTTGCGGTTTCCGTCCGCGGCTCTTCTTCTTCTCGCTCTATTTTCCATCTTGCTTGCGGCTCCGCGTTTGGCCGCGCAGGACAGTAAAGTGATGGGCGAACTGAAGTTTAAGGGCGCCTCCGGGGTGGAAAAAGATGCAGGCGTTTGGGTCGACGGCGTGTACGTGGGGTACGTCAAGGAACTCAAGGGCGACAAGAAGGTGCTGTTATTGCCAGGCAAACATGGAGTCACCGTGCGCCAGTCAGGGTATGGAGACTTCATCCGCGAAGTCGTCGTCGAACCGGGACAAATTCAGACGGTGCGCGTGGCGATGCAGTTGATGCCGGGAGCACGCCCGCCGGCCATCACAGCTGAATTAAAGCTCACGGTGGAACCGGGGCGCGCCGCCGTTTTTCTAGACGACAGTTACATAGGCCACGCCGGCGAGTTTGGCGGAGCTCTGCATTCCCTATCGGTCAGTCCCGGAAAGCACCGCATCAAAGTCGCGTTGCCAGGATACCGGACATTTGAAACCGAAGTGGGGCTTCTTGCCGGGCAGAAGTCCGAAGTGAAAACCGAACTGGTCAAGGGAAGCATCGAGCAGGCTAGCTCGGAAGTCAAGAACCGGTAATGACCGGTAATGATTCTTCTGCCGCGGGAAGATCCCGGGAGAGAGTAGTGGCGGCTCTGGACTTGGCTTAGTTTACCGTGAGCTGGGCAGTGGCTGCGTGACTTACGTTCCCTGAGGTTCCCGTGACAACGATGGCGGAGGTGCCGGCTGGGGTCGGACCAGGCGGAGGTGGTCCGGGTTCTACCGACGAACTGCCTCCTCCACACGAAGAAAAGAGCAACATTACCTGGGCCATGTTCCTTGTGCCTCCGGAAGGCGGTGTGCCGGTGAAGTCAGTCATTTCGGACTCGCCGGGCTAGTTCCGCGTAAAGTCGTAGCCGGGCAGAAGCACCGGCTTCAGCGCCGGATGATTGGGGTCTACTCCTGTGTCGACGTCCGCGACGATTCCCGTGCCCATCACTTTGAAAGTGGTTTGCGCCTGGGAGACCCGCACAATGCTCGCCGGCGGCTAGTTCACGTAGCCGTCCGATACCGCTGAACCGGAATAGCTGACCCGAGCGGTGTCCGACAGGCCTGCGGGAGGCGTGGTCACTTGATTCAGGCCCCCGACGAGACTCAGCAACGGGTCGGCGTCCGCGTCCACGATGCCCACGGTATTGCCCAAAAGATTCAGGAACGTAGTCAAGTCCAGGGGGTAATGAGCAAGAAAAGCCGATTGAGTGAACCATCAAGGCCAGTGACCACGGAGCAGTTCTGCAGCAATGGAAGGCCGTTACAAAAGGCCTGGAGCCCCTGGAGACCAAGGGTGGTTCGAACAATGACGCGGTTATCCGCCCTTGCCTCGGTGGAGCACAAGCCGCAAAGGAGCAACGAAACCCACAGCCACCGCAATTTCATGCCAATCTTCCTCTTCTTCTCGGAGGGTTGCCCTCATTCATGATTGATAATGTCCGTTGCGGCTGATCTTCTGCCCTTCCAACCCAGTCCAGAGGAGGCGACATGAGCAACACCCAATCGTTTGGGCTCACTTCAATTTCGAGCGATAAGCTGCGTTCGTTTTGGAATTCAAAAGAGAACTCGCCTGCTTCGTTGGTTATCATCAAGCCCAGCGGGCCCTTCTGCCCTTTCAAGACAACAGGCACGCCGTTGAGGGGAATTTGCGGCAAATTCGTTCTCATGATCTGTCCAGTCAGGGTGGTACGGGTCGCATCGGGAGATCGCTCAAACGAGATGTCCGCAGTCAGAGCCGGGGCCTCATAGACAAGCTGGCGAGTATCGGGCTGCAAATATCGAATACCGGCAGGCAGAGGTTGCAAGAACGTATCCAAGACGAGGCGAGCCACTTTGGTGATCCGGCGAATTCCGAGGTGGGGATACACCATCGGTTCCAAGCGAGGCCAGAGATCCGCCGCCAGGCGATCACGTTGTACGGAGGGAATGGAGTACCTGGAAAGCAGTTCACTGATTATCGGAGTCGGCGACTCGTCTGTCAGAGCAATGACCCGTCCGGGGAAGCGCACTAGAAGCTCCCTTACCCCTTGTTCGACTCTGACTGCGTCGGAATTTGGTCCGGGCAATTCGAGCAATGCAGCAGAGGTACGCTCCCGGCGAGCTAACGCTAAGGCTTCGTCAATCCCCGAAGCAAGCACCCACTGACACCCCATCGTGCCTACCAGGACACGAATCGTGTCGCGTTCGGCCGCACGTTCGCAGATGATCAGCACCTTCGGCTGCATACGGACAGGGCACCCCTACCGCGACACATGAAACACGGCAGGTCTGTGCTCATGGTTCCTTGGGCTTGCTGTAGCTCAGGCGAGTGTAGAGAAGGGGCAGGGACTACTACAACTAAGGGTATACCCGATTCTTTTCTAGGGTAAAACCCTGAATCCCATTGGCCGTTGGAAGTTTGTGCCGCATTGGGACCTGAGAAAAGAAGAGGGGAAGGCGGGGCTTGAGGAGCAGGAAAATCCAATCCAACGAATTTGCGTCGCGTTTTTTTGGTGATGACAAAGAGCCGCAGATTGTTTGACCCGGGATCCGCGGGGACGAGGAAAGATCCGAATTTTTGCGGATTGTAAGCTTTCCGGTTACTAAGAATGTTTGGAATCGCCACCGAGATTCGCTTCTACTTAGCGGCTCCATCAACAATCGCGCATCATCAGGCAAAGTGATCGGGATACCTTGCGTGGAAACACGTACGCGCGTCTTTTCACGGTCGCGTGGGGCAAAGTGGGAAGCCATAGGTCGCCGGTACCGAGGTATCCAAAAGGGCATTCATCACGGCATGGCGGAAGCGGAGGCAAGCTTCTGAACAACCCAACGAAGCAGGGCCGATGCTAACGACGCTGGTTTTTGGCTGCCCAAGGACTGCAGGCTTGTGGCGTTACTTGGCAATGCTTTCGGTGGCCCGGACCGAAATTGCGATTTTGGGAGGATTGAGCAAAGTATTGTGAATAAGGCAATCGTGAACAGCAAGCTGAACACCATGGAGGTCTTGCTGGTTCAAATCACCGGGGATTTCAAGGGCAATGCGAAAATTGTCCAAACGAGCGGGCCCTTTGGCTTTATCGGCGGCGACCCGAACGATTGTGCCTTCGGCGGCCAGCTTTTGTTTTTTTAGGTATTGTGCGGCATAAAACCCCGCACAAGAACAGAGAGAAGCGAGAAGCATCTCGGGTGGGGTCATACCTTCATCAAAGCCCCCATTTTCGGCGGGCTGGTCGCTGATGATGACGTGCTGACGAGCCTTGATTTCAAACTGAACGCCACCCAGGTGTTCCACCGTAATTTCCATTCTTTCCTTCCGCCGCGCAAATTCAGCCGCTGGCCCTGGCCTTTGCGGCTAGCCAGCTAGTCATCTTCGCCCACCCTGAACGGCTCGGCAGTGACGCAGTTCACCGAGGGAGGTGTCCGCCATCACATGAAAGATTGCGTTGGACAATAGCCCGCAACTCATTGCGGAGCGGTGAGATACGTCTTGCGGTGGCGGACCTGGTAGGTGCCGGTCGTGATTTTGACTTCGATGGAGCGGTAGGTGTTGGCGGGGCCGCGGGGATTGGGATAGTAAGCAAGACGATACTGGGTACGGAGCTCCCGGTCGATGCGATCGAAGATGGCGGTGAGCTCCTGCGGCGCATCCGGATAAAACATAGCGCCACCCGTGGTGTCGGTCATGGTTTCGAGGGCATGTTCGCCGGCGGTGTTGCGTCCATTCTCGTTTTTCACCGGGCGAATAACGATGGTGTAAAGGAGCACGTTGGCGTTGACGGCCTCGCGGCGCGCGGCGTCGAAGTCGTAATGGCTGGTGGTTTCTCCGGCGTCCGTGACGAGAACGATCACGCGGCGGCGCTCATCTCCGCGCTGGGCCAGAGAGCGCGAGGCCAGAAGCACCGCATCGTAGATAGAGGTACCCGCGCCACTGGGGATTCTGCGGACGGCGTCCTGAAGGGTTGCGACATTGTCGGAGAAACCCGCGCGCTGCGTAACATCCTCATCGAAGGAAAAAACTGCCAAGCGATCCCCGGGCCGGATAACCTGGCGGATGAAATGGGCGGCAGCTTCCTGCTCAAAGCTGATTTCTTTGTGGGCGCTGAGGCTCGCGTCAATCATCAATGCCAGGTCAAGTGGCAGAGAGGTTTCCGGCTCGAAGATCGCGATTTCTTGTTGCTTGCCTTCGTCGAAGAGCTGGAAAGCTTCGCGAGGCACATCCGGAGCCGGGCGATTGTGTTCGTCGAGAACGCTGACCAGCACGCCGACGAGATTGACATTAACGCGGATGCGCCCGCGCTGAGTCGCGGCGTCCTGGGAGTCTTCTGTCGGAGGCGGCGGAGTCGGCTGAACAATTTTACCGGGTTCGCCGACAGGAGAAGATGTAGGTGCGGCTTCAGGAGCGTTCGCACCGGAGTTCGACTTAGAAGCGGAATTGCTCTTCGACTTTTGGGCCCAGGGCGGACGATTGGGGTTTTCCTGGCTGAAGGTGTTTCCGCTTGGCAGTGAAACGGCGAGGGCCCAAAGGATAACGTGGCCGGGACGGAGCGACGGTGTGAACATTGGGAATTAAGATGCAGGTTTCGCGCGTGATGTCGCCACGGGCGCCGGAGGAAGTTCACCGTCGGCCCAAACCGCGCCATCCTCAAAGTACTCCTTCTTCCAGATAGGCACGGTCCGCTTGAGGGTGTCTATGGCAAAGCGGCAAGCGTCAAAGGCGGCTGCCCGGTGAGGGGCGCTGACGGCGATAAACACGCTGGTTTCCCCGATTTCGAGGCGGCCAAGGCGGTGGACGATGGCCACACGATGGATGCGGTACTTTTCGTAAAGCTGAGCGGCAATTTCGCGCATCTTGGCAAGGGCCATGGGCTCGTACGCTTCATAGTTGAGGTAAAGCGTGCGGCGATTGTGGGACTGATTGCGTACGAAGCCGTCGAAGGTGACGATGGCGCCGTCCTCGGGAGCGCGCACGTGACGGATGAGCGTGCCGGGGTCGATCGGCTCGCGAACCAGCTGGAAGATTTCGTCATCGAGTGGCGCGGTCATGGCTTTGCCTCAGCCACCACTGACGGGTGGGAGGAAAGCGACTTCGTCGCCCGAATGGAGCACCGTATCCCAAGCCGCAAATTCCTGGTTCCGGGAGGCCACGACGGAAGAGCGATATTTCGCAAGCTCAGGAATACGCGTGGAATACAGGGTGAAAAGCTCGTCGATGGTGGAAGCATCGGCAAGGTCCAGAGACTCCCCGGACTGCCCGACGATATCTTTCAAGCGTCCGAAAAACAGGACCTTTACACGTACGCTTTGCGAGACAGTGGCCACACAGGAATTGTAGCGCAGGGCGGAGCCCTGCGGGTTTTCTTTTGCGGCGCGAGCCGCGGCTAGCAGCGAACCGGCGACTGGTGACGGGTAACTGGTCGAAGCGGTTGCGCCGTGGCGTTTGTCGCTCGGCAAGGGGACGGGGAGTCTGGCGCTTTCAACCGGCGAGGATGTTTTGAAAGATTCGCTGGCTTGACCGTGCCGCTGCGGTTGCGTAGCGTGCAATCAGGTACTGACCGTGCCCTTCCCGTTGAAGCGCTTCGGCGGAGGATCAGATGAAAATCTTGATGACAGGCTCGACCGGGTTGGTAGGCACAGCTTTAGTGAGCGCTCTGGCGCGCGATGGGCACACCGTGTGCCGGTTGTTGCGGCCCCAAAGTGCAGTGCTGGGCGGGTCTAAAGGGGGATTCGATGTTACGTGGAATCCCGCGACTTGGGAATTGGGCGGAGCCGGCGTTGGCGCAGATGCAGTTGTGAATCTGGCGGGAGCTTCGATCGCCGGAGGACGTTGGACGAAAGCGCGGAAAGAACTGCTGCGCGCAAGCCGGATCGATACGACGCGAGCCCTAGTTGGCGCTTTAGCGAAAATGCATGCGCGGCCAAGAGTGCTGGTATCGGCGTCGGCAATCGGGATTTATGGGGACCGCGGCGACGAAGTGCTGACAGAAGATAGCAAGCCGGGAACGGGCTTTTTGGCGGTCCTGGCGCGGGAGTGGGAAGCGGAAGCGCTCAAGGCAGAGGCACTGGGGATTCGCGTGGTGCTGGCACGTTTCGGAATTATCCTGGCACAGCATGGCGGTGCGCTGGCCAAAATGCTTCTGCCCTTCAAGCTAGGCGTGGGAGGCAGGTTTGGCTCGGGCAAGCAGTGGATGTCGTGGATCACGCTGGAGGACGTTGTGACCATCACTCGCTTCGCGATGGAGAGCGGAGCAGTGCGAGGCGCGATCAATGTCGTTGCGCCGCAACCCGTGGAAAACGTCGAGTTCACGAAGGTGCTGGCAAAAACCCTGCACCGCCCAGCGCTCTTCCCTGCTCCGGCGCTTGCTTTGCGGCTGGCGCTGGGAGAAATGGCCGACGCGCTGCTGCTGTCCAGTCAGCGCGTGACAACGCAGAAGCTTCAGCAGCTTGGCTACCAGTTTCGGTTCCCAGCGTTACCCTCCGCGCTAAAGGCAGTTTTGGTCTAATGCTCGTCAACCTTCACTCTTATTTCTGCACATTGATGGTGACGGAAACGCGCATGGTGTGGCCGCTCAGCGGATCTGTGGACAGTGTGTTTTCAGAAGTCTGGCCGTCCCTGAGCAGCAAGCTCTCGTTGGTTCTGAATTGACGGACCAGAGGTTGTCCGTTGGGCCCGTTCACGAGTCTTTCTCCTTCCGATGATTTGTTGGGGTAAAGCGCTGAGCGGTCAAAAATCAAACTGACCAGGAATCGGCCATCCTCTCCACTTTGGACTCGGCAATCGATATTTGAGCCGATATCCATGTAAGTAGTTTTCTGATCCTTACCGTCGAGCTCGATAGGAATTCGCACACCAGTTCGAACGCTGGCTCCGTAGCTGACTCCCGGTTTATCACTGGCGGGCACCGTGAAGGCATAGGGCATGCTGGAGATCTTCTTGTCGCCTTCGAATTCGGTGAACACAACCTGCACCTTCAGGGGAATTAGATCCTTGGTCCGTTCTTCGGCCTTGGGCTTTTCCGGCCCTTTGTCTTGCCCCCACAACGGCCCAAGGGGCAGGCTGAGTGTGCCTAGCAAGCAGAAGCAAATGAGCTTTCTCATCGAGTTCCTCCAGAAATGATTCGAACGGGCCTTGCGTACAGGGATCACGGAAATCATTGCGAACCCTCCCCCGCTAAGGGCTTGACGTCAAGCTGCGAGATTTGGATCGGTGAAACTTGCAAAGGTTCCAGAGTTGCGTTGGCAACGTGGGTCGCCACGAGCGGAGCATGCTTGTGGCCATACCACTGCTCGGCATAGCTGGCCAGCAAGGCGTCTTGATCTCGCGGAACCAGCACTTGGGGCAAGGCTCCAAGAGTATCTCCTCGTCTTACTGCCGCGGAACTCCTGGTAATCAAAGACCGCGTCGAAGGGGACGAATTCGCCGACGGATCGGGGCTTTGTATAGTTTCTTGCTTCAGATGAGGCGTGGTCGGCGGAACAACGGTTTTGACCGCGATGTTTGTCCGTTCCCGCCCGTCCTTAGTGCGCCGAATCGCGTGGGCGCCGAAAATCGTCAGGACAATCGCCGCAGCGGTTGCAAGAACAAGCGCGTCAGAAAACCAGCCAGCCTGGCGAGAAGTCTCCTGCTCCAAAACAACGCAGACACGTGAAAATAGAGAAGGCGGCACTTCGCTGTTGGCGGCAGTTTGAAGCCCGGAATCGATCCCGGCAAACAGGGATTGCTCTTCCATGAAGGCTTCGCGGCAAGGGAAGCACTCGGCTAGATGCTCGCGCAGTTCTCCTTGGGGCGCCGCGCCGCTTGCAGCAGCCTCGATTAGCGCGTCCTTATAGTGTTCGCATAGCATCGCAACTTCTCCGCTAATTTCTTTCGCCCAATAAAAATCCGCGACTTCACTGTGCCGAGGGGTACGCCTATCATTCCCGCGATTTCTTCAATCGAGTAGCCATCCATCGCCGAGAGCAAAAGCACCAGGCGCAGCTTGTCGGGCAACTCCTCCAAGGCTCGCTCGAGGTGGCCTTGAAACTGATTTGAAGCCGCGACATCCTCGGCGGTGGCCGGCGGCGGAAGATGCGCCGGTTGGGACCAGAGCGCGTCGCGCCGCTCGCGACGCTTTGCCGAACGCAGCCGGTCGAGCGCAAGTCGAAACGAGATGCGCACCAGCCAGCCGGCAAACCGGTTACGGTCACGAAGACGTTCGAAGCTTTTGTACGCCCGAAGCAGGGCTTCCTGGGCCACGTCTTCGGCATCGGCCGTGTTGTGCAGAACTCCGTGCGCGACGCGAAAGGCTAGCGGGCCGCATTCGGCAAGGCGCTCCTCGAACTCCCGCCGGGCATCCGCTTGAGCTGCCTCGCGCACCAACTCGCTCCTTGCCCTGCTGACTGGTTGGTTCAGAACCAGCTCCTGCATAGGATCCCTTCTAAACGTTCAAGCACCGGGCTGCCCGGAGGAAGCAACGTGCCTTGTCCCCGTACAACTACCAGACGCCACGGTGCCGAATTTGGTTCACAGAAATGGTAACGCTCGGCGGGCCCAGGCTAGATCCCCAGTTGGCCTAGCAGGTCTTCGAGATTGGCCTCGTTGACGACGACTTCGCGGAGCGGCTGCCCCTGGGGGCTGGCTTGGACAACGCCATCATCAAAGGCCTTGAAGAGACGCATCTTGGCGACGGCATATTCTTCAGAACTTGAGAGCTGGCGACCGTTTTGTGCGGCCCAGCCCTCGAGTGCGGATTGGTGGACGAAGATCCTGAAGGGAAAGGCAGTTTGGCGGTCGACCGAAACAACGTAGGTGAACTCGCCGCCCGGATTCCCCCCGCGTTGGGCGCGGTTGCCCTCAAAGAAGTAATACTGATACACGAAGCCGTCAGCGGCGGAATAGCTTTTGACGCGGCGGACGGCATCGGGGCGAGCCATGCAGGGATTATTCGCGGGAGAGCGAGGGAAGTCAACGCGAGAGGGCGGGGTCAAGGCTGTGCCGAAACGGAACCTTTGGGTCGGTTCTTTTCTTCGCAAAGGAGCATTCAAGTCTTGCTTGGGCACAAACGTAGGAAACAGACGGCTTTGACTTATCCTGGTGTAAGCCACGTTCCCCCAAACAACAAACCAGGTCCGAGTGATACCAGGAAAATCGGTTTGCTTTGCCGGGGGCCTACGTTTGCGGCGTTTTGTAAGGCCGCATGAAGCGCCGCGCCGCACATGGAAGAGCCCAGATTGCCGGAGGTGCGGCAAATGGGAGGAAATGTGCCAGGTGAGACTCCGCATTGTTTCGCCAAAAGAGCCAGAATCCGGGGATTCGGCTGGTGCGTCGCAAAGCCTCCGACCGACCTGCGGGAAATGCCGCTGCGCGCTTCCACTGCCGCGATGACTTTTTCCATGCGAGTGATGGCCGCGCGAGAGAGGGCTTCGCCATCGAATTTCATATCGAGACCACCGTCCCGCCTTGGGGCGACGCGGATCGCGGCAGCGTATTGTCCCGCGCAGCCAAAAAGAAAATCGCCAAGCCGGTAACCAGGGCCGTCGTGGACATCTTCTTCGTGGCGCAGCAGGAAAGCGCTGGCGCCGTCGCCGAAGAGGCCGCCGAATTCGCCGACGACGCGGGCCGCGGTAAGCACGCGGCTATGCACGTCGGCAGTGACCACGGCAACCGTCTTCGCCGCACCTGAGCCAATCAGCGATTGCGCGACCGCAAGCGCATTGAGCAACCCGAGGCACGCGCCGCCAACATCCAGCG
>Ga0137377_10004106_pt1 | contig 11425 bp, 10 predicted proteins | sample SagtaG_22_FD_104815 | JGI IMG/M metagenome (GOLD analysis project Ga0137377, IMG submission 104815) | Vadose zone soil microbial communities from Sagehorn Ranch, Mendocino, California, USA - Sage2_L_40_16 metaG | ecosystem: Environmental > Terrestrial > Soil > Vadose zone | place: USA... | reverse complement strand
CGTGCTTCACCGCATCCGGGACACACCTAATCCCTCGGCTGCGTCCGCACGATCCAGCCGTCGTGGTCGACGTACCAGACGGTCACCGGGTCGGTGGAATTGTCGATCCAGGTCTCGCGGTCGATGCCGTAGGGCTCGGGCAGCACGTATTCGGTAAAGCTTACGGTCTTCGGGTCGAAGCGCAGGTAGCGGCCGGAATGCATTTCGCCCGCCCACACCTCGCCGTTCCGGTCGGTCTGGGCCGAATACATGGAGGCGTACGGCGTCGGCAGCGGATATTCGTGGATGCGCTTCTCCCTGGTATCGAACTTGACCAGCTGGCCGCCACGGCCGCCGGCCCAATAGTTGTTGTGCAGGTCGAATTCGCCGCGCGCCGGGCCGGAGCGCGGCGAGGTATCGGGCTCGAATACTTCTGCCGTCTGCGTATCCACTACCACGACGCCGTCGCGTGGCCACGCGCCGCCGCCGAAATAGCGGCCGTCGCGGCTCATGGCACTGCCATAGGTGCCGGCGAATTTCTTGAGCACGTAGCTCGTCACCGGATCGCCCGTGAGGGCCGCCACCTTGGAGACTTTGCGCTCGCGCGCCTTCCAGATGAAGCCCTCGGGATCGATCGCATAATTGCCGCCCATCGGGGTGTTGGGCGGCTCGCGCACCTTCCAGGGAATGCGCGTGAACTCTTCGGTCTTCGGGTCAAGTCGCCAGATGCTGTGGGCCCAGTTCTCCGAACCCCAGATGATGTCGTTCCTGTCCGCATAGATCCAGTGCGTGCCGGGCAGAACGCCTTCGGCCACAGGCGGGACGCGGAATTCCTTGACGGCGCCGGTTAAGGGATCGAGCCGGCCGATATAGGAACTGCGGTGGGTCGAGTACCACAGGTTGCCCTTGGAATCGCCGGTCACGTCATGGGTCGCGGTCTCCAGCCGCGGCAGTTCATATTCGGTGATGACCACGCGCGTCTGGCGGCCCTGCGGACGCGGCAGCATGACGAATTGCGGGTCGTTCACGTCCGGTGAGCGCACCGAGGCGAGCCATTTGACTAGGCGGGGCTCTTCGTCGTTGCCCCAGCGGCCGCGCTCGTTGACGTTGATGAGCGGCGAGCCGGCGCCGTGGATCATGCGATAGACGATCTTGCGCCAGCCGTCCTCGTCGTAGCGGTTGCGGAAGATCTGCTGGTAGGAATGACACCAGTTGCAGTTGTTGGTCAGCAGCTTCTTTTCCGCCCCGGTGCCGGAGAGGCTCAACAGCCATTCCGATCCGGTCATCTGCGCCATGATTTCCGGCAGCGGCGGCAACGTGTCCTGGTCGGTGACGTAGTCGAGCACAATGTCGGCGAGCGGCGCTGCTCCCTTGATATCGACGCCCTCCCTGACGAAGGGATGAAACTCCCGCGGCCGCGCGATGCGCAGCGTATAGGCGCCGGCGTCCAGGACTGGAAACTCATACCTGCCATCGGCATTGCTGTAGACCGTGGTGCGCACCGCATTCTTCCTGGCGATGAGCTGCACCATGATGCCTTCGAGCAATTCGCCCTTGGCGGATTTCACCACCCCTTTCGGGCCGCCGGCAAAGCGCGCGGGGTCGGCGTTCGCCATCGCGATTGCCAACGAAAATGCACATCCCACGATTGCGATCAGCCGCGCAGCACCGCGTGTACTTGTCGCCATGATGTCCTCCCGATGAAATTCAGCCCTCACCTCGCCGGATAGCGCGGATTGAGCGGCGGCGCGTCGGAATCCCAGCAGCACTTTTCCCGCACGAAGCTCACGAGGTCGTCCAAATCCGCCTCGCTGAGCGTGTATTTGTAAGCCGCCATCCCGGCGCCGCCGTTGCGGACGCGGTCCTTGACGTTGTCGTCATTGACCGGCAGGCCGGACAACAGCGTGCCGCGCTGATAGAGGCCGGTGAGCTGCGGGGCGGTCTTGCTGAACTCGTTGTGACAGAACCAGCACTTGTAATAGAAGATTTCGCGCCCGCGCTCCGGCCCGCTGTGGGCGGCTTTGCGAAACTCGTAGGTCTCGAGGGAACGCTGGTAGTAGTCCTTGGCGACGGGTTTCGGCGCCCCTTGCGGCGGTGTCTGCTGGGCGATGGCCGATGCGGAGAGCAAACACGCCGAGATCAACGCGCCGACGCGCCACCGCTTCGCCGTATCGGAACTCATGACGTCTCCCTTGCGCCGCACCATGTTTTTTACATCGCCGAACAATAGCAAATTTCCGTGCGCGTTCCGCAAAAATTGCGCGGAGGCGCGAAGTTGACTGCCGGCGCCTATCGTCAACCGCGATGGCGTCCGCTAGACTGAGCCCGCATCCTGGCCGGCGACCCCGAGTCAGCCGGCCATCGACAGCCGATTGCGTCAGACACGATCAGAAGGGGGATTGTTATGAGGGCATTGGTTTGCGCGGTGCTTGGCTTGCTGGCGGCGCCGGCGATGGCCGCAGAGCTTCCGCAATGGGCATATCCGGTGGCGCCACCACCGGGGCCGCCGCCGGACAACACTGTGCAGAAGACGTTGCCGGGCAGCACCAAGAAATACACGGCCGCCCAGATCAACGACCGCTTCGGCCCGCCCGACTGGTATCCGGAGGACCACCCGCCGATGCCCGACGTTGTGGCCCAGGGCAAGAAGCCGAACGCCCCCGCGTGCGACCTGTGCCACCTCACCAACGGGGCGGGTCATCCGGAATCCGCCGGCGTTTCCGGCCTCTCGGTCGCCTACATCATGCGCCAGATGGCCGAGTTCAAGTCGGGCGTCCGCAAGGGCATGCGCGCGCCGATCATGGTGACGATCGCCTCGGCGCTGACCGAAGAGGAGACCAAAGCGGCGGCGGAATATTTTGCCTCGATCAAGTTTCCGCAGTTCTACAAGGTGATCGAGACCGACATGGCGCCGAAATCCTATGTGGGCGCCGGCGCCATGCGGTTTGCTGCAAAAGAAGGCGGCACCGAGCCGATCGGCAATCGCATCATTGAAATCCCGGCAGACGAGGAACGTACCGAGGCCCGCGATCCGAGGGCGGAACACATAGCGTACGTTCCGACCGGCAGCATCAAGAAGGGCGAGATGATCGTCACCACCGGCGCGGGCGGCAAGACGGTAGCCTGCGCCATTTGTCATGGCCCCGAACTGAAGGGGCTCGGCGAAGTGCCGCCGATCGTCGGACGGTCGCCGGAGTACATCTATCGCCAGCTCAACGACATCAAGATCGGCACCCGCAATGGCGCCTGGGTGCCCTTGATGAAAGGGGTGGTGGCTAATTTGACTGACGAAGACATGGTTGCGATCTCCGCCTATCTGGTATCGAAGGCGCCATAGCCTCGGATGAAGCGCCGGCTTCCCCGCCGCGTCATGCGGGGCAAGGCAGACGGCACCGCACTACCGACCGCACGCCGGCACGCATGCGGCCCCATCCTGCCCTCCGGACCGCGGGCGTCTCGCCCGCTCTTTCTGGAGGCGCATCCGATGCGGGCGGGACGCCCGCGGTCCGGAAGGTAGCGTGAGGGATATCAATGGAGGGGACGATCATGAGGACATTGGTTTCGATCGCACTGCTTAGCCTCCTCTCCCTGCCGGCCCGGGCCGCGGAGCTTCCGGGCTGGGCCTATCCGGTCAATCCGACGCCGAAGCCGCCGGATGCCGTCAAGCCGATCCAGCTGCCGGGCAGCACCAAGTCCTACACGCAGGCCCAGATCGACGACGGGTTCAATCCGCCCGACTGGTATCCGCAAGATCATCAGGCGATGCCCGACGTCGTGGCCCATGGCCGCAAGGAAGCGAACGCGCGCGCCTGTGCGCTTTGCCACCTCACCAGCGGCGGCGGACATCCGGAGTCCGCCGGCATTTCCGGACTACCGGCCGGATACATCGTTCGCCAGATGAATGAGTTCAAAAGCGGCGCCCGCAAGGGCGCACGCGCGGTGGCGATGATTCCGATCGCCAAGGGGCTCAGCGAGGAAGATTTCAAGGCAGCCGCTGAGTACTTCGCCGCGATCAAATACCCGGTTTGGTACAAGGTCGTCGAAGCTGACACGGTGCCGAAATCGTATCTCGGCAACGGCGCCATGCGCTTCCCGGAGGAACACGGGGGCACCGAGCCGCTCGGCAACCGCATCATCGAATTGCCGCAAAATGATCTCAGCGCCGAGAGCCGCGATCCGCGCACCGGTTTCGTCGCCCATGTGCCGACCGGTAGCATCAAGAAAGGCGAGGAGATCGTCACCACCGGCGCGAGCGGCAAGACGATCCGCTGCGCAATCTGCCACGGCGCCGATCTCACGGGCCTCGGCGAGGTGCCGCCGATCGTCGGGCGCTCGCCCATGTACATCTATCGCCAGCTCAACGACATCAAGATCGGCACGCGCACCGGCACCTGGACGCCGCTGATGAAGGCGGTGGTGGACAAGCTCGACGATGCCGACATGATCGCAATCGCGGCGTACCTGGTGTCCAAGGGGCCGTAGGAATGCTGTCAATCCCCCGCGAGGCTGTGAAGGGATCGAAGCATCGTGATGTAGGGGCGACCCTTGTGGTCGCCCCGTTGGCGGACCCGGTGCGCAGACCGGGGCGACCACAAGGGTCGCCCCTACAGCCGGCAATGTCGAAGGAGGAAATCACGATGAAGACGCCCTGGACGCGACGCGCGCTGCTCGCCGGAGCGGCGGCAGCCGGAACGACCGTCATCGTAAAGCCGGCGCGGGCCGCCGACTACACGTTCATCCAGTATCACAATCAGTCGGCCACGAGCACGCTCCACAAGAATCTCGTCGCCATGTGGGAGGCTATCCGCCGGGAGACCAACGGGCGCGTGGAAGCCGCCGTCTATGCGGAGAACAACAAGCTTGCGGCCGGCGACCCGGCGGCGCTGAAGATGCTGATCGATGGCGAAATCCAGTTTTTCACCCTGATGGGCGGCATCATCGGCACGGTGGTGCCGATGGCCGAAGTACAACAGGTGCCGTTCGCGTTCCGATCGGCGGCCGAGGCCCATAAGGCCATCGACAGCCCGCTCGGCGCCTATATGGGCGAGGAAATGGCCGCGAAGGGAATGTATCTGTTTCCGGTCGCGGGCTTCGACAATGGCATGCGCCAGGTGACCACAGTGGCGCGTCCGGTCAACACGCCCGAAGATCTCGCCGGCGTGAAAATCCGCGTCCCGCCGGGGCAGATGATATTCGACACCTTCCAGGCGTTCGGCGCCGAGCCGGTGACGACGTCCGCGAACCTCATCTACGACTCGCTCAAGAGCGGCAGGGTCGGGGCGCAGGAAAATCCGCTCGCCATCCTGGAGAATTTCCGCATCTATGAAGTGGTGAAGTATGTCAGCATGACGAACCACATGTGGTCGGGCTTCAACCAGATGGCGCATCTTGCCACCTGGCGCAGCCTGCCCGGCGATGTCAAGGACGTGATCACTCGCAACGTGACCGCATACGTGCGCCAGCAGCGCATCGACCAGGGCAACGTCAATGCGACCCTGCGGGACCGGTTCGTCGCCGCCGGCCTCGTCTTCAACGAGGTTGACCAGGCGCCGTTCCGCGCCAGGCTTGCAAATGTCTACGCCACCTGGAAGGACAAGCTGGGGTCGAAGTGCTGGACGCTCCTGGAGGCGGAGGTTGGGAAATTGGGGTAGCACGCGGGGCCAACGTAGCCCGCATGGAGCGACCGCGTGCGGTCGCGTAATGCTGGGACGGCCTCGCCGCTGGCGCCGCCGACCCCGGATTTCGTTTCACTCCATCCGGGCCACAGGCCTGGCGTTTTTCTGTGCCGTTATGATGCTTCGCCCGGCGGCTGCCGCCGAGGCGGACTGCCGTGAACTCGAGCAGAAATACAATTCGACAAGACCCGGCATTACCTCGATTGAGCTCAACGCCATCCTGTTTGCTTCGGCCGCCAAGGATTGCGGCGCCCTGGCGCGCCGTCTGATCGCAGCCGGCGCCTCGTTGCAGGCGCGCGATCGGACAGGCGCGATGCCGCTTGCCCACGCAGCGCGCCGCGGTCATGCGGCGCTGGTTGCACGCTTTCTTGCCGAGGGGGCCGCAATCGATGCCCGTGACCTCAACGGTTCGACGGCGCTTTATGCGGCCGCGCAAGCCGAACGACCCACCACCGTGGCAGCGCTGCTCGCAAAGGGCGCTGATCCCAACCTGACTGGACGCAGCGACGTCTCGCCGCTCGCCGCCGCCGCGTTTCGCGGCAATGACCGCATCGTTGAACTGCTGCTCTCCCGCGGCGCCAACCCGGATCATGCGGACGCGACCGGAAAGACGCCGCTCGTCTATGCGGCTGCTCGCGGCTTCGCGCTCGTGGTGCGTCGCCTGCTCGATGCCGGCGTCGACGCCAAGGCCCGTTACGGCAATGGTCTGACGGCGCTGATGTGGGCGGCAGGCCACGAGGATGGCGTAGGCGCGGGAGCTGCCGTTGCGGTAGTCGAACTTCTCATCGCACGCGGCGCCGCCATCGATGCCGCCGACAACCGCGGCCGCACCGCCCTGATGATCGCGGCCGAGCGTGGCGACGCCGCGGTGGTTGAGACCCTGATCATGCGCGGCGCCGACCGCGCACTGCGCGACAAGGCCGGCAAGACCGCCGGCGATCTCGCAGCCAATGAATCCGCGCGCGAAGGGCTCGCTACAACCCCGCCAGATACACCGCGAGCGCCTTGAGATCGTCCTCCGAGGTCGCGCTCATGAGGTCTGACATGCCGGGATTGTTGCCGCGTGCGCGGGTGCGAAAATCCATCATGCTCTTCAAGATGTAATCCGCATTCTGTCCGGCGAGACGCGGCTGGGTTCCTTCGCCCTGGTAACTGGCCTGATGGCAGCCCGTGCATCCAACCGAGGTGTTGGTGCGGAGAGCCCGCGTCGCGATCGCGTCGGGGGCGCGCGCCTGGCGCAGATTGGGCCAAGCCTTCTGTGAAAAATAAAGCGCCACCGCCAGCATCTCGTCGCGCTCGAGCTTCTCCGCGATCGGCCCCATCACGTCGCTCTTGCGGGCGCCGCTCTTGAAGTCGCGCAACTGCAAATAAAGGTAGCCCTGGTGCTGGCCCCAGATCACCGGCCACGACTTGTCCGGCGGAATGCCGTTTTCGCCGTGGCAGGCCGCGCAGGCCTGCGCCTTGCCGTCGATCGGCTGGGCGGCGGCGAGTGGAGCGGCCGCGAGCGCCGCAACCACGCAGCCCTGTAGGATGGGTTGAGCGAAGCGAAACCCATCAGGGAACATGCCGCGCGGAGGGACCGATGATGAGTTTCGCAAGAGCTCAACCCATCCTATGCGCTGCGCGCGGCGTTGCTCTCATGTGGACAAGCCCAAATTACTCAAGCGTGAAGGCGATGATATTGTTGCCCCGCTTGTAGTCGAGCTGGACATTGCCGCCGGCGGCAACGACGATGTATTGCTTGCCGTCGACCGCATAGGACGACGGCGGCGCATTGACGCCGGCGCCGGCGTTGAAGGTCCACAACACCTTGCCATTCTTGGAGTCATAGGCGCGGAAACGCCCATTGCCTTCGCCCGCGAACACGAGGCCGCCGGCTGTCGCCAGAATGCCGCCGATCATCGGCTGCGGCGTCTTCACCTGCCAGCGGATCTTGCCGGTGTTGTAGTCGACCGCGGTGATGTTGCCGGACTGCTGTTCAGACGGGATGACCTTGAAGGCGCCGCCGAGCCACAGCTTGCCCTGCGGGTAGGGCGAGCTTTCCACATGATAGGTCATCGGCTGATGCAGGTTGATCGCGTAGGATACGCCGAGTTCGGGATTGACCGCGATCGGCGACCACTCGACTCCGCCATTGGCGCCCGGCAGCATGCGGGCGCCCTGCGCCGTCGGCAGCGTCCACATGTTCTCCTGAGGCACCATGGCCTGAGAGAAGCGAATGAGGCTGCAGTCCTTGCGGTCATGCACGTAGACGTGGCCGGTCTTGCCGGCGTGGATCACGCCGGGAATAGTCTTGCCGCTCTTGTCCTTGACGTCGACCAGAACCGCCGGGCTGACCGCATCCAGATCCCACACATCGTGGGCGATATACTGGAAGTGGCAGACATACTTGCCGGTGTCGAGATCGACCGAGACGAGCGAGTCGGTGTAGAGATTGTCGCCCGGACGCAGCGAGCCGTCGAGGTCGGGCGACGGATTGCCCACCATGAAATAGATGCGGTTGGTGGCAAGGTCGACGGCCGGATTCTGCCACACGCCGCCGCCGAGCGTCTTGTAGGGATCGCCGGTCTTGGCGAGCTGCTCCTTTTCAGCCGCGATGTTGCGGTGCATGTCGCGACCGGTGGCATCCTTCTCGGCCCACACGCCGACCGAGTTTTCCGGCGTCGTATCGAAAGTCCAGATGAGCTTGCCGTCCTTGGCGTCGTAGGCCTTGAGGAAGCCCCGAATGCCGTATTCGCCGCCGTTGGTGCCGACCAGTACTTTGCCCTTGACGACGGTCGGCGCCATGGTTTCGCTGTAGCCGAGCTCAGGATCCGCGATAGTCGACTGCCATACGACCTTGCCGGTCTTGGCGTCGAGGGCGACGAGCTTGGCGTCGAGCGTCGCGAGATAGACCTTGTCCTCGAGCACTTCCACGCCGCGATTGTTGGGGCCGCAGCAATAGGTCGTGATCGGCCCCATGGCGTGCTTGTAATGCCAGAGTTCAGCCCCGGTCTTGGCATCGAGCGCATAGACATGGCTGAACGACGTCGTCACGTACATGACGCCGTTAACGACGATCGGCGATGTCTCCATCGATTCTCTCACCTCGGTCTGGAAAATCCAGGCCGGATGCAGCCGCTTGACGTTGCCGGTGTTGATCTGGGCGTTGGGATAGAATCGCTGCTGGCGATAGTCGCCGTTGGTGTGCAGGAAGTTCCTGGTGTCGCTGGCGGCGCGGTCGAGCATGCGCTGCGTGACCGGCGTGACATTGACCGCCTTCGCATCTCCGCCGGTCACCGGCTTGATTTCCTGCGCTCCCCCGAAGCTTATCATGGCGACCGACAGCGCTGCCGCGCTGACGGCAGTTCTCTTGCACCGATACATGACGTTGCCCTCCCAATCCTGGCATGCTCTACCCGGCTTGAAATCGGTATGCCAGTAGCTGAAGCGTTGGCCTGTGCCCTGGGCGCTGTCAAGAACGAACATCGATGATTTTTGCGGGCGCACCGTTGCAGATGGCTGACGCCCCACGAGCCTCTCGTCTCCGCATGGTTCGGCTCGCAATCGTCAGCGCCGACAAATATGTCAGAAGGTTTCAAGAGCGTCTGAAGGCCGCGGCAGCGACAAACCCCAAAGCGGCCTGCCGTCTCTACCCTCCCGCTGCACGGGCGAGGGTAGGGGGGCTTGTCCCGGACGACGCCATCACACCGCTGCGGCAGCAAGATGGCCGAAGTCGTCGTTCTGGGCCAGCAGATCGGCAAGCCGTCTGCGGGCATAGAACATCCGCGTTTTGACCGTATTCTTCGGCACCCCGACGATCTCGGCGACCTCCTCGATGGTCTTGTCGTGATAGTAGACGAGATCGATGATCTCACGGTGGTCGGGTGAGAGCTGCGACAGGCAGGCGCGGAGCTGAACGCTGCGATCGGTCTCCAGCAGGATTTGTTCCGGGGTGCCGTATTGATCGGCGACAGTTTCCGCCAGCTTCTCGTCAAGCTCGGTCTCCTGGCGGCGACGACGCACCGACAGCGCCTTGAAGCGGGCGATGGACATGATCCAGGTCGAAACCGAAGAACGCCCCTCGAAGCGGTCGGCCTGACGCCATACCTCGATGAAGGCTTCACTGACGATGTCCTCGGCGAATGCGGCGTCGTCCACGAGCCGGACGGCAAAACGGAAAACGCGAACCCGGTGGCGATTATAAAGGGTCCGCATGGCGGCGGCGTCGCCCGCCGCGATCGCCGCGATCAGGGCTTCATCGCCTGTGGTGCCGACCAGCCCGACCCCGTTCGAGGACTTGGGCACTGGCGATCCGGCGGCTTGCGTTATCATTGGCCTCTCCCGCGCGGCTTCATCGCATCGTGGGTCGGCAATTTAACCGCCGGCTGTTTCACCCCATCTACGTGGGGCGACAGAAATGGTTTCGCGGGCTCGGTGTATTGTTTCGTGTGTCCTGCAGCAACGAAACAATCGGGACTACCCGTCGCCGGCTTGGGGAGGCCTGATCAGCTCCGGCAGATCGGCGAGCGTTGCGATCTCGCAATCGGGCGCGCCGGGCAACCGCTCACGCCTCTGGCCGTACCGATTGCACCACACCACCTGCATGCCGAACGCCGATGCCGCGTAGGCGTCCCAGGCATTTGAGGACTGGAAAGCGATCGCCGCCGCCGGACAGCCGAGCCGATCGACCGCCAATCGATAGACGCGTGGGTCCGGCTTGAAGACCCCGACTTCCTCGACGGACAGTACGGCGTCGAACATAGCGGTAAGTCCGGCGCGGCCAACGGCGGCGTCGAGCATCGCTGGCGTGCCGTTCGACAGGATCGCCGTCTTCAGGCCCACGCGGCGCAATGTTTCGAGCACACCCGGCACCTCGGGGAACGGCTCAAGCGCGAGATAAAGCCCCATCAGGCGCTCGCGCAGCGCGGGCTCTTCGAGGCCGAGGGTCTCCAGCGTGAAGTCGAGGGCATCGCCCGTCACCTGCCAGAAGTCCGCATGGCGGCCCTGGGCGGCGCGCAGCCAAGTATATTGCAGCTGTTTGTCGCGCCACAGCGCGCTGACGCGCTCGACCGCATCGCCAAGCACGTCCGCGCACGAGCGCGCTGCCGAGGCGAAGTCGAAAAGCGTCCCATATGCATCGAAGACGCAGGCGCTGACGCCTGAGAGTGAGCGATTTGCCATGTGGTGCGGCTCCTGCGGTCGGATTCCGGTCAGGCTGAAGCACTTAGCCTCGGTCCCCGGTCATGGCCGGGACAAGCCCGGCGACGACACCGGTGTAAGGGAGATGACTCGATCTTGGAACGCGCTTAAGTCCGCCGACGGCACGAAATCCCGGTTGACGGTCAATTGAGCCGTGTTAGTGATGTGCGGATCATTCGACAAGTTAGGCGCAATGCAAAACGGGGGCTGCGTGGAACGGCGTCGTGAAGTAAAGGCCTTGGTGGACGCGGTGGTCGCCAACATCGAGGCGGGGCGCGCGGTCGAAACGCCTTTCTTTCATCTTGAGTTCGACCGGGTGTTCCCGGACGACTCCTATGCCGAGATGCTCGCCGCGATGCCGGCGGCGGCCGATTATCGTCCGCTGCCCGGTCGCAACAACGGCAATCTGCGCGAAGACGGCACCTCGACTCGGGTGAAGATCGATCTCTTTCCCGAATACATCCGGCATCTCTCGCCTGAAAAGCTCCCGATCTGGGATGTCGTCGGCCGCACGCTATGCTCCGAAGAGGTGCAGGCGACGTTCATGCGGCGGCTGGCGCCGGGGCTGGAGCGACGTTTCGGCAAGGATT
>Ga0137377_10004104_pt1 | contig 11430 bp, 9 predicted proteins | sample SagtaG_22_FD_104815 | JGI IMG/M metagenome (GOLD analysis project Ga0137377, IMG submission 104815) | Vadose zone soil microbial communities from Sagehorn Ranch, Mendocino, California, USA - Sage2_L_40_16 metaG | ecosystem: Environmental > Terrestrial > Soil > Vadose zone | place: USA... | reverse complement strand
GATCTTCTCATCGCGCGCCGGGCTTACACGCTGCGCGCGAATGCCGAGGAGCTTCGCGCGGGCTCGGGCGAGGAGCGCCTCGACTTCTTCCTCCGTGCGGCCGACCTGCCGGGCGATGTCGGAGGTGGGGGCGACGACGCGCAGGTGCCAGAGCCCCTCGAAGTTCGCTTCCCCGTCGAGCCCGAAGCGCGGCGCAAACACCGCGAACTCCTCGGCGCTCAGCGCTTTGCGGACCTCGTCGCGGTCCCAGGCGTAGAACTTCCCCTCGTGACCTTCCGAGTCGGCATCGAGGCTCGAGTAGTAGCCGCCCTCGGGGGACTGCATCTCGCGCAACGTCCAGTCGGCGATCGAGCGGGCCACGCGCGCGTGCGCTGGATCGCCGGTGGCGAGCGCCGCCTGCGCATACACCGCGAGCAGCGCGCCGTTGTCGTACAGCATCTTCTCGAAGTGCGGGATCATCCAGTACTCGTCGACCGAGTAGCGGCAGAATCCGCCGCCCAGCTGGTCGTTGATACCGCCCTCGGCCATGCGGCGCAGCGTGAGCGTCGCCATGTGCCGGGCCTCGAGGTCCGGCTCGGGCGCGCCGGCGCTCGCCTGCCAGCGCCTGAGCAGCCACTCGATGGTCTGCGGGTGCGGGAACTTCGGTGCGCCGCCGAAACCCCCGTAGCGGGGATCGAAGCTGCGCGCGAGCTGCTCGCGCAGGCTCGCGAGCGGGGCCTCCGTGAGCTCGCTGTCGGGGCCCGCTGGTTGCGGGTTGAGATCCGCGAAGGCCGCCATGAGCGCCTCGTTCTGCGTGCGCAGCTGGGCTGCGCGCTCGCGGTAGAACTCGGCGACCCGGAGCAGCAGGTCCTTGAACGCCGGCAGCCCGTAGCGCGCTTCCTTCGGAAAGTAGGTGCCTCCGAAGAACGGCCGCTGATCGTCGTGTGTGAGGAACATGGTGAGCGGCCAGCCGCCGCCGCGCTGCGTGAGCATCTGCTGCGCCACCTGGTAGATGCGGTCGATGTCGGGACGCTCCTCGCGGTCGACTTTGATGTTGACGAAGTGCTCGTTGAGGATGTGCGCTGTCGCTTCGTCCTCAAAGCTCTCTTCATGCAAAACGCTGCACCAATGACACGCGCTGTAACCCACGCTCAAGTGGATCGGTTTGCTCTCCCTCCGTGCGCGCTCGAGCGCATCGCCCCCCCAGGGATACCACTCGACGGGATCGTGAGCGTGCTTCCGCAGATAGGGGCTCGTCTCAGTCGAGAGATGGTTAGTGTACTTCGGCATGCCGTCTCTATTGGAATGCTCGATCTGCGTCATGCTTCCAGGTCCAGCCCTTGTGGCTCGGTCGATTGCCGGTCTTGAGCTGGTGCATGTGAACGACAGTCAGGTTGCAGGCACGACAGAAAGCGGAAAGATTTGTGATCCTGACGACTGCGCCGCCGGGAGCGATGAATCCCTTGTGCACAAGGGGCGGCAACCTCTTCCTGCCGCGGACGTGGGTCCATCCTTGATGCGACACGATTCGGCCGCTCGCAACTGCAGTCATATGAGGCCCATCAAGCCCCCGTTCTCTGCAGAACGCTGCAAGATTCCGTATGGGCCCAACGCGTTTCCCGCCCGGATCGACGAATCCGTCGTGCGTTTTGACGTAGTCGCGTCGACGCACGCTATTCGTGTGCGTCCATCCCCGATAGGACTTGAGTTTGCTCCGCCCCATTGCGAGGCGATGCATGGATCTGTAGTCCAGTCCGTGACGCCTGCAAAAATCCGAGAGCCCGACGACGGCGACGGGATTGCCTGAAGGGTCGTGGAAGCCGCACCACGTCCTCGCGATCCCAAGGCCTGCGGATGTGGCCTCCAGTCTGACGTTGAACCCGATGCGACGATCGGTGCAACCGGTCTGATCGATCCACCTTTGCTCGGCTTCCAGAAGTCGCGTTGCGTCGACGTACTCGAGCACCAGAAGCTCAAAGCTCATTTCACCGTAAAGCTTCCAGGCCTGCTGCATATGAGGATTACGATGCGAGCCATTGCGCAGATCACGACGGTGTGTATCCCAGCGCGCCCGAAGATTCATCGCACTGCCGACGTAGATCTTGCCGTTTCGTTTGCAGCGGATCTGATAGACGCCAGAGGTGTCCGGAATATCCTCATCCTGCTTCCTTGCCGACATCGTGCCACCCCACACGGCAGTGCGACAGGCACGTGATCATAGCGCGTTGGTCAGTCGCCGCGTTCGCCTGTCGGACATGGTCTTAGCCGGCGTTTTAGGTCGATTGGGTATACTCCGCGTCCCCGTTCCCCACCCCGGATTCCATGTCCGACCCGCAAGCCCTGCACGCCGACTCTTCCGACGCTCCGGCGCGCGTCCTGCGCTTGAAGCGCGGCGAAGATCGGCGCCTCGCCGCGGGGCACCTGTGGGTGTTCAGCAACGAGATCGACACCGCCAGCACGCCGCTCACGGCATTCGATGTCGGCGCGGTGGCGGAGCTGCGCACTTCGCGCGATGCGTTCCTCGGCTACGTGTGCGTCAATCCGCACGCGCTCATCTGCGCGCGCATCCTGTCCCGCGACGCGGCTCAGCCGGTGGACCGCGCGCTCATCGAGCGCCGGCTCGCGACGGCGCTCGTCCTGCGCGAGAAGCTCGGCAGCTCGCAGTACTGCCGCTGGGTGTTCGGCGAGTCGGACCTGTTGCCGGGGCTCGTGCTCGATCGTTACGGCGACCTCGTCGTCGGCCAGATCGCGACCGCCGGCATGGAGGCGCTCAAGCACGAGATCGAGGCGGCGGTACGGAGCGTCGCGAGCCCGCGGGGTCTTTTCTGGAAGAACGACTCCGCCGCGCGCGAGCTCGAGCATCTGCCGCAGCTCGCCGAAGCCGCCTTCGGCGACGTGCCGGCCGAAGTCGAGGTCGTGGAAGCGGGGCTCAGGTTCTCGGCGCCGCTCGCCGCCGGACAGAAGACCGGCTGGTTCTACGACCAGAGCGCCAATCGGGCGCGCCTCGCGCGCTATATCGGCTCGGGGGCCCGGGTGCTCGATGTGTGCTCGTATGTCGGCGCCTGGGCGGTCGCGGCGCTGCGCCATGGCGCGGCTCGGGCGCTCTGCGTCGATGCCTCGGAGGCGGCGCTCGAGCTCGCACGGCGCAACGCCGGGCGCAACAGTGTCGCGCTCGAGGTGCTGCACGCCGACGCCTTCGATGCCCTGAAGTCGCTTGGCGAGCAGGGCGAGCGCTTCGAGGTGGTGATTCTCGATCCGCCCGCGTTCATCAAGCGCAAGAAGGACACACCCAAGGGCCAGGCGGCCTACCGCAAGCTGAACCAGCTCGCTCTCGGCCTGCTCGCGGACGAGGGGCTGCTGGTGTCGTGCTCGTGCTCGTACCATCTCGCCGCCGGCGAGCTCGTGAGCGCTATCCAGAGCGCCGCGCGACACGCGGGGCGCTTCGTGCAGATCCTGGAGGCGGGCGGCCAGTCACCCGACCACCCGGTGCACCCGGCGATTCCCGAGACCCGCTATCTCAAGGCGTTCTTCTGCCGCGTGACGCGCGCCGTCGGCTAAACTTCGCGCCTCGATGCTCACCTACCCCAATCTCAACAGGGTTGCCTTCCACATCGGCCCGGTCAAGGTGTACTGGTACGGGATCATGTACCTGCTCGGGTTCGCAGCCGCCTGGTGGCTCGCGCGGCGGCGCGCGGCGCAGTCCCGCTCGACCTGGAAGAAAGCCGACGTCGACGATCTGATCTTTTTCGCCATGGTCGGCGTGATAGCCGGCGGGCGCATCGGCTACGTGCTGTTCTACGGACTGACGTTCTGGGCGAGCGATGCGTGGTATCCGCTCAGGATCTGGGAGGGCGGCATGTCCTTCCACGGCGGGCTGCTCGGGGTCGCGGTCGCGCTGACGCTGTTCGCCTGGCGCCGCGGCCGCCACCCCGCCGACGTCTACGACTTCACCGTGCCGCTGCCGGCGCTGGGACTCCTCTTCGGTCGCATCGGCAACTTCATCAACAGCGAGCTGTGGGGCAAGGTGACGACGGCGCCGTGGGGCTTTCGCGTGAACGGCGAGGTGCGGCACCCCTCGCAGCTCTACGAGGCGGCGCTCGAGGGGCTGCTGCTGTTCGCCGTGGTGTGGTGGTTCACCGCTCGCCCGCGGCCGCGGCTCGCGCCCTCCGGGCTGTTCCTGCTCGTCTACGGCTGGTCGCGCTTCCTCGTGGAGTTCGTCCGGGTGCCGGACGAGCAGATCGGCTATCTCGCCGGAGGCTGGCTCACCGAGGGGCAGCTGCTGTCGGCGCCGATGATCATTTTCGGCGCGGCGCTGCTGGTGTGGGCGTACCGCGCACGCGCTCCGTCCGGCAACTTCGCGGTCGCCCAATGAAGCAGTATCTGGAGCTGATGCGCCGCATCCGCACCGAGGGCGAGCGCAAGCAGGATCGCACGGGGACCGGCACGCTGTCGGTGTTCGGGCATCAGATGCGCTTCGATCTCGCGCACGGCTTCCCGCTGGTCACGACCAAGAAGATCCACGTGCCGTCGGTGGTCTACGAGCTGCTGTGGTTCCTGCGGGGAGACACCAACGTCGCCTGGCTGCGCGAGCATGGGGTCACCATCTGGGACGAATGGGCCGACGCGCAGGGGGAGCTCGGGCCGGTCTACGGCAGGCAGTGGCGCGCCTGGCCCACCGCCGACGGACGCACCATCGACCAGATCGCGGGCGCGGTGGAGCAACTGAAGGCCAACCCCGACTCGCGCCGCATCATCGTCAGCGCCTGGAACGTGGGTGAGCTCGAGCGCATGCGCCTCCTGCCGTGCCACGCGTTCTTCCAGTTCCACGTGGCCGCGGGCCGGCTGTCCTGCCAGCTCTACCAGCGCAGCGCCGACGCGTTCCTGGGCGTGCCCTTCAACATCGCGAGCTACGCACTCCTCGCGCACCTGTTCGCGCAGCAGTGCGATCTCGAGCCGGGCGAGCTCGTCTGGACCGGCGGCGACTGCCATCTGTACCTGAACCACCTGGAGCAGGCGGAGTTGCAGCTCTCGCGCACGCCGTTCGCGCCGCCGCGGCTCTCGATCCGGCGCCGCCCGCCGAGCATCTTCGACTACCGTTACGAGGATTTCGAGTTCGCGGACTACCAGCATCATGCCCCGATCCGCGCGCCGGTGGCCGTGTGAGCCGGCCGGATGCGCGAGAGGAGGCGCCGCCGATCGAGGTGCGCGAGTCGCCGCTGCACGGCCTGGGGGTGTTCGCGACGGCGCGCATCGCGCGCGGCAGGCGCATCGTCGAGTACCGCGGCGAGCGTATATCGCACGCCGAGGCGGATCGCCGCTACGACCACAAAGAGCCGGGCGACAACCACACTTTCCTCTTCACCGTCGACGCGCACACCGTGATCGACGCCGGGGTCGACGGCAACGAGGCGCGTTTCATGAATCATTCCTGCGAGCCGAACTGCGAATCGGTGATCGAGGCCGGAAGGGTGTTCATCGATGCGATCCGCACCATCGAGCCGGGCGAGGAGCTCACCTACGACTACCAGATTCAGCGCGATGCCGACGACCCGCCGGACATCGACCAGGTGTTCGCGTGCCGCTGCGGCCGTGAGCGCTGCCGCGGCACCATGCTGTGGCCGCCGCGCCCGCCGCCGCCGCGCAGCCGGGAGCGGCGCGCCCGGGGCCGCTGAGGGCGGGCCGCGGCAGCGAGTGCAGACGACATGAACCCGCAGCGTCGCCTGAGCGTGTCCGCAATCGTGGGCGCCATGGGAATCGTCTATGGCGACATCGGCACGAGCCCGCTGTACGCACTGGAGTCGGCGCTCGATGCCGCCGGCGGTTTCGACGCCGAGGTGGTGCTCGGCGTGCTGTCGCTGGTCTTCTGGAGCCTGACCATCTCGGTCACCCTCAAGTACATCACGGTCATCATGCGGGCGGACAACGAGGGGGAGGGCGGAATCCTGGCGCTGTTCGCCCTCGCCCAACGGCGGCTGATCACCGGCAGCACCTGGGCGAAGGTGGCGGTGGGGCTGGCGCTCGCGGGCACCGCGTTCTTCTTCTGCGATGCGCTCATCACGCCGGCGATCTCGGTGCTGGGCGCCGTCGAGGGCCTGGAGGTGCTGAACCCGGGCTTAAAGAGTGGCGTGGTCCCGGTCACGATCATCGTCATCATGGTGCTGTTTGCCTATCAGCGCCACGGCACCGCCAGCGTGGCCCGGCTGTTCGGGCCCATCATGCTGCTCTGGTTCGTGGTGATCGGGGTCATCGGCGTCATTCCCATCGTCCGCAGCCCGCAGATCCTGCTGGCCCTGAATCCCCTGCACGGCATCGATCTGCTGGTCCATCGCGCGCCGGTGGCGCTGGCGATCATCGGGGCGGTGTTCCTGGCGATCACCGGAGGCGAGGCGCTGTACGCGGACATGGGCCAGTTCGGCCGGCGACCAGTGCGTATCGCCTGGTTCGCGCTGGTGGGGCCGGCGCTGGTGATCAACTATTTCGGGCAGGGCGCCCTGCTGCTCGAGCTCGGCAGACCCGTCGCGCATCCGCTCTACCACCTGGTATCCGCCGCGGTGCTGCCGTGGATGGTGGTCCTGGCGACCGCGGCCGCGATCATCGCCTCGCAGGCCACGATCTCCGGCGCCTTTTCCATGGCCCGCCAGGCGGTGCACCTGGATCTGCTGCCGCGGCTGCGCGTGCTGCAGACCTCGGCGCTCGAGCAGGGCCAGATCTACGTGCCGATCGTGAACTGGCTGGTGTTCATCGCGGTGTGCGCCTTCGTCGTCGGCTTCGGCTCATCCGCCGCGCTGGGAGGCGCCTATGGCGCGGCGGTCGTCGGCACGATGGTGGTGACGACCATCCTCGGAGCGTTCGTGGCCGCCACGCAGTGGAACTGGCCGACCTGGCAGGTGGCGGGCCTGTTCAGCGTGATGCTGGTGACCGACTGCGCCTATGTCGCGGGCAACCTCACCAAGGTGCCGAGCGGCGGCTGGATCCCGCTGACGCTCGGCGCAGCCCTGTGCCTGATATTCACCACCTGGCGCAGCGGCCGGCTCGAGCTGCGCGCGGCGCTCGCGAAGATGGCGGTGCCGCGCAGCGAGATCGGCAAGCTGGTGACGGGCGTGCACCGTGTGCCGGGCACGGGCGTGTTTCTCGCCAGCAACTCGCATCTCGTGCCGTCGGCTCTGATCCGCAACATCGAGCACAACGGCGTGGTGCATCAGCGCGTCATCATTCTCAACGTCGAGATCTCCGACACGCCGCGCCAGGACCCGGTGCGGCGGCTGCGTATCGAGGAGGTGGTGCCCGGCGTGCACTTCGTCACCGCGCGCTTCGGCTTCATGGAGACGCCCGATGTGGCCGAAGCGCTCAAGGCATGCCGCGCGCGGGGGCTGCGCGTGTTCACGGAGGACAGCTCCTTCTTCGTCGGCCGCCACGTAGTGCGCGCGCGACCGCTGCCGGGCCTGCGCGGGCTGCAGCGGCGTCTGTTTGCGCGCATGCAGCAATACAGCACCCAGGCGGCGGAGTTCTTCCGCATGCCCTTCCGGGATGTGGTCGTGCTCAACACCGCGGTCGAGATCTGAGCGGTGTTGGGACCTGCCTTTGTTGGGAGCCGACCTTGTTGGCAACCGGCCCCTGTTGGGATCTGTCCGCCGTACCAGCTTTACCCGATGGCCTTGCTCAGGCCGTGCCTGTCATAATCAGTCAATGAGCGCCGCGCAACCGCTGATCACGCTGATCGTCGCGATGGCGCAGAACGGAGTGATCGGACGCGCCAACGCGCTCCCCTGGCGGCTGCCGAGGGACCTGCAGCGCTTCAAGGCGTCCACCCTCGGCAAGGCGGTGCTCATGGGACGCCGGACCTTCGAGTCCATCGGCCGGCCGCTCCCGCAACGCACCAACCTGGTGCTGACGCGGGATCGCGCCTGGTACGCCGCCGGTGTCGACGCCGTGCACTCGCTGGAAGAGGCGCTCGCGCGTAGCGGCGTCCATACGGAGCTCGTTGCGATCGGCGGCGCCGAGGTCTATCGGCTGGTGCTGCCGCTGGCGCGCCGGATCTACCTCACCCACGTGCATGCCGACGTGCCGGGCGACGCCTTCTTTCCCGATTTCGATTCCACCCAGTGGGCCGACGTCGAATGCAGCGCGCATCCGGCGGACGAGAACCACGCCTATCCCTTCACGTTCGTGACGCTCGAGCGGCGCTACGCGCCCGAGGCGCCGCGCCATCACTGAGCGCGCCGCGGCCCGTCGCCGCGTCGGCGCCAACTAAGCCCGACACCGGAAGGACGCCCCATGTTCACTTACGTCACACTCGGCACGAACGACCCACCGCGCGCCGCCCGCTTCTACGATGCCGTGCTCGGCGCGCTCGGGCTCGAGCGCTGCGACGTGTCCGAGCCCGAGTGGCAGGACTGGCACGGTTGGGGCGTGTATGACAAGGAAGCCGGGCGTGAGCTCGCACTGTGGCTCTGTCCGCCGTTCGACGCTCGCCCGGCGAGCGCCGGCAACGGCACGATGGTGGCGCTCGTGGCGCGCTCCCGGAGCGAGGTGGATCGGTTCCACGCGGCAGCGCTCACGCAGGGCGGCACGTCCGAGGGTGCGCCCGGGCTTCGCCCGCACTACGGCGCCGATTTCTACGCCGCTTACGTGCGCGATCCCGACGGCAACAAGCTCGCGGCGGTGTGCCGGGGATTCACCCAGCCGCAGCGGGATTGAGCGAGAACGCCGGGCACCGGCAGCCGCGCTCAGCCGATCGGCGGCGCGGCCTCACTGAAAATCCGATCCGCGAACACCCCTCAACGCGCAAGACGCTGGGGAACTGGCACAGTCGCACTGATCCATGTGCGGGAGGGGCTGGAATCGATTTCCAGGCTTCCACCGAGCCGCGCTATGCGCGCCCGCATGCCCGCGATCGTGACGCCCATCTCGCCTATTCCTCGCTCCGCTTCCGCCAGGGCTTCCTGAGAGATGCCGTGTCCGTCGGCGCCCGCTTGCAGTATCAGGCGTTCGTCCTGGACCGCGATGCGCACCTTAGCGGTTGAGTTTTCCGGGACGCGGAAAATGGTCGCAAAGAATTCCTGAACCAGGCGATAGAGGGCCGCCCCCACCGGCGGGGGCACGCGCTCCACGTGCGGGGGGAATTCTATATCGACGGCTATTCCTTTCTGCTTTGCGAGACCCCCCAGGTGAGCACGCAGGGTCGCCAGCAATCCATCGGTCTCGAGCGACGGCGGGTACAGAAGATAGGAGGTGGTTCGGATCTCGCGGGACAGGGACTCGGCCAATGCGACGCTCTTGTCGATATGTTGGGAAGCCTCTCCCTCGGCGTGGCTTTTTGCCTGATGGAGTTCCGTAAGCAATGCTGCGCAGCTCGGACTCACGCTGTCGATCAGCGAGAGCGAAACGCGCTTCCGCTCGCGATCCTGCGCCTCGACCAGTCTCCAAGAGAGCTCTTGCTGCACTTTCTCGGCCTGTTTGCGCTCCGTCAGATCACGGGTCACCTTGCCGAAGCCTTCCAGGGTTCCGTGCTCGTCGCGTAACGCGGTGATCGAGACGCCTGCCCAGAAGCGAGAGCCGTCCTTGCGGACACGCCAACCCTCGTGCTCGACGCTCCCTTTTTCCTCAGCGGTCTTCAGCAGGCGCCGAGGCAGGCCCCGCTCCACGTCTTCGCGCGGGTAGAACACGGACACGTTCTGTCCGACGATTTGCTTTGCCTCATAGCCCTTCATCCGTGCCGCCCCTTCGTTCCAGGTCGCAACGCGCCCTTGGGCGTCGAGTATGTAGATGGCGTAGTCCTGGACTGCCTTGACAAACAGGCGGAAGCGGCGATCAGGGTCCGCCAGTCCGGCAGCCTTCAGCGTTTCAGGGGCGAATTTCGCGGCTCCAATGACGGAGGACATACCACACTCCCTCGGCTGGTAGGTACTCCAGCCGGAGAGCCCGGCGGAGCGGCCAGCGTGCTGAATTACGCATGCTGGACAGGCGGTGAATTCTGTTCAAGCAGCGGACTCAGGAATGGCCTATCAGGGCAATCACGGACTGGCGAGTCACCGATCGGCTCAATTGAGTCGAGGATAATCGACGTAATGGAACTACTTGCTCACAGCGGACGCCCAGCGATCCGTTTCGCTGAAGCGCCGGGTCCAGGCCGTTGTTGGCCTGCCATATGTCGGCTCAGCCGATCGGCGGCAGGCGCTCGCGCACCAGCTTCTCCGCAAGCCGGGCATCCGGCTCGACGCCCGGACCGCGATCGAGCTCATCGAGCAGCTGCTCCTGCACCGCCCCGCGGCGCAGCGCCTCGGCGTAGGGTATCTCCGGGTGGAACATCACCATCGAGTAGCGCGGGATGAAGCGATCGGGGAAGCGCCGCTCGAGTCCCAGGGCGATCTGCCTGCGGCGCAGGAAGTCGGCATCCAGCACCGCATCGCGCATCTCGCCGTAGTTCTCGAGCGCCATCTGCGCGATGGCCTCCGTGTTGGGACGGCGCAGCCGCTCGAACTCCCCGAACACCGCCTCCCAGTCCGCGCGGTGCTCGATGAGCTCATCGAGCACCGCGCAGTCCTCGAACGCGGCATTCATGCCCTGGCCGTGGAAGGGAACGATGGCGTGAGCGGCGTCCCCGAGCAGCAGCACGCGGCCCTCGATCTGCCAGGGTGTGGCGTGCACGGTGCCGAGCTGGCCCTGGGGGTGGCCCGTGAACTGGCTGAGCAGGTCCGGCATGAGCGGCACCGCATCCGGGAACTCGCGGTTGAAGAAGCCCGCGACCGCCTCCGGAGTGCGCAGCGCGGCGAAGCTCTTCTCGCCGCGCCGCGCCAGGAACAACGTCGCGGTGAAGCTGCCGTCGATGTTGGGCAACGCGATCAGCATGAAGCCGCCGCGCGGCCAGATGTGCAGCGCATAGGGCTCGAGCGTGTGAGCGCCGGCGACCGGCGGCACGGAAAGCTCCCTGTAGTCGTGGTCGAGCCAGTCCTCGCGCACGCTCAGGAGTCCTGCGGTCGCCAGGCTCACACGGAGCGCGGATCCCGCGCCGTCGGTGGCGATCGTGGGCGTGAGCGCGATCTCGCGCTCCGCGCCGCTCGCCTCATCGCGCAGGCGCAGCCGGTCGCGCGGCGCGTCCGCGCCGAGGCAGAGTTGGCTGAAGCGCACCTCGACCCCCGCGTGGCGCGCGGCCTCCTCGATGAGCACGCGGTTCAGGTCGGCGCGGCCGACCGACCAGATGACTTCGTGCTCGCGTTGCCCGTACGGCTGCAGCGCGGTCTGACCGGTCGGCTCGTGCACCATGCGGCCGCGCATCGGGATGAGGAGCGGGCGCACCCGCTCCATGGCCCCGGCGCGCTCGAGGGCGCGCATTCCGCGTGCGGCCAGGGCGAGATTGATCGAGCGTCCGCGCTCGGGCGCCGCCTGGCGCGGATCCGGCCGCCGCTCATGGAGCGTCACCGCGATCCCGCGCCGCGCCAGCAGCAGCGCCAG
>Ga0137377_10004101_pt1 | contig 11434 bp, 10 predicted proteins | sample SagtaG_22_FD_104815 | JGI IMG/M metagenome (GOLD analysis project Ga0137377, IMG submission 104815) | Vadose zone soil microbial communities from Sagehorn Ranch, Mendocino, California, USA - Sage2_L_40_16 metaG | ecosystem: Environmental > Terrestrial > Soil > Vadose zone | place: USA... | reverse complement strand
CTGGCGAACGAGGAGCTCGGAATCGCTGATCACCTTCAGGGCTTTGGGGCCGTGTTCGACTGCATATTCAAGCGCGCCAATGAGGGCCTGATACTCGGCAAAATTATTGGTCCGGTGTCCCAGATATTGACTCAGGGCCGCGACCTTGTGGCCCTGGGCGTCGTGAATGACTACGCCGTAACCCGCAGGGCCTGGGTTGCCACGGGCGCCCCCGTCGGTATGTGCAATCAGGTAATTCTCTGGAGGGGGTTTCATCTCATCTTCCTGCCGCAAGCCTGGTTGCCAGACGCGCGGGGAGATTTGCGGCGAAGATCTTCTCCTGCGCCGATCTTAAATCGTAAGGCACGCGGCAGAACGTAACGACGCGCAGCTCTGAGTCAAACGCGGCAAATGCTGCGCGCCAGTCGCCGTCACGTGGCTGACCAATCGATCCGGGATTAATCATGTAATTGATCCCGGTCTCGAGTTGATAGTTCGACGTGTCACTTTGACCTATGCTGGCATATTCGGGATGGACGCTTTCGCCGAATCCAGCGCGCAGAAGTAAGACCCCCTGAACATGCGTGTGCCCGAAGAACGTCACGCTAGCGCTCGATTCGATCAGAGGCTGGGCTGCATCCTCAATCGTGACGACATACCGGTCTTCGTCATCGGGAGCTCCGTGCACGAACTGGACGCCTGAAATTTCTGGAATGGAAACAGGGCCTTGCGGCAGGGCACGAAGCCAATCCAGATTTTCAGGCGTAAGCTGCTCGCGGTTCCAGAGCGCGGCCATGCCTGCCACGGGATTGAAGCTCTCCACCTCGTCGAGACCTGCGACCACTTTATCGTGATTGCCGCGCACGAAGGTCCCGCCGAGTTCACGCACACGCACCGTAACTTCATTCGGGCTGGCGCCATATCCAACGATGTCGCCCAGATTCACAACGAGATCGTGAGGGGGAGCGGCGGCTAGGCACGCTTCCAGAGCTTCCAAATTGCTGTGAATGTCACTGAGCAGGAGTATGCGCAATCGTCACCGGAACTGGGATTATAAAGGCAGGAAGAGGAAAAGGTTGCAACTTACCGGGGATTCAGTACCGGGCAGCGCGCCCAATGTCCCGGGGCGACTTCAATCAATGGCGGTAATTCGCGGGCACATTCTGGAACCCGCAGCTCGCAGCGCGGCTCAAATGGACATCCGCCGGGTACTGCGTGCAATGCCGGGACAGTGCCTTCGATTGTGCGCAAGGGGCGATCGCGTCCTGTGGTTAAAGTGGGGACTGCCGCGAGCAGTCCGCGTGTGTAGGGGTGTGCAGGGGCGCGGAATATTTCATCGCGAGGGCCGAGTTCGACCAGGCTGCCAGCGTACATAATCGCAACCCGGTCCGCGACTTGAGAAATCACTGCAAGATCATGCGAAATAAACAGCATGGTGAGCCCAAACGTTTCGCGCAAACCTGCCAACAACTCGAGGATCTGCGCTTGTACAGTTACATCGAGGGCCGTAGTGGGCTCGTCGGCTATCAGCAGTTGAGGATGGTTCACGATTGCCATGGCAATCATGACTCGCTGCCGCATACCTCCTGAAAGCTCGTGGGGATAGTCGCGCGCGCGCTGCGCAGGGTTGTCGATGACGACGTCCTGCAAAGCTTCGACAGCGCGATTTCGCGATTCTTTTTTTGAAAGATCGTTATGAGCGCGAACCGCTTCCGCGATCTGCTCTCCTACGCGCATGACCGGATTCAGCGCGGTCATCGGTTCCTGAAAAATCATGGAGATGCTGGAGCCCCGCAGCCTGCGCATCTTCTCGGAATCTAGCTGAAGAAGATTCTGCGGCTGGCTTCCATTCATCCCCAGCAAGATTTCTCCGCGGATGTTCGCCTGTAGTGGCAGCAGGCGCATGACGGCGAGGGAAGTGACGGATTTTCCTGATCCCGATTCCCCGACTAATCCCAGAACCTCGCCGGGTGAAATCCCAAAGCGCAAGTCTCGCACAGCGGTCAGTGGACGCGGACTCGCCGGGAATTCGACGCTTAGATTTCGTACCTCGAGCAGCACACGCTCATGTTAGCAGTGTCGCGCTCCCTGGCCGGTGGCTGGGTTTATGCGGTGGCAGAACCTGACGTGCTTCTTGGTCCTTCTGCCCTCGGTCCGCTGAAGTTTCGGCCGTGAGCGCCGAGGGCATGAAGGAGACTGGCAGCCACTCGTAAGTGTGGTCCGCCTCCCAACGCTCAAAGCATTCGTTACGTGTCGGCTCCGGAGAAAGCTTTGGCTTCAGAGAGACGACCCAGCGGCTGTTGGTAGCGCTGTTTTGCCGGTACAGAACAAATAGTCCTGAAATTGAGACACATTTGTCAGGTATCTTCTCGGTTAGGTTGCGGCAGCGATTTCGTACAGATACTTAACAAATGAATGCACGGCCCCGTCCATGCCTTGCACCTTCGGATTCTTGGATTCGATTACGTAATATTCGTCCGGAGCATGCGCGCCGTTTCCGTGTCCCAATCCAAAATGCCCGGCCGACAGGTGCAGTGGGTCTCCTGTGAAGACGTAGCCCGGCCATGAACCGGCGCTTCGCGGCAAAATGATCGGATCTATTCCGTCGCGTTTGTACACTGCAAGCTGCGCGCGAATCAGGCCGGCATCGGCAGGAGTGCTGTTGGGGTCGTACCCACCAGTCATAGTTACTTCAATGTCGCCGTTGCCGTGTTTTGCAAGGTGCGCTTTGAGGGCAGCAAGGGCCTCGCTGGCTTTCATGTCTGGCACCAGGCGCAAATCAAGTTTTGCTACGGCGCGATGCGGAAGGATGGTCTTCCCGCCAGGACCTGTATAGCCGCCGACCAGGCCTTCGATATTGACTGTTGGGCGCGATTCGAGAAGTTCCAGCGCCTCCTGCCAGCTCACGTCGTGCACCCAGTGCTCCACACCCATTTGTTTCTTCGCGACGTTTTCATCCAAGCGGCGCGCGGCATTGGCAATCATGGCCTTTTCTTCGGCAGAGATGAGTCGTGCTTTGTCGGCGAAGCCTTCAATCGCAGGTGTGTTTCCGTCGGGAGATACGAGAGTTGTTAGAGCTTGCACCAGGTGCCATGCGGGGCTGTCCACTCGCGCCTTGTTGCTGGAATGAATGTCTTTGCGTGGGCCGCGTCCCCATTTTTCGCCGCTCGACACAAGCTCGAGCTCAATGACGCCCTTTGCGCCAAGAGTGATGGTCACCTGACCGTCGAGGTCTTGTTCGGCGGAAGGCATGAAGATTCCGGAACAGCGCTTCAACGCCGCCAGAACTTCGGGCCGCCTTACGATCTGCGGAAAGTGTGGTGAACCGATCTCCTCCTCGCCTTCGGCTACCAGCACTAGATTGACAGGCAGCTTACGACCCGAGTCACGAATGGCATGAAGCGCGGCCAGGAAAGACGCCTCAGGGCCTTTCTGGTTTACCGCGCCGCGTCCGACGACTATGGTTCCCAGCCCGGGCCTCTCAACCAGCTTGGCGTCCCATGGAGGCGAGGTCCACTCTGCTGGGTCCGCTTGCTTTACGTCATACATGAAGTAAAGTCCAAGGGAACGGGGAGCGCCCGCGTCAAGCGTGACAAAGATGCCGGGCTGGCCGTCTGTGGGGATCTTCGTAACTTCGCCAAAGCCGGCATCGCGAAACATTCGCATGGTGAGGTCGCAACCCTCGTTCACGCCTCGATTCTCGGCAGCGATCGAGGGCTGCCGGATCCACTCCTGGAGCCGCTGCACGGACGCATCGTGGTTTTTTGTGATTTGCGACCAGATTGGTTCGAAGTCGCTGTCGTCAGAGTGAGCTGAGTTCGGAAGTGCTAGAGCGGCGGCGCTGGTTGCGGCGCCTTGGAGAAAAGTTCGTCGATCCATGGGCCAACAGAATAATCTTGGACTGGATTTGCTGTCCAGCAGACGGAAATGGAATTGAAACGCTCGGAAACCTTCGTCCCGAGACTACTGACCTAGCGGAGCGTCGATCGTTCCTACGAGCCCGGTTTGGTTGTCCTGAACAGCCAAGCGCAGCTGGTCGTTTCCCGGCTGGGGATCAATGTCCATGTGCAGCAACAGGCCTTTTTCAAGGATCTGCTTGTAAACGTCTGCGCGGAATGCCTGATCGACCTTTTGGCTGCGTTCAACGATCATCTTCCCCTGCGGCGAGAACACGGTGGCGTAGAACGCAAGGTTCAACCTTTTACCACCGGAAGTTTCTTGTCGAGAGCGTACTGGCGTCCACGAGAAAGTCGATGCCGACCTTGCCGGGAGTGGAATTCGCCGACGCCGGACGGACGCGGGCACTAAATCCAACCAGAGTAGAGGGTACGGTGTCGTTAAATGTCCCGCATGCTTCGCTATCGGCCATTTCTGATCCTTCTGATCACGTCGCTCTCCTTGAATGAACTCCTCGGACAACATCAGGCGCGGTCAAAACATATTATTTTTTGAGGCACTTGGCAACTGGGAAGACGGCAAGCAGGTGCTTCAAACGGGCCATTCTTAGGCAAACTCCCGGCAAAACCCCAAAAATCTCACGCTCACGAATCGGCCCTTTCCCCGTCTATCTTCTTGAAGCCGGGGAAGGTAAGCACACCCGGCGTTGAGCTGGACGGGCGGGACGCCCGGTCACTCCAGAATAGAGGACAGCTCAAAAACCGGGGACAAAGAGATGCCGGCCGACGCGTGGGCAGTACAATTTCCGGTTGGCAAGTGTTCTCACTCGGCAGCCAAAAGGGGCCAAGTGGAACGACCATCACATGCGACGAAAGGTTCGCCGTATGAGGATCCCGGGCGAAGCAGTGGAACGCGGCAGCCCCTAACGCGCAACCACATGTTAAGTCAGAGCCGCATTGACGACACCCTTCTGGTACGCGAGGCGCAACGCGGCAGTCGCGCCGCGTTCGAGGAATTGGTGCGCCAGTACGACCAGGCAGTGCTGCGTCTGGCTTTGCACCTGACGGGATCGGAACACGAAGCCCAGGATGTTTATCAGGAAGCGTTCCTGAAGGCTTACAAGAGCATCGGGCGATTTCGGTTCGAGTGTTCGTTCTATACGTGGATTTACCGGATTGTGACCAATCTTTGCCTGGACAACATCCGGAAGAAGCAGGTGCGAAAAGAAGATGCGCCAGTCGCAACGGATTCTGAGGGCGAGCAGTATGACATGCTAGCGCAGGTGGCAGATGGGCGAAGCGGCGCGAATCCTGAGCGCGACCTGATGCGGCGCGAGTTGGGCGGAAGAATTTCGCGGGCGCTGGAGAAGTTGACGCCGCGCGAACGCATGGTCTTTGAGTTGAAGCACTATCACGGATTGAAATTGCGGACGGTTGGCGAGGTGCTGAATACGACGGAAGAAACCGCAAAGAATACGCTGTTTCGGGCCACGCAGAAATTGCGCGGCGCCCTGGCGGATATGAGATGAGTTCCCGGAGGAAAAGATTGTGGAGCGACGGGCGTCTCGCCCGTCCAGTTGAGAGGCGATTATGAAGTGTGAATGGGTACAACAGAACATTGTTCTTTATGTTTATGACGAGCTGCCGGATGATGCTCGTCATGAACTGGAGCAGCATGTCGCAAGATGCAAAGATTGCGTGGCGGAGCTCGAATCAACCAAGAAATTCCGCGCCGATGTCGCGCAATTTCCGGTGCAGCAGCCGAACGCTAGCTTTGTCGCGGCTTCGCGCATGCGGCTGCAGGAAGCACTGGAGTCGGCGGAGCAAGGCAAGTGGTGGCACCGGCTGGTATTTGATCCGCTCACATGGCTGAACCAGATTCGGTTTGCGCCGGCGTTGGCGGCGGCGATCTTCATCGTCGGATTTGCGGGCGGCATTGGCGCAACTTACAAGATGGTTAGGGGAACTCAGGTCGCGCTCGACGGCGGCGCCCCCCCTGCTGCGCAAGCTTCGCTCGCTTCGGTCAGCGGCATTAGCTCAGTCACGCAGCAGGCCGGATCGAACCAGGTCACGATTAAGTACGACACTGTGTCTCCACAGGAGGCACGCGGCTCGCTTAATGATCCCAACATTCAGCAGCTTCTGCTGTACGCAGCCCGCAACAATTTCAATGCGGGCGTGCGCATGGATTCCGTGAACCTGCTCACGCAGCAACCCAACAACGCGCATGTTCGTGAGGCCCTGCTGTATGCGTTGCGCTATGACGCCAACACGGGTGTGCGGCTGAAAGCCCTCGATGGGCTGGGGCCCTTTGTAAAAGATGACGTGCAAGTGCGGGACGCTATTCTTGAATCGCTCATGTCGGATACCAATCCTGGGGTAAGAATTGAAGCCTTGCGCTTGCTCGAACCGGTTCGGGCGGACAGCAGCGTACGAATCGTGCTTGAGCGGTTGGCGGCAAAAGACGAGAACCGGTACATCCGTTCGCAGGCACGGACGTTAGTCGGGCAATTGCCCGAAATGAATTGAGGAGTGAAAAGAACACAAACTGCAATGCTTAAAAACCTAACCAAACTCGGACTGCTCCTTTTGCTGGCCACGTTGTGCGCAGCGCAGCAGGGTTCAGTACAAAAAGAAGACAACAACTGGACGAGTGTCGTCAATGGCTCGCTTTCGGGAGTCCGCAATCTGCATATCAAAGTGCAGGTTGGGGCGGTGCACGTTCAGGGCGGATCGTCTCAGGGGATCACTTATGTGATCCGCAACAAATCGTATGAATCCTCTGAAGATCGGGCGCGGAAGCAATTCGATTCATACAAGATCAGTTCGTACACCCGAGGCGATACTGCTTGGATCGTGGGTGAATGGGAAGCCGGGCGTCCTCACAAGTTCTCCTCGGACATCACGGTCAACGTGCCGCGCGAGATGGACCTGGTGAAGATCGAAACCGAAGGCGGCTCGATTGTGACCACCGGGATATCCGGCCGCCTGGAAGCGCAGAGCGGCGGCGGCACGATCCACCTGGATGACATTGGCGGCCCCATTAGCGCGGAAACAGGGGGCGGCCCGATCGACGTTGGAAACGTGGGTGGGGACCTGACGGTCCGCACCGGCGGAGGGACGATCCACATTGGCTCCGCGAAGGGCAAGGTGGTGGCGGAAAGCGGCGGCGGAAACCTGGTGCTTGTCTCCGGCTCGCAGGAAGCTTCACTTCAAACGGGCGGCGGCAGTATTCAAGTAGATAAGTGCACGGGAAAAGTTAACGCTTCAACTGGCGGCGGTGGCCTTGAGTTGGGCGAGATCGGCGGTGGGGCGACGATGGAACCCGGTGGCGGCAGCATCAAGATCTCATCAGCCGCCGGCCCAGTCAAAGCAGAAACCGGCGGCGGCAGCATCGAGCTGTACGGCGTGCCTTCGGCCCATGTGGAGACTGGAGCAGGAGCAATCACAGCTAAGTTCATCCCATCCAGAGGTGAGCGGACCGACTCTGTGCTTGAAACTGCCGTGGGAGATATCACTGTCTATCTAATGCCGAACATAAACATCACGGTTCATGCCAGCATCGAAGCGGCTAACGGCCATCGCATCACTTCTGATTTTGTGGAGATCAAGGTTTCATCCGAAGGCGGCCAATATGGGCCGAAGCTGGTTTCGGCCGAAGGGAACTTGAACGGTGGCGGTCCCGTGCTAAAAGTGCGCACGACTATGGGAAACATTTACATCCGCCGCGCGCAATGAGGGGAGAAGTATGAAACTGAAAATATTCGCAATCGTGCTAACCGTGCTGGGGACAGCGGCCGTGCCAGGTGGAGTGTCCGCACAGCCGGGTTCCCAACCCTATGTTTTCTACGGGGAGGAGCCCTGGGGCGGGTCCTACCTGGGGGTTGATACTCGGGACGTAACCGCGGACCGCTTGAGCCAGCTTCATCTCAACGAAGAACGCGGAGTTGAGGTGACGATGGTCGATCAAGATGCGCCAGCCGGCAAATCCGGGCTGAACGAGCATGACGTCATTCTCAGCATTAATGACCAGAAGGTCGAAAGCGTTGAGCAGTTGCGGCGCATGATTCGCGAAATTCCTGCGGGGCGCACAATCGCCATTGGTATCAGCCGTGGCGGGCAGCCTATAACTCTCAAGGCGCAGCTGGCGCAACGAAGCAAGATGCCAAACATGGACCAGTCGTTTAACTTCACTGTGCCTCCGATCAATGTTCCGGCCATCCATATTCCGCCGATTAACATGCCTCAGATCGAAATTCCCAGTGTCGATGTTATTTATTCACCGCGCAGTAGCGGAATGATGATTGAAAATCTAACGCCACAGCTCGGAGATTATTTCGGAGTGAAGAGCGGCAAAGGCGTACTGGTGCGCACGGTTGAAAGGGGTAGCCGGTCTGAGCAAGCCGGACTTCGGGCGGGCGACGTCATTATAAGGATCAACGGCTCGGCGGTGAATGATTGCAGTGACTTCACCCGGCTTCTGCGCTCGCGGACCGAAAGTAAGGTATCAGTTACGGTGATGCGGGACCGCAAAGAGCAGAACCTGACGCTGACATTGCCGGAGCCCAGGCGCTCGGGATCTATTAATAAGAAGGAATGTGAAGATCTGGACGAAGAGGCCTGCTCTGAGGCCGCCGCGGTCGTGCCTGAAATGGTCACCGCTGAAATCAGACGAATTCAGCCCGAAATAGATCAGGCAAAGAAACAGCTGCAGGAGCAAATCCTGAACCATCGCGAGGAATTGAAGAAAGAGATGGAACAGATGCAGCAGGAGCTGAGAGAGCATCAGGAGGAGCTGCAGGAAGAGATGAAGCAGTGGGTGGGAGACGCTGAAATATAGGTGATTTGAAGAATCTGGTTCTTTTTTTTTCTGAGACGCTATCTCTGCTGCTGGCGCGAACTGCGGCCCCATTTCGTGAACGTCTTAATCGCCCCAAGGAACACCAGACAAAACCAGAAATCCACGATCACGCCGAGATCGAAGCGCATGGGGTTGTGCCGCGCGGCCGGCGGCAGATGGGGCATCAGCAGGAAGTACACGGCATTCCCCGCCAATACGGCGATCAGCGATTGAACGAAATTTGCTATAGCTGGTTTTGACACCGGGGAACTCGCAAACAAGCAATCACTCAGGACCGAGCACGCATTGAATCAAAAACGTGGCCACGGAATTCACGGATCAACACGGATAAAACTTTGTTCAGAAATCAAGAATCGGTGACGATCCGTTTGATCCGTGGCTGCTTTTGACTGCTGTTTGATGCAAAGCTTCGGCTGAATGCTTGCATCCCTCCTGCTACCATTCTTCAGATGCTGGAACCCTCCACCGCTGTTCAGTATGTCAAAGGGATCGGCCCGCGTCTTTCTGAAATCCTGGCCGCCAAGGGCCTGCACACCGTCGATAATCTCCTTCATTATCTGCCCTTTCGGTATGAAGACCGCCTGAATCCCCGTGGAATTGCTGAGCTGCGGGCTGGAGAGATGGCCACCGTTATCGCGGAAGTCCGTACCTCGGGATTGTTCCGCACCCGCCGCATGCCCATATTTCAGATGACCGCCGGCCAGGGCCGGGCACGGCTGAAGTGCATCTGGTTCAACGCTTCCTACCTGAAAGACAAGTTCCAGCCTGGGCAGATGGTAGCCCTCTATGGCCGGGTACAGGACAATCGCGGCGAGCTGGAGCTGGTTCAGCCGCAGTTCGAGCTCATTGGAGGCGATGAAGGCGAAGCAGAACAGAAAGCTGCGCAGTCTCTGGAAATCGGGCGCATTGTTCCCATATACGAATCGGCGGGTCAGGGCAAGCTAACCTCGCGCTGGTTTCGGCGGACCATCCGAACAACGCTGGAGAACCTGACTCCGGAACTGCCGGAGACTATCCCAGCCGCAGTACGCAAGCGTCTGAACTTATCGGCACCGGTCGAGGCTCTGTGGAAGGTGCATTGGCCGGATGCCGGCGAGAGCCTCCAAGACTTGCAATCATTCCGAACGCCTGCCCACATTCGGTTGATTTTCGAAGAGCTGTTCTTTATCGAATTAGGGCTCGAACTTAAGCGGCGCGAACAAAAAGCACAGACGGGGATTGCTTTTCAGCTGAATGAGAAAGTTCGCCAGGCGATCAAGAGGATCCTGCCGTTCCATCCCACAGGGGCGCAAAAACGCACACTGAAAGAAATTGCCGGCGATATGGAGAAGCCTTTCCCGATGCGGCGGCTTCTGCAGGGCGACGTGGGATCGGGGAAGACCTTGGTCGCATTCGAAGCCGCGATTATTGCGATTGAGAACGGTCATCAAGTCGCGCTGATGGCACCGACGGAAATCCTGGCCCAGCAACACTATTTTTCGGCGCGGAGGATCCTGGAGCCCTCGGGTTACAGGATCGTGCTCCTGACCGGCTCACTTGAAGATGATCGCAAGCGGGAAACGCGCCGTCACATCGCCCAAGGCAATGCACAACTCGTCATCGGAACGCATGCGCTAATCGAACAGAAAGTGGATTTTGCCAAGCTCGGCCTCGTAATAGTAGACGAGCAGCACCGCTTCGGCGTGATGCAGCGCTTCAAGCTGATGAAGAAGAGCGGCGAACCCGGGACCAGCAATGATCGTGTGGGGACGGGCAGTGGCATTGGCGAGCCCGATGTGCTAGTCATGACCGCCACTCCGATTCCCCGCACGTTAGCCCTAACCCTCTACGGAGACCTCGACATCAGCGTGCTTGACGAAATGCCCCTGGGACGAACTCCAATCGTCACCCGGCGGGTTGGAGATGAACGGAGCGACGAAGTCTGGAAATTCGTGCGCAAGCAGGTCACGGCCGGTTATCAGGCTTACGTCGTTTATCCCGTGATTGAGGAAAACGAGGAGTCCGAACTGAAAGCTGCCATGAAGATGTACGGCGAACTCAGCAAGAAGGTATTCCCTGATCTGAGCGTTGCCGTGCTGCACGGCAGGATGGATGCCGATCTGAAAGAGCAAGTCATGCGGCTGTTCCAGCAAGGAAAAATTCAAGTTCTGGTTTCGACCACGGTGATTGAAGTCGGAGTGGACGTCCCCAACGCCGCCGTCATGGTGATCGAACACGCCGAGCGCTTCGGTCTGGCGCAACTTCACCAGCTGCGCGGACGCATTGGGCGCGGCGCGGCGAAGTCCTATTGCATTCTGATGACAGGCGGCAAAATTTCCGAAGAAGGCGAGCGGCGGTTGGACGCGATGGTGCGCACCACGGACGGTTTTCAGATCGCAGAACTCGATCTGGAACTACGTGGTCCTGGAGAATTCTTTGGCACTCGCCAGGCAGGATTGCCCAGTTTCCAGGTGGCGAGCCTCATCCGCGACCGTGACCTGCTGGAGCTGGCGAAAAAAGAAGCTGCCGCCGTTCTGGCCGGGCCGAACTCAGAAATTGCGCAAGCTGAAATTGATCGGGCCCTGCGGCAGATGCGTAGTCGATGGCAGAAGACGTACGGGTTGGTGGAAGTCGGCTGAAACCGTGTGGCGCGGACATTCTTGTCCGCGAGAACTTGGCGGAAAGCCAGGGGCGGGTTGCGATGTCCTTTGCGCGACGT
>Ga0137377_10004099_pt1 | contig 11439 bp, 9 predicted proteins | sample SagtaG_22_FD_104815 | JGI IMG/M metagenome (GOLD analysis project Ga0137377, IMG submission 104815) | Vadose zone soil microbial communities from Sagehorn Ranch, Mendocino, California, USA - Sage2_L_40_16 metaG | ecosystem: Environmental > Terrestrial > Soil > Vadose zone | place: USA... | reverse complement strand
TGTTAACGCAGAGCGTGGGCCGATCCGATGTTTGGATCGTTGCGATCGGCTCCGCTCGGGTTTCGATTGAAACGCGCAGGCGATGTGCCCGTGGGCGATTGCGGATGTAACGCGTTTCATCCATGGGTGTAATCGGATCGCAGCCCGTGGCCGAGACGATGCTTCGCGCGCCAACATCATGTGGCTTATCCGGCGCGGTACCGCGCAACGGGCGTAATGACCTTCCTGGTCAACCAGAATGACATCGTGTACGAAAAGGACCTTGGCTCAAACACAGTGCGGATGGACCGGCTGACGCTGGGCCGGTTCGAGCACGACCTCGACCTGCGTGGCGCACTGGTTACCAATTCGCTGGCGGACTCGATCGCCGAGGCGGTGAAAGAGCCGAAGCGTGGTCGCCTGCGCGCGCTGTTCGACAGCACGGCGCAGGACGAGCGAAGGCCTGTGGCCGCTGTGCCACGTCGCGCACGTCAGGCCGGTGTTCCGGGAGAAGGACTGGCAGGCCTACCGCGAGGTCAACCAGCGCTTCGCCGACGCAGTGGTCGAGGAGGCGCGCAGCGAAGACCCGGTGGTGCTGGTGCAGGACTATCACTTTGCACTGCTTCCCGCGATGATCCGCACTCGCCTGCCGCGCGCGACGATTCTGAGCTTCTGGCACATCCCGTGGCCGAATCCCGAATCCTTCGGCATCTGTCCCTGGCGGCGCGAGATCGTTCAGGGCATGCTCGGCAGCACCATCCTGGGCTTTCATACGCGCTTTCACTGCAAGAACTTCATCGAGACGGTCGATCGCTACCTGGAGGCGCGCATCGAGCACGAGCACTCGACGATCTGCTTTCAAGAGCAGGACACGCTGGTCGAAAGCTACCCGATTCCGGCGCTTCGGCCGTGCGAACTATCGGCCGATTCATTTGCTGGCCGAGCACCACGATCACGATGCGGTCACCGAGTTGTACCGCGCCGCAGACGTGGGCCTGGTGACCAGCCTGCATGACGGCATGAACCTCGTCTGCAAGGAATTCGTCGCGGCGCGCGACGATGAGCGAGGCGTTCTGATCCTGAGCCGCTTCGCCGGCGCGGCCCGCGAGATGACCGAAGCCCTGATCGTCAATCCCTACCACGTCGAGGAATGCGCGGCGGCGCTGCAGCGTGCGCTGACGATGCCTGAGCCCGAGCAACGCGAGCGCATGGTCAGTCTTCGCATGACGGTGCGCGAGTTCAACGTCTACCGCTGGGCCGGGCGCATGCTGACCGACGCGGGCCGATTGCGTCTGCGCCAGCGCATTGAGGCGCGTGTCCAACGCCATCGGGCGGCCTGATCCGGCCGCCGTGTTGTTGTCCCACGTCTTCGGTCAGGCCTGGCCGGAACGCCCGGGACTCCAGCCGGTCTTTGCGCCAACCAGCTGCGCAAACCTGGCGGTGTCGATGTTTCCGCCCGAGAGCACGATCCCGACCGACTGGTCCTTGACCTCAACGCGACCGCTGAGCACCGCCGCCGCTGCGAGACATCCGGTGGGCTCGACGACCATGCTCATCGAATCGGCACAAAATCGCATGGTGTCGATCAATTGATCGTCGGTGACGGTCACGATGTCGTCGACCAGTCGCTGCAGAATCGGGAAGGTGTGCTCGCCCAGGTGCTGTGTCTGGGCGCCGTCCGCAATGGTCCTGGGGGTCTCTATGTGAACGATGCTGCCGGCGCGCAGGCTCTGCTGGCCGTCGTTGCCGGACTCCGGTTCGACGCCGACCAGACGACAATCGGGATTGGCCGCCTTCGCAGCAATCGCACAGCCGGCCAGCAGGCCACCGCCGCCGAGGGGCACGACCAGCAGGTCGAGGTCGTTCATCTCCTCGAGCATCTCCATCGCCACGGTGCCTTGCCCTGCAATGACACCGGGATGGTCGTAGGGAGGGATCAACACGAAGCCCCGCTTCGAGGCGAGAGTCCTGGCCAGTTGCTCGCGGTCTTCCCGGTACCGGTCGTACCGGACAATCTCGGCGCCGTACCCTTGCGTTGCGGACACCTTGCCGGCCGGGGCATCCTGCGGCATCACGATGACCGCCGGGATGCCGAGTAACTGCGCGGACAGGGCGATCGCCTGGGCGTGATTGCCGGATGAGAATGTTACGACGCCGGCCAAGGAGGTGCTGGCCTGGGCTTTGCGCAGCGCGTTGTAGGCGCCGCGGAACTTGAACGCACCGGTTCGTTGCAGGTTCTCGCACTTGAAGAACACGTTCGATCCGGCCCGTTCATCCGCCGCGCGTGACGTCACAATGGGTGTGCGGTGGGCGAGCCCGGTGAGCGTGTCACGGGCGTCACGGATATCTTCGATGCCGACCGACCAAGGCCCCATGGCTGGTTACCCGCAATGAAACATCAACGTCCGGGCCTGAGGCGCGAGCGCACCAGGTCGATGTGGCTTTTCAGCGAATACAGCTGGTCGGTATACGACAGGGGTACAGCGATCCTCTCCACCCGCGCCTCCAGCGTGTTCAGCTCGTCCGCGAGCCGCTCGTGCGGCGTGCTGCCGTCCAGACGCTGCGCCTCGATTTCGCGCAGCTGCCGGTACCAGCGAAACACGCGCGATCGGATCCGGAACGTGTACAGCGGCGGTATCAGCCGCACCAGTGGAATCAACACGACCAGGATCGAGGCGAACGCGACCCACATCCGGTCGATCACGTTTGCGATCCAGAACGGCAGGTATCGCTGCAGCAGCGGCGGGCCGCCGCGGTAGATGCGCGCAGCCTCCGCCGCCAGCGGCCAACTGGTGTCGGTTGCGCGCGGAAACTGTCCGGCGCGCGCGAACCAGCCGGTAGCGCCATGTATCTTCTGCGCGGCTTGCACGAATAACTGGACTAATGCGGGGTGGGTGCCCTCGCGCGCGATCAACTCGGCCGTGGTGGCGATCAGGTGCACGTCCTGAGCCGGAATATTGTGGGCGAGATCGGCCACGCCCTGCGGAAGCGTCAGAGCCGTCACGAACGGCAAGCGCCGCGCGTAGGCGTCGGACTGCGCAAAGTCGGCCAGCTTGACACCTGGCGTCAACAGCAGCATCTGGACCAGCGGTGACTCGGGCGCCGACACGAACACGATCGCGTCCAGTTCACCTGCCAGGAATGCGCTCACCGCCGGGGTCGGGTCGAGCCGGCTCTCCTTGATGGCGCTGCGTTCGATCCGGTTCGCGAACAGCAGCTTGCTGAACAGATTCGGGGCGCCACTGCCGCGCGATCCAGTGTTCACGCGCAGCCCCTGCAGTTGGGCGAGCTCGGTCAGCGCTACCGCGCGGCCTGCCTTGTTGCGGATCGCGGCTTCGCGGTAGAAAAGCCAGACCGGCTCGTAGAACAGCCCTCCCAGCGATTCCAGCGGATGCCCGCCGGTGTCTTCGTCGACCGCGCGCACCGCTTCGCTCGAGCCTCCCTGAACGAAGCCGACGTCGCCCGGCTGCGCGGGATCGCGCAGCATCCGCAGGTTCTCGGCAGCACCGCGAGTTTCGCGCAGCTCCACCTCGATTCCATAGCGCCGAAGCTGTTGCGCATAGCGCCGGCCGAATTCCGCGTACGCCCCCTGCTCGGTGCCGGTCAGCAATACGACCTTTCTGGGCGGATTGGGCCGCAACACCACGAATGCGCCCCACAGCGCGAGCACGACCAGCAGCGCGATCGGCGCGAGCGCAACCAGCCACTCACGGGTGATCGGCGGAAGCGAAAGCCTGAAGCGACCCATGGCGCGCAACTCCCGCGCCGATTATCGCCCCCCTCGCTGCCTGCGATGAGCCTCGGTGCACCCCTGGAGCACCTGGCGCGGTATTCGAAGGCGTGGCGCTTGCCGCCAGGGCCCTCACTTAAGTTACATTCCGACACGGTGATACAGTGCCCGTCTTTTTCGCCCGCCTCCGAATCGAGCCCGACCGTGAAATTGCGCTACCTGTTGCCCCTTTTTGCCGCCAGCGCGGTGCTGTCCGGCTGCCTCGGCAACAGTGGCAATCCCGTTGCCCCGCCCACTGACATCCGGCCGGTCGTCGGCGACGGCATCGCCGGCATCGAATGGACGCCACAGCTCGGAGTCAGCTACCTGGCATTCGCCTCCACCAATGCCAGCCTGACGACGCAGAACTGGACAAGCATCGGTTTCGCGCTCCTGAACGGCGGCACCAGCACGGTGCCGCCCGCGCTGCTGTGCAATGCGACCAACGGCCTCACCTACTACTTCACGGTCGACGCGCACACCGGCACCGCCCCGGGAGGACCGGGCAGCCCGCTGATCACGGCCACTGCGCGATCAGCGGGCGGCGCCGGCACCTGGAACGTAGGAGCTCCCGCGGGGCTGAACGTCAACGGGGTCGGATACGCGGCGATCACGACTTGTCTCGAGAGCGGCAAGCCGACTGGAATCTACGCGGCGGTTGGACCGGCCGGTGCGATCTTCTCCAGCACGAACGGCAGCAACTGGACTTCCCGCACTCCGGCTGGCTATTCGACCGATTTGTACGCCGTGGTCGCGATTACCGGCAGCATCAATGTACCGACGGCTCCCAATCTTCTGTTCGTGGCGGTCGGCGCCGGCGGCGCCGTGATTCGCAGTGGCGACGGCGTCACCTGGACGTCCAGCGTCGCCGCCAGCGGATCGGCGCCGACATTGCGTTCGATCAGCATATCGGTTACGAGCTTCGTCGCGGTCGGCGACGGCGGGCGGATCCAGACCAGCTCCGACGGGGTCACGTGGACCACGCACACATCCAACACGACCGCAAACCTGCATTCGATTCAATGCGTCTCCACCACCTGCGTGGCCGCCGGCGACGGCGGCGTGATCGACATATCGGTCGACGGCGGGACGACCTGGACCGTGAACCTGGTCGGAGGGGGCGCGTCGGCGCTGCGCGCGGTCGCGTACGGGAACTTCGACAACAACGAAGTCGGCAACGGCGTAATCGGCCTCGGCGGCACCACGCTGACGTCGATCAACACCTGGGTCGTGGTCGGTGACAACGGCACCGCGTTCGAAAGTGCGGTGGTTGCCACCGGCATTACCGCGAGCGGCTGGAACGCGACGCCGATTGCGGGCGCGGCCAACCTGGTCGCGATCGCGTACACGACGCAGTTCGTCGCGGTCGACGCGGCCGGCCATGCATTCACCAGCCAGCTTGCAACGGCCAACACGTGGTCGCCTGCGATTGCCACCGGCCTGACCGATCCGGTGTCGATCACGACGAACGGTCACGGCTTCGTGCTGCTCGGCAGCTCGGGCGACAACGCCACATCGTTCTGAGCGGTCCGGGTCGGTTCGGCTCGGTTGCCTAGCCGGTGGCGAGCCGGTAGCCGACCGCGGTTTCGGTCAGCAGGTAGCGGGGCTGGGCCGGATCGGCCTCGAGTTTGCGCCGTAAGTGACCCATGTAGATCCGGGTGTAGTGCTCGTGTTCGACATGCGCCGGCCCCCACACTTCGCGCAGGATCTGGCGGTGAGTCAGCACCCGGCCCGCATTGGTCGCCAGCAGCGTCAGCAGCCGGTACTCGATCGGTGTCAGCCGGATGGTCTGGCCGGCGCGCTTGACGCGACGGCTGGCGAAATCGACCTCGATGTCGCCGACCCGGAACACGGGCTCGCCTGCTTCGCCGCGGGCGTGGCGCCGCGCCAGCGCGCGCACGCGCGCGAGCAGCTCGCCGATTCCGAATGGTTTGGTCAGGTAGTCGTCGGCCCCTGCGTCCAGCGCCCGGATCTTGTCCTTCTCCTCGCCACGCGCCGACAGAACCAGGATCGGCGAGGCGGACCACGCCCGCATCGAGCGCACCAGCTCGATCCCGTCGCCGTCGGGCAACGCCAGATCCAGCACCACCAGATCCGGGCGACGGGTTGCCGTCTCCGACAACCCCTCCTTCAGCGTTGCCGCTTCCACCACGCGCCAGTTCTCGGATTCGAGCGCCGTGCGCACGAAGCGGCGGATCTGCGGCTCATCCTCGACGACGATCGCCACCGCGGCCGCGCTCATCCGGTCCCGGTTCCGTGACTGCCCGCAAGGGCCGCATCCGCCAGCGGGCTTTCCTCGGGCGCTTCCGGCGGGTCGCGGCGCGGAAGCGTGATTCGGAAACACGCGCCACCGCCCGGCGCGGGCTCGACGGTCAGGGAACCATGATGAGCCTGAATGATGGCTCGGGCCAGCGCCAGTCCGAGCCCGACGCCAGGTCGCGCATCTTCGCGGCTGCCACGCTCGAAGGCTTCGAACACGGCCTGCTCGCGGCCAGGCGGAAGCCCCGGCCCGTTGTCACACACCTGCACGATCAACTGATGCGGCTCGGCCCGCGCTTCGATCCGGATACGGCTGCCCGGCGGCGTGTACTTGGCCGCGTTCTCCACCAAATTGGCGAACACGCGCTCCATCAGCAGCGCGTCGTATTCGACCAGCGGCAGGTCGGCCGGCAGGTCGATCTGAAGCGTGTGACGGGTCAGCGCCCCGTGCAGCGCGGCCAGCGCGGTGCCGACCGTCTCCTCCAGCGCATTCCAGCCAAGGTTCAGCCGCGTGGCGCCGGCGCTCAGCCGTGCCATCTCGAGCAGATTCTCCAGCATCCGCGAAATGCGGCGGGCCTGCTCGACCAGCCCCCGAGCCGTTTCGCTCTGCGCCGCCGCCAGCGGCGGCGGCTGCAGCAGCAGCGACTCGGCCAGGCCCATCAACGCGGCCACCGGCGTGCGAAGGTCGTGCGACAACGACGACAGCACCGTGTTGCGAAGGCGCTCGGTTTCGATCGTCATCGCCGCCTGGCGGGCCACCTCGACGTAGTGGACCCGCTCCAGCGAAATGCCGATCAGCGAGGCGAATGTATCGAGTTGCTGGCGCAGCTCCGGTATCTGCAGCAGACGGCGCGAGCGGGGCTTCAGGACGAGCACGCCGCGCACCCGCATCGGCGCACGCAGCGGCAGGTACAGGCACTTCGAGCCGGCCAGCGTGTCCGTGTCCAAACCGGCCGGTGCGCCGCGATCGAAAGACCACTGCGCGGCTCCCAGCTCGACCTCGTCGGGCATCTGTGCCGGCGCGCGCAGCCTGCCGCCGTCATCGGGCAGCAGGACCGCGACCTGGGACTGGAACGTAGCGGCAACCGCAGCCTGCGCGCGCTCGACGATCGGCTCCAGCTCGAGCTGCGAGGATAGCTCGCGGGCAAATTCGAACAGCACGCGCGCCCGCTCTTCGCGGTTCTGCGACACGCGGGCCGAATACCGCAAGCCGGCCGTCAGCTGGCCCACCAGCAGCCCTGCGGCCAGCATCACCGCGAACGTGACCAGGTGCTTCCGATCGTCGACCCCCAGGCTGTAAAACGGCGAGACGAAGAAAAAATCCAGCAGGCCGACGCCCAGCACCGCGGCCAGAAGAGCCGGGCCGCGCCCGAGCCGCAACGCCGCCGTGACCGTCGCCAGCAGGTACAGCATCACGACGTTGGCCAGATCCAGGCGCGAGCGCAACGGCGCCAGCAACAGCGTCAGCACTGCGCACAGCGCCGCCGCCCAGCCATAGCCGGCCCAGTTGATCTGGCGTGCGGTCTGGTCGTCGGGCACCGCGGGGCGCGCATCGTGGGAAGATTTGCCCTGCACTTCGGTGCGCGCAACGAAAAAGATATCGGCATCGGGCAGCCTGCGCGCCAGGCGGACGCTCAAGGCGGCCAGGAACGGCCAGCGGCGAAAGTCCCGCCGCCCGATCACGATGCGCGATACGTTATTGCGGCGCGCGAACTGGGCCAGGCCTTCAGCGGCATCGGTGCATGCAATCACCGCCGACCGACCGCCCAGCGATTCTGCCAGCCGCAGCCTGGCCAGAACCCGCTGGCGCTCGACTTCCGGCAGCCTTTGCAGAGACGGCGTTTCCGCGTACACCGCGAACCATTCCGCGTTCAGCTGTTGCGCCAGTCGCGCACCGCTTCGCACCACCTGTTCGCCGCCCGCGTGTGGGCCGACCGTGACCATCAGCGAGGCGGCCGTCTTCCACACCGGCGCGATCGCCTTGGCCTCGCGATAGGCCTGAACGTCCTCCTCGACCCGCTCGGCGGTGCGCCGCAGAGCGAGCTCGCGCAATGCGATCAGATTACCTTTGCGAAAGAAGTTCTGCCGTGCCCGCTCGGCCTGTTCCGGCAGGTAAACCTTGCCGGCCCGCAGCCGGGTCAGCAGTTCCTCGGCCGACAGATCCACCAGCACGACTTCGTCGGCGCGGTCGAAGAAGCGGTCCGGAATCGTCTCGGCGACCGGAATTCCGGTGATGCCCGCGACCACGTCGTTCAGCGATTCCAGATGCTGGACGTTCAACGTGGAAAAGACGTCGATGCCGGCCTCCAGCAGCTCCTCGACGTCCTGCCAGCGTTTCGGATGGCGCGAGCCCGGCGCATTGGTGTGAGCCAGCTCATCCACCAGCAGCAGACTCGGCGCACGGGCGAGCGCCGCGTCCAGGTCGAACTCGTGCAACGCGACGCCGCGCAGCTCGACCCGCCGACGCGGCAGCACGGTCAGCCCCGTGAGCAGCGTTTCGGTCTCGCTGCGCCCATGCGTTTCGACTACACCGACGACGACATCGACGCCGTCCTCGGCCAGCCGGCGCGCGGCCGAAAGCATCGCATAGGTCTTGCCGACACCGGCCGATGCGCCAAAGTAGACGCGCAGCCGTCCCCGCCGCGGCTCACCGGCCGCGCCCTCGGAGGCCGCCTCCGCCTGGATCGCGGCCAGCAACGCGTCCGGATCGGGGCGTTGGTCCTCGGTGCCGGTCAAGGCTTCATCGCGTCCAGGGCGAGGTTCAGTTCAAGCACGTTGATACGAGGCTCCCCGATCACTCCCAGCAGAGGCCCCTTCGTGTGATCCGCAATCAGCGCCCGCACCCGCGCCTCGTCCACCCCGCGCGATCGCGCCACCCGCGCAACCTGAAGCAGCGCCGACTGGGGCCGGATATCGGGATCCAGGCCGCTGCCCGAGGCAGTCGCAAGGTCGGCCGGAACCGCCGCGGTCCAGCCTGGATCGGCCGCGCGCAGCGCATCGATCCGCCCCTTGGCCTGGTCGAGCAGTGCCGGGTTGGTCGCCGCCAGGTTCGAGCCGCCCGAGCCGGCGCCGTTGTACGGCATCGGCGAGGTTGCCGACAGACGCCCCCAGAAGTACTTCGGGTCCGAGAAGTTCTGTCCGATCAGGCGCGAGCCGACCGGCTTGCCATCGCGCTCGACCAGGCTGCCGCCGGCCTGCTGCGGAAACAGAACCTGCGCGATACCGGTCATCAGCAGCGGATAGATCAGCCCGGTCAGGATCGACAAAGCGATGAACAGGCCGATTGCGGGTCTGAAGATTTGACGCATGCGGGTCCCCGTCAAGCGAGCCCTGCCGCAGCCAACAGCAGATCGATCGCCTTGATTCCGATAAACGGCACGATGATCCCCCCCACGCCGTAGATCAACAGGTTACGCCGAAGCAGCGGCCCCGGGCCGAGGGCGCGGTACGGCACCCCGCGCAGCGCGAGCGGGATCAGCGCGACGATGATCAAGGCGTTGAAGATCACCGCCGACAGCACGGCCGAGTTGGGCGTGGCCAGGTGCATGATGTTCAGCACGTTCAGCTGCGGGTAGGTGGCGGCGAAAGCTGCCGGGATGATCGCGAAATACTTGGCCACGTCGTTGGCGATCGAAAATGTCGTCAACGCGCCGCGCGTCATCAGCATCTGCTTGCCGATCTCGACGATCTCGATCAGCTTGGTCGGGTTGCTGTCCAGATCGACCAGGTTGCCGGCCTCTTTCGCGGCCTGTGTTCCGGAGTTCATCGCGACCGCCACATCGGCCTGCGCCAGGGCCGGAGCGTCGTTGGTGCCGTCGCCGGTCATCGCAACCATCTTGGCCTGCGCCTGGTGCTCCCGGATCAGTTTCAGCTTGGTCTCCGGCGTCGCTTCGGCCAGGAAATCGTCGACGCCGGCTTCGGCCGCGATGGCGGCCGCGGTCAGGCGGTTGTCGCCGGTGATCATCACGGTACGAATGCCCATCCGCCGCAGCTCGGCGAAGCGCTCCTTGATGCCACCCTTGACGATATCCTTGAGCTCGATCACGCCCAGCACCCGGGCCGAGCCGCCGCGCTTTTCGGCCACCGCCAGCGGCGTGGAGCCGCGCCGCGCAATGTCGTCGGCCAGGCGGTTCACCGCCTCGTTGAACCGTCCGCCATTGCCCTCCACGTAGACGCGCACCGCGTCCACGGCGCCCTTGCGCAGCTCGCGGCCCGGCAGATCGACCCCGCTCATCCGGCTCTGCGCCGAAAACGGGACGAACGCCGCGTGCAGTGCTTCCAGATCGTGCTCGCGCAGGTTCAGCCGCTGCTTGGCCAGCACGACGATGCTGCGGCCTTCCGGCGTTTCGTCGGCCAATGATGCGAGCTGGGCGGCCTGCCCGAGCTCGGACTCGGTGACGCCGGAGACCGGACTCATCTCCGTAGCCTGGCGGTTCCCCAGCGTGATGGTCCCGGTCTTGTCCAGCAGCAGCACGTCGACGTCTCCGGCCGCCTCGACCGCGCGGCCGGAGGTGGCGATCACATTGGCATGCAGCATCCGACCCATGCCCGCGACGCCGATCGCGGAAAGCAGGCCGCCGATCGTGGTCGGGATCAGGCACACCAGCAACGCGATCAGCACGGTGATCGTGACCGCCGATCCGGCTCCGCTGACCTGCACGCTGAAAACCGACATCGGATACAGCGTGACGCACACCAGCAGGAACATCAGCGTCAGCGCCACCAGCAGGATCGTCAGCGCGATCTCGTTGGGCGTCTTGCGCCGCTTCGCGCTTTCGACCATCGCGATCATCCGGTCCAGGAACGTGTCGCCGGGATCGGCCGTCACGCGCACCACCAGCCAGTCGGACAGCACGCGCGTGCCGCCCGTCACCGCGCAGAAATCCGAGCCCGCCGCGCGGATCACGGGAGCCGACTCGCCGGTGATTGCGCTTTCGTCCACCGAAGCGATGCCGGCGACCACCTCGCCGTCGGCGGCCACGATCTGGCCTGCTTCGACCCGGTACAAATCGCCCTTGCGCAGCGCGGTCGCCGGCACCTCGTCGAACGGGCCCTCGTGGTCGGAGCCGCGCAGCCGCCTGGCCGGCGTGGCCGATTTCAGTCCGCGCAGCGAGGCCGCCTGGGCCTTGCTGCGGCCCTCGGCCAGCGCCTCGGCGAAGTTGGCGAACACGACGGTAAACCACAGCCACAGGCTGATCGCCAGAATGAATCCGGCTGACGCTTCGCCATGACCGAGCACCGCCTGCAGCCACAGCAGCAGCGTCAGCGCGCTGCCGACATAGCAGACGAACATCACCGGGTTGCGCCATTGGACGCGCGGGTCCAGCTTGCGCAGCGAGTCGATCAGCGCCGGGCGCACCAGCGCCGGATCGAACAGGGCAAGACGAGCGTGGGTCATGGTGCTGCTTTCGAAAACAGTTGCAGGTGTTCGA
>Ga0137377_10004095_pt1 | contig 11443 bp, 11 predicted proteins | sample SagtaG_22_FD_104815 | JGI IMG/M metagenome (GOLD analysis project Ga0137377, IMG submission 104815) | Vadose zone soil microbial communities from Sagehorn Ranch, Mendocino, California, USA - Sage2_L_40_16 metaG | ecosystem: Environmental > Terrestrial > Soil > Vadose zone | place: USA... | reverse complement strand
GGGTCATCCCAGTAGTCGGTCCGGCGACGGGACTTCTTGCTCATCAGCTACCCTTTCTGCTAGCCAGGCACGCGCGCTGACGCCCAGACCCGCTCAAAGGACTCAAGGTAGGTGTTGAAGAACGCACCATCGACCCGGCGCAGGTGCATGACCGGCGTGTAAGCGGCCAGGATGCCGTATGCGTGGACGTTGACCAGCATGTCGTCATCGAACCGGTAGATCGAGTTGTACAGCGGGGTGTCATGCAGCCGCAGCTCTATCTCAGCCGACAGCTCCCGGTAGTAGGAAAGCACGGCCAGCACGCGCCCGGCGACGCCGCCGCCGATCGAGTATTCCCGGTCGCGGGCCGCGAGCTGGCTGCCGTCAGGATCTCCCAGCAGCAGGCGTATGCGGGCATTGGTACCCGCCTTGGCGGCCAGCGCCGGAAGCCAGCCAGAATGCTCTTCGGTCAGGAACAGCCCGGCGAACGCGAGCACGTCGATATTGCGCTGCGCCGCCCTCAGCAGGTCCGTCCACAGATGGGCGGGGACGTCGGTGCGCCGTGGGTAACTCGCGGCCAGTTCCGCGCCGGCCAGCGCGGCATGGTTGACGGCCTGCGGCCAGAGGTAGCCCTCATCCTCGCCGAGCAGCGCGGCCACCCGGAATCTGGTCCGGCCAAACGGCGTCACCTCCCCGGTGATCCACCGCTGGACGCTCTTGCTGACCACGCCGGCCGCGTCAGCCAGCGTCTCGACGCTGTATCCCGCGCGGAGCATCGCGCGCCGGAGCCGTTCGTTCACCACGTAGCCATGATGCCACCGCCGGACAAGTCGCGGAACTTTGCCCGCCCTCAGATGTCTGTGAATGTCCCGTGGTGGCGTAGCCCTGTCCGGGCACCAGGAGTTGACTGCCTGTATCACTCCGTTAGATGCCGATAGGAAGCCGCATCATGCCTGCAGAATCAGTAACCGTCGAACCGCTCAAGCATCCGCTGCACGCACTGACGACGTACGAGCTGAAGGACCGGCGGCACGAGCTTGAACGCGCGATCAAGGGCATCGCTCCCGGTGCCCCGGTGCAAGCTACCCTGCGTCGGCAGCTTGACGCCGTGATAGCCGAGCAGGACGACCGGGCCAGGCTCGCCGATGCCTGACCTCCACCGCGTTCACGACGTGAGCAGGCACGCCAGCGGCGACCTTGAGCGGGCCAGGCGCGAGCTGACAGCCAGCCTGGCCCTGGTCCGCCCCCCGCTCGCCGGCCCGGGTGCCCATCCTGGCGCAGATGAACGCCATCGACACCGAGCTTGCCGGCCGGGCCGCCGAGAGGCCCGGCACGTGACGGACTGGGCTGAGGAGCAGCTCGGGGAACTGCGCCCGCGCTACCCGGGGTGGGATCTGTGGACCGTCCGGTGCTGGCCGAATCACACTGTGTGGTGTGCTCGCCCGGCCGGGACCCCTATAGCCACGATCAACGCGGAGAGTCCCGAAGCCCTCGTCGCTGCCATCGCTGAGCAAGAGGCCACAGGAACCGTAGGCCCCTCAGGGCAGCGAAGGAGGGACATGTGAGCGAGAACATGACGCTGGTCTGCCTGGCCTGCCGGGTGCCGGACCCGCCCCCGGAGATGACCTGCACCCTGAGACGCGACCACCGCGTCGACCTGGCGTCCGGGTGCCCGGACTGCGGCCGGCTGGCTGCCGCGTTGTACCCGCCGCCCGTGCGCGGCGAAGCGCCGCTCTCGCCCATGGCCGCACCAGAAAAGGTAAGCGGAGGAATCCTCCGGTACCTGAGCTTCCATCATCGCAGCAGCTCAGGCGCGGCGAATGTTTTGCTCAAGCCACTGATCTAAGCGGCCGGGAGACCCCTGCGCGCACCGCGCGGGACAGATGGGGCGGGGTCTTCGTCCTCAGCTGGCGTCGTCGGATAGACGGCGTACCTCGACAAGCTCCAGGCCGAGCCACCGTATGCGGCTGAGCGTGCCGTGCAGAGCCGCCTGGTCCAGCTCGCCTGTGAGCACGGTGTCCCTGGCGCTGGACTGGATATCGAAATCTTCAAACAGTTCGCGTTCGCTTTCATCCAGACCGCCCGAGATGGTGATCCGATAGCGGTGGGTACGCACTGCACCTCCCATCGGATGCAAACGGCCGGTACCCGGGCTATCTACACCCGCGATAACCCGGATGCCCCCATATAGCGCAGACGTATGCGCATGCGTTACCGGTGGCGGCCGGGCTGGCGGCGAAGCTATCCGCCACGGCGGAGCGATATGTGACAATCGCATGGTCTAGTTGCGTGGCAAATGTCATTTCTGCCCCAGTTTACCGGCCTATGACTGACTCGGGCATACCTGCCGTGACTGAGGATCTGGTCTGTTCACGCTGCGGATGGTCATCCTCACGCGCGACTTGCCCTGTTGACGGCCCGCTCCTGACACATCGCATTTCGCGTGACGCTCGTTATGTTGATTGGCAAGCGTTCCAAGGATTTGCCCTAGGGCAGAAGAAAATGCGTAGCGCAATTACAGAAATGACCCTTGGCGTTGCTTGCCGGGGCCAGGAGTTACGGGAAATCGTTTGCCGCGCTATCGGCGCTGCGGCTCTCATCAACTGCACCTATTCGTTACTCCTTTTTCTTGACGATATATGCTTTGGGGAGCAATCTGGCCACAGGGCCGCAGGACCGATCCTCCCGAATGGGAAGTCCTGCGTTGCCGGGTGGGGCCTCTTACCCGGCAACCCGCAGGGTGTGATGGCCGCAACTCAGAGAGGCATCCGTCGGTACGGCGATCCAGCTGCTGTCGGATAAATAGCGTCGATCGTCCGGGTCAACCGGGTAGTGCCGAAGTGGGTCTTCACACCATCTCCATCCGCGGCACATCGGCCGTCCGCACCCGCCGCCAAGGATCAGGGCATCGGAGATCCGCCAGGCAGGAGGCGAGCGTGACCGCTCTCGTCGGAGACGAGCTGGCCGTTCAGGCCTACCACATCTTCATCCAGGCGACGGCGCGGGATGTTTGGGACGCGCTCACCAGGCCCGGATGGACCCGGAAGTACGGATACCGGACCCTGGTCAAGTACGACCCGCAACCGGGCGGGATCTACCTGGCCTACGCCAGCGGGCGCCGGAACGGGCAGCGCGCCCAGGATCTGATCATCAGCGGGGAGGTGCTCGAGGCCGACCCGCCCGAGCGGCTCGTCCAGACCTGGCACCCGATGTTCGACGCCCGGGTCGCGGCCGAACCCCCCACCCGCCTGACCTGGGAGATCCACGAGGAGCAGAGGGGCCTGACCGCCCTGACCGTCAGGCACGAATGTCCCGGAGCTCCGCAGGCAGCCGCGCTCGCGGCCGGCCAGGCGGCCGGCTCCGGCGGCTGGAGCTGGGTCCTGAGCGACCTGAAGACACTGCTGGAAACGGGCAGGCCGCTGACGGCTTAACCGCAGGCCATCCTCGGCCTGCCAACCGTAGGGGAGGATGGGTGGCACGAGTTGTCGTGATGGGTGGGGGAACTCAACGGGCTGACCGCGGGGATCCTGCTCGTCCGCGACGGGCACCAGGTCGCCGTCACCGAACGCGACGCCTCGGGCCCGCGGGGCAACGCCGGGGATCTGTGGTAGCGGTGGGACCGGCGCGGGTTAGGACCGTTGGCTCATCCGGCGTGTTGTGAATAGCGAAAACATGTACTATAGAGTACCCTGGATGAATGAGTATCTCCGAATGCACGTACGCCGGATCGCGGGCCGCCCCGGGGAACGGGGCGGCGAGGCCGTGACTGTGCCGCTGCGCCCGGTCGCGGCGCCGTTCGTGGCGGCCGCGCCGACGGGGGCGCGGGTCCGTGCCCGGCTGCGCCTGTCGCCGGAGGACGAGGCGGTGCTGCGGGCGGCCGGCGGGCATCTGGGGTCGCTGGCGGGGCGGGACCTGGCGGCCAGGTGCGCGGAGGGACGGCTGGACGCGCGGGCGAAGGCCGCGTCCCGGGCGGCGCGCAAGAAGGCGCTGACCGCGGAGTCCTCCTCCCGGTGGGCCGGGGCGATCACCCGCACCAGCGAGGACCAGCACCGGCTCGCGGAGCAGAACCTGCGCGCGGATCGGGCCAGCCTCCAGGCCAGGATCCGCCGGATCGAGGCCCGGCTGGCGGCCCCGGCCGCCGACAGGTCCGGCCGGGTCCGCGGGTACGCGACCCCCGCGGAGCGGCATGCCAAGGCGATCCGGCTGCGGGCGCTGAAGGCCCGTCTGACCTGGGCGGAGCGGCGCCTGGAGGCGGGGGCGGTGTCCGTGGTGCGGGGCGGGAAGGCCCTGCTGCGCACGAGGAACAACCTCGCCGCCGCCGGGCTCACTGAAGCAGGGTGGCGGCGGGAGTGGGAAGCAGCCCGGCTTTTCCTGACCGCCGACGGGGAGAAAGACAAGGCCTGGGGGAATGAGACGATCCGCTGGCACCCCGGCGAGGGCTGGCTGGAGATCAGGCTCCCTGCCCCGCTGGCGCACCTGGCGAACGGTCCGCACGGCCGCTACCGGCTATCCTGCCCGGTCGAATTCACCTACCGCGGCAGCGAGGTCGCCGGCCAGGCGGCGAGCGGCGCGGTCCGCTATGACATCAGCTGGGACCCGACGCGCGGCCGCTGGTACCTGGATGCGTCCTGGAAGGCCGCGCCCGCCCCCGCAGTGCCGCTGGAGGAGCTGCGGCAGCATTCCGTGGTGGCTGCGGACGTTAACCACGGCCACCTCGCCGCCGCCGTCGTCGCGCCCGACGGCAACATCCTCGGCACCCCGGTCACCATTCCCCTGGACCTGGCCGGGCGGCCTGCAGCCACCCGCGACGGGCGGCTGCGCGCCGCTATCACCACCCTCATCACCATCGCGGACGAACACGGCGCCCGCGCCATCGTGATCGAGGACCTGGACTTCGCCGAGGCACGGTCCAGCGGCCGAGAACGGGCCGGCACCCGCCCCTCCCGCGGCAAGCGCGGCAGGGCCTTCCGCCGCGCCGTCCTGGGCATCCCCACCGGAAAGCTCCGCGACCGCCTCGTGCAGATGGCCGCCAACGCCGGCCTGCACGTCATCGTCACCGATCCTGCCTATACGTGTTGACTGAACTAACGGCAGTCGGCTGATCAATCTCCGGACGTGTCGGGATAGCGGTCGTTACGGTCGCTGCTCATGGCTGATGGACAAGAGGATGGCGTCCGGGATCTCGGTTCGCTCGTGGTCCCCGTGGCCGGGGCCCTCGTCGAGACCGGTGACCCTTGGGAGCCGTATTACCTGAGCGATCCATGCGGCGACCGTGTCGGGCCGGTGTCGGAGTTCCTGCGGGATCTGCAGGCGGCGGGCCGGCCGGCGGCGACACAGCGGTCGTACTCGCTGGCGCTGCTTCGCTGGTTCAGGTTCACCTGGGCCGTCGGGGTGCCGTGGAATCAGGCGACCAGGGTCGAGGCCCGCGACTTCTGCCGGTGGATCCAGCTCGCTGACAAGCCCAGAAGCTCGCGGGGTCCGGCGGCGCCGGTGCCGGGCAGGCGGCCGGCGTCCGCGAAGTACGCGCCGTCGACGGTGGCGCACTGCGAGACGGTCTGCCGGGGCTTTTACGCGTATCACCTGGAGGCCGGGACCGGGCCGATCGTGAACCCGTTCCCGCTGGCCAGGCCGGGACGGCCGTATGCGCATCACAACCCGATGGACCCCTTCCCGCGGCAGAAGTCGGGCTTGTTCCGGCCGCGGGTTCCCCGCCGGGTCCCGAGGCAGATCCCGGACGCGGTGTTCAACGAGCTGTTCGCCCGGCTGTCCTCGCACCGGGACCGGGCGCTGGTGGCGTTCTGGGTCTCCGCCGGCGCCCGGGCGTCGGAGCTCCTCGGCGCCGTGCGCTCCGGCGCCGACCCCGGGCAGCAGCTGATCACCGTGACCCGCAAGGGATCGCGGGCCGTGCAGCAGCTCCCGGCATCACCGGACGCGTTCGTGTGGCTGCGCCTTTACCAGCAGGAGATGCACGGGCTGGTGCCGTCCGGGCCGGACGATCCCCTGTGGTGGACGCTGCGGAGGCCGTTCCGGCCGCTGAACTACCACGCGGCCAGGGCGATGTTCGACCGGGCGAACGCCGCAGCCGGCGCAGGGTGGTCGCTCCATGCCCTGCGTCACACGGCCGCTTACCGGCTCGCCCGTGACCCGGACGTCCCGATCACCGACGTGCAATGGATCCTCGGCCACGCTTCGCTCACCTCTACGCAGGTCTACGTCAACCCGACGCCCGAGGACGTCATCGCGGGCACGCTGGCCCACTACCGCCGGCAGGCGGAGCCAAAGCCGGCCGCGCTCCCGGGACCAGGGGCGGGCTACCGCCCGGAGAGCCTTGACGTCCTGTTCGGGAAGGGCCGCTGGTGACCGCCGTGACGGCGGCCGTGATGGCGGCCCGGCAGCTCAGTGCTGAGGCGCTGGCGGCGATGGAGAGGTTCCCGCCCCGGCCGGTCCCGGCGTCGTGGGACGCGACGGCCGCGGACCGGTTCACGGTGATGCGGCGGATGCTCGCCCCGCCCTTCCCTGCCGCGGAGGCGAAGAGCCGGGACTGGCGGAAGCGGGCCATGCTGAAGATCCTCGACTGGCTCGAGCTGCACCCGGGGACGACGTGGCAGGAACGCTGGGACTCCTCCGGCGCGGGCGCCGACGGGAGGGCCGACTGGCGGGACCAGGTCCTGGCCGATCTCGGTGGCGCCGGCCGCCCGGTGCCGGGCGAGCAGGTCCGGGCGGTGCTCGGCGGCGGCCTGGTCCAGCTGATCGGCGGCGATGTCCTGCGCCCAGGCCTGCCCTGGCTGCTGGCCACCGGCTCCCCGCGCCAGCTCTGGCGGGAGATGGGCCGGACCCGCGACCCTGCCGGGATCACGGCCCTGGGGGAACTGGCGGCGGCCCGCGGCCTTGCCACGCACGCGGCCGGCTCGGCGACCGAGCGGGTCGCCATGATCATGGCCGCCAAGGGCGGGATGGTCTCCGACATCACCCCCGGTGACTGCATGCAGCTGCTGGAGTGCGCCATTCAGGTATACGACAACACCAGCATGCACTCCCCGTTCTTCTACGAGTTCCTGCACGTGGCCGGGGCATTTCCGCCGGGCGCGCCGGCTACGGTCCGGATGATCGACGGCAGGTTCGCCGGACAGCTCACCCCCGCCCAGCTCATCGACCGCTACGGGCTGGCCTGCCAGCCCGTCCGCGACCTGCTCGTGGACTACCTGCGCGAACGCCAGCCCGGCATCGACTACAGCACCCTCACCGGCCTGGCCTCGACGCTGGGCCTGTGGTTCTGGAAAGACCTGGAAGACCGCCACCCGGGCATCAGCTCGCTGAGACTGCCCCCCGACATCGCCGCCGGGTGGAAGAAGCGCATCCAGGACAGGCAGTCGGGCGCCGGCGTCCTGACGGCCGTCCGGGGGTTCTACCTCGACCTCGCCCAGTGGGCACTGGACGAGCCGGCCCGCTGGGGACCGTGGGCCGTTCCCTGCCCGATCCGGGGCAGCGACATCCAGCACAAGAAGCACAAAGCGCGGGCCAAGGCCCGCATGGATGCCCGGACCCGCGAACGGCTCCCCGTCCTGCCCGCCGTCGTCGCCGCCGCCGGCCGGGCCCGCAAGGACGCCGCGGCCCGGCTGGACGCGGCCCGCGCGACCCCGCCCGGCGAGGTATTCACCGCTGGCGGGCAGGCCCTGCGCCGGGTCCGGATGCACCGCCCGGGACATACCTCCTCCGCCCGGCTCTGGGCAGAGGACCCCGGCACCGGGAAGCGCAGCGACCTGATCGGCGAAGAGGGCAGGGCATTCTGGGCATGGGCCGCCATCGAAGTGCTCCGCCACACGGGCATCAGGATCGAGGAGCTGACCGAGCTCTCCCACCACAGCATGGTCCAGTACCGGATCCCGGACACCGGCGAGCTGGTCCCGCTGCTGTCGGTCGCCCCGTCCAAGTTCGACCAGGAAAGACTCCTCGTCATCGACCCCGAGCTGGCGGACGTCCTGTCCGCGGTCATCACCCGGGTCCGCGGCAGCGACGGCGCCGTCCCGCTGGTCACCGCCTACGACCCTCACGAGCACACCTGGAATCCCCCGATGCCGCTGCTGTTCCAGCGCGTCATCAGCCTGGAGAACCGGCCCATCCCCGCCGACTCGGTCCGCGACCTCATCCACGGCGCGCTCGCCGCGTCCGGCATCACCGGCACCGACGGAAAACCGCTGGACTTCCAGCCCCATGATTTCCGGAGGCTCTTCACGACGGACGCCATCCTGAACGGGATGCCGCCGCACATCGCCCAGCTGATACTCGGACACAACGACATCAACACCACAATGGGATACAAAACCGCCTACCCGGAGGAAGCCATCCGCGGCCACCGGGCATTCATCGCCCGCCGCCGCGAGTCCCGGCCCAGCGAAGAATACCGGTCACCCACCGAGCAGGAGTGGGAAGAATTCCTCGGCCACTTCGAACGCCGGCGGGTCGCCCTCGGCGACTGCGGTCGGGCCTACGGCACCACCTGCATCCATGAACATAGCTGTGTCAGGTGCTCACTCCTGAGGGTTTCCCCTGATCAGCGCGGCCGGCTGGAGGAAATCCGCGACAACCTCCTGGCCCGCATCGCCGAAGCCGAACGCGAGGGCTGGGCCGGCGAAGCCGAAGGACTCAAGGTCAGCCTCGCCGCTGCGAACAACAAGCTCGCCCAGGTCGGCATGACCGCAGCCCGCCGCTCCGAGGCCGTCGACCTCGGGATCCCCGCCTACCGCGACATCGCCGTCGCCACCATCGCCGTTCCCGGAGACCCCCGTGACCGCTGACGACCTGACCGCCGCCCTGCGGGCCTGCGCCGACGGACTTTACCCGCTCGAAGCCGGCACCGCCCTGCTCATCGCCAACGGGACGTTCCTGCGCCGTGACGACTTCACCAGCCGCTTCATCACATCCGCTACCAGCATCAGCGACGGCGCCACCCCGATGGCCGCCATCGACTGGGACGCCGCGATCACCGCCCTGCACGCCAGCGAACTGCCCTGCTCCGGCGGGGAACGACGCATCCTCCAGCTGTCGGCCAGCCTCGCCGACGGCATACCAGTCGACCTCCGCGACGCCGTCACCGGCCTCGACGACGGCAACGTCGCCAAGCTGGTCACCGCGATCCTGCACGCATCCGGAAAACGCCCAGGACCAGCAGATATCGATGATCATTTTTAGTTCAGAGAACACCTCCCGGTGGGGAGCCCAGCACTGGCTCGCCCCGCTGATGGAACACCACCCCGAAGCGACCGGCCACCACGCGGCAGCCGCCGTGATCGGCCGGCGCGGGCTCGGGCACCGGGCCAGACGCCGCGCGAACGGGAACCGCACCGCCCCGGAGGACGCGGCGCGGCCAGCCCGGGCGCGGACCCGGACCACCCCGGCGCGCGGACCCGCACCCAGGAAACCCGCCGCCCCACGAGACCCCCGGCAGCCGCCTGGCGCTAAGACCGGCAGGCCTCACCGGACCACGGCGGGCAACCAGGCAGCCCACGACCGTTCGGGGCCGCCGGCTAGGCAGGACCACGTCCTGCCATGTCAGTAGGAACGGTGAACCAGTTCCGCCAGCTTGCCGTACCGGGCCCAGCCGGGCTGAACTCCTCGCCGCCCTGCCCTAGCCGCTCCAGCGCCCGCGCCCGGCAGCATCAGCGCAGCGCACGCACGTCGCCGCAGCGGGGCGGGCTGCCAGCCGTTCGGCCCCTATGGGCTGCCCGCACCGTTTGCACACCCCGTACCGGCCCTCGTCCAGCCGCAGCAGCGCGTCGTCGATCGCCGCCACCTGCTCTCGCGCCGCCTCGAGCAGGGCGGCGGCGTGCTGGCGCTCGAACGCGAGCGTCGCGCCCTCCGGGTCGTGCTCGTCGTCGGTCCCGGCCGCACTGGCCGCCTCGGCCAGCCCGGCGAACTCCCGCTCCAGCGCGGCCACCCGCTCCAGTGCGCGCCGCCGCTGCGCCAGCAGCGCCTCCCGCTCCGGCTCCACCCCCCCAATCTATGATCCCTGGGTGACCACCAGATGGGCCGAACGGGCCCGGTCCTCGCCCTACTACCCGGCTCTGCGCCACCCGGTGTTCCGCAAGGTGCTGCCCGGCGCGGCTGCTTCCGCGCTGGGTGACGGGTGTGCACATTGTCACATTCATGACAATGACTGAACGGCCGTACGGGGCCCGCCCGTCACACTTGTCCCACTCGCCACGTCTGCGGTGCTCGCTTCGGGGCTCATAGCTGGCGCAGAAGGTTCGTGCAGGGATTCCGGACAACACGACCGCACGATGAATGGCATGAGCAACGCACGCCGAGACGACGGGATCCGCGAGGCCGTGGCGGCCCGGGATCGCGGCCGGGCCAAGGTCCGGTCCACCACCACCGCGGTCACCATGGCCAGCGTGGTGACGGCCGGCGCGCTGGCCCTGGCCCTGCCGGGGTCCAGCAGTAAGGCCGCATCCAGCGGATCCACCTCGACCGGCTCGTCGAACTCCTCGTCCAGCTCCGGCTCCGCCAGCTCCGGCTCCACCAGCTCCGGTTCCACTGGCTCGAGCTCCACCAGCTCAGGCTCGACAAACTCCGGATCCAGCTCCACGAGCTCGAACTCGGGTGGCTTCAGCTCCGGCTCCTCACCCACCTCCAGCTCCGGCGGCAGCCAGGCCACCTCGGGCGGCTCCTGATGCCAGCCACCGCCACGGACGCCGAAGCGTCAGCCAGCTGGCGTGCCCTCGGCACGCTGGTGCAGCTGCTGGTCACCGACCTGGCCGCGCTGCCCGAGGCGCGCCGCATGCTCGAAGACGATCTCGCCGCGGTGGACGCCACGTGCAGCCGCTTCCGGGAAGACTCCGAGATTCGATCGCTCACAGGCGGCCGGTACCGCATCAGCCCGCTACTGGCCGAGGCCATCGGCGTGGCGCTGCGGGCGGCCAGGCTGACCGACGGCGACGTGGACCCGACCGTCGGCGCGGCCATGTCCGCGGCCGGGTACGACCGTGATTTTCAGCAGATAGAGCCGAACGGGCCGCCACTTCGCCTCACCGTCCGGCAGGTGCCCGGCTGGCGCGAAATCCGCCTCGACGGCCGCTCGCTGACCCTGCCCACAGGGGTCCGGCTCGACCTGGGCGCGACCGCGAAGGCGTGGGCCGCGGACCGGTCCGCCGCCCGGATCGCCCGGCAACTCGGCGGCGGCGTGCTGGTCAGCCTGGGCGGCGACATCGCGGTCGCCGGCTCTCCGCCCCCCGCGGGCTGGCGCATCCGAGTCCAGGACGTGACCGGCCCGGCGGACGAAACGCCGGACGGACCGTACGCGCTGATCGCCATCCGCGACGGCGGCCTGGCCACGTCGAGCACTACCGCGCGCCGCTGGCAGCGGGGCGGCGACGTGCTGCACCACATCCTGGACCCGCGCACCGGCCTGCCCGCCGAACCCGTCTGGCGCACCGTATCGGTCGCCGCGGGGAGCTGCGCCGACGCC
>Ga0137377_10004094_pt1 | contig 11448 bp, 7 predicted proteins | sample SagtaG_22_FD_104815 | JGI IMG/M metagenome (GOLD analysis project Ga0137377, IMG submission 104815) | Vadose zone soil microbial communities from Sagehorn Ranch, Mendocino, California, USA - Sage2_L_40_16 metaG | ecosystem: Environmental > Terrestrial > Soil > Vadose zone | place: USA... | reverse complement strand
GTACGGTCGCTGCTGCGCACTACTTTTTCTTCAGATATTCGAAAGACCCGGTTCGCGCTGTCATTGAGGCCGCGAATGCCTTCGGAGCAGACACTGACACAATTGCCAAACTCTGTGGCGACATTCTCGGCTGCCTGTACGGTCGAGCAGCATATGAGAATGACTTCGCTGCGCAGGTTCTAAACAGGTACTATTTTCTCAATATTGCTCGATATCTTGTCGGGAAAGAAGACCCCCACTGGCTTAATCTCGAACCTCGAGACACCGACATAACTGAAATCAAGAAAGAAGGAGACGAGTTTAATTCAAAGATATTCGGACCTGGAATCATCACCTCAGTTCGCAAACCAGTCCAAGTGCACATGGGTGCCGCCACCCTTCACCAAGTTCGAGCCGAATTCCTTTGCGGGATAACGTGTGTTTTTTCAAAAACCAAACCCACACCTAACGGCACACGACACCTTTGGGAATCAGAAACTAAGGACAAAGAAACAACCCTTGACGAATAGGCTTGCTTTGTGTCTCCTCGCAAGCCGGGTGGGTTGGTACCTCTAGGGACGCTCGAAGAACGGAGGACGACCTGTGGGGCGCTGGCTGGTGGTTCGGAGGCTACTGGAGCCCTTTTGACCAGCTTCTAGCGGCTATACTTGGTGCGGAGCCGCCAGCAGAGTCGCAGGAAAATGAAAAAAGTTTACATCTATAAGATGATTGTGGATGCTGGTGGAGCACCCTACGTCAGCAAAGACATCCTTTCCCTCGCAATCTGCAAGCCTGCAATTCGGTCTACCGCCAAGCGCGGCAACATCATTCTTGGCTTCGCAGCAAATTCCCTCTACAAGAAGAACTGCTTGGTTTATGTGGTTCGGGTCACTAGAAAGCTTGATGGCAGAAAGTATTTCTCGAAATCACGATACGCCGCTAGGCCAGATTGCATTTACAGGTGGGATGGGCGCCGTTTTGAATGGAAAAGCGACGCAAGGTTCCATTTACCGTCTGACCTATCGCATGACCTCGGCAGAGCGCCCGGCTACAAACGAGCCAAAGTCATACTCGGCGAAGGAGAGGAAAATTTCAGATACTTTGGTGCGAATTGTCCCGTTGACTACAAGCGAGAGTACCGTCACCTCAAATCACTAATCGAAGGATTGGGTCGAGGGCACCGCGTCAACTTCGGGCCAGAATTGCGAGAAGAACTGCGGCAATTCGTACAGAAGTTGTGGGAGACGCCCTCGGCATATCGAGAGACGGTCGTGCCAGACACGCCAGGCCGTGATAAGTGCAGCGATGCTGACGAGGATTTCGCTACTGTTGATTGCTGACCAATCCGCACTGCGGTTTGGCGAACGGGGGCCTAAACTTTGCCCTCCAAAAGACCACAGATTGCAGAAGCCCACTTAATTGCGTCATATGTTAAATGCGTGTAAGCAGGCTTTTTGCCGTGCACATCGCCCAAAGTCCGTCGAATAATCTGTAAGGCATTCGCTGCGTGTTTCGTTGTCGCATGAAGCTCAGTGACAATTTCTATTGCAGTTTCTGGTTTGACGTTAAGTTGAAGCAGATTTTCTTCCATTTCTTCGTATACTTTCAAAGCACCCATCACAGTGTTTACTTTGGCTTGAAAGGATTCTGGTGGATGCCCCAAATTGTACCGTTCGTACGCCGCTACGGTTGCGGTGTCTACCGCGCCGCACGCCGCAGCAATGGCTCCGTCTTCATCACCAACGCTAAGTCTGTCGAATGCGGTAGAGATTTGTTCCGCCGAGGACGGCGGCATGAACCGCGATTCTCTGGCATCTGCCGCTGCCAAGGGGACGAAGTGCCCGTCAACAAATTGGAAGCCGTGCGGTTTCAGAAGTTTATTCGCGGATTCCAAGCTCAGGTGCCCCGCCAGAATTGGAAGGACCCGAAGCTTCTGCTCAAATGGCATCTCTCCAAAGAGCTTTTGAATCGCCGGAACAACCGAGGCCCTTCTGTCTTCGGCGGGTATCCGAGCCGTGTCGAATCCAGCGCGGCCCACGGCTTGCCTAATTCTTGGAATCGAGAGTTGGTCGGTCACTTCAGCAATGACGGCGTTGCCGATGATGAGAACGTCTTCCTCGGTTGGCGGCAAGGTGCCCTCCAGAAAGCAGTCGTGTCATGCCAAATGAGTTTAGCGTCAGGTTAACTGACGAGAGATGAGGCGAGCGTAAATCAAAATCTGCATGGCCAACCTGCGGATGACTGGTCTTTTTCTTTTGATTCTTCAGCCTTACAATCGAGGTTAAGAATTGCTCGCTTTGCTACTGGACCATCTGGAGGGGGAATCAAACATGAGATACGGTGCGTTCCCATATCAACAAAGGCCGTGCCCTTCGTGCGCTAGTCCTGTTCCAAGCACTGTCGTATATTCACTTGAAGGTGCGGCTCGGGGAGTCAATTTCACCGTTCACGAATGCGCCATTTGCGGTACGTTTGTCCATCGCATAATCGGATTCGATATCGCAAACCCGAACGGCAACAATCATGTGCTTACTGAGCCGGTGGCGTCCCAAGCAGAGATAGAAGCGGTGTGCCAAGCTGCGGAGTCGGCGCGGTAGGTCCGTGCCGTGCCGCCGCAAATGTTTGAGCCTTTCAGCCCACAAGAAATTCGCTCTCCTCTACATGTAATACCTATACTGCAACGCGGGTTCGCGGTGGCCAGCCAGCTTGAGGATTTCCCCGACACGTCGCGCGAAGGCCAAAGTGATTGGGTCGTGTGTGCAAAAATCAGATGTATTCCAATTCAACTTTGTCAGTCGGAGTAGGTCCTCCGCGCAATCCCGAAATGTAAGCGAGCCCCAGTTCTCCGAAATCTCGACAGGCTGGGGAATGCGAAGTCCTGCGTAACATCGCAAGAAGGGCGCGTAGCCAGTCGTGTATACTAGACCGCATTTCTCACCAAATTCGACTGCCGTCCCTCGGAGTACTGCCTTGTAGCCGGGGCGTAGGCAGAAGATGCCCCGGCGTGTCAGAGTGAGAAGCGCATAATGTGCAACATTGCCGGCAAGGGCAGCTTCGAACCCGGCCCTCTCCTCATTTGAGTAGCGTGATGTTTTGTGGAGCACTACTTTTCTTGGCTTTGTGCCAACCTGTTTTTCGTAAATCTCAAGAACGCGAGTGAGAATAGTTTGCGCTTGTGCGGCGTCGAGGTGCGGAGCCCGCTCGCGCTGTGTGCGTTCGTCCCATTCGACCGTATCGCCGCGAAGAACGAAGCCCTCGCCTCGTTCCGTAAACGCTTGCGCGATACTGGTCCGAAGAAAGGGCGACCGTTCTTCATCCTCGTGATAGAACGACATGCCAACAAAGCACGAGCCCTCAAGAACGTCCGCGAGCCTCCACGGAATAATTTTGGCTTTGTACATAATCGCGGTCGCGAGATTCCAAGCGCGAGTGGCCAAATCTTGCACCCCTCGTGTACCTGCGAGCGTCTTGTGCCAAATTAGCTGCGTGGGGACGACATCCATGCACTCGGCCTTAAGTCCTCGACGAAAGCTACGAGACGTGTCATCGGGTGTGTCCTCGACATCACCAGCTAAAAAGTCAGCAACATCTGCGCGTTCACGGTCATGCGCCGCTATTCCAGTGCGACATAGCTCTTCCAGCTTCTGCGACATCGCGCAAATCACAACATCCGGTGGAGAGTCGAGGGCGGCGAGTGCCCGAACTTCTTCAGCAGCAAACTTCTTCAGTAATCCAACGCGGCGAGTGAAATCATCTTCGTCTTCAACCACTCGCACATCAAGTGCTCGGAGGGCACGGTTCCAGATTTCTTGTGTAATTAGCTCAACTTGAAAGGGCTCACCCGAGTTCATTCCCGGGAAGGCTGGGTGAAGGACGCAATCCACGCTTTCCTTCTGTTCGATGGGCTGTTGAATCTGACGGAGTAGCGATACTGCCCGGTCAATAGCATCCGCAGGGCCGACAATACCTACGCGAATATTTTCTCGGCGGGTCGGGTCGGTCTTGCTGTATGGACCGTAGGCTCCAAGGCCGGTACGTGGGTCAACGCAGCGTTGTTTGTTGCCAAAGAGAAGTTCAGGCTCCGCAAGATAGGAACAGGTCAACCTATCCGTACTTTGCGACAACAAGGATTCCAACGGGACGGCACGCAGTTCTTTAAACTCCCGTTGCTTGTTCTTCCTCGCGGTCTTCCTCGGCGAATTGTGTTTCTTCCGTGTAAGCAATCGAGCTTTCCTCTCCAAACATCTCAAGCTGTGGAACTCTTGAGTCGTCCTGTAATTCCGCCTCCATTAAATTGTCAAAGCTAATTTGGTCACTCGCAATGCCGAAATCGAGAGTCCCGGAAATAGGTGTGAGGTCAACGCGGATGGGCGTTTGCCCGGTATCAATCGTTAGGACTTTCGCTTTTGCGAGCACCAGCGACCAAAAGCGAAGTGAGCGCAAAATCTGTCCGTTCCGTTCTTGGCTAGACCAGTGCGACAGCACGGGCCCAACCCATCGTGATATGCGAGGTGTTTTCCCGTCCTCTTTTGTCAGCAAGTATGTCGGCTCTAGCTTCAACATCAGATTGTTCAGGATAAACATGAAACTTGCTCTGAATCCCTGATGCCGCCAACCAAACGGCTCGTCTTCATAGCTGCCGCCCTCCTTTTTCACTCGCCGAGTATGACGTGTCGTAACCTCTCTCCAGCGCCGTCTGTTGCTGATTGTCCACGCAATACGTTTGGGGCCTCCTTTGTAGGGTGTAAAAAAATAGCGCATCTTTGCTCCGTCAAATCGCAGCCGAGTTTTCCATGCGTGCTCTTTGAGGCAAATATTCATTAGCTCGATGGCACGGCGACGGTATTCTTCGTCCGAAAACCAGTCCGCATAGCTGTCTGAACAGACGGGAGCGCCCTTGATAAGAACAGGGCTAAACGCATCGGATGTGGTTAGGTCACAAAACGTGTAGAGTCGTCCTTCGCGGAGGATAAAAGGAGGTGCCTTTTCGCAATACTGTTGGATTTCCTTTTTCTGACGCAATTTAGTCGAGGCGTAATAGACCTTTTCGGGAATGCTAGTTACTCGATAGAGATTCGAGACCAACCGCTCGGTGACCCGGTCCGCGCCGACAGACGACGTAATGAGGACTGGGGCGGGTTCATACGGAATTGGCGTGACGGGTATGCTGGGAAGAAAACTTCCTCTCCCTCGCGGGATTGGCTCGCCCCTCAGATACCGAATCAACTCGGCGAAACTCTCGCCAAACTTGCTGCTATCCCGAAAATCAATCCAGTTCCTCACCCGAAGACTCGCTGGAAGAGTGACGTTCTCTTTGAGAAGTGGGATAACTCGACCCCGTGCCCCTGAAGGGTCACTCCAGACGGCGATGGTTCTCTCTAACGTTGGCCATTCGGCAGTAAGCATTGCCCGTGATACAACGACACCTACAAACCGAACTGTGTCGAGAAACCGCTCCATATCGAGCACAATGTTTCCGGCTTTTTCGAAATCCCACTTGTCGAGCACCACGGCCAAATTCCGGTCTCGATATGGGACGGCTTCAATGTTTTGTGCAAGCGCCTCGACCCAAGGCTTGTCTGCCCCGTTGTGGCAGAGAAAGATGTCCTTCTCTGGGGAGGCCGAACGCTGGAACGCCAGTTTGGGTTGCTCGGGCACCTAGCCACCAGTCTCGGCTAATCGTTCTTATCAGACATCAACGCAACTGTACCAGAACTAAGCACTTGAAAGATGTGGTATGGTGTCGGTGCTCTGTGGCTTGAGGCTAACAGGGCTAGTAGCGCAAGGTTCGATTACTTGGGCGTGTGTTGGTCTCGGTGCCTTCTTTACAGCCGTTTTTTCTCGGTTGTTAAATCTGAGCCTGTTAGTTCGGAAGAGGAGGATGCCTATGACAACCAAACGCAATCAACACGTATTTGCAGCTTCGATGCTTGACGCTATTTCTGGCACCGGGACTGGCATCGCCGCAGGTGCCCTGCTAGCCTGAATCCACAAGCAATTCCGAGAGTAAAATGAGCGTTCATGCCGCCACTCCAGACTTCTACCACTGAATCGGAATTCCCTCTAGCCGAGGGCCAAATCGTGTCGGGGGCGCTATTCAATGAACCGATGCGTGTCGAGAGCATTCGGCAGAACGGCCCGGACTCTTGGGTCGTCGGTCTTTCAGGTGTTCGGACCGAAAAATTTCGTAAAGCGACCCTCTCCCGAAAGGACATTGAGAGCCTCCAAGTCACCCATTTGATTCCGACCTACGCTGGAGATGGTCATCTCCTCAAAATTGGTATTCAAGCGTACTCCCTCGGAATCGCCTACGAGTTCGACCCCTACTTCGGGCTATCCATTTCCAGAGTTGACCCACTGCCTCACCAACTGGAGGCGGTCTACGACTACCTGCTAAAGCTCGCCCGTGTGCGTTTCTTGCTCGCCGACGACGCGGGCGCAGGAAAAACCATCATGGCGGGCTTGCTCATCCGCGAATTGAAGTTACGGGGACTTGCCGAACGTGTCTTGATTGTTTGCCCGGCCAATCTCACATTCCAGTGGCGACGTGAACTATGGGACAAGTTCCGTGAATCATTTGATGTTCAAAGCGGCGATTCCATCCGCGACCAGTACGGACTGAATCAGTGGATAGAGAAAAAACAGGTCGTAACATCTCTCGACTTGGCAAAGAGAGAGAACATCCTTCCCGGACTCAAACAGGTCCGATGGGACTTGGTAATTGTTGATGAAGCACACAGGATGTCTTGGAGTCCGCCATCAAGGAAGACTGCACGCTATGCTCTCGGGGAATTGCTGCGCGATTCTTCAGACCATCTTTTGTTATTGACCGCCACACCCCACAAAGGTGACCCCGTAAATTTCAGCCTCTTTCTCCAACTTTTGGATGAGGACGCTTTCGCCGACGTAAAGTCCATTCGAGAGGCGATGGAACGCCGACGCGCTCCCTTTTACCTGCGACGCACGAAGGAAGCGATGGTGTACTTTCCACAGCGAATGCCAGACGGTACTTGGGAAGCGAAGAAGATTTTCACCAAGCGCATTCCTCACACCGTTGATTTCCACATTGACGGCTCCGAAGACGAGCTATATCGGGAAGTCACGGCGTTCGTGAAGTCGCAGTCGAATCGTGCTGCCGCAGCCGGGGACGACCCGCGTGCCCGTGCCATCCGGTTCTTGATGGCTCTGTACCAACGCAGACTCGCATCGAGCACTTACTCGCTGCGCCGCTCTCTTGAAAATCGCGCCAAGCGATTGGCAGACATGCTGAAAAAGGCTCAAGAGATTGCCCGATTCGCCCCCTCTGACTTGCCTGACATGGAAGAATTGGACGAGATGGAAGATTCCGAGCGTGAACGCTTGGAAGACATCATCGCGGCAGTGAGCATCGCAAGCAACCCTGAACAGGTGAAGGAAGAAATCGGCGAGTTGAAGGAACTCGCAATTCACGCCCAACGGGTAGAAGACTCTGGCTCCGAAGCAAAACTCTCCCGTCTGCACGAGCTTTTGCGGCAACAAGGATTTTTCGAGAATCGTGGACAGCGCCTACTCATATTCACCGAGTTCAAGGACACCCTCGATTACCTTGTCAAGAAGCTCCGTGCGCTGAACTTCACCGTGGGTACAATTCACGGCGGGATGCACATTGGCTCCCGAGACGAACCCGGAACCCGCCTTCATGCTGAGCAGGAATTCAGAGATGGCAACACGCAAGTCTTGGTTGCTACCGAGGCCGCAGGCGAAGGTATCAACTTGCAGTGCTGCAACATCCTGTTCAACTACGACATCCCTTGGAATCCGAATCGCCTAGAACAGCGGATGGGTCGCATCCATCGTTATCTTCAAACGAAAGACTGCCTCATCTTCAATTTCGTTGCTACGAACACGATTGAGGGCCATGTCCTCCAGCGTTTATTGGAGAAATTGCAGGAAATCCGCAATGCCCTCGAAGACGATTCGGTTTTCAACGTTGTGGGTGAGATTCTGCCGCCCAACGAAATTGAGCGCATACTGCGGGACTATTATGCGGGGAAGATTGGCAACGCCGATTTGGAAGAGCGGCTGTTGCGCGATGTGAAGGAAGACCGGTTCCGCGCAATCTGCCAAAACGCATTGGAAGGACTCGCAACGAAGAGTCTTAACCTCGAAATGCTGGTCGAGCGGCGAGCCAAAGCGCAGGAACGCCGACTCGTGCCGGAAACCATTTCAAGGTTTATCAGCGACGCCGCACCGCTCGTTCCGCTGACGCTCAAGACGTTCGCCACTTTTCCGTATACATTCGAGCCAACCGCTACTCCGACAATTCTCAAATTCTACGAAAACCAGTCGGATTGGAACTGCCAACCGCTGGCGGTAAGGTATCCACGCTTTTCGACCGACCGCGAGACTGCTGAAAAAAACAATCTTGAGTGGGTCACTCCGGGGCACCCGCTGTTCGAAGCTCTGCGGCGGCACGCCTGCGTGAAGGCGCAAGACTCCCTCAGTCAGGGTGCCTGCTTCTACTCATTGGAGATTGATAGCCCAACCCGTTTCGATTTCTATCGTGCACGGGTCGTAGATGGGCTTGGTCACGTTGTCCACGAACGGCTTTTCGGCGTTCAAATTGAATCAGGTGGCCAGCTACGTCTGGCTGGCCCTACGATTCTGGCGAACCTACAACCCACCGAGCTTTCCGAGAGCCTGCCGGAGGTTGTCAACACTCCCGAGCCAACAGAGTGGCTACAACAGAATGCTCTGTTGCCGTTCCTAGAAGAGGTGCGGCAGGACCGTGTTGCGGAGGTCGAGCGCATCTTGGCTCACATCGAGATGTCTTTGACGGAGCTTATCGCAAGAGAAGACGCCTCGATTGGAAGATGGGAAGAGGAAGCTCAGCGTAATGCTGAAGGGGCTGCTGGAAATTTGAAGCAGGCGGAAGACCGTCATTCGGTGCTTATGCATCGCCGCGAAACCCGGCGACAAGAAATGGAGCGACAGAAATCGCTTTCCATTCAAGGCGTCGAGCGAATGACCAGCATCCTTGTGCTTCCACATCCCGAGCGCGACCGACCGGACATTGCAAATCTGCGAACCGACCCTGAGACGGAAGCGACGGCGATGCGTGTGGTCATTGAACATGAAACCAGTCAGGGGCGCATGGTGGAAGACGTACACGAAAAGAACCTCGGCTACGACATCACCAGCCTCGACACGAAGTCTGGCGAATTGCGATTGATTGAGGTCAAGGGAATCGGGGCCAGCACGGGGACGGTTTGCCTTACACCAAATGAGAAGCGAGTAGCGGAAGACCGTTCGGACTGCTACTGGCTCTACGTGGTCACGGAATGCAAAAGTAGTTCACCCCTGCTCAACCAGCCCATATTGAATCCATCGAAAATGCCATGGCACGAGGTTAAGAAGATTGAGCATTATTACCTGACTCTCAGTGCCATCACTCGTGCCTCCACAGACCCACGTCTCTATCCTGATTCGGGCGGCGACGGCACGAAGAGCTAAGGGAGCAAATCGTAGAGCGCATGATTCCCAAAGAGTGTAAACGTCTGGCCGAAGTGGACTTTCCAATCGCCACCGTGAGTTTGCACGCGGTTCGTGAAAAGAAAATCAGACATGGAATGCCAAGCACTCTTCATCTTTGGTGGGCGCGTCGTCCCTTGGGTGCCTGTCGAGCGATTCTAATGGGGTTGCTACTGCCAGACCCATGTGATTCAAACTGTCCCGAAGAATTCAAGAATCGAACGCGGAACATCCTACCTCGTGTCCAAGGGAACGCTGGTACCAGCGATTTAGATTTCCGTAATGGACTCCTCAGATTCATCGGTGACTTCGCAAGTTGGAGCAACGCAGCTAGCCCTACATACTTGGACGCTGCACGTGGGCTTGTGCGTGCGGCACACGGTGATGAAGCTCCGCTTGTCGTTGACCCCTTCGCTGGTGGTGGTTCAATTCCCTTGGAGGCATTGCGCCTTGGTTGCGATGCGTTTGCCTCGGACCTGAATCCTGTCGCATACGAAATTCTAAGGACCTTGTTGGAGGACATCCCTCGCCATGGAATAAATCTTGCCGAGGACCTTCGAAACGCCGGAGCGGAAATCAGACGTGATTGCGAAAAAGAATTCGCCGCAATCTATCCACGCGAGCCAGACCAGTCCATTCCCATTACTTATCTATGGGCTCGTACATTAATTTGTGACAGTTGTGGAGCCGAAATTCCGCTCATTCGGTCTTTCTGGCTATGCACCAAACGGAACCGCAAGCGTGCACTTCGATTTAGAGTTCTCCAGAGGAAGGGAAAGCCTTCTCAATTAGGTTTTGAGGTATTTGAGCCGAAATCAGATGAGGAAGTTTCAAAGGGCAGCATTTCGCGTGCAAAGGCAAGGTGCTTATGCTGCCCGGCGGTGCTGGCCCCCCAAAGAGTCCGAGCCCAGCTTCTTGCACAGCGCGGAGGCGCTAACCCTAGGTTCGATGAAGCGGGTAATCGAATTGGCGGAGCTTTGCTACTTGTAGTTGTCACCCTAAGTCGGAGCAGTTCAGGGCGACAGTACCGAGTTGCTGTTCCAAGCGACTATGAGGCTATTTATACTGCCAAAGAGCGACTCAATAAGCTAGAGGGCGTAGTCGTCAGACCGGGAATGTCACTAATTCCAAATGAACAGATACCGCTAACTGAGCTTCGTCGAATCTCGCTTCCCATCTACGGTGTTGAACATTTCAGGGATATGTTCAACTACCGCCAGCTTCTCACTCTTGTCACTTTGGCCAAGACAATCCGTGCGTCAGGAAATTCTAAGGAGGGAGAAGCGACAAATCGCCTGCTCACTCTCGCGTTGGACAAAACCGCCGACTTGAACAATGCGAACACCCGGTGGAAGCCTGATGCTGAGTGTCCGGTGAATACTTTAGCGCGTCACGATATTCCGATGGCTTGGGATTATGCCGAGGCGGCTCCCCTCGGGGATACTAGCGGCTCATTTTTTAGTGCTTACGAGAGAACGGCGGATGCTGTTCCCCCGAGTTATCCCCAAACATCTAGAACTGCTTCTGTCCAGCAGGCTGATGCATGTGGCCACTTGTTGCCAGATGAATCTGCTTCAATTTGGTTTACTGACCCTCCTTACTACGATTCCATCCCATATGCTCACTTGAGCGATTTTTTCTTGATTTGGGCAAGGCGGGCGCTGAGTCAGGGTGAGAAGTTGCCGTCTCTCTCGCCCAAGGACGAAGAGTGTGTGGTAGACCGTCCTCATAAGAAGATACCTGAAGCGAAGACTTCAGCACAATTTGAGCAGCGAGTTGCACTCTCAATGAAGAGAGGTGTCGAGGTTATCCGACCTGACGGCGCTGCTGCAATCGTGTTCGCTCATAAAACGACCGAGGGCTGGGAAGCCTTGCTGGGAGGTGTGATTGGAAGTGGCTGGGTGATTACGGCGTCATGGCCAATCGCTACTGAGATGCAATCACGCTTAAATGCCCGAG
>Ga0137377_10004091_pt1 | contig 11448 bp, 9 predicted proteins | sample SagtaG_22_FD_104815 | JGI IMG/M metagenome (GOLD analysis project Ga0137377, IMG submission 104815) | Vadose zone soil microbial communities from Sagehorn Ranch, Mendocino, California, USA - Sage2_L_40_16 metaG | ecosystem: Environmental > Terrestrial > Soil > Vadose zone | place: USA... | reverse complement strand
GGCCGCAGCGATGAAGAGATTGCCCGCGCGGTGGCGGTGGGCGGCTCCACCGTGTACCGGACCAAGCGGCGCTTCGTGGAAGGCAATCTGGAACGGGCGTTGAGCGAGGATCCGCGTCCGGGGCGCAGAGCGCAAGCTCACCGGCAAGGAAGAAGCCTTGCTGGTGGCAACGGCTTGCGCAAACCCTCCCGAGGGTCGCGCCCGCTGGACGCTGGAACTGCTGGCCGACGCCATGGTCAAGCTCACCGGGCACGAGAGCCTGTCGGGCGAGACGGTACGTCGGCGGCTGGCCGAAAACGGCCTCAAGCTCTGGCGCAAGGATATGTGGTGCATTCCCCGGATCGACGGCGAATATGTCGCCCGCATGGAAGACGTGCTCGACCTCTATGGCGAAGCGCCCGATCCCGCGCGGCCGGTGGTCTGCTTCGACGAGAGCCCGGTCTAGCTGATCGGCGAGGTGCGCCAACCGATCCCGGCTGAGCCGGGTCAACTCGAACGTTACGATTACGAGTACCGCCGCAACGGCACCGTCAACCTCTTCGTCTGCATCGACGTGAACAGGCCCTGGCGCAAGGTCAAGGTTACCGAGCGGCGGGCGGCAGAAGATTACGGCCCACTGCATGCGCGAACTCGTCGATGTCCATTATCCCGACGCCGAGTGCATCCAGGTCGTGCAGGATAACCTGTCGACCCACTCGGCCGGCTCTCTCTACGAGGCTTTCGCGCCAGCCGAAGCTCGGCGAATTCTGCGCCGCATCGAGTTCCACTACACCCCCAAGCATGCCAGTTGGCTCAACATGGTCGAGATCGAGATCGGCGTGCTTCGCGGCCAGTGCCTGGATCGTCGAATCGACGACCCCAAGCGCCTCATCAGCGAAATCGCCGCATGGGAACGACAACGAAACGCCGCCGGCGCCCGCATCAAATGGATGTTCACAACCGAAAAAGCCCGCGCCAAAATGGGCCGCGCCTATCCGGTTACGTCCAAAGAGTCATAATCACTGTGCCGAGGTACTAGTGAGATAGTTACGAGTTCGTCGCCGATCCACCGCCAGCTCGGGGCTACTTCCAAGTCAGTGGGGACCCGATGGAAGTGATCATCAAGATCGGGGTTAGCAACACGGGCCGAACGCGTGGCGAAATCACCCGCGCATACGGCGAATTTTCTCCCAATATCAATCTCAGTGCTACACCGATCTATACGTCTCTCGTTGGAACGACTTATGTCACTGACGTCAGCATGTCGGCGGGCGGCCAAGCAGATTGCTTGCACGACTTTCGATCCCCGTCACGTGGGAGATCAGTTCTTCTTTGGGTACGTGGAGCATCAGGATATTTTTAACCGGCCACATACCTCCCGCGTTTGCACGAGAATCTTCCCAGCACACGAGGATGGTAAGGCGGGCAAAATGCAGTTCGCAGGCAATGAGAGTTGGCGACACTGTGACTAACGGATTGGCGCGAAGGCGTATCGAACGCGACGACTAACTCCACCACCCCATCGATCAACACGCGTTGCATCTGCGCATCGTTCGACGATCTGCAAGTGCAGGAAGGAGCGAACAGTCGCCCCGCGACGTCGTTGCGCCTGCAACGATTATCGTGTCGCTATCAATGACGCTTGCAAAGCGGTAGCAGCGGTGGTGCCGAGGGCATCTACATGTTCGCGGTACGCACAGTTCGGCCGCCGCGCGAAAAAACTACGTTAGGCCCGTCTGCTCGACAGCTGCAAAGAAATCTGTGTCGGGCGTGAACTGGTTCACGTTACGAGGTGGATTTGGCAATATATACAATTCGGCGAGAACAGCGCGCGGTTGCATGTTGCGGCCCAAGACGCACATAGCCTTGCCAAGACTCGTGGGTCCATTTTTGCCTTGGGCGGTTTCGGCCAGCTCGCTCCTGGAGAGTTGTGCTTCGCCCGATTGGTAATATCGGGGCCCTGACGCGAGCCGGGGCATCCTGAGGATCGACGCGAGGTCGGATGCGGAAATCCTCGCTGAAGCAAGGAGCATCACTGCCAGAAGAGACCCGGGATCGGCCATCTACTTGCAGCGATCGCGCGTCGAGCAAGGACGATTACGGAGGACGGCACGTGCCAGTCAGTACGGTCCGCTTTCGGTTCTGGGGGCAGGACGGCGTCCGTGAAGCGCGCATCCGAGACGGCCTTGTCGCAGGCGGCATCCAGCTGACATCCTTCGAAGTCGGCGGCGCTGATCAATACGGCATCGTCTGTTTCGCCCAGATCGACAACGGGCTGTTCACGTTCATTCATGACTGCCAGGGCAACGTGTTCGCCTTGGCGACTTCCCCCTCGGCCCTGGAGAACGGCTGCGCGTGGCGCCTGCTTGAGGCGGGCGCCGCCGATGTGATCGTGTGGAATGACGCCTCGTCAGCGGGGCAAATTCTGGCAAAGCTGGAACGCCGGCGGGACGTCGAGCGGTTGACCACTGCGGCTCTCGAGCAGCAACCGGTGGCCGGCGAGAGTTCCGCTTGGCGCTGTCTGGTGCGGCGGGTGGCGGAAGCCGGAAGATTCAGTCGATCGCCGGTGCTTCTGACCGGCGAGAGCGGCACGGGAAAGGAGCTTCTCGCTCGGCTCATTCACGCCATCGGCATCGAAACGGAAGGCGGACGAAGACGGCGGGAGCTCGTCACGGTCGATTGCAGCACGATCGTTTCGGAGCTCTCGGGCAGTGAGCTGTTCGGCCACGAGCGGGGCGCTTTCACGGGCGCACACAGCGCCAGGGATGGCGCCTTCGCGCTCGCCGACGGCGCGACGCTGTTTCTGGACGAGGTCGGGGAGCTTCCATTGCAGCTCCAGGCGCAGCTCCTGCGCGTCATTCAGGAGAAGACCTACAAACGTGTCGGCGGCAATGTGTGGCTGAAGACCAACTTCCGGCTGGTCTGCGCCACCAACCGAGACCTCGGCGACCTCGTCCAGTGCGGCCGCTTCCGGCTCGACCTCTATCACCGGATTGCCGGTTGGGTCTTTCGCACACTTCCGATCAGGGAGCGGCGGGCGGACATCCTGTCGCTCGCGCGCTATTTCCTCGCCACCATCATTCCCGATGGTCCGCCGGACATCGACGACGACGTGCGCCGCTTCCTTGTGAACCGCGACTACGCCGGCAATATCCGCGAGCTCCGCCAGCTGGTCGAGCGCATCGCGCATCGCCATGCAGGCCCCGGTCCCATCACCGTGGGCGACATCCCGGAAGACGACCGCCCGTGCGACGGTGGTGCTGTGCACGCATGGCCCGACGAGCGCCTGGAACGAAGCATCGCCGATGGGATCGCGATGGGCGCCAGCTTGCGCGAAATAACGACCGCCGCCACGGCCGCCGCGATCCGGATCGCCGTCCAGTCGGAGTACGGCAACCTTCAGCGCGCCGCGAAGCGCCTGGGCGTCACTGACCGGGCTTTGCAGATGAGACGCGCCGCGGGCGCGCTCTCCGAGCACAATTGAAGCACATTTGACGCCGGGCGCCGCGCTCACTACGGCTGAGACTGGAACTCGACCTCCACTCGGCGATTCCACTTCAGGCCCGGCCAATCGCTGTTCGGTCCGTGATTGATGACTTGAATGCGATCGTCGGGCACCCCTGCCGTCACCAACATCTCCTTGACATGGCCCGCGCGCTGACCGGCCAGCTGCATGTTGCGCGCTTCGGCGCCCTCCCGGCTCGCATAGCCATGGACGACGATCTTGGCTGGCCTTCCCTTCGTTTTCAGGTGCAGCAGGCTTCCCTTGATCACAAGCGCGAGGTGGATGGCGGAGTCGGCCTCGCTGTCCTGGCGCAGCTTGGTGGAGTTCAACTCGAACCAGAGGACCAGCGTGCTGGGTTTGGGCGCGCTGCCGGGTGTTTCGCTTTCCTGCTCTCCCGCCTGTGGGCAGGCAGCTTGCAATGCCGAGATGGTAGCGTCATCCAGCGTGCCGGTCGCAGGAAGCTGTTGCTGCGCTTGAAACATGCCGATGGCGCTCCGGGTGGCCGAGTCCAGGCGGCCGCTCTGCGGGATCATGTTGCCGGTGATCTGCGACAGGCAGTCCTGTACCCAGGCGATTGATTGTCCATCCTGCTGAAGATCGCTGGAGCCGAATCCGGTTTGCAGCCACGGCCAGTGTCGGCGCCCCGAACGGTGAGGCGAATGCGATCGCCAGAAGTGCGTCCCTCCGTGTTTCCAGCCCCCGCCACCCCGCCAGTGCGCCGAGCTCTTCACGAACTGCTCGGGGCCCTCGCCCTTAGAGGGATTGTAGCCGCCAAAGGACTCGGGTTCGAAATTGAGCTCTGCTCTCATCGAATTCTCCTTCCATTGTCCTTCCCGGGATTGCTGCGGGTGCGCTGTCGATTGCTCACTCCGATCAATCCTTCAGATAGAGATTGCTGAATTTCGGTCCGGCCGTGAGGTACCAGTTGCGCCACGTGAGTTCCGGCCACGACTTCGAATCGCCGCCAAACTCGCTCCGATCGCCCGGTGTCAGCGACGCAACGATGCTGCTCCAGAAGAACTTCTTTTTTCGGGGGGCTTCAGCGATTTCTCTTCCCTGCAGAAATCCGGTTGCCAGCCCCGTGTTGAATGCTTTTTGCGCGATTCTCCCGGCATCCGGATCGAAGGTGTTGCTCTCCGGCCCGTATTCCCAGAACATGTGCTTTACCTCGGGCCATTTGCGATGATCGGCGCCCATGACCACGCCGAGCGCAAAGCCGCTTCGAATGCGGCGCCTCGATATGATGGCCCTGGCCTCCGCATATCCCGCTCCAAGCGCGAAGAACGTACCCACCCAGGCGACCAAAGGGGCTATTGCCGTGACGCCGAGACCAAGGAGCCCCGGAAGCTCCATCTCGAAGATCTCCATTGCGGTGTGAATGGCGTCAAAAATGTCGATGCCCTTGTGGATCCGTTTGAATGTTTCATCGGAGTAGGGTGCTTCGGGGATTTGGAAAACGATAAGGTTCCCGCGCGTTGGCCTCAGCTGCTCCATTTCGTACATCGCGCCTTCGGCTTCGCCGAATTCATGCGGAAATTCGAAAGCTTCGCCTTGCGAAGGGGACGCGCCGCCCGGCGGAGCAGATGGCGTCTCGCTCGGCGGCGAAACCGTGACGCCGCCCTGTGGAGCGGGCGCACCACCGGCTGCCGCTGCCGCCTGCGCCTGGCAGGCCTGCTGCAGCGCGATCAACGTATTGTCGTCCAGCCAACCGCTGGGCGGCAGCTGCATCTGGGTCTGGAAAATCTGGATGGCGCGTTGCGTGGCGGTGCCCAGGCTGCCGTCCTGCGGCACCCACGCGCCAACGATCTGCGCGAGGCAGGTCTGCGCCCAGGCGACGATCTGCGGGTCCGGTGCCGGGGCTTCAACTGGTGACTGAGCGAATCCGGACGCGACCGGTGACGGAGCGAATCCGGATGCGCCTTGCAGCCATGGCCATCGCTGCCAGTGGCCGCTTCGGTGGTGTGAGGCGGAGGCATAGTAGTCGCCGCCTCCTCCTCGGGTGAGCGAACCGAAGTAATAGGGAGACCCGTACTGCCAGTAATCTCTGCGTCGTGGCCAATCTCTCCCGCCTCCCCAGCCTCTCCAATCTCTCCAACCTCCTCGGCCTCCCCAGGGCCAGCTCGCGCGAGCGGAGGTGGCCGCGCCGCCCGATGGCCTTACCGAAACGGTGGTGCCGCCATACGCGCCTCGATGATCGCGGACCACAGTGCCGCCCGCGTATCCGCCGCGCTGGACGCTGACCACGGGAGCACCGCCTCTGCGATGGTCGCGAACCACTGCTTCGAATTCTTCAGTGCTCTCGCCATGTGAGCCGGAGAAACCGCCGTACGGCTCGGCCTCGAAATTGAGATCTGCTGACATGGTTGCTCACTCCTGTGTCTTGTTCGGCTCGACTTCGACCGCGTCCACCAACTCCTCGGCTTTCGTTCGGGGTGACGCGCGGGTTTAGGGGAACGAGATCCGCGCGCCGGATATCGTGGCTTGCGTTGACCCTGACCGCCGGATCAACGCACGCGCTGCTGCATCGCCAGCCGCCTTTGCAGGCGAATGGCCGGCATCGTGGAATCCACCATGTCGGGATTCGTCAGGTCGACGCCCGTCACGGCACGATAGGCGTGCCAATAGCCATAGAGGATGTCCTTATGGTAGCGCGCCCAGTTCTTCGCGCTGTCCTCGTTCTCGACGTCGATCCAGTCGCCGTAGCGGATCGACAGCAGCAGCTGCTCTCCATAGACGCCGAGGTCGCGGAAGTGCGTCACCGTGACATCCGTCCACCCCTGCATCGTCTTCATCGCGTCGACCTGCGGCATCCATGCTTCCTTGTAGGGGACCATGACGCGGCTTTGCAGGAATTCGCGCATTTCCGGCCGCGCCAGCATGAACTGCACCAGAAGCATCTCGGCGCGCGCCGTCCACGGCAGGTCGCCGAACTGATTGTTCGCGCCTTGCGCCAGGATCAGATGAACTTCCTTGAGCGCGTTGAGCAGCGGGTAGCCGTCGGCGATGATCGTGGTCTGGAAGTCTTCCTTGAAGAAGACCGAGGATTGGTAGAGCAGGTTGTGAAACGCCTCCAGGAACTTGGAACGCCTGTCGGCGACCTGCAATCCGGAGACCGCCTTGCCGCGCATCTCGAAGCCGTACAGGTTGCAGTACTCGGCGGCCCGGCGCGCGACGGACAACCGGTTCAGCTCGTCCTGTGCAAAACCCCACATGAGATTGCCGAGCGGCCGGAGCGGATCGATCGCCATATTGGCCAGCGGATCGTGGTCTCCGGGTCGGCGGATGTTCTGGAAGCGCTGGTTGATGGCATTAATGGTCTGCATCAGCATCCCTTCTTCGTGCCAATACGACCAGATGAGCTCGATCAGCATGGGCTCATTTATCCTGTCGACGAGCACCCGGTGGCCGGCTTGCCTGCTGCCGAGATATTCGGGGAATGCCGTCTCCACTACGCGCGTGATGTAGGGAAGCTGCGGAGGATGTCCGAGATAGAGGCTCAGCCTTTCCGCCAGCTCTCCGGCTTTGACCGGCGCGCCGAGGCGCGCGCTGTCTTCCAGCGCATCCAGCTCCAGCTCGCGGGAATGCTCGCGCGAAATTCGCACGCCTGTCTCCATCAGGAGAAACATTTCGGTCGCGATCTTCAACGCGTGCCACGGCGTGACGCCGAGGCGGTGCGCGCCGAGGTCTCGCAGGCGCCGCTCGATGGCTTCAGGCAACTTCTCGTGTTCCTCCCATCGCAGCACGCGGTGGAGGAAATGGCGGAAGCGGTGGAAGGAGATGGCATGGGTGCGGTTTCGGATCGCAGCCCATAACGCCTGGTCGAGCGTGGGGCACGTGGCGCTCCGATGCAGCGTCACGCCCACGCTGCCGCCGATGGTCTGAACCGTCGCTTCGGACACGTTGAACGCCACGCTCATCCGCACTTCGGGCCGGTCCGAGGTCGGCGCCTCCCATTCCTCGACGGCGATCGCCTCCACGATGGCCTTGCCGGCCTCCCTGAACACCAGTTCCACTTCGTGGTCGGATTCAATGGCGCGCGCGCTCAGCGGCGCCAGCCATTTGATCTTGGCGATCTCGCCGTAATCCGGCGCCTCGAAGCGGACGATCAGGGGCTGGCCCACGATGCCGCGAGACACCCGTCGGCGTTCGTCACCGTCCGCGTAGGTGTAGAGCGCAAGCGCAAACCCGATTTCCAATTCGAGGACGGGGGCTTCGGTGATCTGGCCCTGCGAGACGGGCGGTGCATCCACTGATTTGACCTGCTCGAACGCTTCGCAAAGGACCAAGTAGTCTCCGGGCTCGCAGTGGAACTGATAGCAGCCGGCCGTGTCGGTCCGCGTCCGCTGCAGGGGTTCGCCCGTGGGCTGGCGCGCTCTCCCTTTCGTGCGAGTCGTCGACTCGGAGAACAGCTGGACTTCGGCGTTGGCGACCGCGCCCTTGCCGTCGGCGATCGTCACATATCCGCAAATGCCGGTTGCGCTGATTTTTGCTGGCTCGGCCATGGTGTTCTCCTCGTCGTTGTTGGAATCGGTTCGTCGTGCCTGATGCCCCACCGGAATGTGTCATCCGGCGGTCGCGGGGTTGCGCAGCCGGCGGCGGCCTCCAAGGTGCTGGTCAGCGCCCAGTGCGTCAGGAGCTTTCCGAGCACCGTGTTCTCTTCCTCTGGAGTGATCTTGCCGTCGGCCCGGCCCTGGCCGATCGTCGCGAAAACAACGATGGGGCGAGCCCGGTACATGTCCTGAGGCTCGCTCCGCCAACGCTGCAGGTGGCTGCGCAGGCGCACGGGCCACAGTTCCTCGAGATCGAGAACCTCGGTCAGAGATTTTCCGCGCAGTGCGTCCGGGCGCTGATGGATGATCAGCATGACTAATGCCGGCATGGTGCGCTCCAGCATCGCGAGGGTGTCCTGCTGTTCGGGATCCAGGTTGCGCGGCGGATAGTAGGACTCCCAGAGATTCACGAGCTGCTTCCAGGCCGGTTGCGGATAGAGGGCGTGACCCAGGGCCGCGCTCAGCTTCACGCGAATCCACGGCATCGGATGGGGATCGCGTGCATCCAGCCGGAAGACGAAGGGGCGGGGCAGACTGACGACCGCCATCAATCCCATGGTCGCCGCGATGCCGACGCGCGCCACCGACCAGAAATCGGCCGCGATCTCCGAGATCCATCGCTCCCACAGCCGCCACGCCGGCGCGTCCTGGGGATTGTCGCGCGACATCGCGCGCACTGCGGGCCGCAGCGACTCGACGAGCCCGAGCAGCGCCGACGCCTGGTGTCCTACCTCATGAAAGAGAGAGGACGCGATTCCGCTCCCGATCATGCGCTCGCGCGGCACCTTGATGATGGTGACGGGGTTGGCGCCTCCGCCGGGGAGGCGGGTGCGTGCGCGCCGGATGGCGGCGCCCGTTCCGCGATCGAGGTAGCAAATGATGGGCGGCGGCTCGAAAAACTTCTCCCGCAATCGGAGGGCGTCGGCGGATGCCACGTCGAGGCCCGACAGCCACACGCCCGTCTGGTTCTCGCTGCGCTGCGTGATGACGTTGTCGAACAAATCGAATTGCGTGAGCACGGAATTGAAGCGCAGCCGCAACAGCGTGAATCTCCGTTGCGCCTCCTCGGCCCCGCTGTGGGCTGTCTCCGCCGACCTCAGCCATCGCAGGAATTCGTCCAGCAGGTGTCGCAACTCGGTCCTCCCGATACTCAAGAACTTTTCGATCGCGATCTGCGAACTGGGCAGCAGGTTGGCTGCCGGCAGCATCGATTCCTGGAGCGCAAAGGGCCTTACGCCGGCGAGTCGCGTTCGCATCGCGCGCGCTTCCTGCTCCAACATCCAGGCGGCGAAGGCCGGCAGCGGCATTTCCTCATATCCCGAACAGAACGATCTGATTGCCGCGTCGCATCCAGCGGCCACCACGGTGGCCGCTGCCGCAGACGGGGCATTGCGCCGCCATAAGCGGAAACGGAGCCGCCGGCGAGACCGGACCCATTTGCGGAAGCGGAGGAAGCGAGGGGTGAGCAGGCACGAGCAGCGCCGGCGCATTCCTTTGCGCGGAGTCGGCGACCGCGTTGCGGGCAGTATCTTCCGGCGTCTCGCCCGGCGGCGTCAGAGCCGCGATCTTGGCGGCGTCGGCGGCGAGGCGGACGAACGTCTTTGCCGACTCCCACTCCATCTCGTCGCGCTCCATCTCCAGCGAGCCGGCGAGAGTGCCTGCGATGTTTCCGCCGAGGCTGGCGCCCACCGGGCCGCCAAAGTATCCGCCGATCGCAGTGCCGGCCACCGGCAGCAGCTTCTTGGCGGCGCCCTTCAGAAGACCGCCGAGCGCCTTGCCCGTCGGCGAATTGAGGAAGCCGCCGGCCGCTTTCGCGATTCCCCCGATGAGATCGTCCAGGAAGTTTTCGAATTCCTCTTCGCTCCGTACTTCCATCAGCTCGGCCGCAAGCTGCATCTGTTCGGCTTCGCTCAGTGCGGGTGCTTCCGATCCAAGAGGATAGTTTCCCATTTCCTGGGCGTAGCGGAGATGCGTCCGATCGATGTCATGCATGCGTCCTCTCCTGTAGTTGGCGATTGAACCAGGCTTCGAGCAACGGGTCCGGCCGCCCCCGCGTCCATCGTCCGCCGTGCCGGCGCCCCTGGCCGCCCCCCGATCGTCAGGCCAGGGGCGTAAATCCGTGCGGCCTCGGCCGCGGCGCGATGCGCAACGTCAGCGGGACCATGGGGGAGAGCGATGCCCGCGGCGTTCTCCATCGACTTGGCGGCGAACCTGACGAACTGCTTGATCGCCTCGAACTCGCTGTCCTCGCGGCTGAGGCCCTCTAGCTCGAGCCCCAGTGCCAGACCCGCGATGGAAGCCAGTCCGCGGCCAAATTGCGCCCCGAGGCGGCTGCCGATGCGTTGTCCGATCGTCTCTCTTGCAAGGGGCAGCACGTCGCCCGCAACTGTCTTGAGCACGCCGGCGATGGCCCGCCCGACCGGCGGGCTCACCGCGTTGCCGAGTACACTGTTCGCTTTCTGGATGAGGGCGCGGAAGACGCGATCGAGTTGTTCCTCGTTTGCGACTTCCAGCAGTGCGATGGCCTGCTCCATCTCCTGATGCTCGTCGAAGAGTTCGTGCTCGGATTCTCGCTCCGCTGCTTTCGGCCAGGCGTCTTCGAGCTCCAGTTGGGGCGAGTACTCGGTCAGCGGATTCGAAAACGTGCTCATGCCCGCTTCCTCGCTACGGTGCGGCATCTCTCGGGACCGTGCTGCTCCACGATCCGGTCCTCGTATCGGAGCACTGCAACGGGCGTGCCATTCACGAAAACGCAGAAATGCACGGGCATTTCGAAGAGCGCGTGCGAAGCTCGCTTCGGATTGCCGGATGCGGCGGGACCTTCGGCGAAGACAACTTCGCCGTCGCCCACTGCGAGGTTTTGCGAATTGACGGATCGATGGAACGAACGCGGAGGCAGCTAAGATGGCGAATCAGTTCAAAACGTGGTCACAGGTCCAGCTCGGCAACGCATCCCCCTTGCGGAGTCGTCCGCGCGGCGTGTCTGCCCAATGGCCCTCAACAGGCAATGCGCGTCGCTAGACGTGGGTCCGCTCTTGCGGCCGGGCTGACCTTCAAAAGCGTGCGCGCCAAGACAACTCACGTCTGTGACTATTCTCGTTGGAAGGCTTTGGTGCGTACGGCGCTGTTTGGGAGACAGTCTTGAAAAGCCCTGCAAATCAATGAGGCCATTTTTCCCCAAATAATCGCTTAGCCAGTTGATTTTGTTGGTTTCCCCGGCTTCGCTAGGGAGCGCCACTTATCAATGACCATCATGGTTCGTGCCTATTCTCGCGGCCCGACCACGAAGGATGCTTCTGTTCCCCGCAAATCGTTCAGTCGGACGCCCGTCACGGCATGCTTGAACGCGAGCTCGACCACGCCGGCGATCTGCGTAGCCGCGTCTTCTGGCGGCAATCCGGCCGGACGAATATT
>Ga0137377_10004087_pt1 | contig 11459 bp, 9 predicted proteins | sample SagtaG_22_FD_104815 | JGI IMG/M metagenome (GOLD analysis project Ga0137377, IMG submission 104815) | Vadose zone soil microbial communities from Sagehorn Ranch, Mendocino, California, USA - Sage2_L_40_16 metaG | ecosystem: Environmental > Terrestrial > Soil > Vadose zone | place: USA... | reverse complement strand
GGGAAGCCGTCCGGGCTTCCCGACTTTTTTATTGCTCCCGTTAACCCGTCGTGATGAAGTCACTGATCCTACTATTGCACGGTGGTTATACTAACTATAAGGCATCTTTTCTTATTGCCTTTATCATATTATCTAAGCTTTTTGTGGAGATTCACTCTATGCTACTGAAACATCGTATACTGTCTCTTCCTCAGACAAAGGAGGAGGCGAAAGTCGAGTTCGAAGAGGAAGATGCGTGGCTTAATGACATGGGATCATCGTCTCAGTCTCAACCTCCCCTGGAAAGCAAGCCGGAAGCAGCAGAGCCATCTCACGAAAAAGAACATCCGGTAACTGAGGAAGTACCATCGATTTCACAATCCCATAAATATATTGGGCCTGGACATCCACTCTGGCCCGTCGTACTGCGGCTGAGGGAGCGTATCTGGCAGGAATTGTACCAAAAGCCAGGCATTTTATCTACTTCTCGGGCCTTTTTAGTCAACTTTGTGCAGAAGCGCGCGATTGAATTACTGCATGAAGAACCCAAACTTGCCCAAAAAGTAGGCGATATTGCTGAGGCAAAGCTAGTCTTGCATAGCCTTGTCAATGAAGTACTCGACTATGGCCCACTTGAGACGCTTATGAAGGATGAGAGCGTCTCCGAGATTATGGTGGTTGGTCCACACTTTGCCTGCATTGAACGGAATGGTGCGATAGAGGATGTGCCATGCAACTTTGAAGATGATCGACACATGGAGCGTATTATCGAGAACATGTTGCGCCGGGCTGGCCGGCATATGAAACCCGATTGGCCGATCGTGGATATGCGCCTGCCCGATGGCTCTCTCGTGAACGTGGTTATGCCACCCAGCGCCGTCAACGGGCCCACCATCACGATTCGCAAAGCCTCAAAAAAGCCGTTGAGTATAGATGATCTTATTCAAATGGAAACATTGACCTCCGAGATGGCTGAATTTCTTCGCGCCTGTATCCAGGCTCATCTAAATATCGTCATTTGCGGCGGTATTGCTTCAGGCCGGACAACACTCTTGAATGCACTCAGTGCATACATTCCGGCAGAGGAGCGCATCACCACTATCGAGGAGGTGGCAGAGCTGCGCCTGAGCCAGAAACATGTCGTGGCCCTGGTATCTCAAGTGGGAAGCCCTGCAAGTACGGGCACTGTTACCGTACACGACCTGGTGGTAAATGCCTTACGCATCGGGTCAGAGCGCATTCTACTTGGCGAGTGTCGAGGTGATGAGGTAGTGGGAATGCTCCAGGCTATGAACAACGGGTACAACGGTTTCCTCATGACCCTGTACGCGAATGATCTGCGCAATTGTCTCACCCGCCTGGAGACGATGTACCTGGCCGCGGCCACAACTCTCCCGGTGACGCTAATACGCGCGCAGATAGCGTCTGCCCTGGATGTGATTGTCCACGTATCGCGCCTGCGCGACGGCTCCCGCAAGATTTTGAATATTGCTGAAGTACAGTACATGGAAAATGATGCCATTAAGCTCCAGAGCATCTTCCACTTTAAGGACGCCGGTTTTGATGCGACGTCGCGCGAGCTAAAGGGAGCATTTGAGCCGAGTGGCTTTTCCCCCAGCTTCCTACCGAATTTTGAGGCTATGGGTATACACCTGCCTCCAGAGATGTTTCAGTCGAAGTGTGTTCAGACCTAGAGCGCCTGTCAAGTAATTGGGATTGACAGAACAAGCCAAACAGGCCTCACATGCGCGAAGCTATCTCCATGTGCGAGGTCGATCCCAAAGTACCTTTCATGACAGCAAGCAGAGAACAGAGCCATGGACAGCAGGAGCATGAGGTTTAGAGCTGACCTTAGATTTGGAATTTCGTTGTGTACTGACTAGCTGAGGGCGTAGTATCAGTACGTGCCAGCATAATCAGCGTAAATGAGCTACTATTCTGTGGCATCTGGAACGTAACGGTTCCAACTGTATTCGTGGTGCCAGCGGCAATCGAGATGGGTAAAGTCGAGTTCGTCGGTGGATTGGTGGTGCCGCCCGCTTGCAAGCGAAAATTGTCAGTTGCGGAAGGGAAGAATGTGTTCGATGTAGGATTATCTACCTTCAGCGTGACCACAATATAGCGCATGCCACTATCAGCTTGCTTACCATTAGCACTCAAGCTTGAAGTCACCGTTGTCAAAGTCCAGTTGAGACCCGCATACTGAAAGGAGGTATTTGGGCTAATTGTCTTGAGTTGATACTTGCTCAGGTCTACATTGCCCGTCAAAGGAACATCCATTTGCGCCTGGCTCGCAGCGCCCAGTCGCAACGTGAGCTTGTTGAGATCAACACTTGAAGTTACAGGGAAATCGATCCAACTCGTTTGCGTTACGGCCTGGTTAATGGCGCCAATTTCATGGGTTCTACCAGGAGCAACGCTCGTTCCATCCGGCAAAATCAACCGGAAGTTATCAGAGTACGAGAGGAAAACTGTACCAGTCGTTGGGTTACGCTCCTTGACGTTAAGACGTACCAAAACGGGTGTACTAGTATCAGTATTGGCATCGTCAGAAAAGCTGCTCGCCTTCTGGACGTTGAGGATGGTGATATCCACGCTTGAGTAGGTCAGGCTCTGATTTATTTGTGCCGTTGTCAAAGGCACAGATATATTATTACTTGTGCCATTATTATCGGAGGTAGTGTCAGTAGTGCCACTGCTTGCGGTAGAAGCCAACCACTTATAGCCAAAGTAGGCAGTTGTTCCGCAGATACCTACAACGAGGAGGATGATAATAATAAGGACGCCACAACCAATTTGACCAAGCACACCTTTGGAAGAATCTTTCTGTGGCTTTACATATACCGGTGGGGATTGATAACTCTCCTGCCCCGGTGGGAAGCTCTGTGGTGCTTGAGGCGCCTGTGGCGGTGCATAGTAGGTATTGAAGGATTGCTGCGCAGTCGGGCTATACGCGCTCGCAGGTGGAGGGGGAGGCACTGAAAGCTGGGTAGATACATCATAATGTTCTCCGCCGGATGGCGCAGCAGTAGGAGCATTGAACCCGGCATCCAAAGTCGTTCCACAATTGGAACAGAAACGCTGTCCCGGGGAGGCGGGAAGACCACATTGTGGGCAGGAGGGTTGGAATACCTGAGCCATAGATACTCTCCTTATTGCTATCGTTACGAGGCAAATCTCTACGGTACGAGTGTAGCACTAACCAGGGGAAATGTCTACACTCGACCTCATATGGCATACTTCCTACGAAGCTAACCCGACGTGCAAGTTGCTTTTCATCCTCACCGCTTCGCGGCTCGCAAGGTTTTTTTCATGAACATGAGTCATCCCGATTCTGTGCACAGCTCCGGGAAGCTGTGTGCTGCCAGCCGCCCTCAGCAGGCCTATCTTCCCCTCTTCGCTCTTTTCCTGCACCTCAGCTCGCTCCTTCACGGAGTGCGAGCGGCTGGTGGTCTCCCATTCTGATGAGAAGCAGGGGGAATCCAGCGCACGGTGGTGGATTCCCCCTGCTTTTTCTCTTTCTTAAGCTCATCCTCGCTCTTTGTCCTGCAAAGCTGCAACTCCTGGCAGAACGCGCCCTTCCAGGAACTCCAGCGAGGCACCCCCACCGGTCGAGACGTGCGTCATCTCCTCGGCAGCGCCTGCCTGTTCGACCGCCGCCGCCGAGTCGCCGCCGCCAATGATGGTGATAGCACCCTCTCTTGTGCGTTCGACCAACGTCTCAATGATCGCGTTGGTACCCTTGGCAATGGTTTTCTTGTTCATTAACTATCCGCTCCAGGCTAAAAGCCTTTTTGTGCAATGAAGTCTGCCAGGTCAGCAACGCGGCAAGAGTAACCCCACTCGTTATCGTACCAGGCCAGCACTTTGACCATATTACCACCAATAACCATGGTTAAGAGGCCATCGACGATCGAGGAGTTCGAATCGCCGCGGAAGTCACTGGAAACTAGCGGCTCCTCTGTAAATTCAAGAATGCCTTTGAGCGGGCCGGCGGCCGCTTCCTTGAAGGCATTGTTAACAGCTTCCTTGGTGGTCTCTTTACGGACGGTGGCCACGAAATCAACCATCGAGACGGTGACGGTCGGCACACGCAGCGACATACCATCGAAGCGTCCTTTGAGTTCAGGAATAACAAGTGCGAGTGCGCGAGCCGCTCCAGTTGTAGTGGGAATAATATTAGTACCGGCGGTACGTGCACGGCGCAGGTCCTTATGCACCTGGTCCAGGATGCGCTGGTCGTTGGTGTAAGAGTGGATAGTGTTCATCAAGCCGTGCTCGATACCGAAGGTATCGTTGAGCACCTTGGCAGCAGGTGCAAGGCAGTTGGTAGTGCAGGAAGCGTTAGAAATAATATTGTGCCTGGCAGGATCGTACATATTTTCATTAACGCCAAGTACAATCGTGATATCTTCTCCTTTAGCAGGAGCGGAGATAATCACTTTTTTTGCGCCGCCACGCAGGTGTGCTGCTGCCTTTTCGGCGTCGGTGAACAGGCCGGTCGATTCAATCACCAGTTTGATACCTAAATCGCCCCAGGGAATCTGGGCCGGGTCGCGTTGCGAAAGGACTTTGATGCTATGTCCATTGACTATGAGCGAGTCAGCGGTGGCCTCGACTTCACCGGGGAAGCGACCATAGGTGGAATCATATTTCAAAAGATGGGCGTTGGTCTTTGTATCGGTCAAATCGTTGACAGCGACGACTTCGAGGTCATGGGGATGGCGTTCAAGTATAGCCTTCAGGGACTGACGTCCGATGCGACCAAAACCGTTAATACCTACACGCGTTGTCATTTAGTGTTTCTCCTTTTTTGCGCTATAATCGGTGTTCTAATGTAAACCTTTCTCTTTAGAGGGTACCACCTCTCTTAAGGAATGGTCAAGGGAACTTCTGGAACAGGGATTACACCAATTGAAAAACGCACATAGTTATCGCTATAGCCAAAACCAGAGCCAGGCACGCCGGCGATGCCCGTCTTCTCAAAGAGAGAAAACGCATCTTCGCCGGGGCGCAGTTCGCTCCAGTTATAGACAGTGGCATCATCATCGATGAAAATGTGTTCAAGCAGGTGCAGTTTTTTGTCGATGGCCTGCAGTTGTGCAATGAAACGTTGCCGTCTCAGGCGGTAAAAAGCCCTCAGCTTTTCACCGAGCCAGGGACGTTCGCGTATCAAAAGGACGTAGGCCATAAAGCGCAGCTGCCACTCGGCGGGAAGAGATGCCATGCTATTTGACCAGCCGGGAGCGATAGCGGCTGCCAGGGGAGCATGACCCATTGTAACCCAGCCAAAACGTTCACCCGTTAAGGTATATACTTTTGAGAAACTGTTTACAAAGATGCAGTGTTGTAAGACATCAGGAGGAGTAAAGGTGGCCATCCTGGCCCGGTCTTCCTCTGGCTTACCTGTCCCAATATAGGCAAGGTCGGCCAGGATGAGCACTTCCCGTCCGTTGTCACGATGCTTACGCAGTACTGCATGGATAGCATTGAGTTCATCCGGCGAATAGGCAAAGGTGGTGGGATTGTTCGTAACCGTCAGGTAGATGATGCGAATATGGGGATCGTTTATAAGCACCTCGTCAAGTTGTGATGCTGTAAGTTTGAAGCTATTTTCTGCTCGCGTATGAATATGGTGCAAGCGGTAACCATAGGCCCTTGCTTGCGCTTCAGGGACGGCAAAGCCAGGTTCAGGAAATAGGATTGCAAACTCTGCAACATTTTGTTCGCGGTACACCTGTCTCAGGCCAAACAACACTTTATTGATGCTATCCATGGCACCCAGGCCAAGGTATACCTGGTCTATGGAGATTGAGAATCCCCAGCGCTGCATTTCTTCAGCAAGCCAGCTTCGTAGAATAGGATTGCCAACGGCTAGAATATCGTAGATGCGTAAGTCAAATTTTTCTGCCAGTAGTAGTCTTTCGCATTCCAACATTTGATCGCGCAGCCAGAGGTAGGTCTCGCCGGAAGCTACGTATCCATTGATGTTCTCACCTGGTAGTGCTATCCCTAACTCTTCGGCAAGCATGCGATAATCGCCGGGGCCACCCGGCTCACCCACACATTCAGTAACCAGGCGCAGGTTTACGTCGCCTATCGTGCGGTTCACAATTTCAGTCTGCATTACCTCGTCTGCAATATTGAGTTCACGGCATTGACGCTCAAGCTCTGCAACCATGCGTGCCATAACACGAATTGGGCCGGCACCTTGCTGGAGAATAGGGCGGTAGTGGAGAAGCAATTGATGGCGCAGCTGCCGAAGTTTAGCATGCTGCTCGGGAATCGAGAACGATGTGTTGGAAGAGTTGGGCAAATCCACAGGAATTTTGTGAGTAATCACCATGTTACTCCCTTCGCTTGCGCCTGACATGGCGCATCTTCAAAAGCATAGTCTCCGTTGACTATGCTGTACTTAAAAGTGTAGCATATAGTACACGTCAAGACAAGGCAAAAAGTCGCAATAGTTGGCCAGCCACTAGGTAAGACGCGGTTGATGAGCTTTTTTGAATTTTTAGAAGGCCATTTCTTATTTTTTAAAATGTTTCACGTGAAACATTGCGCCTCAGTTGGATGTTGATGTAAAGGAAATTGGGTGTGGAAGTTTGATGTTTCACGTGAAACATTTTAGCATGTTACATCCAAAGGGGATACCAAACTTCCAAGATTCCAGACAGGTCTACTCCACCTGGTTAAACACGCCCTCCTTGACCGCTCTTGCCAACGTCGCGATATCAGGTGCCAGGACGCGATCATGTTCGAGCATTGGCACGTGAGAACGTACAATCTCGTATGCCTTCTGTACACCTACGCCTGGTTTCAGGGGTTTACGGAAATCCAACATTTGCGCGGCACACAGCAATTCAATGGCGATGACCTGTTGTGCTTGCTCTAAGACGCGCAGTACCTTATTAGCACTGGTGGCACCCATACTCACAAAATCTTCCATACCGGCGGATGTTGGAATAGAATCGATACTGGCCGGGTGGGCCAGGATTTTTATCTCGTTGACTAATGCCGCCGCTATATATTGTGCGATCATGAAGCCAGAATTGAGGCCAGGATTGGGAGTAAGGAAAAGGGGAGCGCCGCCCTCGTCCCAGTCGTGCGGACCCAACAAGTTGTAGGTACGGCGTTCTGAGAAGCTGGCCAGCTGCGCCAGGGCAATGGCCAGCATATCGAGTGCCAGGGCAATTGGCTGCCCATGAAAATTCCCGCCGCTCAACACATCGTCATCCTCTGGGAAAACGAGTGGGTTATCGGTCACGGCATCGAGTTCACGCTCGAAAATGTTCTCACAATATTCCAGAGCATCGCGCACTGCCCCAAAAACCTGCGGGGCACAGCGCAGCGTATAGGGGTCCTGCACCCTGACACAGTTTTGATGACTGGCATTAATCTCGCTATTGCTGACCATTTTCCGCAAACGGGCCGCGCTGATCTCCTGTCCGCGCTGTCTGCGTCGCCGGTGAATGCGCGCGTCCAGGGGGATATGGCTTCCCATCAGTCCCTCAATACTCATCGCGCACGCAACCTCTGCCGTCCGCATAAGAGTTTGAGCATCGGCAAGTGCCAGGATGGCCACTGCCTCCATCAGGTGTGTTCCGTTGATGAGTGCCAATCCCTCTTTAGCATGCAACTGTAATGGAGTCAGGCCGACCTGCTGTAGTACTTCTATGCCGGTAGAACACTGCCCGTTATAGATAGCCTTGCCCTCACCTATGAGTACCAGCCCAAGATGCGCCAGCGGAGCAAGATCGCCACTGGCCCCCACTGAACCTATAGATGGTATGATTGGATAGATTTTTCTATTAAGCATTGCAAGTAGCGTTTCGACAATCTCTGGACGCGCACCTGAGTTACCGCGTCCAAGACTTGCCGCCAGCAGTAGCATCATGGCGCGAGCGACCTCTTCAGACAGCGGTTCGCCCACACCGGCGGAATGGCTGCGCAGCAAGTTATGTTGCAGTTCTTCCAGTTGATCTTGCGGAATACGCACCCGGCTCAAATGTCCAAAGCCCGTGGTGACCCCGTACACCTTTTGATCCTCGGCTGCAATCCTGTCGATCACTGCACGAGCAGCTCGAATACGTAAGATCGCTTCATCCCCTAAAGCGACGTACGCATAGTGACGGGCAACGGCGAGTACTTCAGCGCTCGTAAGTGCCTGCCCGTTAATGATCACTTCGGTTGGTAGTTGATTATTGTATTCTGTCTCCATCGCAGAAACCCTTTCTGGCTGCATTGCCTATTGCTTTGCTTTGCATTGTAGCAGATAGAGAACCTCTCGTAAATGTAAAGCTTGCCTGCAAAGAAGATGTAGTGGCAGCCCTGGTGGCTGCCAGGCTTTATTTATGCACGCGTCGCCCGCACATTCCCTGCAATTTGTGCTATAGGAGCCGCGACCAGCAAGATAAGGGTAGCAACGAGCAAAGGAAGATTGGCAACGCGTGTGATGGGCACGAGTTGGAGGGGAGCAAGCAGGACAAGAAAGTAGAGGCACTGTGCCAGACCGGCATACTTACCCCAGATCGTTGAGCCGAAGCGTACCGGGTGCGCAAAGAGAAAATAACTTCCGAGTGCTGCCAGGAGCGGAACGCAGAAGCGCAGCAGCATCACGACTCCCAGCCACGGTGGAAGAACAGCATTCTGGATCAGGATGATGGTGATGGCCAGGTACAGGCAGAAATCCGCCTCCCCATCGCCGATCTGACCCAATTTACTTTGTGTCCGCGTAGACCTGGCTACCCGCCCATCCAGAATATCGGTCACGCTGCCGCCAAGAAAGACGGCCAGTGCGAGCCAGGATGGCGTGCCGAGGCCTCCAACTAACCTCCCCAGTAGATACGAAGCTCCTACGCCGCGCAGGCATGTGAATACATTAGCGAGACCCAGGGTTGGCAACAATTTGCCCGTTTGCGCCTGGCGATTGAGGCCAAGATGCCAGTATAAGTCACTTTGTTGCCAGGCCACGCAGAACAGGAAACCTGGGAGGAAACGCACTGCCTGGTCCGCTCTCTCGAAAAGGAAATTAATAAGAATAATCGCGACGGCCAGTGTAGCAATCAAGAGCGTTGTGCGTACCCATGAGCGTTTTAGAGTCGGGTTATCATTGGCGGTCTTACATGACATCTCCCAGGAGTGCCCAAAGAAACGCCACCAGCCGAGAGGGTTGAACTTTTCCTGGCGCAGGGTTATCAGCAGATCGACGACAAACTGATTTTCGCTCCCAATTGTGTGGTCCACCCCGCGCATCCTTCTTAATAAGAATGTTTCACGTGAAACATTACTGCAATTTACCCCTTGTGTTTCACGTGAAACATTGAGATCAGTACTCGCTAAACATACGCTACAGATGGACAGACGGATTACCTCTGTACAAGGACTGAATGGATCAGGTTGATGCCAAAATGGTAGCCAATTTCCTGGTAGCTGTTGATGGACCAGAGGGCCAGTTCACATCTTTTACCCACTTCGAGGCTACCAATTTCGTTTTCTAATTGCAGGGCGCGAGCTCCGTTGATCGTCGCCGCTGTCAAGGCCTCTTCCAGGGTCATGCCCATGGATGACATAGCTAGCCCTATTATGGTCTGCATATTTTCACAGTATGAGGTTCCTGGATTAAAGTCGGTGGCTAAGGCCACACGCAGACCGTGATCAAGAAAACGCCGCGCCGATGGATAAGGACTGCGCAGGGTGTAAGAACAACCTGGCAGCAGCGTCGCTACTACCCCGGCGTCACGCAGAGCATCCAGGTCGGCATCGCTGGCATAATCAAGATGATCCGCTGAGACTGCGCCTAATTCTGCTGCAAGCCTGGCCCCACCGGAAGGACTGAGCTGGTCGGCATGTAGTTTGAGTTGATAGCCAAGTTCTTTGGCTCTGCTAAGAATACGTCGGCACTGCTCGACTGTAAAAGCCTCACGTTCACAGAATACATCACAGAAACGTGCCAGGCCTACAAACGAAGGTAACATTTCTTCGACAATGAGCGTTACGTATTCATCGCTCCGACCCTGGTACTCCGGAGGAACAGTGTGCGCGCCAAGAAAAGTGGGCACTACTCGCACCTGACTATGTTGGTGAGGAGAAGTCTCTTCGAGCACATTGAGATTGTTGATAATGCGCAGGCAGGTTTCTTCGGTGACCTTATCCAATCCGTACCCGGTTTTTACCTCTACAGTGGTTGTGCCATACCTGCGCACAATATCCAGCCTGGCTTTTGCCAATTCCATCAATATATCCGTGCTTGCCTGGCGGGTGGCATTCACAGTCGTGAGAATACCGCGCCCCTGGGCCAGCAGCTCTCCATAGCTTACGCCAGAACGCCGCAGGTAAAATTCTTCCGCACGGTCGCCAGCAAATAAAAGGTGAGTATGCGAATCAACTAAACCAGGAGTGACGACGGCTCTCTGGGCATCGACGATAGTAATGCCATCCCTGGGGGAGCCCGTATCATCCTGAAACAGGGGTTCGGCATCATTATCGGGACCTATCCAGACAATAGTGCCGTGATGCACTGCTAACGCTGCATCTGAAATAACTTGCAATGCACCATTTGCTCCTGGAATGGGTTGTTGTGCTATGGTAACCAGTTGACCAATATTACGTATGACCATGCTGGCCTGAATCCGTGGCAGGGATGGATCGGGCATCATAGGTCGTTCCTCCTTCACACACTTTCTTGCTACATGTTATAGCACACAGTAGGGTTGTAGTCGAGAGGACGTATAACTTATAGACATTTGGAGAGAAGGCTTCCCGTGAGCGGACGTGAGAGGTGTCCTGCGTGTCATCCTGAGCGAAGCGAAGGATCTGGCTCGCCCAACGCAGAGATCCTTCGCTTCGCTCAGGATGACACGCAGGACAGCACCCATGTCCGCTCACAGAAAGTCTTCTCTCCAAACGTCTGTTCCTCTGCTTAGACGTTTGATAAAAACTGATTATTCACCCATCTATTGTACCATAGGATACTGCCTTGTGAAAAATTGAGTATTGTGGAGCGAGGGCCTCGCTCCACAATACTCAACCTCCGTGGCCAGGAGTCCGCCTTTCTTCTAGCCAGGGGGAAGAATGGCCACAGACTTGCGCTACAAGCCGATGTATGCTATAATATCTATGTGCTAAGGCACTCTGCACGAGATGGTTGCAACCATCCGTAGGAAGTTCTCTTCCAGCAGAGAGAGACGGTTCGCACACGCCCGCCTGAGCTTGTCAGGTTGTTGCACTAAGACACGCAACGTAAAAGATCGTGCAGTACGAGAAACGCTGCTTATCCGGCAAGACTGGATAAGTACGGGTACCTTGTCATGGTGCCCAGGGTCTTCGGACTCGGATGTGTCGGTCGATGAAACCAAAGCTATCCCTTTTCAGGTGATAGAGTTGCGGTGGAGGCTAGACACAAGCCCCTCAGCTTTAGCTATGGGGTTCATGACTCGAAGAATATATGTTGCAGTGAAAAGCGGTAGGAGAGGATGGAG
>Ga0137377_10004074_pt1 | contig 11478 bp, 13 predicted proteins | sample SagtaG_22_FD_104815 | JGI IMG/M metagenome (GOLD analysis project Ga0137377, IMG submission 104815) | Vadose zone soil microbial communities from Sagehorn Ranch, Mendocino, California, USA - Sage2_L_40_16 metaG | ecosystem: Environmental > Terrestrial > Soil > Vadose zone | place: USA... | reverse complement strand
TGCATTGGGTGCCCAGATGGCAAAATGCACGCCGGAGACACCATTCACGGTACGCGGGTGCGCCCCCATCTTCTCATAGATACGATAATTTTTGCCCTGTCCGAAGAGATAGAGATCGAAATCGCTAAAGATGGAAGGTACCTCTGTCTGCTCTGTAAGAGGTATATATTCTGGCGCATTCTCGTGCTTCTGTGGTACAGTCATATCTGACATAGATCACGTCCTCCCTAAATACTATCAGGACCATCCTTACTAAGCATAGCATACATGGGAAGAGGTCGTTTGGTGTCCTAAGCTCCCATAGAGTACTATTTATTTCACGCTTTGCCTTATACATCTGGGTGCATGTCTACGACGGAACGCTTGGTGGAAGCACTCATGAAAAAGAGGAATTTCAAAATGAGTCGCAGTATCCTTCATTTCCGTATACACTGTGTCAGGCAAACATCTCGTCTTTCAACACCCCATTGCGCTAAAATACGTGATAGAGCAAATACAGAGAAAGGGTAGATTATGGCTATTGATTTACAGCAAATGCGACAACGCCTTGAACAAAAGCAGCAAGAATTACAGGACAGTATCGCCCGGTTGACGGAGGCTCACCCACAGCCGGTAGATGCGGTTGAGGCCAGCGATGGATCACAGGACTTTGAAGATGTCGCTGTTGACTTTTTGGAGACGCAGCAGGAACAGTCCTTGCTGGTGAATCAGCAGGCTCTCCTGATTGAGGTACAGCGGGCTATTGAACGGATTGACAACGGAACATATGGGAAATGTGTTGAGTGTGGGCAACCCATTCCAGAGAAGCGGCTAGAGGCACTCCCGTGGGCAGCACGCGACGTGAAATGTGAGGAAAAGTTGGAGCAGAAAAATCTGGGTGTGACTGAGACCTATAACACAAATCTCAATTAAGACAGAGTGCGTGCCCGCTGAGATGAGCCTAAGAATCGTTTTGCTCTCTTTATCATCTTTTCAAGAGATGTCGGATCAGGTACAATGTCGGTACTTGACCGCCAGAATACAGAAAGAAGAGAAGAATTGTGTTAGCTCGACGCGCACGCCTATATGATGCCCTGGCACTACTTACTGTTATTGTTGTTGTAGCCCTCGATCAGTGGACGAAAGCTCTGGTTGTGCAGTATTTAAGCCCACCAGTTGATGGGCCGGTTGTGCCATTGATCGGCCCGTATCTTTCGCTACGCTATATCCAGAACCGGGGAGCCGCCTTTGGCATGTTTGCTAACAATGTTGCACTGACAGTGTTGATTGGTGCTGCTATTTGTGTTGTGGCATACTTGTACATTCGCATGCTCAATACGGGACCGCTAGCCTACAAATTGATTTTTGGCATGATTATCGGCGGGGCGACAGGCAATTTGCTCGACCGGGCTATTCATGGTGGCTATGTTGTTGATTTTATCTGGTTTCGTATTCCCGAGATTGGTTACCAATTTGCCATTTTCAACCTTGCCGATGCCTCAATCTCAGTTGGAGTGTTTCTCCTGTTCGTCTTTCTCCTAGTCGGTGGATTACGGAGAGGAGAAGATACTCATGCTAAGGATAAAGGTGAGCGGGAGAAAGACGCGATGAAGGAAGCTGTTTCTCCCACATCACAAGGCGATTCTCCGCACTCACAGGAGCAAGATGTATAAATCCGACATGACTCCTCATGAAACTACACAGACATGGCACATTGAAGAAGATGAAGCAGGCCAGCGACTTGATCGTTATCTGGCAACACAATTCAGTGATGTGTCCCGTACCACCGTGCAGCAAATAATTGGAGATGGTGCCGTACTGGTCAATGGACGTACCAGTAAGCCGGGTTATACACTGAGAATAGGCGACGAGGTATGGCTGGCAAAGAGACCTGCTCCATTTCAGACAAAGAGTGTGAAGCCGCGCCACCTGCCACTTGATATTGTCTATGAAGACGATGATCTGTTGGTCGTGAACAAGGCAGCTGGTATGGTCGTTCATCCAGCACCCGGACATAGCGACGATACGTTGGTAAACGCTGTGCTGGCCTATTACCCAGATTTGCAGGGCGTCGAGGGGTTGCGCCCAGGGATCGTGCATCGGTTGGATAGAGATACATCGGGCTTGATTCTTGTCGCCAAGAATGCACGTACACAGGCTGCTTTACTGGAACAGATGAAGCAACATCAGGTTGTCAAACGCTACCTAGCTCTAGTGGATGGCGTTGTCTCGCTTGATCAGGGCAGTATTGACGCTCCTATTGGGCGTGATGCTCGCCACCGGCAGCAAATGACGATCACTACTGTAGGTAGCAGGGAAGCCCGTACTCATTTCCGTGTGGTGGAACGCTTTCACCGTCATACACTGTTGCTTTTGCAGTTAGAAACGGGGCGTACTCATCAGATTCGCGTACACTTACGGGCAATTGGCCATCCAGTGGTGGGTGATCCTGTCTACGGTTCGGATAACCCACAAGATAAGAACCTCTTGAATCGCCAGTTTCTCCATGCATATCAACTTACCTTTACACATCCTACCACAGGAAAGGTAATAGAGTTAGAAGCTCCCTTACCGTTAGATTTGGAATCTGTGCTTGCTCGGAAATCTTCATTATAGTCCCTTGCCAAACTCCCGGGTTGTGGGTTATAATATCCTTAACAAGTGGATAGTAATGAATACGCCGCTAGAAACCTTTTAGCAGCAACATAAGCTACATATTCTTTTCCTCTTTTTGTTAACCACTACCAATATTGGCTATTTTTGGCTCAATAGTTTGTTTTTCCACCATTCTTGCTGTACAGTACATTGCATGTAACAGCGCATCAACTTAGAACATATATTCTATGTTGTCTCTCTTAAATATGTAGATGTGGTCTTGGATGTGGGAGGCGCGTTCCTCCGGCCAGCCATAGAGTCGGTATTTCTTCACTTGAGGAAACAAGGCTTTTATCCGTGAGGAAAGGAGAAAAGGATTATGCCAGTTTTAGAAGCAAGAGACAGTATTACGCCACGAAGTGCATTGCGCTACCGTCCGATCTCTGGAGAGAACGCCAAGACTGGAAAGCGTACTGGTGGTACGGTTACTACTACCGCAGCGATGCCTGTAGCACAGCGTGCATCACGCCCCAAAGCTCGTTCTGCTGGCACTCAGCCACAGGCTCAGGACGATATTGCTGAATGGCAGCGCATTGAGGTTGATGATGAGGACGAACCTGCAACCGAGCGACCGGTAATGTCTACGCAGCGAGCCGTTCGCACAAGAGCCTCAAAAGCTATCCCTAAAGCGAAGCCTCTTCCCAGGAGTTTCTTCTCTGGAATTACCTTGGGGGCAAGCACTTTACAGAGGCGCATGACAAAACGGCCCGCACATCCACTGTTGTATCTTGGCATTGGCATGTTGGGTATGCTGACATTGTGGTCGGTTTTGACGGCTGCGATTACTTGGTTCCATACGACGATGGATGATATTCACTATGGCCGTCCACGTACCTTTCAGACAGACCAGTTCGTGGGACATGGCGAGAACAATGGCGTACCCAGTCATTTTATTGCGATCAACTTTCATGGACGCATAGAGGTTATCGAGATGCCCGGTGGTGATGCCACTCACGCCCGTATCTACATGGGGCCACAGCTGTATGTCGATAACAGCGACCTCGTACCGGTCACACTTGCTTTCCGTGATGTGAACGGTGACCACAAACCGGATATGATTGTTCAGTTTCAGGGATCACAGGTAATCTTCATCAACGACGCAGGTAGCTTCCGTCCTCTTCGCCCTGAAGAGCGTCATCAGGTAGAGCAGTTCCTGCAACAAACAGGACAGTAGCACTAATAAAGGTTCTGTTGCAAAAATGCTGATACTTTAGGGCAGAGCTCCATCGCCTCATTTCCTGGATGGAACTTGTTCTGGTGCAGGGTAGACGATAACACTGCTAAAAGAGGCTTCTACTCCTTCAGACGTATCACTGTTGCGCACAAAAAGAGCAATTTGTCCACTGGTATAATCCTGATCAGTCACCGTATTGATGACGGAGCCATTAAGAAGTAACACAAGCATTGGGCCTTTCATGATTACAGTAAGCGTGTTTTGTTGGCCGATCGGCTTAAGCATCGATGTGCTGGTAGGGTTGACAAGAAATTGCGTCTGGGGATATTTATTGAGGTCTAAATACTCCTTGCTGATACCGTAAGTGTTATTGCCGTAAATATCAATGCGGTAATCATGATCCAGATAAATATCACCACGCAGGTATAGGCCCATGCTATCAAATTGACTCGCCTGCACAAGCGTAAACGTGATTGTGGTCATGAAGTCGCTAAAGGTCACGCTAGTCGGCAAGCTCTCAGTCAGGAGCTGATGATTCGTAGCAGCCAGCGTCAAAGTATTGTTGCTAAGGGTACGTGTATAGCCCGCTGAATTACCAAGGTACCAACCTTTGTTTGCCTTAGTAAAATCGTCCGCAAAGAGAGGTTGGGGTGTCGATGATGGAGATGGCGTTGCGATTACCGTTGGTGTAGGTGTTACGTTCCTACCAACCGATGAGACAGATGGACTGCCGGTTGTATAACTGTGGTGACGAACAGAAAAGAAGACGACACCTCCCACAAGCATAATAAGTAAGAGCAGGCTAGCTAGAACAAATTTTATTTTCACACTTTTCTGTTTGCTTTCGCTTATCATTCCATGAACTCTATGTTCGTGGTCAAGGAAAGTAGAAACCCATGATAATATGGCATACCATGGGTCTCTACTTGCTCCAAGACAGGGACCTATCTCTAGCCGGGTAGTTGAGCCGGAGCAGGATACACAATTACATCACTGAATGTCGCTTTGACACCATCAGATGACTTACCATTTTCGACGAACAACGCAAGCTGACCGCTCGTATAAGCACTGTCACTGATCGAGTTAACGACTGTGTCGTTAATCAGTATAACTATCTTTGGCCCTTTCATAATCACAGTAAGCTTGTTTTGTTGACCTACAGGGTTGATAGCCGATGAACCAGTCGGACTGATCAGGAAGGTATCTTGCTGGGCATCGGGGAAGACCTTGACAATATCATAGGTATTATCACCAAAAATATCGACAAAGTAACCCTGGCTCAGGTTATCGTCACCGCGCATATAGAAACCGACACTGTCGTTCTGATCAGCTTGTGTAATAGTAAAGGTAGTGGTAGCTGAGAAATCGCTGTAGTTGGCTGTCATAGTATCATCACCGGGTATTGGTTCATCAAGAATCTTGTGGTTCGCTTCGGATAGCACCATACCATGGCCATTAATGATACTACTAAAACCATTCCCACTACCCGTATCCCAAGCCTTACTATTGTTGGCAAAATTATCAGAAAATAGTGCTCGTGGGCCTGCATTGCTAGATGTAGGAGGCGTGTTGGAAGAAGTATTGCTCTTCGTGCGCACGAAGAAGAAGATACCGCCACCAACGAGCAAGAATACTAGCAAGCCCATGCCGATGAACAACGCAATATTTGGTCTCCTGCGAGAGCGAGGAAAAGATCGTAAGGGTAATAGTTGCCCACCATAGGGTGTATAGCCAACGTTTGATAGAGGCGATGGCGCATAATCTGCATTTGGGCTACCTTCATTTGAGGACGAAGAAAGGGCTTGTCCAGCATAATGTGTAGGCTCAACCTGATACGGTGAGGCCTCAGGGAGAGGTTCTACAGAAGTAAGCTCTGTATAACGCGTACCACAATTGCTACAAAATATTTCATTAGGAGCAAGCGGTGCCTCACATTGCGGACAGATACGGTTCGACACAGTCATAAGAGGATATTCTCCTGAAACTTCTTAAGCATGACCAAATACAAACGAGGTAAAGGCCAAGACAAGTAAACTTTCGGGTTGCCAAATAGTTCTGCCTATTATACTCTTTTCTCTATAGTCGAACAAGCGGAGGCAAGGAATTAAATATGCACTGCTTCCTCCGGTCTTTACCCATGAAGAGGCATGGACAACAAACCCTGTGTGATCAACTGGTGATATATCTCAATCACCTGCTGAACACTGAGACGACCATTGGGGCGAAACCACGTCGAGACTTCAGTACACATAGCAATGAGAGCATACGAGGCAACTTTGACATCACTCGGACGGAAGATTCCCTGCTTCATGCCATCTTGCAGCAGTTCCTGGACTAACTTTTCATAATGATCACGCAATGAGAGGATATAGGCACGATTGTTACCTTCCAGAGCACGAATCTCCGTATCAATGATAAAAAATTCTGACTTGTACGTCGTATGCAGACGAATGTGGTTGGCAATTGCCTCGTATAGACGTTGCTGCGGATCGTGATATTCACGTAAGATGCGTTCAAGATTGGCATTAAGCTGGCGCATATGCGTCTCCATAATTTCTACCAGCAAGGCTTCCTTATTAGCGTAATGATAGTAAATACTTGCAGCCTGAATGCCAGCTATACGAGCGATATCACGCAAAGGTGCCGCATGATAGCCATACTCAGCAAATAACTGTACGGCAGCCGATCGCACATTTTCACGCACAGAGCGACCTTCGGAACGCACTTTTTCTTCTTTCTTCTCTACCATGGCATTATTCTACCAAAAATAACAGGGCATGTATATATGAACAGAAGGCACTTCACTATTCCTTCCCCTTGACTCATCTCTGACACTGTGGTAAATACTATGACTCAGGAGTGTGTTTTTTACGCTGATGCTCAGCCTTCACGACAGTCGTACCTACTGCTCGCCCGACAACAACAGGCGTCTCCAGCGCATCCGCAGCGGATGCGCGAATGTCCGGGCGGGCCGCAATCACTTTGCGGGCCTCAAACTCCATGCGCCGCGAGGTGCGACCAATTCTGGTGATACGTCCCGTGACCTCTAGATAATCCCCCGCATACAGAGGTGCCAGAAATTCAATCTGTTCGTAGCCTACGAGCAGACCCTCATCGCCATCACACAAAATAGCCAGTTCCGTAGCAACATCGCCAAACAGAGAAAGCATATGCGCTCCATTCACCAGCTGACCCCCGTAGTGAGCATCGCTAGTACTCAAACGCATGCGAATGAATGAGGTGTATTGCTCTGGATTGTCCATGTTATATTTCTCCCTTATTATGTTAATCTAACAAACGTTCGTTAGTTTACTATCTAAGTATACACAACATTGGGAGAAAATACACGCCCCGCTCACTTTGATTTGACGGACTGTTGGCAACATGAGAAAGGAGATAAATTCTTCTTCGTAGACCTCATCTTCGCCAATGGTTTTCATCTGGGACCAGCCATTGACTTTAGCAGCGTTGCCAAGGCTGACTGGGTTGGCTTGCCGCACTTTACTCTCAGATCGCTCTTTCAGACGCTCCATTTGCTTTCCTGTGAGGTATAAATTGGTTCTCTTCATGTGTTTTTCCTCTTGACTGTACAACATTTATTGTGGTATAATCAGTATAACAGAAAACACACAGGAGGGCAAGAGGGATGCTTATCTACGAGTACAAACTGGACGGCAATAAGCAGCAATATGTGGCTATCGATGAAGCTATCCGCGTGGTGCAGTTTATCCGCAACAAGTGCCTGCGTTTGTGGATGGACGGCACCGTCTGGGGGACGATCAGTGCCAGACGTCGCATCAATAAAAATGACCTCCAATGTTATTGTAGCATACTCGCCAAAGAGTACTCGTTTGCCCGCTCTCTTAACTCCCAGGCTCGTCAAGCTAGTGCCGATCGTGCCTGGGCTGCCATCTCTCGCTTCTATGAGAATTGCCGCAACAAGAAACCCGGCAAGAAGGGCTACCCCAAGTTTCAGCATAATAACCGCTCGGTGGAGTACAAGTCCACAGGATGGAAACTCGACCATGATGGACGACACATCACCTTCATCGATGGCTGTGGCATTGGTCGCCTACGACTGGTCGGCAACCCAGGGCAGCACATTGAAACCTTCCCAGTCAAGCACATCAAGCGAGTGCGCATCCTCCGTCGCGCCGATGGATATTATGTGCAATTCGGTGTGCAGGCCGAACGCCAAATCGAGCATATCGAGACTGGCAGCGTGGTCGGCATCGATATGGGTTTAAAGGTCTTCTATGCCGACTCGAACGGGAAGACGGTAGAGAACCCACGCCACCACCGCAAGGCCGAGAAGAAGCTCAAACGCCTGCACCGGCAGGTCTCTCGCAAACACAAGAAGAGCAAGAACCGGAAGAAAGCCAGACAGTGTCTGGGCAAAGCCTATCTGAAAGTACAGAGGCAGCGTGAAGATTTCGCTCGCAAAACAGCGAACGCGCTTGTCACGTCTCACGACCTGATTGCCTATGAACAGCTTCAGATCCGCAATATGGTCAAGAACCACAAACTGGCCAAGAGTATCCACGATGCCGCGTGGGGACAATTCCTCAGCTGGGTGAAAGCCTATGGCATCATGCATGATGTGCCCATCATCGCCGTCGCCCCACACTATACGAGCCAAGACTGTTCTGGCTGTGGGGAGCGTGTCAAGAAAACGCTCTCGACCCGGACACATGTGTGTCCCTCGTGTGGGTTGGTGATGGACCGCGATGAAAATGCGGCTCGAAACATCTTGGCCAAAGCATTCGAGGGTACCCTGGGGCACAGGGAAACTCATGAGCTGGTCTCATGAAACGCTTGGGGAGAGATGACCTCTACTGTCCTCTTCGAGAGGAGAGGAGGGCAAGTCAGCTCGTCGAACCAAGAACCCCCTGCATTCTCTGCAGGGGAGTGTCAGCTTGATGCTTTTGGTAAATGAGTATAGTATTATTGCTCAGATTGTCAAATGATACCAAAGAAGCTAATTTATTTTCAGTTCTATTAGCAAAGCTCAGGCAGTATATTGTATTTGCGACAAAGCAATGTTACAATTGTAAAAAGTAGGACAAATTTACCAAATTAACATATTATTACTCATTTGGAGAAAATAGCGATGGCACTCATACATTATCAAAAAGGTGATATCTTCGAGTCAAATGCTCATGTCATCGTTAATACCGTCAACTGCAAAGGGGTTATGGGGATGGCATCAGAAAGCAGGCATACAAAGCATCGCCTTCCCCAAACTTGGTGCCCAGAATGGCAAGCTATCCTGGGATGATGTAGGCCCACTCATGGCAAAATACCTCAGTCACATCGATATTGATGTCTACATCTACATAGGCGAGGGTGATAAAGAGTATCAATACGACACAGAACTTGTCAGCTAACTTCGCAACTCACACCATCCACAAGCGTAAATATTTATGGGGAACTAAACCATGCTCACGTTCCCCCAAGATTCTTCCATGTGGCAAAAAAGAGGTAGAAGACGTTGGCCCGTTGTTTGAATACACGTCCTGCCGGCGGACACGAAGTCCCCGACAATGCCATCTATTGTCCTCGCTGTGACTTCCTGGTACGCGGCGCACATGTCGGCATCTATGAAGTCGTTTCCTTCATTGGTGCAGGCAGCTACGGGCATGTCTACAAAGTGCGCGAACCGGCACCGCTCAGCCGCATCCTGGCCCTCAAAGTGCTACGCCTCGACCAATTCAACGAAAAAGCCCTCGGCAGCTTCTTCGATGAGGCACGCCGTATCGCCGACCTGCAACACCCCAACATCCTACCCGTCTACAACTTCGGCCAGCTGGACGACGAGCGCCCCTACCTCGTCATGGAATACGCCCCCCAAACCATCTATGACCTCTTCCGCAGAGAAAATGGCACTCGACGTACCGCCTTTGCCGAAGAGCTTGTCCCCTACCTGCAACAAACCGCCGATGCCCTCAACTTCGTCCATACTAAAGGACTCATCCACCAGGATGTCAAACCTGGTAACCTGCTCATTGGACGCAACGGGCAGATATTGCTCTCTGACTTTGGCACCACCTTCTATCTCGGATTGCAAACCCATGCCTCTCTCGGCGAAGCCACAGGCACTGCTGCCTATATGCCACCCGAGCAGTGGCAAGGCAACCCGCGCCGCGACTCCGACCAATACGCCCTTGCCGTCTGCTGCTACGAACTGCTGGCCGGTCGTACACCCTTTACCTACAAACGCCTTGAAGAGATGTGGAACGCCCATTTTCGCGAACAGCCCCCTTCTCCCCAGAAGTGGAACCGCCGTATCCCCATTGAAGTCGCCACCGTTATCTTGCGTGCTATGGCCAAAGACTATCGCCAGCGTTACAGCAACATCCTGGAATTTGCCCAGAAATACACTGAAGCCGTTGAAATAGCCCAACAACGCTACCTCTGCTACGAATGTGGGCATCAGAACCGCACCGGAGCACAACGTTGTAGTGCCTGTGGCACTGAACAAGATGACCGCCACTGCCTCTATTGTGACGCCCCCGTGCGCTTCGGTCAACGTTGCTGCTCCGTCTGTGGTCGCCTTACCCTACCACCCACCGTCGTCTTCCACAGCCCTCTCTCTGGTGTCAACGTCCGTCAGGGCCGCTACGAAATCAAGCGCGTCTTGAAAACCAACGAAGAAACCAAAGTCACCGTAGCCGTTGCCAACGATACCCACATGAAGGGACAGCAAGTCGTTCTCAAACGCTGGGAATGCACCGACCTCCCTCTTGCACGCCGTGCTAAAGAACTGGTACATTATGAAAAGGCCACCGAACTACTTCTACGCATGCGCCATCCCTTAATACCGCGCATCCTCGATCGCTTTGCCGAGGGCAAACACTACTACATAGTCATGACCTACGCCGATGGGGAAAGCCTGGAAGAGCGCATGCAAAAACTACTTCGCCCCCTACCAGAGGGCGAAGTTCTCGGTTATATGAACACCTTGCTCAATATTTTGATCGCTATCGAGCAACAACAGCCATCGCTGCGTCCCTACGATCTCTCGCCCACCAACATTATCATCGAAAAGACCCACGGGCGAGCTATGTTAACCGGTCTACCCATCGCCGCTCTACCTGCTCCTCATGCCAATGGAGTAAGTTGGCATCGTACCACCCGTAAACTGGCTATTTCGCCCTATCTGCCCATCCAGGACAAACCCTACGATCAGCGCACCTGTATCTTCTTACTGGCTGCCTGCATGCACTACGCCCTGACCAACCATGCACCACCACACTATCCAACTTTTCCACCGGTACGGCTCATCAACCCATCCGTCTCACAAGCCCTTGAGGCCATACTGAGCCGGGCCTTGCTGGAAGATCAGTTAGCACGCTATCAGAGCTATCAAGAGATACAAAGGGATATTAAGAAGCTGCTGCTCGAAGCATGATGAGTGGCCCCGCGCGCATGATGACCGCGCGCATGATGACCGCGCGCATGATGACCGCGCGCATGATGACCGCAAGGGTCATCACTACTATACTACGCCTCTGCAGGCTGATGCATGCGTATATAGTAGTGACGACCCTTGCGGTCGTCCTGACAATGACCAACTAGTACGGGTAGAAGCGGTAGAAGACCCAAGCGGCTTGCCCGTACCGATGACAAGGAGCTTCGGCTTGAGATGGCAGAGGTCTTCTTTCTCAGGA
>Ga0137377_10004069_pt1 | contig 11484 bp, 8 predicted proteins | sample SagtaG_22_FD_104815 | JGI IMG/M metagenome (GOLD analysis project Ga0137377, IMG submission 104815) | Vadose zone soil microbial communities from Sagehorn Ranch, Mendocino, California, USA - Sage2_L_40_16 metaG | ecosystem: Environmental > Terrestrial > Soil > Vadose zone | place: USA... | reverse complement strand
TCCGGTGGACGCGCAGGCGTTCGTCTCGTTCCGCCGGCTCGACCTGTGGCGGCTCACCGACATCGTCTTGGGACTCGCACTCGCGGGTTACGCGCTGATTCGGCTGGGCCGGCCGCCGGCGCCCCTCGCCCTGGGAGCGTTCATCGTGGCGTTCGCCGCCGCGGGCGTGGTCGTCTACGCGATATGGGTCGTGCTGATGAGCCTTGCGTTCTGGTTTGTGGCCGTGGAGAACATCTCGGTGCTGTTCGACGCTCTGTTCGAGGGGGCGCGGTATCCCGTCAGCGCGTACCCGGGCGCGCTGCGGTTCATCTTCGTCTATCTCCTGCCGATCGCCTGGATCACCACGGTGCCGGCGGCGTCCCTGACGGGGCGCCTCGGACCGGCGACGGCGCTGGGGGCGGCGGGGGTTGGGGCGGTGGCGCTGCTAGTCGCGCGGCGGCTGTGGCGCGCGGCGCTGCGGCGCTACACGAGCGCGGGAGGGTGAGGGAGGGGATTACGACTCATCCCGGCGGCTTCGCCTCTCCCGCGAGCAATTGGACCAGCGTCGTGGCTGTGTTCTGCGCGATTCGGTAGGCGGCTCGTTTGATACGGCCCCACTGGATAGCGAAGGCGGCTCGTCCGCCCGGGCCGCGCGGCCATGCGAACCAAGACAGCGCAGCTGCTACTTCTCGAGGCGATGATACCCACACGAAACGCTCACGCAGTCCTGGTATCGGGTGGAGGCGCTGGGCACACGCTGGCTCGGTTCTCCGCACGAGCGTCCGTAGTAGTCGCGGAGCGGAATGCGCCAGATGCGTGAGCACGCCTTGGTCTACGACTCGGGGTACGCAGCGGTCCGCAAGACTCAAAGCCGGGAACACGAAGCGGGCCGTCTCGGTTCGCGCGATGAGTTCGTCGAACGCCCGCCAGCGTTCGGCGTGATTTACGAAGTCGCGCTGCACCACCAGGATCAGCTCAACGAGGGACAGCTGCCTCATGGAATAGAAATGACTGGAGGCGTGGAGGGCCAAGTAGGCGAGAAGAAGTGGCTGCGGGAGGAAGTAGAGCGGCTTACTGAATCCGAGCCACGCTACTGCGGCCGACGTGGCGGGCGTTCCGAGGGTTGTGGTGAGGCCTTCAAAGGGCGTTCGGTCGAGCGACCTGTGTAGATCAATGGACCAGGGCCGGTTCTCGTGAGCGTACTCGAGTGTTGTGATCGCGCTCGGATCGGGGGGAATCCAAACGCTCCTTTCAGGTTGTGGGTGATCGGTTAGCCCCTCCGTGAATCCGGCATCCCGGAGCACGTCGAGCGCGGTGTGCCAATCCTCGGGTTGTACCAGAAGGTCGATATCGCCGGGTGGCCGCGTTCCCGGCTCAGGAAAATGGGTGTATGCAGTGTGTATTCCCTTCAGTGCGATGACGCCAATCCCGCGATCCGACAGCGCCACGAGCACCCGTTCTAACCCCTGGCGCACCCGAGCGGTCCGCCGTCGGCCGTGATCGAGGTGGAGGGCCAGTATCTCTGCCACCGCCGGAGAAGCGATCAAACGGCCTGTTTCGCACCAGTAGCCCAGGAGAGGGCCCATCCCCTCCGCAGAGGCCACGATGCCGAGCGCGCGCGCGGTGATGTGAGGAGGAAGGCGCAAGACCACGGGTTCAACGCCCCCGCCGAGCACGGCAGAGAACGCGCGTCCCAGCTCCCGCTGTGCCGAACGGAATGCCTCTACCGAAACGTCGGGCCAGAGGTGTCGTGCATCATGGGTCCGATCAAATTGCTTGAGCCGGGCTGCGATGACCTCCGGCAGTTCGGATCGCTCGACCGCGTCCTCTTGTCTCACCGACCGCCACCATCAGCGTAGCCCAATGCGACGAGCATCGGGCTCAGGAGACGTTCGAGTGTGTCCACCTGGGATGAATTGAATGTCGTCCGCCAGCGCCCGATCGAGTTCTGGTGAACAGCGGCACGAACGCCCTGCAAGTGGGGCCGCCGTTCCACGTCTCCTAGCGCTAGACCGAGTTCATGGTGTCGAAGCATTCGCTCCTCGAACCGGTGTTCCAGGAACGCCACGATCGCCCGAAGTGTTTTCTCAGGCTGACGGACGAGGTCCTCGTAGCGGACTTCTAGATACTGGGAACCGTAATGGGCGCCGAACGTCTGGGCAACGCGCACAGAGTCAAGCCAGTGTCGAGCTAGACACGATAGGTCGCGATCGGCAAGACGACCGAGAGACTCAACCACGTCTCGCCCGTCCCTGATCATGTGAACCACTTGCAAATCCGGAAAGACCGCGCGGAGCTCGCGCAGGACGAACGTGTTGCGCGGTGTCTTGTCACCCCATCGGATCGCGGAGGGCTTGTAGCGTGTTAGATGAGCGCGATACACACCATCCAGCACCGCTGCCAGATTCCGCTCATCAGGGGGTTGTCGCTCGAGTTCCCTGAAGAGCGCACCCAGCGTTATCTCCCAAGTATGCCAGTGGGGATGGAATTCGAATTGGGCCAGAATCATTCCCAACAGAACGCTCCACGGTAACCGCGAGTAGCGGCGAAAATCACGCACGACGGTTCCCAGGACGAACGTTTCGGGCGGGATGTGCAGGTCGTCGTGCGCTTCCAGCATGGCGCGCAACAATGTCATGCCACAGCGCCCTGATCCGACGATGAAGAACGGTCGATAGCGCCGCGCACTATGGAACGGACGTCCCCGCAATAACACGGGTAGATACCGATAGAGACGGTGCAGCGAGGCCGTGGTCACCGGGGCGTGGCGTCCACTCGCCGGGCGGCGTACGCCGGACGTGGAATGTTTATCGAGCGCGCTCCTGAAAAGCCATCAGAAGCCGGTGCGCAAGCCGAGCACCACGGTTCGGGGGAGACCAGGCTTATTAAAGGCCGTCTCGTAAGTGGTATTGAACAGGTTACTGACCCTCGTGTAAGCCTCGACCGACGACCTCACATGCCACTGCAGGGAGACCTCGGCCAGCGCGTACGCATCAATAGGCACTCGAGGTCCCGTGAACCGGTTCGCGAGTACGTCCTGTTTTCCCACGAGCGTAACGCGTGCGAATGTGGAGATCACACGAGATACGTCCCCGAAGACGAACGCGTTGCCGGTGAGCGTGGGGATGGCTGGAAGAGATGCTCCGTTCGGGTAATCGGCTACGTCGAGGCCGGCGTTATCAAGAATTTTCGTTTTCACCCAAGTCAGGTTCACTCCTGTACGCCAGTGTCTGGGCCAAACATGGTCGAGCTCGGTCTCAACGCCTTCGGACAACGCCGCCCCCAGGTTTGCACTGGTCGCGTTCGTGCCGGTATCGGCGGGAACGGTGCGAATAAAGTCGTCATCCCGTCGGTGGAAATAGCCGAGCTTCAGGCTCGTCCCACCAGGCGGAGTCAAAGTGCCTCCGATCTCCCACGTGATGCTCTTCATCGGCCGCAAATCCGGATTCGCCTGGTACCCAGGTACGCTCAAGTATTGAGCGGAGATGTTGGGCACCAGGAATGCCCGGCCTGCCGCGGCGCGCAGCGACAGCCATCCCGGCACGATGCCAACCACGATGCTGGCCCGCGGTAGTAGTTGAGACGCCAGCCCCTGATATTTTTCGAGCCTGGCACCCGCGATCAGGGACAGCCGCTGGCCGAGCGCTCCCTGAAGCTCCGTAAAGAGCGCTTCGTTGGACCGGTTCAGCTGGTCGTGTTGGGTGAAATCTCCCGAGTTGTCGTCAACCTCGTGTTCCCGCTGCCACTGGGCGCCATATGACACCGTGAGTTGCGAGCCCCTCTTTCCAAGACCCAAGACGTTGCTTCCGAGGTATTCGACTCCTGGGCGGAGCAGTAGGATTTGCGCGCGGATCGTGTAGTTCGGTATCGTGGGATACCGGACCGGGTCCAACGTGCTGTCGAATGCCTCGTGGTAAACGAAGTTATCCCAAAAAAGCTGTGCACTGAGCCGATGGTGCCATGACGGCGTGGCCGCCCAGTCAGCGTCGAGCGAGCCAGTCCAGCGGTGTCTTGCGTCCCGCTGGTGCGGGTCGAGAGGAACCGTGTCGCCGGCGTCCCGCATCGGCAATTGCGACTGCAGATCGACGTAACGCGCGGTCGCGGTAAGGGCGAGGCGTGAGGAAACGGTCGCGTCGAGGCGAATTGAGGCGTCGCCGGATTGCATGTCGGTCGGAAGCGCCAACGTGCCGCGGTTATAGGCGAAGCCGACACCCGTAGAGTATCGCAGGCGCGCGCTCCCGCCGGATGCATCGAGTTCCGTGTGAGTTTGCTCGCCGTGCTGCGTCGCGCTGCCGCCCTCCGCCAGCAGGCGGAAGCGCGGGGCACCGACCTGCCCCTCGCGTGTGACGAACTGCACGGCACCCGCAAGGGCCCCTGAGCCCCACACGGCAGAAAGGGGGCCCCGCGTCAGCTCGACCCGACCTACATTGGTCAGTAGCAGGCCGTTGACATCGTTATAGCCACCGCTGATGTTGACCGCGACTCCATCGAACAGCATCTGCGTGAATGGCTCGTCACCCCCGCGCACGTGGAGTACCGCTGGCTGCCCAGGTCCTGCGCCCTCCTCGATGGAGGCACCAGGCAGGAACGTGAGCACGCGCGTGATGAGCGGTGTGGGCTCTCTCGCGAGAATGGCGCTATCCACGACCGAAGTTGGGAATCCCACTCTTGATGCGGGGGCCGGTATGGCCGTGGCCGTGATGACGACCGGCGCCAGCGGGTACGGACGTAGCGTGTCGGCTCGGGCGGAATCTGCCGAGGGCCGCTGCTGCGCCGGCAAGAAGCGAGGAAGAGCGGAGAGCACAACGGCTGCGAACGCACACAGCGAGCGAATCGGCATGGCACCCCGGATCCGTGTCGTTGAGTTGCAGATTGCTGCGAGTTGCAGGCGGACGGGCAACGCCCGAGGATCCATTCTATCGCGGCCCGCCGCGTAACGTCAATGGAGCGTGCCGGGACCCGAAGTTGGCTGCCGGTGGCGTTCGTCATCGGCGGGAATATGCTGTTCGCTTCAGGACTCATTTTTCAGGCGTTTCTTTACAATTTCTATCTCCAGTCGCTTGGGTTGACCGCAGCTGTGATGGGTCATGCCAAGGCGGCTGGCACCATTGGAAGCCTCGTCACACTCCTCCCCGCTGGAAGGCTCGCTGACCGCGTGGGGGCGCGCCTGACCGTGCTCGTCGGTACCCTCACCCTCACCCTGGGTCTGTGCGCGGGTGCGTTTGTCACCACGCCTGCGTTCGTGTACGCGACCGCGATCATCGCGGGGTCTGGAAGTGGCTTCTGGCGCGTGACGATCGCTCCCCTTCTCATGCGGATCGCAGATCCCCGCCTCCGCGCGAGAGCATTCGCTTGGAACACCGGGCTCCTCATGGGTTGGGGAGGGGTGGGAGTGGCGCTGGCGGGCGCTTTATCGACGTGGCTCGAGGAGCGTTGGGGCATGGGGCACCTGTCCGCGATTCGTTCGGCCTTACTCCTCGGCGCCCTGGGCAGCGGCGTGAGCGCGTTTCTCTTCCTCGCGCTTCCAGGGTCGCCGGCGGTCGCCCGAAACGTGGGCATGCCCGAAGCGATGCAGCCGATCATCGACTCGCCGCCGGTCATGGCGAGGGTGCTGCCGCGCATCGTGTTACTAGCCGTGTGGGGAATCGGACCAGCGCTCGTCGTTCCGTTCCTGAACATTTTCCTGTCGCGGGCGCGCGGCCTATCGATCGCGGGGACCGGATATGTGATGGGTGCGAGCAGCGTTGGCTGGTCGGTGGCGTTGCTCGCGAGTGCCGAAATCGCAACATGGTTCGGAGTGCGGCGCACGCTGGTTGCGGCGCTGCTTGGTTTTGTGCCGGCGATCCTGGGAATGTCGCTCGTGCGGAGCCTCGAGCTGACAATCGCGTTCTTCTTTCTTCAGGGAGTTATGGCTCCGCTTGCCGATCCGCTGTCCGATCAATGGTTACTCGGCATGACTCCCTCGCAGCGACAAGGGGCAGTCTCCAGCTGGCGCCAGGTGTCCGCCGATGTCGGCGCCATCATCGGCTCGATGTTGGGGGGCTGGATACTCGCCGGCGGAACTTTTGATTCATTGTTCGTCGTGGCGGGTGCTATTGCTTGTGTCGGCGCGCTGGGCGTGTGGGCGAGTGGGCATGCCGTGAGCGGGGCGGACGAGCCTTCAAGAGAGCCGGTGGCGAAATGAATCACCGCGGCACGCGCGAGCGCGCTTGCAGGGAGTGACCGGCTTTGCTAAGATTGCTCGCCATGAACAAACTCGTCGACTTTGAGCGACCCACAAATGCTCTCTACTCTGGGTTGCCCCTTCGCCATATCACGGAACTCCCGATATATGGCGTTCCCGTGCGGTACGAGTCGAACAGCGCGGCGGCGATCGCGACCATAGAAGATGCGTTCGGTGCCTGGCGGGTGCTCCGCAAGGATCCCGAATTGGTCGCTGCGGAGGGAGTGCGCGTCAGGCTAATCGTCCACGACGGGGACGAAGGCGCCGCCCGCCACGCACCGACCATCTGGCGTCTCCCTGACGCCGACCGTCTATTCGTCCGCACGCCCGGCAGTCTGGGTGTGGTGGACATGGGGCGTGGCGACGCGGTGGCCTATATCACGCCCGCATTGCTTGCGGATCGCGCCCACGCGCAATACGGGATGTTGGGGTGCATGACGCTCCCACTGGTGGAAGTACAGGGTCGATACCCTGTGCACGCTGGGATGGTCGGGCGCGGCGGGGTCGCCATACTGCTGGCCGGCCCCTCGAATACCGGGAAGAGCACCCTCCTCTTCGAGGCGCACCGCTGCGGTCTGCGCGCGCTCGCCGATGATTGCGCGCACATCCAGCTCCGGCCGACGTTTCGAGTGTGGGGCGAGTGTCCGGAGCAGGTGTATCTGCCCGCGGAGGCGAAACAACATTTTCCGGAGCTGCGAGATGTCCCCACGGTGCTGGCGAGCGGCATCGAAAAGGTGCTCGTACGATTCCGCACCGGCGTGTCGAGTGATCCCGCCACGCCTCCAGTAACGACGAGAGTCGGCGTGTGTTTGCTCGCGCGGACGGGCGGGCGTGCTGCGCTCGCAACGGCGTCCGCCGACGAGGTGAAGGCGTTTCTTCGAAAAGGTCTGGACATGCAGCGGCTGATGTGCGGGGTAGGCTTCGACGACGCGCTTGTACGCTTGAGCGCCGATGGAGGCTGGAAGCTCTCCTTGTCTGACGATCCTGCGGACGCGCTCCCGTTCATCGACGAGATGCTTACCGTGCTCGAGCGCACTGCTCGCGCCCCAGCCCTGTGCAGTTCCGCCAACTAGACGCGCGGCGCAAGAGAGGTCCCACCGTCGACGGTATCCCCTCCGCGCCAGGCTCTCCGGCTCCTCTCCCTACGTTCTTTCTCGTTGGAGCTGCAGGATCCGGCACAACCTCGCTTTGCCATTATCTCGACGAGCACCCCGACGTCTACATGAGTCCCCTCAAGAGCCCGTCGTTCTTCGCTTCCGATATTCACGGGACGCCCGTGCGACCCGAGTTCCGCCGCGGCCCCCGGCGCCATCAGCGAGGGCTGGATCGCTATCTCGACGGACCGATGCATGAGAAACGAGGCGGCCAGATCTTTCGCTGGGAGCAGTATCTCAAGCTCTTCAAGAACGTGCGAGGCGAAACGGCGATCGGCGAGGCGAGTGTGTCGTACTTGTTTTCAGAGGTAGCTGCCGAAAACATCCGTCGTACGATTCCCGCTGCGAAGGTGTTCATGGTGCTGAGGAACCCCGTGGAACGCGCTTTTACCAGTTATCTGGCCGCTCGGGCAGACGGGTGGTTGCGCGGCACGTTTCGCGAGGTTCTCGAGAGAAACGCGCGCGAGCAGCCCGGCGGGTTCGGGCGCTCATTGATGTTTCTCGAGGGCGGTCTGTACGCTCGCCAAGTAGGGCGGTACGTCGAGCGCTTCCCCGCGGAGCAGGTGAGAGTCTACCTGTATGACGACTACGCCAGGGATGCGCCTGCTATGCTCAGGGATATTTTTGCGTTCTTGGGCGTCGATCCCACCTTCGTCCCTGACCTGGCCGTTCGCCTTCACAAGGCGCGAGTCCCCCGGTTCCCAAATTTCCTCGATCTCGCTGCCCGGTTCGTGCACCGCGAGACCCTGTATCGGGCGCTGCCGCGGCCCTTCTGGATTGCTCTTCGGGCCGCCTTGTTTCGCAAGGGCGGGCGTCCCGTGATGGGTCGCGATGATCGCCGATTCCTGATCCGCTACTACCAGGACGACGTCTCGCAGTTGTCTCGGCTGCTCGGTCGCGATCTCTCGCATTGGCTTGAGGAACCGGATGCTGCTCGTCTGCCCCAGGGATAATGGCGGCCACGGTCGGTTTTTCGAAGTTTGTCGAGTCGCTGCTCCTCGGTAGCGCAAAATTCCACGAACATCACGATATCGGCTTACGTGAGCCCCAATCTGAAGTGAGCGTGTGGCTTCACGGGCTCGGGGCCCCTCGCGATGTCACGGACGTAAACGTGATGGTGGCCGCGCATCCCTTGACCATCGGCATTGGGCTGAGCGACGCGGACCGTCAGGCGGCGGCAATCGCCGGGCGTGCCTCCCTGCAATTCCGATGGCAGCGCAGCGGTGTGCTGCTCGGAGAACTCAGGCTTGCCTGGACTGACTCCAGTTGCGCAGGAGGTGCTACACTTGGCCTCTTCCTGGTTGGCAGGTCGCGGCACTACTGCCTGCCGCGCCCATGGCGCTGGAGGTACAGCATGTGGCGGGAGTACACCCGCTGGACATCCAACAAACGTTCGGGCATCCGGTTGTCCCGGCGCGAAAGCGCTGGAGTCGCAGTCTTCTATTTGTGCCCCCGCCCCGTGGCGCTGGTGAGCGTCATGGACGGGGCAGTCGGCAATGTCTTTCCGATGGATCTCATTGGGCCGATCGGCGGTGATGTCTTCTCACTCGCTCTACGCCCGACCAGCGCGGGCGTGCCGTTGATCGGCCGCTCGGGGCACCTGGCCCTGAGCACTGTTCCGGTCGTCCAAGCTGCGGTGGCGTACGCGCTTGGCAGAAATCATCGGACTCCATTCGTTGGGACTCGTGACCTCCCGTTCGACACAATGACATCCGCCGCGCTCGGCCTTCCCGTGCCTCGATTCGCCCTTCGCGTGAGAGAACTACAGGTTCTTCGTAGTGAGACAATGGGAAGCCATCGCCAGTTCCTCTGCCGCGTGATGCGCGACACCAAATATGGGGACGGGTTGCAACTCTTCATCGCTCATGGTCTGTATCAGGCGTGGCCCCGACGGGGAACGCCAAACGATACACCGCGGGCATGAAGATGCCGCGTCCCCGATCGCTCGCGAAGTAGACGGTGCGCCCGTCGGCGCTCCACGCCGGCTGATCGTCGTTGCCCGTGCTGCGCGTTAGCTGTCGTTCGACCCTGGTGGTGAGATCGCGTAGCCATACGGCATCCCACCCGCGCGCGCGGCGCGAAAACACGAGACGCATTCCGTCGGGCGAATAGCGCGGCCCTCGTTCGTCACCCCATCCGTCCGTCAACAAGCGCACGCGGCCGGTTACGATATCCAGTTCGTCTACCTGCCAGTGAGCTTCTCTGCCGGGCAGCCGGGCGAACGCAAGGCGCCCGCCCGCGGGCGCAAGATCCGGATCCGCGATCTCACCGCTAGCAACCCGCAGAGCGCGTCCGTGCATCGGTGCGTCGAAGAGGTACAGCCCGCCGTTGCAGACTGCGGCGAGGCGTCCCCCGTCGGCCGATGGTGCCGGTTGCTCGCAACGCCATGTTTCGGGTGTCCACCACGTGACCGAGTCGCCGTGCACCTGGGCCACGCGTGATCGACCGTCATGGGCGATTTCGACGAAGAGAGAATTGCCGTTTCGAGCGAACGCGGGAGCTAGTTGATGGGCCGCCGTCGGGATGCCGCGCGGTACGTCGCCACGCAACTCGTATTTCGCGCACCCAGCGCAGCCGAGCTCTGAATAAACGAGCCCGACCGGGCTGGCGCTTGGCGACTCGATGTGAGGGGCGTTCCACGCGATGGGCTCTGCGCTGTCCGTGCGATGTCGGCGCACAGCCCATGCGGCGTGCACGGATGAGAGAACCACAATGCCCGCCCACACGGCTCGTGGCACGCGCCAAGGCCGTGCGTCCCGAAGGAGGAGAAACAACAACGCCGTAAGGGCGCAGAGGCGCAGATGCAAGATCGGTGAGTGCGCGCTCAGCGGCGAAACGGCAAAGAGATACAGACCGATCACTGCGATGAACGTGCGAAAGCGACGCTCTCGCCACAGGCGAGGACTCCAGAGCGCGACTGGAATAATCGCTAGTAGGGCGTGATACGAGAACACCGACGTAGATAGGAGGAGAAGGACAAGAACGAGCAGACTTGTTTCGGCGATATCATTTCGCTTCCGAAGCGTGAACGCGACCAGCGACAGGAGGCTGAGCAGCGCGGCGTCGCGGCAAAAATGGAACGCCAGTGGAAGGTCAACTAGAGGATTCGGGTTGAGCGTCGGCTCGCGTACCAAGAGGAGCCGGAGTACATTTGTCCAGCTTTGCAGTTCAGGGTCGAAGGGGTTGTCGGTTTGGCCCGCGAGCGATGCCGGGAGAATGCTCGCGAGGTAATGCTGGTGCAAGGGCCAACCCAGCGCCCAGATCGAGAGCGCGAACGTGCCGGCCAGAGCCGCGACAAACGTCCCCGCCGCCCTCCAGTCGCGACGAACCAGGAAGTATGCGAAGAACGGCGCCGGGTAAAGCTTGAGCGCCGTACCAAAGCCAAGGAGGGCGCCAGCTGCCCCTGAGCGGCCGGCGAGCATCAGCATCAGTGACACGGCGATGAGGAGCGTCAGCGCGATATAGAATTGTCCAAAGACGAAATTGTCGTGGAGAGCGCTCCCGGATAAAGCTGCGAGCAACAGTCCGGCGGCAACGCCCAAACCGCGGAGTCGTCGGAGGACGAACAAGAGGGCAAGCAGCATGCCCAGATTCGCCATGCTCCACAAAGCCTTGGCGGTGAGCGGGTCGAATTTGCCCAACGGGACGAGAGGAAGTGCCGCGGGTGGTGGAAAGTAATTGAATCCGCCTAGTGCATCGCGAACACCCGCATACTCCATTTGCCGTTGGAACCAGGAGAATTCGTACAGACGCGACGTGGGCTCACCACGGGCGATGAGACGCGCGGGAATGTAGTAGTTGGAGAAATCCGTCTCGATCCTCCCGACTGCGGGCAAAACCGCGCTCCAGAGAATGACGGCGAGGCTTGTCGCTCCCACCCCGAACACCCCAATAGGGTTTGAACGCGACAAGCGCTGCCCGTGCGTGAACCCTGTAGCATTCATGAGCGCCGTGCACGATTGTGAGCGGCACAATCTAAGCAGCGGCGGAGTTGACTGGCGAGCCCCGAAACGAACACGGCGCCCGCTGTGAGGCGGGCGCCGTAAGACTGTGCGATGCCGCGGTGGTTACAACTTCACCACGTTCTGCGCCGCGGGGCCCTTCTGCCCGTCGACGACTTCGAATTCG
>Ga0137377_10004064_pt1 | contig 11488 bp, 10 predicted proteins | sample SagtaG_22_FD_104815 | JGI IMG/M metagenome (GOLD analysis project Ga0137377, IMG submission 104815) | Vadose zone soil microbial communities from Sagehorn Ranch, Mendocino, California, USA - Sage2_L_40_16 metaG | ecosystem: Environmental > Terrestrial > Soil > Vadose zone | place: USA... | reverse complement strand
CGCTCCGATTCGGCGATCGGCAGGCGGGAGTGGGACGCTTCGCCTGACGCTGCGTGATCGGCCCTCGCTTTGAGCGAGGCGCACATTGCTGCCGTTATGAACGGATCGGGTTCGGAACAGGTGCTTACCGATCCAAGGGTGTTGCGACGGCCAGCCGTCCCAGGGCGGCCAGCGACTCGGTGATGTCGCGGCGCATCTTCGGGGCGAACAGCCGCAGCAAGGGCCCGGATCCGCCCTGCACCCTGACCCTCTTGACCACCCGGACACGTCCCCCGGAGACGGGTTCGAGCACGTGGTCGAAGACGACCTTGCCCAACGGCACCGGGCATTCACTCACCCAGCGTCGCCCGGCATCCACCGCCGTGATGGTGAACGAGCCACCCAGGTTGCCGCGCTGCTTGGCCCAGCCGGACACACCCGGCCGGAACGGGCCATCCAGCCACGCGATTTCCTTGCTGGCATCCCACTCAGGCCAGCGGGCCACGTCGGTCCACACCGCCCAGACCGCAGCCGACTCGGCCTCGAACGTTGCCTCGCATTCGAATCCGTACATGCCCCGCCTTTGATGACGCCCGACCGGTACCCAAAGCTAACAGGCCGGTGCCCGCGAAACACGTGTGTTTCCATTGCTGCTCTCGTACGGCCCAGACGTGATCGCAAGGCACGATGCCGCGTTGCGGTCCCCGTTGGGCTGAACGGCCCGGCTGCAGACCCGCCGGCTCATTTGCGGCCGAGGGCGCAGAACTCGTCCATGTCCTGTATGCCGCCGAGGTCGTGCAGTTCGGGCCGCCACCGCGGGCACGACACCACTCCGGGCTCGACCAGCTCCAGGCCCTCGAAGAAGGCGGCGATCTGCCCCGGGCTGCGCAGCCGGTAGGGGGTGGGGGCCACCTGGTTCCACTGCCGCACCGCCTCGATCACCCGCTCGCCGGTGACCTCGCTGGTGGAGTGAGTGATGGCCAGATAGCTGCCCGCCGGCACGGCAGCCAGCAACCGCGTCAAGATCGCCTTCGCCTCACCGTCATCGCCGATGAACGGCAAGATGCCCAGCATGGTGATAGCGACGGGCCGGGTGAAATCCAGCGTCGCCGCGGCACCGTCCACAATCGTGTCGATGTCACGGGCGTCGGCTTCGATGTAGTCGGTGGCGCCCTCAGGGCTGCTGGTCAGCAGCGCCCGAGCGTGGACCAGCACGAGCGGATCGTTGTCGACATAGACGACCCTCGATTCGGGGGCGACCCGCTGGGCGACCTCATGGGTGTTGTCAACAGTCGGTAACCCGGTCCCGATGTCCAGGAACTGGCGAATCCCTGCGTCGGCAGCCAGGAACCGCACGACCCGGGCGAGGAAGTGGCGCGAGGCGCGGGCGATATCGACGATCTCCGGAAGAACGGCGAGCGTCTGGTCACCGGCTTGGCGGTCGACGGGATAGTTGTCCTTGCCACCAAGCCAGTAGTTCCAGATCCGGGCCGAATGCGGCACGGTGGTGTCGATCGGGGGTCGCGGCCCGTCGTGGTTGCCCGCGTCGTCTGTCACCGGGAGTATCTCCTCGAACCTGCGTGTACATCTGAAAAGGGGTGATTCACCAGACCCAGGTGGCACTGTGATCGTCCCACCTCAGTGTCTCGCCATGCTGACCACCCCAGGACTCTGAGCACACGACTGCCGCCCGAAAGTAAGCCTAGCGGTGCAGACCTGATCATCGGCCACCCGGTCGAATGCATGGCCAAGCGCCGAGCTCGGCGGCCAAGCGGCCGATGCTGCCGGCGCAGGCGCAGCGAGTACGGAGGTTGGCCACGCTAAGCCGAGGCCAGAACAAGAACCCGCCCGCAATGCGTTAGCAGAACCGTGTCCTGACCTGCCGTCTACTGGTCCGTCCTCCTCGTGCTTGCCAGTCCTTGGCCGTGGCCGAGGTGTCCAGGCTCGCGAAGCGACCGCGCAGCGGCTTGGCCTTGACTCGGAGGACCCGGCCGAGATCATCGAGCAGCGAGGAGGATGGGGATCACCTGCTTGCAAATCGCCATGATCGTCCGATTAAAGCGGCCTGAGGTGGGTGGGCGACTGTCCATGAGTGACCGTGGGATACCGCCCCTGACCGGGATTAATGGCACGTTAATGGCACGGCGATCTTGCCCGGTCCGGCACTCCCGCACGTCGCCACCCGCTGAACATCACCAGCCACAAGCCTGCCAGGATCTTCGTGGTCACCCCGGAGCCGGAGTGCCCCCGCCGGAGGCATCTGGGCCTCCGGCAGCGAGTCCGCCCCTCAGGACGCACACCCGACCAGACCGTGCCCTGGGGTGCGGTTCAAGCAGCCGGACTGGGACCTGTGGGGGTGGCTGCAATGCCCTGGCAAGCCCAAGCCGTCCAGGTACAGGTGCATGAACCACTACGCTCTGCATGTGGCTGGGGCGAGGGTCGTTGTCGCAGAACTCATCATTGACCAGGCCACAGAGAAGAAGATCAACACAAAGCATCAGCTCACTGCGGCAGAGGTCCGCGAAGCCGTGCTGTACGCCAACGACACCGTAGCCGAGTGGCAGGACCATCCCGAGCACGGCACTCGCCTGGTTGTGCGGGGAACTACATACCTGAAACGACCGGTCATCGCATACATGACGCCGCTCAACGAGAACGACCCAAAGGAGGGAACCTTCGACCTCAAGACCGCGATGACCGACCCTGACTGGGGTAGTAGCACTGGACTAAGCCAGGCATGATGAGAGTTGTGGAGGTCATGGACGGAGCCTCAGGAAGCGACGGCGAGCCCACTTGGGAGGAGGCGGTTGCCGCGTTCGGTACCGGCACACCAGTGGAGCTCGTCCGGCCTGCTCGCAAGATCGTCATTCGGTACCGTTACGAAGATGGCCGCTGCTACGCAACGTCGCCCGACCTCACAGGCTTTGAAATCGCTGGGACGAACCTGTACGAAACCAGGAACCTAGCGCGCAAGAGACTCGATGCTTGGCTAGACCCGGCCGTGGAGCTGGACGAGATAATGCCCTTCGGCCACATACTTGTCGCTAAAGCGGCCACGCGACGCAAGGCCAACGCTCATCATCTATCGACACATCTACGCACCTGGCGCATCAAGGTTGTGAACTCGCTGGCTGTGGCGCTGCTTCAAGCAGCAGAGCGGATCATTGACTCCTTGGACAGTCTGGATGCTGTCCAGCGTGACGACTGGCCCACTCAATCTCCGAGGCAACGGGCTCGCCCAGGCGATAAGACACGTCGGTAAGCCCTGCATGCATTGCTGATGGCCTGTCACACCGCGGATAGCCGCGAGTCGCGAGAGTTGAGCTAGACGGTTTCGAACCCGACTCCCACTCGCAGGCTGCCGTGATCGGCTGGCAACGCGGCCCGAGCTGCTCGGACGGGTGTTCGTTGCTGACCGTGACCTGCGTCGGTGACCGGATCTACCGACAGAGTGATCTTGACTTGGTTCGGCGCTCCTGCGCCTATCCAGTCTGTGAGATGGCCGTGAGAGGTCCTATGCCTAGTGTCAGCCATCAGCCTGGGCTCGCCATGTTGCAGCGTTCGCTACGTTGGTGTAGCATTCGCTACATGTATCAGTTGACTCGTGATCAAGCTGAGCGGGAGCTTGTCGCCTGGGCGACGGCGAACGCATGTCGTGACGACGTCATCAGGGCCGCGTACCGAGCAGGCGTAGCCAAGAACAGGATTTATTCAATCACTGGGATCGCCCGTACCACTATCGACCGCATTCTTGAGGAGCACACTGTGCGCCGAGGATTCATGCAGATGGCCACGCGAGAGGAAGTCGCCCAGTTTCTTGAGGAATTTATTCAGGACTGGCCGCGGGATCCGACGTGGCGGGGCGGCCCATTCCCGTTCCGACCGCGGCCAGCTATGGCCTACCAAGTCTCGGCAGAGGAGCTTGCGGCCCAAATGTTTGAGATGGTCGGGTTCCGGGCTCTGCGGCTTGGCTCATGGCTCAATACGCCTGACGGCGAGCTGATGGCGGCAGCCGTCGAGCTGCTTTCGCCTCCGCCTTATGAGGTAGATGCCAAGTTGCTGGTCGATGCGCTGAAGATCGCTGCAACCAGACAGCGGAGCGCGGAGCGGGAGAAGGCAGTCGGCATCGGCGTGGTTGCCGCCATCGGCGCGGTGCTTCTCGCGGGTTCAAGGACCTGATGTCGGCAAGCCTGCACCAGGTACCCTCGCCTCAGAGAATGCAGAGTTACAACTTTGTCATTCATCCGCACTACCCTTGAATTAGCACGAAACCCTGGTCACCAGACGCCCAGGATGGAGTTGCCCCGGCCTGTGCGAACTGGCTTCGCTACGGCGTCCAGCCCAAGAACCCACGAGCGGGGCTGCGGCCCGGCTGGTGCAAAGGCAAGGCGCACCGCCGCGAGTACCTCGGTTACGCCGGTCGCCGCGTCCTGGTTTCCCGCAAATGGTCCGGCAAGACCCTCGCCGACCATCGGACCGACCGCAAGCACTGGCTGATGGCCGCGCTCGGGATTTCGGCAACCGACCCAAGCCGGTACGCCTGGGAACCTGTCGCGCCCGGTGACCCCGACCACATGTCCCACGCACAACGGCTCCTGCACATCGTCGCCGACCGCGTCGCCTGGACGCAGGCACTCGACCAGGCGCGGCGGAAAGCCTCAGGACAACCACCGGGCCAGGATCTTTCGGCAATACGGGGGGCGGCGTGAGCGGTGACCGGAATGAGTCCCAATCAGCCGACAGACTCGCGGGCCTGCCGCTGCTGATTCCTGTCCCGAAAGCGGCACAGCTCCTTGGCATCAGCCGCGCGGCGGCGTACCGCTACGCCAACGCCGGGGAGTTGCCGTGCAAGCGGCTCGGACGACGGCTTTATGTCATCACGGCACGGCTGCGTGAGTTCATCGATACGAAAGTAGAGGCAGCATGAAGGGCCACGTGTCCAAGCGCGGGAACACCTTCGCCTACTGGTTCGACATCGACCCGGACCCGTTGACCGCAAGCGGCGACAGCAGACCAAGAGCGGCTTCGAGTCGGAAAAGGCCGCATGGAAAGAATGCCGTGCGGCGATCTCGGAGTACGAGAAGGGCCGCGTCGTCAAGGCATCCCGGCGAAAGGTCGGCGAGGCGCTGGCCGAGTGGCTCACGCGCATTGAGCATTCGATCAAGCCATCGATGGCGCAGAACTGGCGGAACTACGCCGCGTACTACGTGACTCCGACATAGGTCTGCGCGCCGTCCAGGACATCAACGGCGGCATCTGCGACGCGCTGTACGGGAAGCTGCTCGCCGAAGGCCGCGTCAAAGCCCAGCCGAAGAAGAAGCCGGCCGAGCGGCCGGTACACGTCCGCAGGGTCACGTCAGCGGGCCGCGTAATGCCCTGCCGTCCCTACCGCTACGACGCCGTGCGGTGCTACCGGCAACACGCCGAGGACGATCCCGCGCTCGGACAGCCCATCGAGGTCAAGAAGCCACGTAGGAACGCGGGCAAAGCTGCGGACAAGGCCGCGCCGAAGCCACCGCGGCCCGGCCTGGAACCCAAGACGGTCATCAACACCCACCGCATGCTGCACCGGGCCTGGGAGGACTTCGTGGCCTGGGGCTGGGCCAAACGCAACGTCGTCAGCGACGCGCACCCGCCCCGCCTCGTGCGCAAGGGCCGCAAGGTCTGGACCGTCGCCCAGCTTCAGACGTTCCTGCAACGGGCGCGCTCGGATCGCTTCTTCGCGCTGTTGGTGCTCGAAGCCACCTCGGGCATGCGGCGCTGCGAGCTGGCGGGGGCGTCGCGCGACGGGTTCAATTCCGGCACCGGAACCCTCACGATCGACATCACACGCGTTGTCGTGGACGGCCAGGTCATCGAATCGGACGGCAAGACCGAGAACGCGCAGCGAACCCTCGCGCTCGACCCGTTCACCCTGGCCACCCTCAAGCTCCATGTCGAGACGCTCGACCGGGAGCGCGCCGAGTTCGGCCCGGACTATGCCGACCACGGGCTGCTGTTCTGCTGGGAGAACGGCACGCCCCCACACTCCGACACGATCACCCGGCGATTCCACCGACTCGGCGAACAGGCCGGACTGCCCAGAATCAACCTGCATGACGTCCGCCACAGCTACGCGACCGCAGGCCGTGACGCGAAGATCGACTGGAAGGCGCTCAGCACGCGCATCGGACACTCAGACGTGGCCTTCACGATGCGGCAATACGTCCAGACGGACCTGGAGGCCGACCGCCAGGTAGCCAACACGCTCGCCGCGCTGATCCTCGGCGGATCTCTCGCGTCCGTCCAGATCCCAGACGAGATCGCCGACCACGACAAGGGCCGGGGCGACCAAAACCCGACGGACGCCACGGACGAGAACGAGCCGGACACCGGCGGCGATGCGGTAGCGTGACCAAGATCCCGTTAGCAAATCCGTTAGCAAACGACATGCAAGAGGCCCCTTCCATGATCGGAAAGGGCCTCTGAGCTGGTAGCGGGGGCGGGATTTGAACCCGCGACCTCTGGGTTATGAGCCCAGCGAGCTACCGAACTGCTCCACCCCGCGTCGAGGTGCTTTCACTTTATGGGCGCCCGCGCCCACAAGCAAATCGGCGGCCGCCCGCCAGATTCGCTGCCATGGTTGTGCCGTGGTGGCCGCGGAAGCGCCCTCGCAGGACAATCAGGTTCAGTCTGCCCCCGCCGCATCGCGCGCCGGGATCGCGTGGTGAACGGCGCCGTGGTGGCACGGCGGCGCTCGGTAGGCTTGCCGACGTGCAGCGCCACCTGCGCGACCTGATCAGTCTGCGCACCCTGACCCGCGTGCGGGCGAGCCCATGGCTACGGCTGGGCCTCGTCGCGCTCGCGGTGGGTTTTTGTGTGTACGGGCTGATCGCGCAGGGCAGCGAGGTAACTGCCGCGCTGCGGCACCTGCACTGGTACTCGGTGGTGGGGGCGGTCCTCGCCGCGATGGCGGGGCTTGGCTTCATGATGGCGGCCTGGCGGTCGCTCCTCGCCGATCTCGGATCGCCGCTGCGGCTGCGGCCCGCGACAAAGATCATGTTTGTCGGGCAGCTCGGCAAGTACGTGCCCGGCATGGTGTGGGCCTTCGCCGCACAGGTCGAGCTTGCCCGCGAACACAACGTCCCGCGCAGGCGCTCGGCGAGCGCGACCGCGATCACCGTCGCCATCACCCTGGCGACCGGCCTGATCGTGGCCGCCGTGACGCTACCGCTGACCTCACATAGTGCCGCACGCCACTACTGGTGGGTCCTGGCCTGCGCCCCGCTGCTGCTGGCGTGTCTCTACCCGCCGGTGCTTGGCGCCGCGCTCGACCTGGTGCTCAAGCTGGCCCGCCAGCCCCCGCTCGAACGCCGGGTCAGCCTGCCCGGCCTTGCCCGCGCCCTCGGCTGGACCACGCTCGGCTGGGCCTGCTATGGCCTGCAGCTTTGGCCGCTGGTCGCGGACGTGAGCGGGCGCGGCGCGGGGGTGCTGCTGCTCTCCGTCGGCGCATATGCCCTCGCCTGGTCGGTCGGGTTCGTGCTGGTGATCTTCCCGAGCGGCGTGGGACCGCGGGAACTCGCCCTGATCGCGGCGCTCGCACCGGTGCTGCCGCGCGGGTCCGCACTCGTCGTGGCGATCGTGTCGAGGCTTGTCATGACGGTCTGCGACCTGGCCTGGGCCGGGATCGGCCTCGCCGCTGGCCGCCACGCGGGCTCGGCGCCGCCCGAGACCACATCCCCAAGCGCCGCCCCCCATAGCTCCGCATCCGCCAGCACCGCCCCCTCCAGCACCGGACCCGCCAGCACCGCAAGCACCGCGCCCGCCAGGACCGCACCCACGCCCCGGACCGGGCCACCCAACTAGCCGAACGGCTGCCGCGAGCCGCAGGTTACGTTCCGTGGCTCACAGCCGTGACCGCCCCGCCTTCCCCTCACCCAGCGTGAGCATAAATTGACCCAATAAACCTTTGACATCCTCAAACAACTGCCATACCTTTGAGGAAGTCAACTGTTGACAAGGTCATGTTGATGACATCAGGTGCCCTGACCCGCACCGCGAGCACCGCCCGCGTGAGCGGCAGGGCCGGACCTGAAGGGAGGCATCGTGGCTGACAGCTCCACAGCAGGAAGCGCCGTCGCGAGCCCGGTCACGGCCACCGCGGGCGCGGCCGCCGGCCCGGCGGACGCGGCCATCCGCGCGGCCGGGGTCATGGGTCCAGCGGCCGCCGTCGGCACCCCCGGGTGCCCCGCGACTGGCCTGCTCGCTGCCGCGGCGACGGAGACCGACAAACTCGACCAGGACATCTTTGACGCCATGATCAAGCTGTTCAGGCAGATTCTCGTGCAGAGCGAAAAGCTCGCGGAACGCTATGGCGTGCCGCTGTTCTGCGTCAAGGCGCTGCACATCCTGGACACGTCCATGGCGATGAAGGAACTCGGTCAGCGGATGGGATGCGACCCGTCCTTCGTCACCGCGATCGCCGACACGCTGGAGAAGCGAGGACTCGCCAAGCGCGAGGCCAGCCCCGCCGATCGCCGGGTCAAGAATCTCGTCCTCAGCGCCGACGGCATCGCGCTCAAGGGGCAGCTGGAGAAAGCGATGCAGGCAAACATGCCGTGGTCACGCGCGCTCGACACGGCCGAGCGCCAGTCATTCCTCTCGCTGATCCGCAAGCTCACCGATGCCATGGCCGGCACCGGCGCAACCCACACCGCCGCAACCCACACCGCCGGCGCCACGGCGGCCTCACCCGCCATGCCATCCGGGGGCGGGCACGCGGGGGAGGTGAGCGACGCGCCAGACGACGCTTCGGCGGGCTGAAGCAGGCCGCGCAAGGCGGGAGCAACCTCCGCAGCGCCCGCGACCGAACCGAACACGAACATTGAGCCCGCAGCCGATCAGCCCCGCTAGCCCCAACATGTCACATCTGGCGGCCCGAACCCGTCCTCAGGGCGGACGGTGACCGCGCAGCGATCGGCTAATCCGCGACACCGCGTCATATAAACCTGCGCATCTCGTCACGCCTCGGCCAGGCAGGCCGCGGCGGCGGATCTCTACGCCCTCAAGCAAGGAGAACCACCTTGTCCACCACCCAATCGACAGCCAGGAGCGCGGCCGCACCGCGAGCCTCGGCGGCGGCGCCGGCTACGACCGGAGGTAACCGCCGACTCGGCCTGGCGCTCGTCGTCATCGCAACCGCACAGCTCATGGTCGTGCTCGACGCGACCATCGTGAACGTCGCCCTGCCGCACATCCAGCGGGCGCTGGGCTTTTCAGGATCCGGCCTCGAGTGGGTCGTCAACGCGTACGCGCTCACCTTCGGCGGCTTCCTGCTGCTCGGCGGGCGCGCCGGCGACCTGCTCGGCCGCCGGAGGATCTTCGTCGCCGGGCTGATCCTGTTCTCTGCCGCCTCGCTGGCCGGAGGCTTCGCCACATCCCAGGCCTGGCTGCTGACCGCGCGGGCGATCCAGGGCCTCGGCGGCGCCATGATCGCACCGACCGCCCTCGCGCTGATCACCACCACCTTCGCGGAAGGGCCGGCCCGTAACCGGGCGATGGGCGTCTACGCCGCGATGAGCGGCGGTGGCGCGGCGGTCGGCCTGGTCGCTGGCGGCCTGCTCACCAGCTACCTGTCGTGGCGGTGGGTGCTGTTCGTCAACGTGCCGATCGGAATCCTGACCGCGGTCGTCGCGCCGTTGGTGTTCGGCGAGTCGGCCAGGAACCGGGGCCGCTTCGACCTGCCAGGGGCAATCACCGGCACCGGCGCCGTGGCGCTGCTCGTCTACGGCCTGTCCAACGCGAGCACGGACCAGGCCGGCGTCTCGCACTGGGGCGACACCAAGGTCGTCGTCTCGCTCGTGGCGGCGGCGGTGCTGCTGGCCAGCTTCCTGGCCATCGAGAGGCGGAGCCGGCACGCGCTGATGCCGCTGCGCATCTTCGCCAACCGCAACCGATCGGGCGCGTACCTGATCATGCTCCTGCTCGCCACCGCGATGTTCGGCATATTCTTCTTCCTCACGATCTTCGTGCAGACGGTGCTCGGCTACAGCGCGCTGAAGTCGGGCGTGGCGTTCCTGCCGTTCGCCGGCACGATCGTCGTGGCGTCGGGGATCGTCAGCCAGCTGATCCCCCGGACGGGCGCCAGAGCGCTGATGCTGGCCGGTGCGGCGACCACCACCGGTGGCATGTACTGGTTCTCACACATCAGCGTGCACACCACCTACCTGAACGGCCTGCTGGGCCCGATGCTGGTCACCGCGACCGGCCTCGGCCTGCTGTTCGTGCCGATCTCGCTGGTGGCGCTCAACCGGGTCCCGAACCAGGACTCCGGGCTCGCGTCCAGCCTGCTCAACACCGGCCAGCAGGTCGGTGGCGCGATCGGGCTCGCCGCCCTGGGCACCGTGGCCTGGACGGCGGTGGCGAACAGCGTCCGCAGCCAGGTCGCGCACGCCGCGGCGGCAGCCGCCAAGTCCGGCCACCCGTTGGTGGCAAAGCCGGGTGCCCAGGTGCCCGCGTCGATCTACCACCAGGCTCTCGCGGTGGGCATCACCCGCGGGTTCCTGGTCGCGTCGGGGATCGCGCTGGCCGCATTCGTGATCGCGGTCATCACGATCCGGATCAGGCGCGAGGACCTGACCGTCGCGACCGCTGGGCAAGCGGCCGAACCCGAGGCCGCAGCGGCACTGCCGGGCGCGGCCGGCCGGGCCGTCGAGGGCGCCGCGGCGGGCGCGCCCGAGCCCGTCAGGTCGTAACGTCCGCCGGTGTGGGAGGCGTGCCGGGCGCCGCTGCGGCGAGCAGCGCGGCCAGGTACGCCTCCCACAGCGCGCTTTCCGCGACGGGCCGCACCCCGTCGCGCAGCCGCTCCGCCACACCCGGCCCGCCGAACCTGGCAAGGGCCGCCGCCAGGCTGGACTCGTCCCCCGGTTCGCACAGCAGCCCGTCCACGCCGTCGCTGACCTGCTCGCCGAACGTCCCCGTGCGGGTGGCGATGACCGGCACCCCATGGGAGAACGCGAGCCAGGCGTTCTGCGACGCGGTGGCGTGGCGGTAAGGAAGCACGAGCGCGTCGGCGGCGCGCAGGAGCGCTCCGATCTCGTCCGCGGGCACGTACCCCGGGCGTAGCTCCACCCTGTCCCCCAGGCCGAGCTCGGACACCAGCGCCCGGGTGGCACCCAGGCCCCCCCAGAACTCGCCGGCCACCGTCAGCGTCAGCGTGGGTGGCCCGCCGCCCACCCGCGCGAGCGCGCGAAGCAGCAGGTCAAGCCCCTTATAGGGACGCACAATCCCGAAGAACAGCAGGTGCAGGGACGCGCGAGCAGGCGGCGGGCACTCGCCCGCAGCAGGTTCGGCACCCTGATCCTTAACGGCTGCCGCGGATGCGGCACCGGTTGATGCGGGGGGGTCCGGGGGGGCCGCCCCCCCGGGGTGGCACAGATCCTTAACAGCTGCCGCGCGCCGCGCCGACCGCGGGGTGCGGAGCACACGGGGGGCCTCCGGGCCATCCCCCGCCGGCACCGCGCCCCCCCGG
>Ga0137377_10004061_pt1 | contig 11492 bp, 8 predicted proteins | sample SagtaG_22_FD_104815 | JGI IMG/M metagenome (GOLD analysis project Ga0137377, IMG submission 104815) | Vadose zone soil microbial communities from Sagehorn Ranch, Mendocino, California, USA - Sage2_L_40_16 metaG | ecosystem: Environmental > Terrestrial > Soil > Vadose zone | place: USA... | reverse complement strand
GCGGTGCCCGTCGCCGAGACGGCGATCGCGGAGGATCCGACGTTTCCGCGCGCGGCGGGCACGTCGAACGTCGTGGACCTGCTGCGCCCGCAGCTCGACCGGCCGTTCGCCTGGATCCCGCTCGGCCGCGTGCGCGAGGGCGGTCGCCCGCTGACGGCGCGCCTCGTCCGGCTCGCCGGCATGGTGATCGTGGCCGACGCCGAGACCGATGCCGACCTCGACACGCTCGTGGAGGCGGTCCTCGAGCTCGATTCGCCGCCGCTCCTCGTGGGCGCGGCCGGCCTCGCGCTGGCGCTCGCGCGCCGGCTCGGGCTGGCGGCGGCACGCGTGGATCCGCCCACGGGCGAGCGCTGGCTCATCGTCGCCGGCAGCCAGCATCCCGCCACGCGGCGCCAGGTGGAGGCCGCGCGCGAGGCGGGGCTGACGGTGCTCGCCACGCCCGACGCGCCGCAGCCCGACCGCGCGGGCGCCGTCACCGACCTCGCCGCGCAGGCGCGCGCGCGGCTCGATGCCGGGCCCGTCGACGTCGTGCTCGTCACCGGCGGCGAGACGCTCGTCGCGCTCTATCACACGCTCGGCGCCGAGCGCCTGGATCTCGAGGGCGCACCACGGCCGGGGCTGGCGCTCGGCCGGCTGCGCGCGCCGGGCCGCGAGCCGCTGACGGTGGTGACCAAGGCGGGCGGCTTCGGCGAGCCGGATCTCTTCGTGAGCCTCGTGCGCGAGGCCGTCGCGTGAAGCAGCCGATCCTCGGCGTGACCATGGGCGATCCCGCCGGCGTGGGCCCGGAGATCATCGCTCGCGCCGTGGCGGAAGCTGCTGTGCGGAGCGCCAGCCGTCCCGTCGTCGTCGGTGCAGCGTCGACCATGAGCGCAGCGCTGGCGCTCGTCTCGTCCCCGCTCACGCTGCACGCCGTGAAGCGCGTGGCCGACTGCCGCTGGGCCGACGGCACGCTGGAGGTCCTGGACCTCGCCAACGTGGACATGGCCTCGCTGCCCCGCGCCGCCGTGAGCGCGGCGGCGGGCAAGGCGGCCTACGACTACGTCGAGCGCGCGGTGACGCTCGCCCAGGCGCGTGAGATCCACGGCATCGTGACCGCGCCCATCAACAAGGAGGCGCTGGCGGCGGCCGGCATGCCGCACACCGGCCACACGGAGATCCTCGCCCGGCTCTCGAACACCGCGGACTTCGCGATGCTGCTCATGGGCCACGACCTGCGCGTGATCCACGTGACCACGCACGTCGCGCTGCGCCGCGTGCCCGAGCTGGTGACGCGCGAGCGCGTGCTGAAGACGATCCGTCTCGCGCAGACGACGATGCTCGGCCTGGGCCGTCGCGACGCGCGCATCGCGGTGGCCGGCCTGAACCCCCACGCGGGCGAGGACGGGCTCTTCGGTGACGAGGAGAAGACGGCGATCGCGCCCGCCATCGAGGCCGCGCGCGCCGAGGGCATGACCGTGATCGGTCCGCTGCCCGCGGACACCCTGTTCTCCCGCGCGCGCGGTGGTGAATTTGATATCGTCGTCGCCATGTATCACGACCAGGGGCACATTCCGGTGAAGACGGTCGGATTCACGTACGACGAGGCGAGCAAGCGCTGGACGGGCCTGTCGGGCGTGAATGTGACGGTCGGCCTGCCGTTCCTGCGCGTCTCCGTCGACCACGGCACCGCGTTCGACCGCGCGTGGAAGGGCATCGCGAACCCCGAGAGCATGATCGAGGCGATCGACGTCGCCGTGCGCATGCTCGCCGCGCAGTGAGCGAGCGGGAGCTCCGGGCCCTCGTCGCCGACGTCCGCCGGGGCCGCCTCTCGCGGCGCGGCTTCGTGACGCTGATGGCCGGGCTGGGCGTTACCGCGCCGCTCGCCGCGCAGATGCTGGCGCCGCTGCCCGCGCGGGCGCAGGCACGGCCGGCCTTCACGCCGAGCCGGCGCGGCGGGGGCGGCCAGCTGAGAGTCCTCTGGTGGCAGGCGCCGACCCTCCTGAACCCGCACTTCGCGACCGGCACCAAGGACCAGGACGCCTCGCGCATCTTCTACGAGCCGCTGGCCGGCTTCGATCCCGACGGCAACGTGGTCCCGATCCTCGCCGCGCAGCTGCCGAGCATCGAGAACGGCGGCGTGGCGCGCGACGGCACGTGGGTGATCTGGAACCTCAAGAAGGGCGTCGTCTGGCACGACGGCAAGCCCTTCACCGCCGACGACGTCGTGTTCAACTGGGAGTACGCCGCCGACCCGGCGACCTCCGCGTGGACGCTCGCCTCCTACCGCGAGATCGAGCGCGTCGACCGCCTCGACAGTCACGCCGTCAAGGTCGTCTTCAAGCGCCCCACGCCGTTCTGGGCGGACGCCTTCTGTGGCGCGCGCGGGATGCTGATCCCCAAGCACGTATTCGAGCCCTTCAAGGGCGCGAAGTCTCGCGAGGCGCCGGCCAACCTCCGGCCCGTCGGCACGGGCGCCTATCGGTTCGTCGACTTCAAGCCCGGCGACACCGTGCGTGGCGAGCTCAATCCGGCCTACCACGTGCCGAACCGCCCCTTCTTCGACGCCATCGAGATGAAGGGTGGTGGCGACGCCGCCTCGGCCGCGCGCGCGGTCTTGCAGACGGGCGAGTACGACTACGCGTGGAACATGCAGGTGGAGGACGACATCCTGCGACGCCTCGAGCAGGGCGGCAAAGGGCGCATCGTGGTGTGGCCCACGGGCAACCCCGAGCACATCCAGCTCAACCACACCGACCCGTGGCGCGAGGTCGACGGGGAGCGGTCGAGCGCCAGGACCACGCACCCGACACTCTCGGATTCCGCCGTGCGCGCCGCGCTGAACGTCCTGGTCGATCGCGCGTCCATCCAGGAGGAGATCTACGGCCGCGGCGGGCAGACCTCGGCGAACTTCCTGAACTCCCCGCCCCGCTTCTACTCGCGCAACACGCGCTGGGAGTTCAACGTCGAGCGCGCCAACCAGATCCTCGACGCCGCCGGCTGGCGGCGAGGTCCCGATGGCATCCGGGCGAAGGAAGGAAAGCGGCTGCGGTTGGTCTACCAGACGTCGACGAACGCCCCGCGCCAGAAGACGCAGGCCATCGTCAAGCAGGCCTGCGCGCGCGCCGGGATCGAGCTCGAGCTCAAGTCGGTGGTCGCCTCGGTGTTCTTCTCGTCCGACGCGGCCAATCCCGATACCTATTCGCACTTCTACGCCGATCTCCAGATGTACAACATCGGGATGAACGCGCCCGACCCGCAGGTGTTCATGGCCGTGTTCGTCTCGTGGGAGATCGCCTCTCGCGAGAACAAGTGGGTGGGGCGCAACATCACGCGCTTCCGCAGCGATGAGTACGATCGGCTCTGGCGATCGGCCGAGACCGAGATGGACCCGGTGAAGCGGGCGGCGCTGTTCATCCGGATGAACGATCTCGTCATCGCCAACGTCGCCGTCATTCCCGTGCTCTGGCGCAACGGTGTCGGCGCGGCCAACACCCGCCTGCACGGCATGGAGCTCAACGGCTGGGACACGACGATGTGGCGGCTGCCGTACTGGTACAAGGCTTGACTCTTCACCCTCGGAGGATCGTCATGGAAGAGCGCGAACTGCGGGCGTCGATCGAGCAGGTGCGCGTCGGCACGCTCAGCCGTCGCCGCTTCGTGCAGGCGATGGTCGGGCTCGGGCTGACCGCGCCGATGGCGGCCCAGATGCTGGCCTCGGCCGGCGTGGCACAGGCGCAGACGAAGACGACCTACAAGCCGACCAAACGGGGCGGCGGCGGCGCGCTGCGGGTGCTGTGGTGGCAGGGCGCCACGTTGCTCAACCCGCACTTCGCCGTCGGCACCAAGGACCAGGACGGCTCGCGCATCTTCTACGAGCCGCTCGCGGTCTGGGACCCCGAGGGCAACCTGGTGCCGGTGCTCGCCGCGGAAGTCCCGAGCCTGCAGAACGGCGCCGTGGCCAGGGACGGGCGGTCGGTCACCTGGAAGCTCAAGAAGAACGTGCAGTGGCACGACGGCAAGCCGTTCACGGCCGACGACGTCGTCTTCAACTGGGAGTACGCGGCCGATCCCGCCAGCGCCTGCACCACCAGCGGCACCTACAAGGAGATCAAGGTCGACAAGGTCGACGGCCACACCGTCAAGATCACCTTCCCCAAGCCCACGCCGTTCTGGGCCGATCCGTTCGTCGGCGTGCGCGGGATGATCATCCCCAAGCACCTCTTCGAGGGCTTCAAGGGCGCGAAGTCGCGGGAGGCGCCGGCCAACCTGAAGCCGGTGGGCACCGGGCCCTACCGGTTCGCCGACTTCAAGCCCGGCGACCTCGTCAAGGGCGAGCTGAACCCGACCTATCACATGCCCAACCGCCCGCACTTCGACACCATCGAGATGAAGGGCGGCGGCGACGCCAACTCGGCCGCCCGCGCCGTCATCCAGACCGGCGAGTACGACTTCGCCTGGAACCTGCAGGTCGAGGACGAGAACCTCAAGCGCATGGAACAGGGCGGCAGGGGCAAGGCCGATATCACACCGGGCGGCAATATTGAGCACGTCCAGCTCAACAACACCGATCCGTGGAAAGACGTCGACGGCGAGCGCTCCAGCCTCAAGACGAAGCACCCGTTCCTCACCGATCCCGCCGTCCGGCAGGCGCTCAACCTCCTCGTCGATCGCGCCTCCGTGCAGGAGCAGATCTACGGGCGCACCGGCATCGCCACTGCCAACTTCCTCAACGAGCCGAAGAGGTTCAACTCGAGGAACACAAAGTACGAGTTCAACGTCGACAAGGCCAACCAGATCCTCGAGGCGGCCGGCTGGAAGAAGGGCGGCGACGGCATCCGCGCCAAGGACGGCGTCAAGCTGAAGATCGTCTACCAGACGTCGAACAACCCGCTGCGCCAGAAGACGCAGGCCATCGTCAAGCAGGCGGCGGCCAAGGCGGGCATCGAGATGGAGCTCAAGGGCGTGGTCGCCTCCGTGTACTTCTCCTCGGACGTGGCCAACCCCGACACCTACACGCACTTCTACACCGACATCCAGATGTACACGACCACCATGACGCAACCCGACCCCGAGACGTTCATGAACCAGTTCACGTCGTGGGAGGTGGCCACCAAGGACAACAAGTGGCAGGGGCGGAACATCACGCGCTGGCGCAACGAGGAGTACGACAAGTTCTTCCGCGCGGCGGAGAGCGAGCTGGATCCGGTCAAGCGGGCGGCGCTGTTCATCAAGATGAACGACCTGGCCATCCAGAACATCGTCGTGATCCCCGTCGTGCTGCGGCCGGCAGTGGCGGGCATCTCGAATCGGCTCAAGGGCGCCGAGCAGAGCGGCTGGGACTCGAACTTCTGGAACCTCGAGAACTGGTACCGCGAAAGTTAGCCCAGAGGAGCGCCACGGCTTCGCCGGGGCGCGACGAACAATTGGGGGTCTGGGGGCCATGTCGAGGCCCCCAGCACGATAGGTGACCAAGTACTTCATCCGCCGGCTGCTGATCATGGTGCCCGTCCTGGCCGGCATCAGTCTGGTTCTCTTCACGATCCTCGCCCTGGCTCCGGGCGATCCGTTCGAGGAGCTGGCCGCCAACCCGAACGTGCCGCGCGAGGTCGCGCAGGCGCTGCGCCACCAGTACGGGCTCGATGATCCCGTCGCCGTGCGCTACGTGCGCTGGTTCTCGGCCATGCTGAAGGGAGACTGGGGCTTCTCCTTCGTCAGCCGGGTGAACGTGGACACGTTGATCATGCAGCGGCTGCCGACCTCGCTCTTCGTGCTCGGCAGCGCGCAATTGCTCGGGCTGCTCATCGCGCTGCCGATCGGGACCTACTCGGCATTACGCCCGTACTCGCTCTTCGACCAGGTGGCCACCACGCTGGCCTTCATCGGCTTCTCGCTGCCGACGTTCTTCACCGGTCTCGTGTTCATCCTCGTCTTCAGCCTGTGGCTCGACTGGCTGCCGTTCATCTATCGCGCCGACATCGCCGCCACCGGCTGGCGCTGGTGGTGGGAGCACGCGCGGCAGGCGGCGATGCCGGTGGCCGTCCTCGGGCTCTTCCAGGGCGCGACGCTCACGCGCTTCGTGCGTTCGGCGGTCCTCGACGTGATCCGACTCGACTACGTCAACACCGCGCGCGCCAAGGGGCTGTCCGAGGGCGTCACGGTGGTGAAGCACGTGATCCGCAACGCGCTCATCCCCGTGGTGACGCTGGTGGCGCTGCAGATCCCGGGGATCTTCACCGGCGCCGTCATCACCGAGCAGATCTTCCGCATCCCCGGCATCGGCTCGCTGCTGATCAGCTCGATCCTCGCCAACGACACGCCGGTGATCATGGCCATCACCTTCGTGTTCTCGTGCCTGGTCGTGATCTTCAACCTGCTCGCCGACCTGCTCTACGGCTGGCTCGACCCGCGGATCGCGTACCGATGAGCGTGGCCGCCGCGCCGGCCGCGTCGCTGCTCACGAGCGCCGCGCGCCCGTCTCTCTGGCGCGAGGCGACGCGGCGCTTCCGCCGCCATCGCCTGGCCATGGTCGGCTTCACCGTGCTGCTCGTCATGGTGGCGGGCGTGCTGGCCGGACCCTTCGTCTATCGCGTGCCGATCGACGAGATCGACTTCAAGGCCAAGCTCAAGGGGCCGTCGCGCGCGCATCCGCTCGGCACCGACGACCTCGGCCAGGACCTGCTCGCCCGGGTGCTCTACGGTGGCCGCATCTCGCTCGCCGTCGGCGTGGTGGCCATGCTGATCTCGATCACGATCGGCACCGGCGTCGGCGCCGTCGCGGGTCAGATCGGCGGCGCCACCGACCACACGCTCATGCGGCTCACCGACCTGTTCCTGTCGCTGCCGCAGCTGCCGCTGCTCCTTCTGATCGTCTACCTGTTCCGCGACACGCTGAAGAAGACGCTCGGCCTCGAGGCCGGCGTCTTCGTGCTCATCGTGGCGGTCATCGGCGGCCTGCGCTGGATGCCGGTGGCGCGGCTCGTCCGCGCGCAGTTCCTGTCGCTGCGCGAGAAGGAGTTCGTGGAGGCGGCTCGCAGTCTCGGCGCGGCGCCGCTGCGGCAGGTGGTGCGCCACATCCTGCCGAACGCGGTCGGCCCCGTGATCGTCGCCGGCTCGCTCGACGTGGCGGCGGCGATCATCGCCGAGTCCTCGCTCTCGTTCCTCGGTCTCGGGTTTCCGCCCGACATTCCCACGTGGGGCCGGATCCTCTTCGACGCCAAGGACAACCTCGACTTTGCCCCGCACTGGGCGCTGTTCCCGGGCACCGCGATCTTCCTCACCGTCCTCTCGATCAACTACATCGGCGACGGATTGAGGGACGCGCTCGACCCGCGGAAGGTCCTCGGCGGCAAATGACGCTCCCCGAGCTGCGCTTGCAGAGCGAGCTGCTCGCCGGCGAGCGCCTGCTGTGGACCGGCCAGCCCGACCCTCGCGTGATCTTCGAGCGCGTCGACATCTTCCTGGTGCCGTTCAGCCTCCTGTGGGGCGGCTTCGCGCTCGTGTGGGAGGCGGGCGTCGGCCTCTACTTCATCGCCGGGCGCTTCTTCTACAAGGCGTGGCGGAAGCGCCGCACGTACTACGCGCTCACGAACAAGCGGGCGCTCGTCCTGGTCGAGGGCCGCGGCCGGGCGCTGCGCGCGTGCTTCCTGTCCGCCGTGCCGACCATCAACAAGTCCGTCCGGTCGAGCGGAGTCGGCACCATCACCTTCGGCAACACCTCGTGGGCGTCGATGTACGACAACACCGGCATGGACTTCTTCGGCGCCATGGGCGCGCTCGGCGCCGACTCGACCGTTCGCTTCAACGACGTCCGCGATGCCGACCGCGTCTATGGCCTGGCCATGGCCGCGCGAAAGGAGCTGCCCGGTGGCTGACCGCGATCTCTGCTTCATGCCGGCCACGAAGCTCGTCCCGCTGATCGCGCGCGGCGCGGTCTCGCCGCTCGACCTCGTGCAGGCGGTGCTCGCCCGCCTCGAGCGCGTGAACCCGCGCCTGAACGCCTACTGCACGGTGGCCGCCGACCCGGCGCTGGAGGCCGCGAAGAAGGCGACGGCGGCGGCCAGGCGCCGCGCGCGCCTCGGTCCGCTGCACGGCGTGCCGGTGTCGATCAAGGACCTCACGCCGACGAAGGGCATCCGGACCACGTGGGGCAGCAAGATCTTCGAGCACCACGTGCCGGACGAGGACGCGCTGGTCGTCGCGCGCCTGAAAGCCGCAGGAGCCATCGTGCTGGGCAAGACCAATACGCCGGAGTTCGGCGCGGGCGCCAACACCTTCAACGAGGTCTTCGGCGTCACGCGCAATCCCTGGAACCCGGCGCTGACGCCGGGCGGCTCGACGGGCGGCGGCGCCGTGGCGCTGGCCACCGGCCTCGGGCCGCTCGCCCAGGGCACGGATCTCGGCGGCTCGCTGCGCCTGCCCGCGGCGTTCTGCGGCGTGGTCGGCTTCCGCACCTCGCCCGGCCTCGTGCCCGTCCATCCCGCGCCGCTCGCGTGGGATCCGTGGAGCGTGACCGGTCCCATGGCGCGCACCGTCGCCGACACCGCGCTGATGCTGTCCGTCATCGCGGGCGCCGACCCGCGCTCGCCGATCTCCTACGCCGTGAGCCCGCGCGCGTTCCTCGACGCCGTGCGCCGCCCGAGCGTGCGGGGTCTGCGCGTGGCGTGGGGCGGCGACCTCGGCGTCACGCCGGTCGACGACGAGGTGCGGGCGCTGACGCGCGCCGCCGCCGACGCGTTTCGCCGGCTCGGCGCCCGCGTCGAGGAGGCGCATCCCGACTTCACGGGGCTGCGCGAGATCGTGCTGACGAGCCGCGGCGCGTCCATGGTGGCGCGCCACGAGGAGAAGCTGGAGAAGTGGCGCGGCGCGATGCAGGAGAACCTCGTCAAGAACATCGACCACGGGCTCGCGCTCACGCCCTCGCAGATCGGGCGCGCCGAGCGCCTGCGCACCGAGCTCTGGCATCGCGTGCGCGCGTTCCAGGAGCGCTACGACCTGCTCCTGACGCCGACGGCGGCGGTACCGCCCTTCCCCGTCGAGTGGCGCTCCGGGCCCAAGGAGATCAACGGCCAGCCGATGCCGAGCTACATCGACTGGGCGATGCTGACCTACGCCTTCACGGTCGTCGGCCTGCCGGCGATCTCGGTGCCCGCGGGCTTCACGAAGTCCGGACTGCCCGTCGGGTTGCAGATCGTCGGCCGCTGGCGCGACGAGGCGGGCGTGCTGCGCGCGGCGGCCGCCTTCGAGGCCGCGCAGCCCTGGGCCGATCGCCGGCCGCCGGACTGACATGGGGGCCACGAAATGGCCCCCAAACCCCCAACGCTCGGGGCGGCCCGGCGAAGCCGTGCCACCCCTCGATCTACGCTCAGTAACGCTCGCGGTGGCGCAGCTCGACGAAGAGCCCGTGCGTCTGGCGCGGGTGCACCCACGCGATGTCCGGACGCGGGCTGTCCACCTGCACGCCGTCCGCCCGCAGCTTCGCCACCGCGCCCGCCACGTCGACGCACTCGAAGCCGACCAGATAGACGCCCTCGCCTCGCTTCGCGAGGAACTTGCCGACGGCCTTGCCGGGATCCGTCGGCTGCAGCAGCTCGATGTGGCCGATGCCCGTGGGCAGGATGGCGTTCTTGAAGCCGAAGCGCTCCGAGGTGTCGCGCCGGTGCACGGAGAGGCCGAAGAGCCTCGTGAAGCGCGCCGCCGCCTCGTCCAGGTCGCGCACGACCACCGACAGCTCGACGATGTCGCCCAGCATGGCCATGGAATCCTCCTTGGGGTGAGAGAGCTCAGCGCGTGGCGTCGCGGAGCCGGCCGTCCACGGCCGGCGCGATCCTGCCCCGCGCGGTGATCGCCTCGAGCAGGACGTCGGAGAGCAACGGACCGCTCATCGCGTCCACGAGCACGCGGCCGTCGCGCAGCGCGCCGACGCCGTCGCCGCCCCGCGCGATCCAGTCCACCACGGCCGCGGTGTAGATCTTCGCGGGGTCGAGGGGCGCGCCGCCGACCTCGACAGCGAGCACGCGTCGGCCGGCCGGCAGCCGCGGATCGTACGCCAGCCGCAGCCCCGACACCTGAAGGTAGCCGCCGCCTTCGCGCTCGAGCCGGCTCAGCCCCTGCTCGAGCGCCTCGTGCAGGCGCGCGCCGGACACCGCGAGCTTCATGACCACGTTGGTGAACGGCACGAGACCCAGGACGTCGCGCCTGGTGAGCGGGCCTGCGGGCACGACGCGGTCCGTGCGCACACCGCCGCTGTTCAGCAGCGCGACGTCGGCGCCGAGCCGGATGCGCATCGCGTCGGCGATGAAGTCGCCGAGGTTCGTCTCCTGGGTGCGCAGCGGCGCGCGGCGCGCCTCGAGCGCCACCGTCGTGCGGCCGATCTCGGCATCGAGCTCGCGTCCGAGCCGCGTCTCGTACGCGCGGACGACGGCGGCGACGTCGGGATCCTCCGGCAGTCGCGCGCTCACCTCGTGGAACGTCCATGAGCGCTCGACGAGCGCGCCGTCCGGCCGCAGCCACACCGCGACTTCCACCAGGTAGCGCGCGTCCGAGCCCGCCTTCGTGATGACGGCCTTGCCCTCCTCGGCGACGAGCGGCTCGTGCTCGTGGCCGCCGAGGATCACGTCCACGTCGGCGGCGGCGGCGAGCGCGCGGTCGGCGCGCATGTGCTGATGCGTGATCGCGACGACGAGCTGCGCGCCGCGGCTGCGCAGGTCGGAGGCCACGGTCTTCCCCTCGGCTTCGGTGTCGCGGAACTCGACCTCCGGGCCGGCGGCCGACGTCGAGGCCGCCTCCGTAGTCGTGAGGCCGAAGAGGCCAAGGCGGAGCCCGCCGCGCTCCAGCAACCGCTCGCGCGCGGCGCCGCCGAACGGCCGGCCGCTCGCACGCTCGACGACGTTGGCCGAGAGCCAGAGGAACCGCGACTCTGCGACGCGCTCGCGCAACACGGCGGGGCCGAAGTCGAACTCGTGGTTGCCGAACGTCGCCACGTCCAGGCCGAGCGCGTTGAGGACGGCGATCATCTGCGCGCCACGCAGCACGGTCGACATCGGCGAGGGCGAGAGCGCGTCGCCGGCGTGGGCGAACACGACGTTGGGGTGCGCGGCGCGCATCCGCTTCACCAGGGTCGCGAGCCGCGCCATGCCGCCGCGCCGGCCGCCGTCCACCGGCTCGAGCACGTAGGCGTCGTTGATCTGCAGCAACGTGATCTCGACGGCGCGCGGCGGCGCCGTCTGCGGGGTGCGCGGGTCGGACGCCGCGCAGCCCGCGAGCACGCCCGCGAGGACCAGCCAAACGAGGCGCGCCACGGCTTTGCCGGGGCGCGACGAGCGCGGGGGGGTATGGGGGCGGTTATCGAGGCGCGCCACGGCTTTGCCGGGGCGCGACGAGCGTCGCGGAGTATGGGGGCGGTCATCGAGGCGCGCCACGGCTTTGCCGGGGCGCGACGAGCGCGGGAGGGTATGGGGGCGGTTAACGAGGCGCGCCACGGCTTTGCCGGGGCGCGACGAGCGCGGGGGGGTATG